>WNFX01000429.1_pt1 | contig 40540 bp, 38 predicted proteins | sample 5400111 | NCBI WGS metagenome assembly WNFX01 (sample SAMN13153363, study PRJNA577476) | soil metagenome | isolation source: 40 cm soil or saprolite under grassland replicate 1 | place: USA:California | collected 2016-06-15
GGAGCACGATCATGCCAGATGATTGTATCCCTTAATTGTATCCCTTAGACTCAAAAACCAGCAAATTGTAGCTAATACCGGCTAAAGCAGAATCGTCATAAGTCGCTGATTTGCAAGATAAAGCCAAAGATAGCTAATGTCGGCAAACACCCGTTTTCTAATTACAAATCAGCTGCTCTACCAGCTGAGCTATGCCGGCATTTGCCTCGATAAACGATGTAGCGGCGCTACCCGAATGTTGGACGCAGTGTATACCACTATTTGCACTCTGCTGAAGCAAATTTCGCGAATGGCAGCCGACACGGCTGCCGCTACAGGGGACGGTCTAAGGAAAGACGACGGGATTGCAACTAAGTCAAAAAAGAAGGAAGCCGCCTATGAAAACGAAAAGCTCGCGATTTGATATTATCGCTCGCTTTTCCTTCGTCATGATCGTATCGACACGATTTCCTCGCGCAGTTCGCGAGCGATCTCTTTGCGATTGCCGGCTCGAATTTTTGGGAGAGAAAACGAACATTTCGAGCGGATTTCGCGTTTGCAAAAAAGATTCAGAAGATGCGGCAGCAATGTCATGTCCCGCCAGTAGCAGACCTCATCGGAGACGGAACCATCGTCGAGTGCGTATTCGATAGCGCCGGCGACGACCGGACAGCGAAGTTGTACAGCTGATTCCAACAGAGACGACTTGAAGGGCAACACGGTCGAGCCGTCGGAACTTCTTCCTTCCGGGAACAAGACGACCGGCAGACCGCTGGCGATCGCCGCGCGTATTTGATTTACAGCAAATCCGGCAGCCAGCGGGTGCTCGCGATCGACAAAGATTGTACCTGCAGCCCGCGCCAACCAGCCAAAGAAGGGCCACCCTGCGACATCGTGCTTGGCAACAAAAACGCACGGCCCAATCGAGCTAAGCACGATGACGTCGAGATAGCTAAGGTGATTACAGACGAGCAGACCCGATGTGGGCATCGAACCGCATGTCGTTACGCGAATCCCAATTACCCGGCATGCGAAGCTACACCAGCGATGAAGCCACGCCCCGCGCGCGCGAAGACGCCGCGCCCGCGCAAGGAACCGAATACTGACCGAGGACTCAACGAGCGCGTAGCTCGAGAAAAACCCGACCGCGAAAGCCCGCCAAATTCCAAGAAACGCAGAGTTCATCTGTCCAGTTGTAGCCGGGTTCGGGGACCCCGGTCACTCCAGGGCAACACCGCATATCGAGTCGGGATCAGCGACGCTGGCTCCAGAAGAAACATTCATCATTTCAAATTGCCGGGCTCGGCTCCGTTTCAGTTCCGTAATTGGACCGGTATGTGGTGCCTCCTGGAGAAGGAAGAGAATCCACGGACCGCTGTGAGTGCAATGCTTAGGTGCGCGTTCGCGAATAAGCCGAGAGCGGTTCCGCCGTTTCCAAATTCTTGATCACGGTGCTGAGATAGACCGACTTTGGATAAATTGCCTTGTACTTCGTGATCTCCGCTCGATTTAACACTTTGAATCCGTAGCGCTCGAACATTTTCTCCCCGCGCCGGCTTTCAAACGTGACAATCTGCCCGTAAACACGCTTTTCGCCGGAACGGTAGAGATAACTCAAGTACGCGCTCATGAGCGCGCGCGTTGTGGAAACCTTGCGGGCATCCGGGAGCAGATTGATGTGAAAATGCGGAACCCGGCGCGGTCGCGCGGGCACTTCCCGCCACCCGTGGACGAGGGTCCATCGAATAAAGCGGCGTGAGCGTTGGTGGTAGCGAAAGTAGCGCGTAAGCGCGCGGAAAAAGAGCCAAACATTCTGATAGAGCGCGTAGAGTTGATTGCGCAACGGCTTGCGCGAGCCGAGAAGATAACCGCGAATTTCGTCGTTCACCTCCAGGAGAAAACACGACTCGGGCTCGTGATCGGTGTAATAGGTGGTGAGAAAATCGGCGAACAATTCCCGATCTTCATAAACCGGATCAATGGGGTCGCCAAGAAATCCCGTCTGGCAACACAACCGCCGCACGGCGGCACGATCGGAATCACGGTAGCTTCGGATTGTAAATGCTTTGTCGTTCTTCATCGATGGCCGCTTCCTGTGTAGTTGGAGCAGACCTCGTCGTAAATACAAAAAATCTGCTCAAATACACGCGGCCAAGCGTAATCCAATCCGGCACGCCCAACTGCAGCGGTGCCGAGCCTCTTCAATTTTTGAACGTTCATGGCTTCGATTGCATCGGCCAGCGGCTCCGCACTGTTTTCCCGCGCCCACGATTCCTGGTCATGACAAATAATCCCGTCCATGTAACTGCCACGGATTCCCATTACCGGGGTGCCGCAGGCCTGACTTTCCAGCGCCACGAGACCAAATGTTTCCTGAACCCCCGGGTGAACGAAGAGGTCGGCAGCGCGATAATAACGCGCGAGAGCAGCGGAGTCGGTGCAATACTGAATCCACGAGACGTTTCGGGTGCGCCGCTTCAATTCTCGAAGTTTCTTCCGCTGTGGCCCGTCGCCGATGACCAACAGGTGAAATTCGCCTTGGTGTCGCCGGTGCAAAAGCTCGAAGGTCCGAAACAATGTCTGGGTGTTCTTTTCCCTCGCTAAACGGCCGACATAAAGAAACAGTTTTTGATCACTGGTAATGCCTAACTCGGCGCGTGTAGCTTTTCCATCGTCCGGCACCGGCCTAAAAACGCCGGTGTTCACGCCGAGCCGGACCGCGCGCACATTGCGCACACCCCATTCAGAAAGGACGCCGGCCAGAAGCTCGGAGGGCACCAGCGTAACCTGAAAGCGATTGTAAAGCTTGCGCACATATGCGCGCGTCAACTTCATGGCTCGATGCGTCCCGCGTCTGCCTAAGAATTTCGTGCTGCCGCGTAGATAGGCTTCCGGGAAATGCGAATGATAAAAACCAACCACCGGAATTTTCAGCGAACGGCCGATCGCAATCGCTTTCCACCCAATTTGGTATGGGTCGCTCGATTCGATGATGTCAGGCCGTTCCTGTTCCAGGATATCTCCGACGGCGCGTAGATTTAGTAGGGCGCGATAACGCGACGTGCGCGAAAGCAACGGTGAGTGAATTGAATAAATGCGCGATCTTGAACTGGAAGTTATTTGCGTTTTTGGCCCCGGAACAAGGAGAAGGTGCTCATCGTCGGGCGAGTGCTTGTCGATGTACGCGATCTTCTCATGGACGTACCGTTTCACGCCACCGCTCAGCGGCGAATAGAACTGCGTCAGATCACAGATTTTCATCGCCTTTTTGTCCTTCCGAGCGGAGTCGAAGAATCTCTAATGGTTCTCTGATTTTCTCCGCTAGCCAACCGCTTCGAAACAATGGGAGATGCCCATTCGGCTTCGCTCAGCATGACACAAGGGCTGGCAAATTAGATTCCAGCTCGCTCAAGTATTTCTCCGCGTCCATGGCTGCGGCACAGCCCGATCCGGCGGCGGTGACTGCTTGCTTGTAGACGCGGTCGGCCACGTCGCCCGCGATGAAAACACCGGGATGTTTGCTCTCGGCCAGATTTTTCGCGATTAGATAACCCTCTGGATCGGCGTCGAGCTTTCCCGCAAATGCTTTTGTATTGGGATCGTGGCCAATCGCCACGAAAACGCACGCGACCGGCAATTCGCGCTCCTCGTTCGTTTTCACATTGCGCACTCGCACCGCGCGCATCTCGCCTTTTTCATCCGGAACATATCTTGTCACCACTGTGTTCCAGATCGGCTCGATCTTCTTGTTTGCGAAAACACGGTCGGCCATGATTTTCGACGCGCGCAATTTATCGCGCCGGTGAATCAAATAAACGTGCGAAGCGAATCGGGTGAGAAAAAGCGATTCTTCTGCCGCGGAATCGCCGCCACCGATGACGGCGACCGGCACGTTCTTGTAAAACGCGCCGTCGCACGTCGCGCACGAAGTCAAGCCATGACCAATCAGCTTCTCTTCATTCTCCAGTCCCAGATAGCGTGCCGACGCTCCACTGGCGATGATGAGCGCCTGCGTTTCCAGCCATTCATCGTCCGCCTTGATGCGAACATGACTATTGCGCGGCTCGAAATCCGTTACTTCAGAGTAGGAGAACCGGGCGCCGAATTTCTCCGCCTGTTGGTGCATGTTGAGAATTAACTGCGGACCATCGATGCCATCCGGGAATCCAGGGTAATTTTCGACAAGCGTCGTCGTAGAGAGCTGGCCGCCCGGTTGCCGACCTTCCAGCACCAAGGGACTTAAATTGGCGCGTGCCGCATAAATGGCTGCGGTCAGTCCCGCGCAACCACTCCCGACGATAATCACTTTCTCCATGAGTAAATCTAGCACACGCCGCAAGCCGGAACATAGGGTTGTAGCCCGTATGGCCAGCGAACATTCTGTCCCCCTGCCTCCATGGGATACACCTCGCGGGCGATAGGATCGTCGCCGTCTCATCGAACTCAGGCCGTTACATGTACGACGATCTTATGAAACCCGGTCACGCCGGAAAACGGGCTGCGATCTTCCTCCCATTCCTGCACGTCACCTTCACCGTCAGTAGCGCGCACGACGAGCGTATAGTCGCCTGGTTGCTCCGGCATCCAGTCCGATTTCCAAAGCGACCAGGCGAGATCGCCGCCGGCATAATAAATAGCGGCGGCGTTCCACGTTTTGCCATCATCGAAGCTCAACTCCACGCGCGAAATCCCGCGGTCGCCGCCGTAGGCAATGCCTTTCACGTCGATCGGTTCCCGTAATTCGCGCATCGAGAACCGTGATTCGTGATCCGGCACGTCGATACGCGAGCGTGTCGGCACGATGAAGTCGGGGCCCCAGCCTTGCGTTTCGTAAAATCCTTTTGCGCTTGTGTCAGTCAGTTCGATGCGGGTGAGCCATTTCACATGTTTCTCGCCGAAGTAACCCGGAACGACCACGCGCAACGGATAGCCATGCCGGTGCGGCAACAGGACGCCGTTCATTTCGTACGAGAGCAGCGTCGTCGGCTCCATCGCTTTCTCCAGTGGAATGGTGTCGGTGTAATTGTCGACGCCATGGAGGCGCACGCGCGCGGCGCTCGAAAGCGGCACAGCCTGATCAAGCAAATCGTGTAGCGGAATACCTTTCCAGACAGCGTTGCTGATCAAACCCGCGTCCAAGCCGTTGCTGATGCACATCAGCGTCGTTTGCTGTTCCCGCGCAGGGAATCCCAGGAGATCCTGAAATCGCCAAATCGCCCGATTTCGTACCAGCCCCGTAACCTCAAGGTGCCAAAGATCGACATTCACTCGCGGATCAACCACGTTCTTCGTCACGCAGTAAAACAAATCATTCGGCGTGATCGGCTGGACGATGCGGCCTTTGTATTGTGTGCCATCATAACTAAAGGTGGCAGCGCGATAAAGTTTACGCGCCAACGCGACTCCACCCCCGGCCACTGCGACTCCAATCGCGCTCAGCAGAAATGCACGTCTCCCGATTGCCGGAGTGAATTCTCGATCTTCGCTCTTAGTTTTTGGTCGCGTGAGAAATCGGAAGCCGGCAGTGAGAGTTCGCTCGAAAACAAAAACGCAGAGCGCGAAGCCGACAAGGGTTGCCAGACGCGCGACATCAATTGGCAACCCGAGGTAACTCGTTCCCAGCACCCGCCAAAGCGCGATCGCGACAGCAATAATCGGCAGCACGACAAAGACGGCGAGCGTCGCGAGCGTCGCGGACTTTCTGGGGTCGCGCCGCATGCAAAATCCGAAAATCGCTCCACCAATCGCGCCAACAACAAGCTGGCCGGCGATTGTCGATCCAACGCCAAGCTGTTTCAGATGATTGTAGCCGCCGACCTTTCCCATGAGCGAAAGAAATGGTCCCGGCGGAATAAAAACCGAAAGCCGATCACCAATAATTATCAGCGGTGTCGCTACACCGAAATACGCGAGCAACAACATCATGGCGGTCATGGCGATTGCCGCAACGAAGCCAGCAAGCAAGCCGGTTGAGAGCGTTTTCGTCCAACTCATCGATTGTCAATCTTACTGCCGTGCGAAATGGAACATAGACTTTTAGTCGGTACGCCCAGCCGGAGTTGCATTCCGCTGAACTGTAAACAACGGACAGAATGCCCGTTGGGCGCACAGGCTACAAGCCTATGTTCCGCTCGCGGCCACGCGAACGAGCGTCGTGATGATGCGCGCGCCGGCGACAAATGTCCCGCGCAACGTGCCGGAAACTTTCGATTCTCCACCAGCACGCCGGCGATGATTCACGGGAATTTCGAGAATCCGAAGCCTGGCGCGCGCGGCTTTCATCTGCATCTCCAGATTCCAGCCGTAGGTCTGCTCGCGCATGCCGAGCCGCTCCAGCGCATCGCGACGAATCGCGCGAAGCGGGCACATATCGGTGTAACAAACACCATAAAGCCATCGTAGAACCGCGCCGGCGATTCGCCCGGATAGAAGCTGCTGGAAATTCATGCTGCCTGCTTCGCGTTGCCCGCGCGTGCGCGAGCCGATTACGAAATCGTATGTGCCAGCCGCGATTGGGCCGACAAGTTGAGTTATGAACCCGGGAGAATCGCTGCCGTCGCCGTCGAGAAAAACAACAATGTCGCATTCTGGCCGCAACGCGGCGACTCCGGCAGCACAGGCGCGTCCGTATCCACGCGGCGCTTTCACGACGCGAGCGCCAGCTTCGCGAGCGCGTTGCGCAGTCCGGTCGGTACTGTCGTTATCAACCACGATGATCTCGACGGGGACGTTTGCTGCCGCGACTTCGCGCACAACGCCGGCAATCGGATCCTCTTCATTAAGCGCCGGAATAATGACTGAAACCGCGCTCATCATCGCAGCGCTACCCACGCGCTGGTAAAATAAATGACGAGCGCAAAAATGTCCGCGAGCGCGAGAGTGACTGGGCCGGCCGCGATTTTCGGATCGAGTTTCAATCGGTGTAGGAACGACGGCACGCCAAGACCGATCACACAGGCGCTCACTAGCGAGAGCGCGATGCTTCCGCCGATGACAAACGCACTGCGCCCGTCAGCGCGCCAGATCCAAACGATGATGCCCACCAGCGTGCCGCAAGTGAGCCCAAGCAGGAGCGCGGTGGCGATTTCTCGTTGGAATGCAATTTTAAACCAATGCCAGGTGACAGGCACGGACCGCAGCGCCTGGGTCGTAACGCTCATCGACTGTGCGCTCACGCTTTCATTTAAACCGAGCACCATGATGAGAAAAAATGCGATGATAAGACTGCGCGCCAGTGTTGCTTCAAAAAAGCCGGCCAGGAGGGCACAGACGGTCCCGCCGGCCACAGTCACGAGCAACCATGGAAAACGATAACGGAAAATGCGCCACGGAGATGCACCGCGCACTTGGGCAAGATGAAACCCAAGAGCCTCGAAAAAATCATCGCGCACTCCTTCGTTTCTTTCCTCGCTCTCAAGAATGCTCTCCATGAAAATATCCGTGTCGACAATTCCAACGATGCGACGCTCCGCATCCACCAGGGGAAACGCCAGAAATTTGTAGAGCACGAAAAATTCGCAGGCTTCAAAAACGGTCGCTTCGGCCGGCAACGCAATCGCGCGCGGCACCATTATTTCCCGCAATCGAGTCGCCGGCGCCGCCGTGAGCAAACGCCGGGTGGGAACAACACCAACGAGCCGTTCGCGCTCATCGCCCACGTAAAAATAAATGACGCGCTCACCAATCCCTTCGCGCCGGATAGTCTCTAGTGCCTTCTGAACGGTCGCGTCCGCCTCGAGTAATGGAAAATCCTTGCGGGCGTAATTCAATGCTGGCGCGTTGAAATCGATCGCGCCGGAAATTTTCATCGCGCTGCTTTTTGCACTTTGTGCACAATGCCTTTATTGCGCAGGATCTTCTCCGCTTCGCTGAAATAATCACGAATCTCTGATTGCGTGCGGATCCAACCGATGTACCGCTCAATTCCTTCGGTAAGATCGACATGCGATTCGTAGCCGACGCTACGCATTCGCGTCGTGTCGCTGGTGAGATGGCGCATCTCGCCTGGGCGAAATTCGCCGTTCACTTCTGGCTCGATGTCGATCTTGAGCGCATTGGAAACTTGCTTTGCAATCTCTCGAATCGTGACGCCGCGTCCGCTGCCAACGTTCACCGGGAATCCATCGAGCTTGTCTGTTTCGGCGGCGAGCAAATTGGCCCGCGCGATATCTTCAACGAAGGAAAAGTCGCGGGTTTGTTCGCCGTCTTCGTAAAGGACCGGTGGCAAATTATTCAGCAAACGCGTGCAAAAAATCGCGATCACGCCGGTGTATGGATTGAAGGTCGATTGGCGCGGTCCGTAGGTGCAGGAGTAACGCAACGCCACCGTGGGGATGCCGACCTGTCTCCCCCAGAGCAGCACTAATCTTTCCTGATCGACCTTTGTCAGGCCGTAAACGGTCTCACCGGCGACCGGCGCGTTTTCCGGCGTAGGAACACTTTTTGTGATCGCGCCGCAGATCGGGCAACGCACTTCCCAATCGCCTTTGCGCAGTTGCTCAACGGGACGCACAGACGGAAAAACCAATCCGTGATTCGGGCATTTGCCTGCGCCTTCGCTATAAACAGCCTGCGAGCTCGCAACGACAATTTTCCTAATTGGCAGATGTTTTTCGCGGATAACTTCGAGCATTTGAGCCGTGCCGAGTGAATTCACGTGCACAAATTTGGCGATCTCTGGCATGTAACCACCATAGGCAGCCTGGTGAAAGACGACGTCGATCTTGTCCAGTGCAGCGGTAATGGTTTCGCGATCGCGCAAATCGCCTTCAATGAATCCCGCGTTCGGGTTAATCCACGCTGGCTTGCCGCGTTTGTGCGTATTCGGCTCAAGATTATCGAGCACGCGCACTTTCCAGCCCTCACGCAGCAGCAGATCCGTAACATGCGAGCCAATCAGGCCCGCGCCACCGGTCACAAGCGCGCGTCTTCCATGCTTCGACATGACACGCGCAGCGTAATGGACACCGTTTTGTAGGGCAACCGCTCCGCGTTGACGTTGTTTTGGCAGGCGGAGCGCCCACTCTACAAATTTATTTCCCAACCGGCCAGATGCGGCCGCGTCCCTCCTGCTTGATGATGTCGGCTAGGAATTTTCGGGTATTCGGCGCGATCCCGCAACCGCGGGACGAGTTTTCCCCAAGTAATTCACTGCACAATCGTTCTAATGTCGCCCAATCATCGACGTCGTAGCCGGCTGGCAACAATTTCACTTCCACTCCAATCTGGGCTGCCCGTTGCAACGTCTGATCAAGCACACGTTCTGTGCTCCAGTCGATTCGTTCGAACATTTTGCGATGCAGTTTTTTGAGCCCGATCAAATAGTAGCCCCCGTCGTCGGAAGGGCCTAGGGCAATGCGATCTCCCGGCAACTGCAGGACTTCTACCGCCTGCGAAAAATTCTCGGCCGAAACGGTCGGGCTATCTGAGTTAATCAAACAAACGGAAGCGAATCCGACTTTGAACAAATCTTCGGCCGCAAAAATTAAGCGATCGCCAAAATTGTGGCCGCGCTGCGCAATGAGAAAAAACTCTTCCGGCAAGATATTTTCATATGCCGCGTCGGCGCCCCGCGGAGTGTAAACGCCGACGCCCCGGGCGATTCGCTCGGTAGCTACTTGACTGCCTGCCGCGCCATTCACAGGGCGCCGGCTGCAGCTACGCGCGGTTTCTCCAATCGCGGCGGAAATCGCAGCCGCTATGTCGCGTAGAAATGAACTGTTCAGTTGTGCGGCTTCATCATGCGTAAGCGGCGGGACCAGGCGCGTCTTCACCTCTCCGGCCCGCGGGGCTTTGGTCATCACCGCTAGTGCGCAGGAACCGCCATCAATGTCGGCCAGCCTGTTTGGGTCAAGAACGCGATGAACCGTTCTCATTCAGTCGCGGTGCCCGCGCTATTCTCTTTCGCAAAGAGCGTATTGGTAGCGTCCGTCGTGCCATATTTTAACCTGTTTCCATGGCTGCGTTGGGAACAAATTCTCGAACGCGCGCGTCGAAAATACCGTTGCTTTGTGCGGTTCCCGGTAACCATTCCGGGCCCGGATTAAACCAGCCAGCATCCACATTGCAAATAGCGGAATCGACGCCCAAATCACATAGCGCGGCTCAGCAATGAAACAGCGCCCCCCTGGCTTCAATACGCGATACATTTCCTCGATAACGCGATTTTGCTCCGGTAGGATAGTGAAGAGCCTCGAAGCAATGACGACATCGAATTGTGAATCCGCGCATGAAAGATCGAGGGCGTTAATTTGTTTAAAACGGCAGTTGCTCAAACCAAGGGCGTCCGCTCTCTCTCTAGCCCGCTGTAATTGAGTCTCGGAGCGGTCAACACCTGTAATGGAGATATTGTGAAAACGTTCCGCGAGTTGGCATGAGTAAAACCCAGGTCCGCAACCAATCTCCATTAACTGCGTTCCGGTATTGGGCGGCCCGCTTGGCCAAAGCGCCGCGATTATTCGTTCGGTATCATCGCGGAAAAGATGCTCGCGGCAGAACACGTAGACCCAGGCTACGTGCTCGAAAAGGCTATCATCTTCCTTGGGATTTATTTGTACCGCCGCCACGCTCGGTGTTGACGTTTCAATCGTATTGGGTCTTGAAGCTATTGCATCTGGCGGCATTTCCTTTAGCTCCGACAAACTGAACGATTAATCTCGTGGCTGAAATACTTTTTCACAGCAAGCGACGATGATTCGTGAATCTAATTCAATCTTATCTTCTCCTTCTTCGTGCGAATAACCCATCTCGGCTGCTTTAACTTCCAAGGCAATCACCGCGATTATGAGCTGTTGATAACGGCCACAATTAGGGCCAACAAAACCTCGCTTCCGTGAAAAGACGAAAACTTATTCGGAGTTATTCGAACTTGTTGGCTTCTTGCTGCGCCGTGATTTAACAAAAGAGAATGCAGATTTGGAACCTCAGCGTTGCAGCGGGTATGTCGCTAACTTTCGTGTCGCCGTATTCCGTGGCAAAAAGCGAGAACGCCGCCGCGTCACTCTGGAAAATCCAGAAAGTACTAGGCTCAAAAAAGTATGTCGATCTTACGCACGAATTTGCGCCCGGAATCCCCCGCTGGCCAGGGTTTCCGGACGAAACGCGCAAAACGATTTACTGGTATGACAAACGGCCGGACACTCTGGGTGCCGGTTTTTTCTCCGAGCTGTTTACGCATGTCGGTCAATGGGGGACGCACGTCGATCCGCCCGCTCATTTCATCAAAGGTTTGCGCACCGTCGATCAGATCGATCCCAAGGAAATGATTCTGCCCCTGGTGGTTGTTGATGTACACGAAGAGGCTGCGAAAAATCCAGATTACACGTTCTCACTCGATCGTGTGAAGAAATGGGAAAAAGATCACGGGCAAATCCCTGCTGGCGCGTTCGTGGCGATGCGGACCGATTGGTCGAAGCGCTGGCCCGATGCAGCGAAGATGGAAAACAAAGATGCGCGCGGCGTCGCTCATTATCCGGGTTGGAGCTTGCCCGCTTTAAAATATCTTTATGAAGACCGTAAGATCACTGCGTCAGGGCACGAAACGACGGATACCGATCCTGGAATCGCCACGACGAAGGACGATTACTCGCTCGAAACTTACATTTTGAGCACGAACCATTATCAGATCGAGCTACTCACGAATCTCGATCAAGTTCCGGAATACGGCGCAATCGTTGTGGTCAGTTTTCCAAAACCTAAAGGGGGCTCAGGCTTTCCTGCGCGGGTGTTTGCGATTCTGCCCTAATTTGACCCACACGCTGCACGACACTAATCGCATCCCCTGTGGATTTGCTCGGTGAACCAGAAGGTCACGTCGTCTGCGGGGATGGTGCGATGAGGACATTACTGCTCGATCGCGGTTTGCCGGTCCGAATGTTAAACGCCATGCTGTAACAGGCTTTTCGAGTTTAGACTCGAGCGTTCATGGTCGAAAATCTGCTCGGTCAGTTGACCGAAAGTCGCGGCACGAACGAAGATAAGCTTTGGATCATGCATATCACGGACATCATGCAGGGCGATTCTCCCACGTTTTCGTTCGAGTTCTTTCCTCCGAAAACGCCGGCGGCTGTCGAGGTTCTCTACCAAACGATTCGCGATCTTGAATCGTACATGCCGCACTTTGTCAGCGTCACCTACGGTGCCGGGGGTTCAACGCGAGATTTAACCCACGACCTTGTCGAGCGCATTCAACATACAACAAAACTGGACCCGATCCCTCACCTGACATGCATCTGCCACAACGAAGATGAGATCGAAGCGATTTTACTTCGATACGCCAGGTCGGCGATTGGAAATATCCTCGCGCTCGGGGGCGATCGACCGCGCGACATTCCCTACGATAAATCGCGCGATTCATTTCAACATGCGATCGATCTGGTTAACTTCATTCGCCGATTTAACGAATCCGGCGCGCATCCAGATCGCCGCGGTTTCGGGATCGGCGTGGCCGGTTTCCCCGAAGGACATCCCGCGACGCCGAATCGATTGGTTGAAATGGATCATCTCAAAGCGAAAGTGGACGCCGGCGCCGACTACATCGTCACGCAACTATTTTTCGATAATCGCGACTTTCTCGATTTCCGCGAACGTTGTGCGCTCGCCGACATTCATATTCCCATTATCGCGGGCATCATGCCCGTTACATCCATCAACGGATTCAAACGCATCGCGGAGCTGGCCGGGGGCGCGCGCTTCCCGGCCAAGCTTCTGCGTGCTCTCCAACGTTGCGAAAACGATCCTGAAATGGTCAGGCGCGTCGGCGTTCACTTCGCCTTGGAACAATGTCACGATCTTTTGGATAACAACGTGGCCGGCATTCACTTTTACACGCTCAATCGCTCCGACGCCACGCGGGTAATTTTTGACAGTCTTGGCATTCCGCGTCGGCGGAGCGCACAGGCCTCTACGGTTCAGTCGAGCGACGAGGTTGGCAAGCGGCTTGCAAACTGAGCGACCGCAGGTGCGCAAGTGCGAGATGCGCATCGCGGAGAAGATCATTGTCGCCGCGCTCGAGCATTTTTCCGGCGTCTATTTGATCACGCCATTTTTGCATTACGAAACGACGAGCGAGCGGGCGAAATTTGCGCGGAGTCTATCAAGCGCGCACAATCTCCAGATGTTCAAAATTCGCAGTGCGATTTACTGGCAGCTCGCGGGATTGGCGGTTGCAGTCGCGCTGATTTCTGTGCTTTCGCGCTTTTTTCCGGTTGCCGATTTTATTGAGGCGCTGCAAGAGAGGGTGATGCAGTGGGGCGCCTGGGGTGCGATCTGCTACCCGCTGCTTTTCGCCGTTTGTAACATTCTCCTGCTTCCAGGCGGCGTGCTGGCAGTCGGCGGAGGCTTCTTTTTCGGACTCTGGTGGGGATTTCTCGTCGTGTTTGCCGGCAACGTTCTTGCGGCAGCAGTTTCGTTTGCCGTGAGCCGTTGGATAGCCGGGCGGTGGTTTCGGCGCAAGCTTTCGCAGAACCCAACGCTGCTTGCCTTGGAGCCGGCCGTAGAGCGGGAGAGTTGGAAAATTGTTCTCTTGAGTCAGTTGCATCCACTTTTCCCCACAAGCTTATTGAACTATTTTTATGGCCTAACCCGAATTCCGTTTCGAACCTACATGCTTTGGGCCTCGATCGGGCGGGTGCCGGGGCTTTTTTTGTACGCGTATATCGGAACCTTGGGTCAACTCGGGCTCAGGGTGATGCGCGGGAGGAGTCAACCGCGTATTATCGAGTACTGGACTTGGGGAGGAGCATTTGTGACAACAGCTTTACTTTTACTGGTGCTAGGCCGCATTGCATCTCGAGCCGTGCAGGTAGCCGACGAGAAGCCAGAATTGTCCGGGAGTCAGGCGGACCCACGAAAGAAAGGCTAACCATCGTCTTACACCATAAGCCATTTGTTATAAGCTGCTTATGTTACTCAGTAAGTTGATTCAGGCGGGCTCAAAGCAGACGGCCGGTGCTTCTGCAAAATGGCCATGCTTCGGCAAAATATCTTGGCGCTAATCAAAAATGTTTAAATTACCAACAGAATACGACGTCGCGGTGGTCGGCAGCGGCCATGCCGGCATCGAAGCCGCACTGGCTGCGGCCCGAATTGGATGCCGGACGTTGATGTTGACCCAGAACTTGGACACGATTGGCCAGATGTCGTGTAACCCAGCGATCGGTGGGCTGGCCAAGGGGCACATAGTTCGCGAGATCGATGCCATGGGTGGCGCAATGGGTCTTAATGCCGACGCCACAGGGATCCAGTTCCGGATGCTTAACAGGACCAAGGGTCCATCCGTTCGTGCACCGCGGGTCCAATGCGACAAGAAGGCTTATCAATTTCGGATGAAGGCGGTCTTGGAATGGACAGAGAATCTTGATCTCAAGCAGGCAACGGTTTCCGCTGTCGTTGTGGAGAATGGGAAAGCAGTGGGCGTCGAAACTGATCTGGGCCTGAGGATTGCCGCGCGCAGTATCGTCATCACATCCGGGACATTTTTGCGCGGTCTGCTGCACGTCGGCGAGAACAGTAAGTCCGGCGGACGGATGGCTGACGCGAGTTCGACCTTAAGCGAAAATCTCCGGCAACTCGGTTTTCGGGTAGGCCGCTTTAAGACAGGGACCCCTTGCCGGCTCAACGCTCGGTCGATCGACTTCTCACGGTGTGAGATTCAGCTCGGGGACGAGCCCCCGCCAAGATTTGCGTTTCACGACGAGGGAATTGGCAGAGGTGCGAATGACATCTTCACCCTGAATTACAGCCCCCGGGGAGAGTTCCACGTGGAACAAGTCCCTTGCTGGATCACCTTCACGGTGTCGAAAACGCATGAAATCATTCGGGCTAATCTTGGCCGGTCGCCACTCTATACGGGTCAAATCAAAGGCACGGGCCCGCGATATTGCCCATCGATTGAGGACAAAGTCGTTAGATTCTCCGACAAAACTTCTCATCAACTCTTCCTAGAACCAGAAGGACGCCACACCGGCGAATACTACGTGAACGGAATTTCGACCAGTTTGCCCTACGACGTTCAGCTGGCTTTTCTTCACTCTATTCCGGCACTGGAGCGCGCCGAGATCATGCGCCCGGGCTATGCTGTAGAATACGATTATTTTCCGCCCACCCAACTTTTTCCCACGTTGGAAACTAAGACGATCAGTGGGCTCTATTTTGCCGGCCAGGTCAATGGCACGTCAGGATATGAAGAGGCGGCTGCTCAAGGCTTGGTTGCTGGAGCGAACGCGGCATTGAAAGGTCAAGGTCGTCCGCCGCTCGTGCTGAACCGAAGCGAAGCTTACATCGGCGTCCTTATTGACGACTTGGTCACGAAGGGGACCGAAGAGCCTTATCGAATGTTCACGAGCCGTGCTGAGGATCGACTGTTTCTCCGGCAGGATAACGCCGACCAGCGGTTGACCAACTGTGCATTTGACGCGGGACTAATTAGCGACGCCCGCTGGGCTCAGTTTCAGGAGAAGAGGCGCCTCCTGGGCCAAGCCCGACTGGCAGCGACTGAGACAAAGCTCGACGGCATTCCGCTCTCTCAGTTGCTTAAGCGGCCGGATTTTAGTGTCAAGAATTTGCCTACCGGGATTGCCTCGCTCGCCCCCACTGAAATTTGGGAGTTGGTCGAGATGGATTTCAAATACGAGGGATATGCGGCACGCCAATCGGAGCAGAATCGGCAGCTGCAACGTCGGCACGATCAAATCATTCCGGATGGCTTGGACTACAACAAAATCACGGGACTGCGTTCCGAAACTAGACAAAAGCTAACAACCATTCGCCCGACGTCACTAGGACAAGCGGCACGCATAAGCGGAATCACTCCAGCCGATATTTCAATAATTTCTATCTGGCTATCCAAGAAAGACTTAAATGACGGAGATCTTGTGTTAGATAGAACTATCAGTCGCTACTAACATTCCGGATGCTTACGCTTGCCGCCATCGCGATCGTCAGCTATTTGCTCGGATCCATACCTGCTGGCTATCTCGTCAGCCGGATGGCAGGAATCGATATCCGAAAGGCCGGAAGTGGTAACATTGGCGCGACGAATGTGACGCGCGTTCTCGGAAAGCGTTGCGGCTATCCGGTATTCGCCGTGGACTTCCTAAAGGGCTTGGCGGCTGTGATTCTGTCGATTTTGATCGCGAAACGCACGCAGCCAGACTGGTTCTCACGTGATCTATTTGGAATCACCGCAGCGGTTTCCTCGGTGATCGGGCATTCGTTTTCGGTATGGCTGCGGTTTAAGGGGGGCAAAGGCGTTGCTACTTCAGCTGGAGCACTTTTCGGGTTGATGCCGCTTGCGGCGCTAGTTGGCGCTCTGATTTGGTTCGTCACTTTCAAATTGACGCGTTATGTCTCGGTGGCGTCGCTCACGGCTGCGGTGGCGTTGCCAATCATCATTTTTGTCATGACGTCGCTAAATCAAACGCACAGGAAAGGACTGTTCTACTCCTCGATTTGTCTCGCCGCCGTTGTGGTTTTGCGGCATCGCTCAAATCTTGTCGGTCTCATGCGCGGTACCGAGCCACGTTTTCAAAAACGGAAATGAAGATCGACAAGACAGCAATCCTGGGAGCAGGCAGTTGGGGAACAGCTTTGGCTTGGTTGTGGGGGAAAGACGGGCGACAAATTTCTCTTTGGGGCAACAATGCCGCAAGGACCGAGCGGATTCAAAAAACACGCGAGAACAGCGATTACATGCCAGGACTCAGGCTGCCCGAGTCGGTTCGCGTCACGTCCGAACTGCGTGACTGCGCCGACGCGGACCTGATCGTTTTTGTTACGCCATCGACTGTCTTACGCACAATTGCAATGCGTTTACAAGGAGCGCTGAGCGAAGGCCGAGCTGCGTTGCTCAGTTGTACGAAAGGAATTGAGCACGGCACTGGGATGCGCATGAGCGAAATTCTTGGTGAGATTTTTCCAGAGCATAAACTAGCGGTGTTATCGGGACCAAATCTCGCCGCGGAAGTAATGCGCAATATGCCGACCGCGACAGTAATAGCCTGTCGGGATCCTGAATGCGCCACAGATCTGCAAGGTTTTCTGGGGAGTTCGCGCTTTCGAGTATACACCACTGACGACGTCACCAGCGTTGAGCTGGGCGGCGCGTTGAAAAATGTTTTCGCGATCGCGGCCGGCGCGAGCGACGGCCTTGGCTTGGGCGATAACACCAAGGCGACATTGGTCACTCGTTCACTTGCCGAGCTGGTTCGGCTCGGAAGCGCGATGGGCGGAAATTTCAGGACGTTCTACGGCTTGAGCGGCGTAGGCGATTTAATTGCGACCTGTTTTAGCAGGCACAGCCGTAATCGGCGCGTTGGCGAGCATCTTGGTCGCGGCCAAACGCTCCGGCAAATCACGTCCGCAATGCAAATGGTGGCGGAAGGAATTCCGACGGCGAAAAGCGCTTACGAGTGTGCACGAAAAATCAACATCGACACGCCGATTACCGATGAGGTTTACGCGTTGCTATACGAGGGAAAACCACCGGTCCAGGCGATGCAGGACCTTCTCGAGCGCGACCAGAAGGCGGAGAAGATTTAAGCAGTGGACAATTGCCGGCAGATCTGGCCGATTACGGTCGGATACAACTCATGCTCCGCAATTTGAACGCGAGCGTGGAGGCTTTCAGGAGTGTCGTTAGGCAAGATCGGGACTTCGCGTCGCACGATGATATCGCCGTGATCGATTTTTTCATCCACGTAGTGGACGGTGCAACCGGTCACTTTTTCGCCAGCGACGAGCGCTTGCTTCCATGCTTCAAGCCCAGGAAATTTCGGCAGCAGCGATGGATGAATATTTACAATGCAGCGGGGAAATGCATCTAGCATCGGCGATTTTAGAACGCGCATGAACCCAGCGAGAACTACAAGTTCAACACTGGCGTCGCGAAGCATTCTCACAAGGTCGTTCTCAGCTTGCGGTTCCAATCGAGTGCGGAATTGGCCCGGCGGCAGATAAGCGTTTGGGATCGAAAATTCCCGCGCAATGTCGAGGATCGGCGCATCGAATACGTCTGAGATTACGACGCGGACCTCAGCCGCCAAGGCGCCGCTTCTAATACTTTCGAGAATCGCGCGGCAGTTCGTTCCTTTTCCTGAACCAAGAATGCCAAGCCGAACCAATCTCATCTTCCGGCCTTTCGAAGTTTTTCTAGCAAAAGCGATGTCGAGTAACCTTTCTCAAATGGAATAATGCGAATTTCCGCGCCGATTTTTTGCAGAATTGCGCGCTCCTCCGGATTTAAGGTTTCGGAACTGTAATCGCCCCCTTTGACATAAACGGCGGGCATACTTGCGGAGATGAATTGAGTCGCCCGTATCTCCGGGAAAATCGTGATGAGGTCGACGCACCCCAGCGCCGCAAGCACCTCTGCTCGGTCTCGTTCGTTATTAATCGGACGCCCGATTCCTTTCAGTTCCCTGACTGAACGGTCTCCGTTCAAGCCGACAGCCAGCCCATCACCGAGAGCACGCGCAGTTTGCAAATACCGCACGTGCCCGACGTGCAGCAAATCAAAACAGCCGTTCGTAACGACAAGTTTTTTTCCAGCGGCACGCAACTCCTTTGCGCGCTTAGCCAGTTCATTCATACCGATGATTTTCGTCTTCATCGCTTGTTAACGACAAACTCTAACGCGCGAGGAAGAATTTGGAAGACAATCGGCTCATTTCCGACCAGTTCCCCGTCGGCATTGAACCACATCCCCGGTTGCGATTGAACCGAGATCTTTTTTGCATGCCGAAAAATAACGGCGTCGTTGGAGAGATGCTTGCCCAAAAGCATCTCCGCGGCCAGCAACGCCATTTCTGCTGCTGACCGTTTAGGTATCAGGACAGCATCGAGCAGTCCGTCGCTAGGATCTGCTTGAGGTGCGATCGGTAGTCCGCCGGCAACGAATTGTCCATTTGCAACGATGACATTGTAAAGGTCGATCACCAGGCTTTCTGCGTCATCGAAAGTCACCGTCGTACGATAGGCGTGCAACTCCGGCAGGGCCGCAGCAGCGCTTCGGAGATAGGCAAGCGGGCCCCAGTTTAATTTGATTTCCGGGGTCAACTTCTCATTAACAACACCGCTGAAGCCGCCGGCTGAAGTATTCACGAAGTGGCGCGTGCGTTCACTAGTCATGCGGACGAGATCGATCCGCGCAGTTGTTTTCGTCTGCAAGATTTCGATGGTGGCGTCGACGTCTCCCATCATTCCTATCGACCGCGCAAAATCATTTGCAGTGCCGAGGGGCACAATTCCCACGCAGACACCGCGTGCCGGACTTGGCGTTGCAATTCCGTTGATGACTTCGTTCAATGTGCCATCGCCGCCCGCTGCAATAACGTAATCGCATCCAGCGCCGACCGCCTCCCGCGCCAAAGTTTCTGCTTCGCCCGCGCGCTGAGTCACACGCACCTCCCTGGCATTGAGTGGGTGAAGCTGCTTTAGCCGAAGATTTAAATCGACAATCGATCCCGCGATTGGATTTACGATGACGTACGGTTTCACCAGGCTTGTGATCAGCTATGCGATATCTTTAGTTCTCGCCGGTTCGATGAAAGGCCGAACTATCTGATGATTCGTGTTTGGTCGTGTGCATTCGTGGTTGAACTTTATTTCAACCGCCAAGATTCACTTTGTCTTTGTCCGATTTGCGCCAAGTTGCTAATTAGATCGCCATGCCGAGAGAAAATTCCAAACGGCGCTCGGAGGAATCCAACTTCGCAGATGGTTTTCGCATTTCGAACGGACCAGTCGCCCCCCAGGATAGCGAGGAGGGGAGAAATGTCCGCGAGTTCGATAATGTCGGGCTTCCGCGGGTTCATGGGGCGCCAATGTTATTCGCGATCGCGCGTGATCCATGCACAGTCTTCACCTACTGGAGCGTCGATTGGCTGACGGTTTTTGCGAAAACGGTGCCGGTCGATCGACAGGTTCATCTTCGGGTGTATCGCGCAGACGAGGTCGAGGAAAAGAACGTGGCCGTCGAACCGATGGCCGGTTATTGTTACATCGCACTTCCGCGACCGAGCGGCTCCTACCACATCGAGATTGGATATTATCAACCGGCAGATGTTTGGCACTCAGTAGCAGTATCCGATGAAGTGAGAATGCCGCCCGACCAGGTCGCGACTCCTGCAGATTTCGATCTTGTCACGATACCATTACACCTCAGATTTCAGCGGCTTCTCGATTTGTTTGGAGCAGCGAAGGGTGATGCTCTGACCGAAATCGTCTCGCAATTTCAAAAGCGTGCATTGAGTAACGAAGTGCACAAGAAATTGAGCCCCGAAGAGCGGGACGTTCTTCGCGCGATGGATCTTTCATTGTCCGAAATTGCGGCGGCCCGGCGCGAGTTTACTGACAACGCCGACAGCGAAACGCTGCGCAAACGGACAAAAGCACTTCTCAGTTTCGGCCAGACAAGTTCGTCACCTGGATTTGTCGGGAGGCTGTGGAGTTCAGGCGCCGCGTAAAAAAGCGCCATTAACTCTTCGTTCGCTCGCGGCCCGCTTGGTTGATATTGCAAGATGGTCTGTCCGGTTTCGAGGACCTAGCCGTAACGGGAAACTTCCAGCGCGAGATTGGCGTTTTGTCCGACCAGCAACACCGTGAGACCCAACGAACGATTGCAAATTACTGATAAGGCAAAATCAGTGCTTCCTCGCGACGTTTTAGCCGCCGCTAACGTGTTCGTCTAAACGCGCGGCCGAGCGAGGTTGCTGCGGCGGACGCCGTAGCAGAAGTAAAACACGATGCCGATTATGAACCAGACGATCAACCGCCGCCAAGTCGGCCATGGAAGCGAGGCCATGAGAGCGAGCGCGGAGAGCGCGCCCGCCGGCGCGACAAACCAGACCCATGGCGTCGTGAATCTCCGCGGCAGGCTTGGCTCGCGCACACGCAGCACGAGAATTCCCACTGAGACAATGACAAATGCGAGCAACGTTCCGATGGAACACAAGCTGCCGGCCTCGCGCACGTTGAAGACGGCGGAAAAGATCGCCACGCCCACGCCGGTCACGATCGAAGTCAGCCAAGGCGTGCGGAAACGTGGATGCACACGGCTAACAAATGGCGGCAGCAGACCATCGCGCGCCATGCTGTAAAATACGCGCGATTGGCCTAACAACAGCACGAGGATAACCGACGACAAACCAGCAATGGCGCCGAGTTTTATCAACCGTCCCATCCAGTCCATGCCGGCGTGGTCCGCCACCACGGCGATCGGGTCAGGGACGTCGAGCTGACCATAAGGCACAACGCCGGTCGCGATTGCCGAGACGAGAATGTAGAGCACTGTGCAAATCAGGAGCGAGCCGATAATGGCGATGGGCATGTCGCGCTGCGGATTTTTCGCCTCTTGTGCGGCAGTGCTAACCGCATCGAATCCTATGTAGGCGAAGAAGACAATACCAGCGCCCGTCATCACGCCACTCCAGCCGAAATGACCGGACTGGCCCGTGTTCGCCGGGATGAATGGACGCCAGTTCGTCGCTGTGATGGCATGAAAGGCCCCGAAGATGAACAGCAGCACTACGGCGACCTTCACCAGCACGATAAAGTTATTGAAGTTTGCCGATTCCTTAATGCCGACGACGAGCAGCGTTGTGACGACAAAGATGATGAACACTGCGGGCAGATTGAAGATCGTCGTCACGTGCGTGAGTGCTGTCGAGTCGGCTCCCGCAGCCTTGATTTGATCGAGGAGAGAGGCGCTGCTCACTACCCAGCCGATCTTTGCTTTCACCAGCGGTGCCAGGGCAGCGGGAATATTAATCAACTCCGTGCCGCGAGCGGCCGATAGCTCCGGCGGAATGTTAATGCCGAAATCGTGTAGGAACGATACGACATAGCCGGACCAGCCAATGGATACAGTGATCGCGCCCACGGCATATTCCAGAATCAAGTCCCACCCAATGATCCATGCGAAAAGTTCGCCAAGAGTGGCGTAACCATAGGTATAAGCGCTGCCTGCCATCGGGACGAGCGCCGCGAATTCGCTGTAGCATAATGCAGCGAAGACTGATGCCACGCCCGCGAGCACGAATGAGAGCACCACAGCGGGCCCGGCATTCTGCGCCGCGACCGTGCCTGTCAGCACGAAGATGCCGGTGCCAATGATCGCGCCGATGCCGAGCGCGGTAAGATTCATCGCGCCAAGTGCGCGCTTGAGGCTGTGATCGGTAAGTGCTTCAGCCTGCAGATCGGTGACGCTCTTTCGTCGAAATAAATTCATAGGCGAAGTTGGTCTGTGAGTTTGCTAAATGGGCTACCAAACGTGGCAAGTCAAGCCGGCCGTGATCTCCTCCACAGGAAGTAAACCGGCACGCCGGCCAGTACAAGAAGCAAGCCAGGCCACGAGGTTTGCGTCCGGTAAATGGCCAACACGATCAAAATTACGGTAGCGGCGACGATGTAGAACGCCGGCAGCACTGGATAACCGAACGCGCGATACGGTCGCTCCGCCTGCGGCTGAGTATGCCTCAGCACAAAGATGCCCGCAATCGTCAGCACGTAGAAGATCAGAACCGCGAAGACAACGTAATCGAGCAACATGCCGTAGAGGTTTCCGTACTGTTCGACACCCGAGGCATTCAGCATCGGTGCGCTTGGGACTGGATCGCGCAAGCGCGTCCGGGGCAACACGAGCAACCCGGTCCAAATCCCCTGCAACACCAGCGCCATCGCCGGAACGTGCTTCGCGTTCAGCCTGCCTGTCGATTTAAAAAACAATCCGTCTAGCGCCATCGCGTAATACACCCGCGCGCCCGCGAGGATGAGTCCATTGCAACATCCAAACGTCGAAATCATGATCGCTACTGCCATGATAGCTGCGCCCGCGCTGCCGAACATCACTTCCATCGCCGCTGTTCCGACGCGATCGTCCGGCGCGTGTTGGATTTTGTCTAACGGCAACACAAAAAGGTAGGCTACGTTTGCAAGCAAATAGAGCGTGATGACCAGCCCTGTGCCCATGGCCAGCGACAGCGGTATGTTCCGACGCGGCTCTCGCACTTCTCCAGCAGTGAACGTGATATTGTTCCACGCATCGGCGGAAAACAACGAGCCGACTTGCGCCACACATACTGCGATCAACATTCCCAGTGCGCCGCCCGTTGCCGAGACCGTTGCGACAAACGAAAGATCGGACCTAATTGGTGCCGCGGCGCCCGGCGTCCAAAAATTCGTGAAGTTTGTGCTGAGTGCGTTAGCGTTGCGCCCAACGAAAATCCCAAGCGCGATCAGCGCGATCAGCGACAAGGTTTTCGCGGAAGTGAAAATGTTTTGGATGAGTTTGCCTAGCTCAAGCCCGCGCGTATTCACGACGGTCAAAAACGCGATGATGAGGACCGCCACTAGTTGCTGCGTCGAAAGACTGATCGCGTAATTTCTCGACAGGATGATTGGTGGAATGATCCACTGGGTCGGTGAAATAATCGACGTAAACACCCCGAGAAAGCGCGCGAACGCCACCGCCACGGCGGCAATCGTACCGGTCTGGATGATAAGGAACAATGTCCAGCCGTAGAGAAATCCCCAGAGCCGACCATATGCCTCGCGCAAATACACATATTGCCCACCGGCGCGCGGCATCATCGCGGCAAGCTCGCCGTAGCTGAGCGCAGCCGTCACGGTGAGCGCACCGGTCACTGCCCACACAACGAGCAGCCAACCCGCAGAACCAACCAACCGACCGATATCTGCCGAGACAATGAAAATCCCGGAGCCGATCATCGAACCCGCGACGAGCATGGTCGAGTCGAGCAAGCCGAGTCCCCTAACGAATTTATCGTCGGCTGCAGGCGGCGGAGTCATTGGGCTTGTCTGTTGAGCGGTCGGATTTGGCGCAGAGTTAATCATCACTCAAGCGAATTGGGCAACGCCAAAACAATTCTGCGCTCGCCCTTGCCCGAGTCGAGCGAATTCAAGCGCGAAACCGCTTTCGTGTAAAAAGAATCATGCTAATCTCCGCCGCGTGACGTTCCCGAATCCTCTTTCGTCTGCCTGGAGGTTTTTGTCGATCTTATGCGTTGGGTTGGCGCTGATTGCGGAATTGCCCGGCGCCCCGCGGCCCGCTTCGGGGCGAGCAATTCCGCAATTTGAAGCGCTGCCGTTGCTGCGTTCGCGACAAAATCATTTGCTCGTACGCGCTTATATCAATGGCAAGCCAGCGTGGCTTGGGGTCGACAGCGGTGCGCCGGTAAGCGCGATTGCTTTGCATCGTCGCGAGTATTTCGGGCTTAAGCCAATTACGGCAAAGTCGAACCTTCCCGGCCGTATTCAGATTAACGGCGCATTCAATAATGTGGCGATTGCGCGGGAGCTGCGACTCGGCGCGCTAACTCTGGTGGACGAGCCGGTGGTTACGGTCGATCTAGGCAACTCGAGTCGCGTCGCGCGATTACGGCGCGAACAGGAAATCGATGGAATTATCGGGGCGGATATTCTTTTCCCGACCAAGGCAGTGCTGGATTGTCAGCGGCAACTGCTTGTCTTAAACATCGATCCCGACGTTGCCGGGAACGCTCCGGGTCTCGACCACCGCGGATTGCAAGCTGTCCCGATTCAAGTCAGTGACGGCTTCAATTTGTACGTTAATGGCTCTATCAATGGCAAGGCTGCCAGGCTTATGATCGACACGGGTTCTTTTGCTACGCTTCTGCATCGCTCCTTCGTTCGGCGAATGCGGATTGCGACCCGCGAGACACAGTTTAGTTCTTCCGCTGTGAACCTGAAAGAGCGTGGGGTGTGGGTGGCACGAATCCGCAAATTATCGGTTGGGTCGGTCGAGATCATCGGCAAGGAAGTAGGCGTCGTCGATCTGGAGGGCCTGATTCATGGCGGGCTATTACAGGGTTCACCGCCAGTCGCTGGTTTGCTCGGCGCCGAAATTCTCAACGGGCATCACGGCATCATCGATTTCGGCACGCGCACGCTTTATTTAAAAAGGTAGGGCGGATGGCGGCAAGCATTGTTCTCGGAGGTTGTCTGTGCGGCGCCGTCCGCTATGAAGCGACCGGCGAGCCTTATAACATCACCCACTGCCATTGCGCCGACTGTCGCAAGAGCAGTGGCGCGCCCTTCGTGACCTGGGCCTCCTTCCGACGACACAATTTTCGATTGACTCACGGCACACCGCATGAGATCGCATGGGCCGGGCGCGTTCGTTCCTCCTGCGCAAACTGCGGCACAACCTTGACGTTCCTGAGTCAACCGGGCACCGACGAACTGGACGTAGCCGTTTGCAGCTTCCATTGTCCCGATGCGATTCTGCCTTAGGATCACACTTGGACAGAGGATCGATTGCCGTGGATTCAACTAGCCGACGACTTGCCACGATATGCGCGCACCAGAAACAAGAAATGATCTTAGTGCGATGCGTCTTGGCGCAGTGGCCATGGGAGCGCAAGCTATCGGAGCTTTCGCTGTCGGCGCACTAGCCCTTGGCGCGCTCGCTCTAGGTGCAGTTGCAATCGGGCGGCTGGCGATTGGCCGGGCAAGAATCAAGCGAATGGAAATCGACGAACTGGTCGTGAAGAAGATTCGGATTACGGATTCGTTGGAAATGCCCGGAACAGCGAGACCGAGGTAGGGATTGAGAGATTCGCGCGATCAGCTATGAATCACATGGCGCAGCTTTTCGGCGGACTGGACACCACTGCTCCTTGAGCGACTCGCGCGGCACCAACGATGGATCGTATCACACAGGCATTCGTCTTAGGCGCGGGTCTTGGCACGCGACTCAGGCCGCTCACGGACGATTTGCCCAAACCGCTCATTCCGATTTTTCAAAAACCACTCATCACTTTTGCGCTCGATCATTTGATTGACCTCGGAGCGAGCCGGTTCGTCATTAACACGCACAAGCGCCCCGAACTATTTCAAAACTTTTTTGGCGAAAACAGCTATGCCTGCCATTCGATCACGCTGGTTCACGAGCCGGAGCTGCTCGAAACCGGTGGCGGCATCAAGAATGTAGAACGCTGTCTTGACGGCGAGCCGTTCATTACCTACAGCGGCGACATCCTGACGGACATCAACCTGCAACCTTTGATCGACGAACATTTTCATCGCGGGAATGATGTTACGCTCGCGCTGCGCGAAACCGGTTTGGCTGCAAACGTGGCTTTCCGCGATCACCGCATCGTCGATATCTCACGCAGATACGGCGTGTCCGGCAATTACGATTTTGCCAATATCGCGGTTTGGAATCGCGAAATTTTCCGGCGGCTCCCGCCGCATCGAAAAATCTCTTTCGTTCCGATTATCGCTAATTGGATCGGCCAAGGCGGCAAGATCGGTGGCTTGGTGATGAATGGCGGAAAGTGGTTCAACATCGGTTCGCGCGCTGACTATCTCGAGGTGCACCGCACGCTTTTCCGCGACCAATGGAAGCCACACTATGTAAAAACGACGGATTGGAGATTATCGATCCACAAGACCGCGATTGTCGATCCAAGCGCGCGATTACGCGGCTGCACAGTCGTCGGACAGGATTGTCACGTCGGGTCGGAAGTGATTCTGGAAGACACGATTTTGTGGCCCGGTGCACAAATTGCTTCCAAAAGTCAGCTGCAGGGTTGTATTGTCCGTTCCCAAAAACAGGCCAGCGGCGTCCATCGCAACATCGACATCTAATTGTGAGAACCGACCTTCTTCTCCGGCGAACGCGGGTGCATTTCCCGCGTCTGGATGTCGATCAGATAAAAATTAGGCCAATCGAAAAAGGGGGATCGGACCGGAAATTTTATCGAATTCGTTGCTCAGCGGACCAGACGCTGATTCTGGTCAAATACAATCTGGAGCGCGAAGAGAATCAGCATTACGTCCAGATTGCCAAATTTCTCGACGAGCACGGGATTCGAGTGCCGAAGATTTATTTCCACGATCCGGCAGAGGGCCTCGTCTGGATCGAAGACTTGGGCGAGAGCGATCTCTACAGTTATCGCCGCGAGAGCTGGCTGGTGCGCCGTGCTTTTTACGAATCGGCCCTCGATCAGATTGCGACGCTCCATAGATTGCCGGAGTCCGTATGCGTCGAAATGAGGAAACATTTGCCCGACGAGTTCAACGCTGCCCTTTACGTATGGGAACAGAATTACTTTTTCGAAAACTGTCTCGGCCGCTATTTTGCCCTCGACAACGTAAAGCTCGCTTCGCTCGCCGGATTGCCGGCGTTAAATCAAATTGCCGAGCAGCTTGCTTGCTTGCCGCGCGTCTTGGTGCACCGCGATTTTCAATCGCAAAACATCATTATCCGAAACGCACAGGCTTATCTTATCGATTTCCAGGGACTGCGGCCCGGCCTTTCGCAGTATGATCTCGCTTCGTTGATCTACGATCCGTATGTCGCTCTTACCGAAGCGGAGCGTGCCGAGTTGATTGCGTACTATCGCGAGCAGCAGATCAAGAACGGAGTGGCGCTTAACGGCGGCTTCGAGTCCAAGTTACGGCTTTGCGCGATGCAACGTCTGATGCAGGCGCTGGGAGCGTACAGCTTTCTAGGCCTCGAGAAAGGCCATAAACATTTTCTTAAGCATGTGCCTGCCGCGATGAAATCGTTACGCCACATCGTAACGGAAATCGATGGGCTGGCCGAACTACAGACGACGCTCGCTGCGTGTTCTGAGCGCGTATAAACGTCCATAATCCTGCTATCAGGCGGGCGAAACGCCCGGAGGCCCGCACAGGCTCGCCGCTGCGAGTCCGTCCTGTGGCGGACTGGGCCTATGTTCCGGATTGCTTCAGGAACGGGTTGGCTTTGCGCTCTGTGCCGATCTTCGTCGGTGGGCCGTGGCCGGGAAGCACCGTTACGTCGTCGCCGAGCGGAAACAATTTTTTCCTGATCCCCTCCAGCAACAGATCGATATCGCCACCGGGCAAGTCGCCTCGTCCGATGCTGCCGGCGAAAAGAACATCGCCGCCGATGAGCAATTGGTCCTTGCGCGAAAAAAAGCAAAGGCTACCGGGGCAATGTCCTGGAACTTCGAGCACCCGCATTTCCAAGCCGAGAAATTTTCTCGCCGGCGTCTCTTCGATAAGGAAGTCCGGTTCGACCGGCTCGATTTCCAGTTGAAATCCGAAGCCGCGAAAAAATTCCGGATCGGAAATCATCCGCGCGGTTCTTGGATGGCAGCCAATTTGGCAATGAAAGCGGCGTTTGATTTTAGCCACATCGGGAATGTGATCGAAATGGCCATGCGTCAGCAGCAGAAGCTTTAGATCCACATTTCGCGATGCGAGCCACTCGCAAGCTCCGTCGGGTGCGTCGAAAAGAATCGAGCCCTCCGGGGCTTTAAGCAGATAGCAATTCGTTTCGAAAATCCCGCCGCAAAAGGTTTCCTGAGTCATTGTATTTGAGTATAAATGAAGGCCCGCTACATCTGAAGCCGGGAGTTTTTACGAATATTTGAATGTTCCCGCATCGGTGGTTGTCTCAGGGTATCTGCATGACGATGTTTTTTGATCATCTTGCGTTTCGCGCCGAACTCTGCCAAGTTGGGAAACCCCTTTTCCGCTGATGAAATCATCTTTCCAACGGTCACTCGCGTGTTGCGCCATCCTTTTCGCATTTGCGATCGCGGCGCCGCCAGCCGTGGCGGCTTCGAAAGAAACGATCGCGATGTCGGTCGGGCGGCTTTTGGAGGAAGGCCATTACACCCGGGGAAAACTGAACGAGGAAGTGTCGAAAAAATTCCTTCAGACTTATCTGGAGCTGCTCGATTTCAGCCATCTCTTTTTTACCCAGCAAGACGTCGATGCGCTCAATGCGAAATATGGAAGCTCAATCGCCGGTGACGTTCTTCTCGGCACCCTAAAACCTGCCTACGAAATTTACGATCTTTATGCGAAACGCGTGGATGAGCGTGTTGCCAAAGTGAGGGAGCTGCTCAAGCTGCCGATTGATTTTAAAGGCGACGCCACAATTGAGCTTAGCCGCCAAAAATCGCCATGGCCAAAAGATGAGGCGGAGGCCGATCAACTCTGGCGCGGTCGGATCGATAGCGAGCTGCTGCAGGAACATCTAAGCGAACATCCGATTGAGCCTGCTCCGCAACTGGTTGCGCGCCGTTACGATCGTCTCGCCCGTAACGTCCACGAGCAGGATAAGGACGAGCAAATGAAACTCTTTCTCGATGCGCTTGCCCAAACATACGACCCGCACTCGGAGTACCTGAGCAAGGCCGATATGAAGAATTTCAGCATCAACATGGGCCTCTCGCTCGTGGGGATCGGCGCGATGCTTCGCTCCGAGGATGGCTACGCAAAAATCGAGAGCCTTGTTCCTGGAGGTCCCGCGCAAGTGGATGGGCGGCTCAAAGTAGGCGACCGAATCACCGCCGTAGCGCAGGCACAGGCTGACTTTGTCGATGTTCGCGAGATGCGGCTGGACAAAGTCGTCGAGATGATCCGTGGCAAGAAAGGCACGCGTGTGCGACTGCTCGTGATTCCGTCGGATGCCACCGATCCTTCCCACCGGAAAAACGTCGAGCTCGTGCGCGATGAAATTAAGCTCAAAGATCAAGAGGCGCGCGCGGACATCATTATCAGGAAAGACGAGAACGGCAATCCCATAAAACTCGGTTGGCTGACGCTCCCCTCGTTTTATGCCGACATGGACAGGCACCAGAAGAGTACGACACGCGATGTGCTGGCGCTGCTCAAACGGCTAAAGAAAGAAAACATCGCCGGACTGGTTATCGATCTTCGCCGAAATGGCGGCGGCTCACTCGAGGAAGCGCTCTCCCTCACCGGGTTGTTTCTAAAATCAGGCCCGATCGTTCAGACGAAAGATTATAACGGAAGCATCAGAATTTCGCCTGACCCAGTCAGCATGGCTTATTCGGGGCCGCTCGTGGTTTTGACTAGCCGGCAAAGCGCCTCGGCTAGCGAAATTTTCGCAGCTGCTCTCCAGGATTATGGTCGCGCGGTGGTCATCGGTGACAAGAACACGTTCGGTAAAGGGACGGTGCAGACGATTCTCCCGATCGGCCGGTTCGCTTCGCTGCTGGGCAGCCGTACCGATGAGGACGGGGCGTTGAAGTTGACGATCCAAAAATTTTATCGGGTCGCCGGCGGTTCCACGCAGCTCCACGGTGTGGCCTCCGACATTGTCCTGCCGAGCTTGAGCGATCTCCCGGAATTCGGCGAAGGCGCACTGAAGAACGCCCTGCCCTATGACGAAGTGCCCAAGGCGAAATACACAAAGTGGTCTGACACGCATTCGCTGTTTGTCGATCAGTTGAAGCGACGTTCAGAAGAGCGTGTCAAAAATGATCCTGAATTTCACTACGTGATGGAGGATATCGGTCGTTTGCGCCACAAGCTCGACGAAAACCGAATTTCGCTGAATGAAGATCTCCGGAAAAAGGAACTTGCGGACGATAAGCTGCGCAAAGAAATGCGTTCCAAAGAGCGCCTGGCGCGCAACCAGGAAGAACCGCGTATTTATCGCCTGACGCTCGACACGGTCGATAAACCGAATCTCCAACTGATCATGTATCCTGGAAAACTGGCCGAGGTAAAGAAGAACGGATCGTCGCCGAAAGTTGATCCTGAAGCTGCCCCGGATGCGGATACGGATTTGACCGCTGGTGTCGGTGTCGGGGACGACACCAAAGAACCGGCTATCGACCCCGAGCGCGACGAGACGTTAAATATCCTCGCCGATCTTGTCGATCTTTCGCGGGGACCGAAAACCGCCAGCGCGAACACTGATAAGGCGCCGGCCCAACAACGGCCGTAAGATCTAATTACGTCGCGTCTGACGTTCGTCTTCCTGTAGTAGCAGCCAGCCTGCTCGCGAAACCTTTTCGGAGTGTCGGCTGCTTGTGTTTGGTTCGCAGGGCGACACGCTGCGACATGCCTGTCTCTACAGGCAATAAGAGTTAGCCTCATGGCCACCAAGGCGGCGGAGGCGGAGCAAAGCGCGGATCAAAAGGCGAGCCGAAGCGCGGGTCTGCAAATCGATTGCTTCGTCTCAGAGACGTCGATTGGGATTGGCCCAAGTAGCGGCCAACCGGCGTTCTTCCGAACACAGTGATCGGAGTTCCAACGCTGAGGGAATTGAAAAACGCGATCGCATACTGCTGAGGCATTCGGACACAGCCGTGCGACGCAGGGTAGCCCGGCAGATATCCGGCATGCATTCCGTCGGCTCCTGTGAACCGCATGAAGTAATGCATTGGCGCAGGAATAAATTTTCCTCCACGAGGAACAGGCATGTCAGCGTCGGCGTCCGCTACAATCGTGTTTCCGCGCGCATCGACAATTTTTCCATACATGCTCGAGTAATGGGTTCGTTCCTTCTCCAGAATCTTAAACGAACCCGTTCTGGTGAGATGGCCGTAGCGGCCGCTCGAAATTGGCGACGCTAACACAGGGCGTCCGTTTTGAAGAAGATAAGCGGTCTGTTCCTCCAGATCGATTTCCACTGAGGTTTGCGCGCGTAATGAGGTGGCCGCGCAGATGACGATCGCCAACCCTACAATGATCCTCACAAACAGTTGAACCCGCGCGATACGGAAAAGTCTCAGACGATAAAGTAGAGCAAGCGTCCCGCTTGCTTGAAACGACATTCGCAAGCCGGAGGCTCGCGCTACACCGCAATAGGGGCTTTAATCGCTGGGTGCGGGTCGTATCCGACGAGTTCGAAATCTTCGAAATTGAAATCGTCAATGCTTTTGACTGCTGGGTTCAATTTCATCCGTGGCAAAGATCGGCAACTACGAGAAAGTTGTTCGCGCGCTTGCTCCAGATGATTTCGATAGAGATGCAAATCGCCGAATGTATGAACAAATTCGCCCGGTTTTAAATCGCACACCTGCGCGACCATTAACGTAAACAGAGAATACGACGCGATGTTGAATGGGACACCGAGAAAAAGGTCGGCGCTGCGCTGGTAAAGCTGGCAACTCAACTCGCCATTCTGAACATAAAATTGGAAGAGTACATGACACGGCGGTAGCGCCATCTTGTCGACTTCTGCCGGATTCCATGCGCTCACAATCAGTCGCCGGCTCTGCGGATTTGATTTGATCTGTGCGATCACATTGTCGATCTGATCCACGCGCACTCCGTTCTCGCCACGCCAATCGCGCCATTGTGCACCGTAAACCCGGCCGAGGTTGCCATCTTCATCAGCCCATTCGTCCCAAATCGTGACCCCGTGTTCGTTGAGGTAACGAATGTTTGTGTCGCCGCGCAAAAACCAGAGCAGTTCGTAAACGATCGATTTGAGATGGAGTTTTTTTGTGGTGACCAGCGGGAAAGTTTCCTGTAAATCAAACCGCGCCTGCGCGCCGAAGATCGACAATGTGCCCGTGCCGGTGCGATCAGCGCGCGGCTGACCCTTGTCGAGCACTAGCTGGAGAAGATCGTGATATTGGCGCACGAGAAATGGTTAACGCTTTCATCGTGTTTTGCGAAAAGAAAAAAGTGTTTGGACTCCCCCCATTTTTAGCCTGTAGTTCCGGCCGTATCCGGTCGCCGCGTCGGCACGGACTCGTCCGTGGCGAGCCGGCTGCTTTTGTTTTGGTTTGCAGGCGACACGCCTGCCTCTACAGGAAGAACTTCGCAAGGCCGCGCCGCATTGGCGCAAAAGGGGTTGCCGCCAGCGCTGAAATCGAGCCGAACTGTCTCACTCTCACCCAGTAGAGTCCGACAGCGCTCAAGCATTACATCTTCGCCAAGAAGAACTTGTGCCGATTGCCGCGACCTGGCTTGGCGCTTGCTTAAGACCTTCTAGGTCGAAGTCTCGACCAGAAAGGATTTTCATTCTATGGCTAAAGTTTTAGGTATCGATTTGGGCACCACCAACTCTTGCATGGCCGTGATGGAGGGTGGTGACCCCGTGGTTTTGGAAAATTCGGAAGGTGCTCGCACGACGCCTTCTGTGGTTGCATTTACGAAAAGTGGTGAGCGACTGGTTGGCCAGGCTGCAAAACGTCAGGCTGTAACCAATCCGGCGAATACCGTTTTCTCAATCAAGCGATTCATGGGCCGCAAGTTCGACGAAGTCCATGAGGAAGAGCACCGTGTCCCGTATAAAATCGTCAAAGCGGCGAACGGCGACGCGCATGTGCAAGTGGAAGTGAACGGCCAGCGCAAGACGTTTTCGCCGCCGGAAATTTCGGCGATGATTTTGTCGAAGATGAAAGCCGACGCTGAGGCCAAGCTCGGCGAAAAAATCACGCAGGCGGTCATCACTGTTCCGGCGTATTTCAACGACTCACAACGAAACGCGACAAAAGACGCAGGCAAGATCGCCGGTCTCGAAGTTTTGCGCATCATCAATGAACCAACCGCGGCGTCACTCGCCTACGGTCTCGACAAAAAGAAGGACGAGGAGATTGCTGTTTATGATTTGGGCGGCGGCACATTCGACATTTCGGTCCTTGAAATCGGCGATGGCGTTTTCGAAGTGAAAGCGACCAACGGCGATACGCACCTCGGCGGCGATGACTGGGATGCGCGAATCATGGATTGGATCGTCAATGAATTTAAGAAAGATACCGGCATCGATTTGACGAAGCAGCCGGATGCGATCCAGCGCATTAAGGAAGAAGCTGAGAAAGCAAAAATCGCGCTTTCATCTACGCAGGAATACGAAATCAACCTGCCGTTCATCACAGCGGACGCGAGCGGACCGAAGCACATTCAGAAAAAACTGACGCGCTCGAAGTTGGAGCAGCTCTGCGATGATTTGTTTCAGCGGACCATCCCACCGGTAAAGGCATGTCTGAAGGACGCGAACCTCAGTGAAAGGGACATCAACGAGCTGGTGCTCGTCGGCGGGATGACTCGCATGCCGAAAGTGATTGAGATCGCGCGCAACCTCATCGGCAAAGAGCCGCACAAGGGCGTGAACCCGGATGAAGTCGTTGCGATTGGCGCAGGCATTCAGGGCGGTGTGCTCAAGGGCGAGGTCAAAGACGTGCTGCTCCTCGATGTAACTCCGCTCACGCTCGCGATTGAAACCGCGGGTGGCGTGGCAACGCCGATGATTCCGCGTAACACCACGATCCCGACCCGGAAGTCGCAGATCTTTTCAACCTACAGCGACAATCAACCAGGCGTGGAAATCAAAGTATTGCAAGGGGAACGGCCGCTTTCGCGCGACAATAAACAGCTCGGCACGTTTCATCTCGACGGAATTCCACCGGCCCCGCGCGGCGTTCCGCAGATCGAGGTCACCTTCGATATCGACGCTAACGGGATTTTGCACGTCTCGGCGAAAGATCTCGGCACCGGAAAGGAACAAAAGATTTCCATCACCGGCAGCTCCGGACTTTCCAAGGAAGAGGTAGAGAAGATGCAACGGGAAGCCGAAGCACATGCCGAGGAAGACAAAAAGGCGAAGGAAGCCATTGAGATCAAGAACAACGCCGACATGCTCGCGTATCAATGCGAGAAGCAGTTGAAAGAGCTCGGCGACAAGATTTCGGGCGACAAAAAGAAATCTGTTGAAGACGCGATCGCCGCGGTGCGTGACGCGATCAATCGCAACGATACCGACGCGATGAAGCGCACCTACGACGAATTGCAGAATAAATTCCAGGAAGTGAGCGCCGAGCTTTACAAGCAGGCGTCAGCTGGCCCAGGCCCCGCCCAGGGTGGGGGTCCGCAACCCGGACCTGAAGCTGGCGCGCGACCGGGTGCTGAACAAGGCGCAGGCAAACGCGGCGGCGACGGCGACGTTGTCGATGCAGAATTCGAAGTCGTGGACGAAGACAAGAAGAAGTAGCGAAAACAATCTGCCGACGATTGTCGCAAGATCGACAGGCGCCGGCACAACCAAAAAACAAAGGAGTAAAGACAACATCTATGGCAACAGTTAATGTAAAACCGCTCGGAGATCGGGTGCTGGTGCAGCCGATTGAAGAGCAGGAAGTAAAAAAGGGCGGGATCATCATCCCCGATACCGCAAAGGAAAAACCGCAGGAAGGCAAAGTCGTCGCTCTTGGCACCGGTAAAATCGACGACAACGGAAAGAAAGTCGATTTCACCGTCAAGAAAGGAGACAAAGTTCTCATTTCGAAATACGGCGGCACCGAAATCAAGATCGACAACGAGTCTTACCTGATCATGCGCGAGGACGACATCCTCGGCATCATCGGTTAGCTTTCACTTAACAACTAACAACTAACAACTAAGGACCAACCTATGGCAGCTAAACAATTACAATTCGATGAAAATGCGCGGCACGCGTTGCTGCGCGGCGTCGAGAAACTGGCGAAGGCCGTTAAGGCAACGCTCGGACCGAGCGGCCGCAACGTAATTCTCGACAAGAAATTCGGCAGCCCGACAATCACGAAAGACGGCGTGACGGTCGCGAAAGAGATCGAGCTGGAAGATCCGTATGAAAATATGGGCGCTCAGCTCGTACGCGAAGTCGCTTCAAAAACTTCCGACATCGCGGGCGACGGCACCACCACGGCGACAGTATTGGCGGAGTCCATCTATAAAGAGGGACTGCGCAACGTCACCGCGGGAGCGAACCCGACCTCATTGCAGCGCGGCATCATGAAAGCCGTCGAGGCAATCGTCGAGGAGCTGAAGAAAATCTCCAAGAAAGTCGGTGATCGCACCGAGATCGCGCAGGTGGCGACCGTTTCGGCCAACTGGGACAAGACGATCGGCGAGATCATTGCCGACGCCATGGACAAGGTTGGCAAGGACGGCACGATCACGGTCGAGGAAGCGAAATCGATCGAAACCACGCTGGAAGTCGTCGAGGGCATGCAGTTCGACAAAGGTTATCTGTCGCCCTACTTCGTCACGAACGCGGAGGCGATGGAGGCCGTGCTCGAAAATCCTTACATCCTCATTTACGAGAAGAAAATCTCGAGCTTGAAGGACATGCTCCCATTGCTCGAGAAAGTCGCGAAAGCTGGCCGGCCGCTCCTCATCATTTCTGAGGACGTGGAAGGCGAGGCGCTCGCCACTTTGGTCGTGAACAAATTGCGCGGCACATTGCAAGTCTGCGCGGTGAAGGCGCCCGGCTTCGGCGATCGTCGCAAGGCGATGCTGGAAGACATCGCGGTGCTCACCGGTGGACGTCTGATCAGCGAAGACCTCGGGATCAAGCTTGAAAACATCAAACTTGAAGACCTCGGCCGCACCAAGCGCGCCACTGTCGACAAGGAGAACACCACCATTGTCGAAGGCGAAGGCAAGCAGGTCGATATTAAAGGCCGCATTGCGCAAATCCGTCGTCAGATAGAAGAAACGACGAGCGATTACGATCGCGAAAAACTCCAGGAACGTCTCGCGAAACTCGCGGGCGGCGTCGCCGTCATTAATGTCGGCGCAGCAACCGAGACCGAGATGAAGGAGAAGAAAGCGCGCGTCGAAGATGCGTTACACGCCACTCGCGCGGCGGTTGAGGAAGGCATCGTCGCAGGCGGCGGTGTCGCATACCTGCGCACGCAGAAAGTGCTCGATAACATCAAAGACCTCGAAGCCGACGAGAAAGTGGGCGTGGCCATTGTGCGTCGTGCCATTGAAGAGCCGACGCGTCAGCTCGCTGACAATGCTGGCAAGGAAGGCGCGCTCGTCGTTGAGGAAGTGAAGAAGCGCAAAGGCAACGAAGGCTACGATGTCTCCGCCGATGAATACACCGACTTGGTGAAGGCGGGAATCGTCGATCCAACCAAGGTCGCGCGCACCGCGTTGCAAAACGCCGCGTCGATCTCCGGTCTGTTGCTCACCACCGAAGCGCTCGTGACGGAGATTCCTGAAAAGGAAAAGACTCCTCCGATGCCCGGCGGCGGCATGGGCGGAATGGGCGGAATGGATTACTAAGCCGAAACAAAGAATGAATTACAGCAGCCGGGTCAGAAATGGCCCGGCTGTTTTGCTTCTAGATTTCCGCTACATAAGGTATCCACTCGTGGTCAGACAGCCGAGGCTATGCTTTTAGCCTGCCCAGCTTTTGGGATTAGGCCATATTGAATACTATTCCTGCGTTAGGCCACGTTCCCACTGCTCGTAGACATCGAACGTCGCAGGGTCGATGTCTATGGGCGTGATCCTGCTGCAACCGCCCTCGCGTATCACCCGATATGCAATAAAATCACCTAGGTCCAAGTGGCCCTCGCGCATTTCACGTACGAATTGCCCAAACATCTCGCGCGAATGCGTCTCTACGACTAAGTGAAGCTTCTTCTTTTTAGCGGCATCAATAAAAACGCCAGCTAGGCGCCGCACAGCCAGCACATGTAGGTGAAGTTCCGGTTGCTCGAAAAGAAGCGTGGACTCGTCCGGCGCGAAGCTTAGCTGCGTGAGCAACCGGCAAGATCTGCGAAAAACCGTAGCCCAAATCTGCCAAGGGAAACTTAGCTCCGTCTTGGAGGGTGATGTTGACGTCGAACAAATCCGAACTTCCGACCCGAGAAACGCCCAACGTCTTCGCGATTCCGAGCATATCAAACCAAGTTGAAACTTGCCTCGCGTGAATCCGACCCTTCGATTGAACCATCTCATTTGCGAGCAATGTTACAGTCGCTTCTCCACGGGGACCAACTTCACGCGGTGCCGAACCGCGCGTGGGATAACGCCGTTGTGGTGGCTCTCGAAATGGGCCTAGATACAGGGTGCTTCTAAGTTCTCGTTCAATCGTTCGTTGCGCGAGGAACAATGGTTGCAACTCAAGAAAACGCTCCCGGCTTGGAACTGCTGGACGTTCGATTAGGAATCCGCCGCTCAGTTCAACACCCATACTTGCCCCAGTCTGGCCAATTGCCAGACTCAATCTACCATTCTTTTGGCGACGCACGGCATATGTGCGGTCCGCCAGTCGGACATCGGCAGACTTCAAAAAAATGTCTTGTGTACGTCGCGTGCTTCCGAATGCATAAGTAGCAGACGGTTGTCCCTGAACTGTTGAGATACCTTGGGGCATTCGCACATGCGCTCGTACGGCACCGCCCGCAATTCCAAGAATCATACTATCGGTGTATTTTTTTGAATGAATGATCTCGATGAATCGGCCGAGATGCACATACGCGAATTGATCATCCAGTATCAACGGCCGAGTGTTGTTTGGGAGATTGATTGTTTGCGCAAGGGCTGCCAACGCGTGAATCGTGCTGCTTTTACCGGAGGAATTCGGGCCGATGAAAACTGTAATCGGCTTGATCGGGAGCTCTTGGGTTCCTGAGATACCTTTAAAATTGCCAATGCAAACAGAATTCAGTGCCATACAAAGAATGGGTAGTTTAACCGAAACGATGTTGCGACGCGAAGCAATTTGGTTCAGAGCAAGACCGAAGACTCCGCAGCGTGCAACGCAGGGCAAATTTAAATATTTAACATTCCTTACGCCGAACGAATGTCATGGCTGCATTGCCGCATGTTGCCTCTGGAATTAGAATGGCAGAATGAGTTTGGCCGAGATTAACAATGCGATCGAACAGCTCGTTCCAAGAGCACGCCGATCTCGCTGCACGGCTGCACGGTTGGAAAGGTTATAAGTGGGATGAGCAGATGAAGCGCGATGTTGCCGCTGGCAAACTCGACACCGTTTTGCGCGAAGTCGATGAGGACATCGCGGCAGGGGCGACTGCGCGACATGCCGTGAAATCCATTTTCCACTTCAATCTTTAGTCTCGCAGGCTGGGAAGCCCGCGCGCCGCACAGGCAGGATGCCTATGTTCCGGTTGCCACAGCAGCGCAACGATTTGGCTTGCCATAGAGGCAGCACTTGCGCAATATGCGTTCCCGATGATCAGGGCGAATTGTCGGGCGCGCTTCACCGCCGCTGATTTCGACTTCATCGTGCGCACGCTCGCGCGCTCCCAAACCGATCAGGTCTCTCTTGTCGATCTTTTGAGCAATGTCGAAACGCGCGATTCCATTCTCGATCATCCGCGATTGGTCGATGCGATTTTAAACAACTGCGGACATCTCCGAATATCGTCGCAGTTTTATTTTTATGTTCTGGCCCGGCACGTTTTGCAGCAGGGCGGGATCGGCGATCGCAAGCTTTGCGATTACGTTGCCTCACTGCTTGAAACTTTTTCGCGAGCGAACCGGCTGCAAATGTCGGATGAGATCGATAATCGCGCGCAGCAATATATTTCGGACATGCTCATCGCGCTGACCCGCGCCACTCCCGAGCAGGCGTTCCTGCTGCGCGCCCACGTCGGGAATTATTCCCTTTTTATCAGCGGAATTTTTCACGAGAACACGCAGCGTCGCAGCTTGCGCGGCGGACCGGACATAAAGTTTTACGAGCAAATCGGCCGGACGAATTTCCAAATGGTCGCTTCGCATGCGACTGCGCGACACTGCGAGCTGGACGATGTATTCGAAGGGTTGGCCGATCGTTTCCGCGAAGTCCGGATCGCGTTGAATCAACTTTCCGATCAATTGCTCAATCTGGATGATGACATGCGCCCGTCCCTCTGCCTGTGAACGAGACGCTCTTTACCCAAATCCAGAGGTTGTTTGAGCGGACCTATGCGCAGGTCGGGATTAATCTGGAAGATTGCCTGATCGATCGGACGCGTTGCGCACAGTTATCGATCCTGGCGGGAAAATCCGCGCGCGAATTGAGCGAGCTCGCGCGCACATTTCTACGTCGTGCCGGGGACCAGCTTTACGTCGGAATTTATTATTCCCGCTGGCTAATTGAACAACTCGAACAGCACGATCCGCGCGCGGGGTTGGGTGATCGCAATATCCGGTCGCTGATCATGTTCGTGGAAGAAATCAATCATGCACTGCACGCCGCGCTTCAGTTCAGATGCGGCTCGCGCGAGATCGCTTCTGAAGATTTCGCCCGCAATCTTGAGCTGCAGGCGCAGGTCGATACTTATCTTGTTCTCCTTTTGTTTGTCGCATTTTTTCGAAAAACCCAGCGCGTCTCACGAACTGACCGCCGCTGGCTGCGCTTTCATCTTTTTGCCCGCCAATGCCCGGAGGCGTTTCGCGATAAAAATCTGCGCGGCCGTTACCTGGAAACAAGCCAGCTTGCCGCCAGCTACACATATTATCTCGACACACTCAACGGGCAGCGTCGCCTCGATGAAATCCGGCGCTTCCATTCACTCGATTACGATGCGAAGAGGGCGCGCATTTTGGCGCTGATGGACGGCGGCGCGAATTAGTGCTCGCCGCTAGGGCGGCTGTCAGCTTTCCAGCATATCGAGATCGGCAATGTCTTGCGGCCGACTCACGGCACGCTTGTTTCGTATCAGAGCGTCTTTGCTCAGAATGAAAACAGGAATGCCGTCGAGTTCAGCGACGACCTTGCCTGCCAACGCTTCCTCAGTCGTTACACCGGTGATGCTGGTCAGCAGATCAATTCGGTTCGGCGCACGGCCCAGCTGAATCAACTGCTCGGGTTTGGTGAAGTCTGATTCCTTGAAGCCGGCATCCGCGAAACCGAAGTGATTCAAGAGATCGACAACCTTGGCTGCATTTTCTGGCGTCGCTCGAACCAGGATATCCAAATCTCCCGTGTAACGCGGCCGAGCGTGGAAAGCCAGGCTGTGCGCGCCCACGATCACGTAATCAATATCGCGGGAGTTTAGTGATTCGAGAAACTCTCTCAAGTCGTTGCTCA
>WNFX01001821.1_pt1 | contig 40429 bp, 33 predicted proteins | sample 5400111 | NCBI WGS metagenome assembly WNFX01 (sample SAMN13153363, study PRJNA577476) | soil metagenome | isolation source: 40 cm soil or saprolite under grassland replicate 1 | place: USA:California | collected 2016-06-15
GAAAAATCCTGAATTTCATTTCGACCCCGGAAAAATCCGTTCGTAGGGTAGTGTTGAGAAACAAGAGACGCGAGGCGTAACCTCGAAGCCCAGGGATTACATCCCGCCAAACGGTTTGCCGGTGGCTGTCTCAGCCGCATGCGTGAAGAGTTGCAGGCGGGGCCACACGCCTCTACAACTGTTCGCCGATGTTGCCCGCATTCTCCATCGTCATTCCCGCTTTCAACGAAGAATCACGCATCGCCACGACGTTGCGGCTGACACTGGATTACATTCGCAACGTCAGCCCAGAAAGTGAATTGATCGTGGTGAATGATGGATCGACGGATGCAACCGCAACCATCACACGCGAAGTTTTTTCAGAGACGAAAGTCGCGACGCAGTTGCTCGAGAATTTTCCAAATCGCGGCAAAGGCGGTGCTGTTCGTTCTGGATTGCTGGCGGCGCAAAAACCGATCGGTCTTTTTTTCGACGCGGATCTTTCCACACCCCTCGACGAGACGCCGAAGGTGATCGAGCCCATATCAAATGGCGATGTCGATATTGCGTTTGGTTCGCGCGCGATCGATCGCAGCTTGATCGGTCAGCACCAACCCTGGCAGCGCGAACAGGGTGGCCGCGTTTTCAACCTTCTTGTGCGGCTTGCCACTGGCCTGCCGTTTTGGGACACGCAATGTGGTTTCAAAGCGTTCCGCCTCGATGTTTGTCGTCCGATTCTCGAAGCCGCTCACATCGACGGCTTCGCCTTCGATGTGGAGTTGCTTTATCTCGCGCAGCGCGCCGGATTGCGCATCCGCGAAATTCCCGTGCGCTGGAACCATGCCGAAGGGAGCAAGGTCGATTTCATTCACGATAGCTTGCGCATGTTGGGCGAAGTGATCGCGCTGAGAAAAAAACATAAACGCCCTCATCCCGAACAAACGTGAGTCGAATTGGCGGCTCAGGATGATAAATCGCGGCCTGCTTTTCTTTCTCGCGGTGTGGCCTAAATTACGGGTCCGCATTGTCGCGATCCTGGTATTCATGCAGTCCTTTCGATTTCATCCCGCCGTCACACGCTGGTTCGATCAAACGTTCGGCTCACCGAGTGAACCCCAAGCCCGCGGCTGGCCGGCAATCCAATCCGGCCGGCACGTGCTGATTTCTGCACCGACAGGTTCAGGCAAAACGCTGGCTGCGTTTCTTGCTTCGCTCGATATGCTGTTTCGCGAAGGCGTGAAGGCCGAATTGCCGGATGAAACGCAAGTTGTTTACGTCTCGCCGCTCAAGGCATTGAGCAACGATATTCGCAAAAATCTTCAAGAGCCGCTCGCTGGCATTCGCGCGCTGTTGCACGAAACAGAAGGCCGTGAGATTGACGTGCGCGCTGAAGTTCGGACCGGCGATACGAGCGCTGCGCAACGCCAGGCCCTCATCAAGAAACCCCCGCACATTCTCGTCACCACGCCGGAATCTTTATATCTGCTGCTCACTTCGGAATCCGGCCGGCGCATGTTGAGCAGGGTGCGAACGTTGATTGTGGACGAGATCCACGCCGTCGTGGACGACCGGCGCGGGGCGCACCTCGCCTTGAGTATGGAACGCCTGGCCGCGCTCACAAAACAGCCGCTCCAGCGGATCGGTTTGTCCGCGACGCAAAAACCGATCGAGGATGTTGGACGCTTTCTGGTCGGCACCGGTGCAGTGGATAAGGCTGGCAATCCCGATTGCGAAATCATCGACGTCGGTCACCGGCGCGACTTGGATCTGGCAATTGAACTCCCCAAGTCGGCGCTTAAAGCGGTGATGTCGAACGAAGTTTGGGAAGAAGTTTATCACCGGCTCGCGGAGTTGATTCAAGCGCATCGCACGACGTTGGTTTTCGTGAACACGCGCCGAATGGCCGAGCGCGTGACGCAGCATCTGAGCGAATTACTCGGCACGGACGCGGTCACGTCGCATCATGGCAGCCTTTCGGCGAAGCTGCGTCTCGACGCCGAAGACCGTCTGAAGCGCGGCGACCTGAGAGCGCTTGTGGCTACGGCATCGCTCGAGCTTGGAATCGACATCGGCTCGATTGACCTCGTTTGCCAACTCGGCGCGACGCGCTCCATCGCCACCCTGCTTCAACGGGTCGGCCGCGCCGAGCACAAACGCGGCGGGTTGCCGAAGGGCCGCATCTTTCCATTGAGCCGCGACGAACTCGTCGAATGCGCGGCGCTGCTGCGTTGTGTTCGACGCGGCCAACTCGATCGTTTGCTGATTCCGAAAAAGCCGCTGGATGTGCTGGCCCAACAAATCGTCGCGGCAACTTCCGGCGAAGATTGGGACGAAGCGAAGTTTTTTGAACTCGTTTGTTCAGCCTGGCCATATCGAAATCTCACCCGCGAAGACTTCGACAAGGTTATTAAAATGCTGGCCGAAGGTTTCAGCACGAAACGCGGCCGGCGTGCGGCGTTAATTCATCATGACGCAATAAACCATCGTTTGCGCGGTCGGCGCGGCGCGCGATTGGTCGCCCTGACTTCCGGCGGCGCGATTCCGGATAACGCCGATTATCGAGTAATTGTCGAACCGTCGGAGACTTTCGTCGGCACAGTAAACGAGGACTTTGCGGTCGAGAGTCTCGCTGGCGACATCTTTCAACTTGGCAACGCGTCGTGGCGAATCTTGCGCATCAATTCCGGGGTCGTCCGTGTCGAAGACGCGAAAGGCCAGCCGCCGGGAATTCCGTTTTGGCTCGGTGAAGCACCAGCCCGGACGGCGGAATTGTCCCAGGCTGTGTCCGATTTGCGGATTGAAATCGAAACGCAGCTAACCGACGGACAAAATCCTGGGGAATGGCTCGGCCAGGAAATGCATTTGCCGGCCGAGGCTGCTGAACAGGTGGGTGACTATTTCGCGGACACTTATCGGTCGCTCGGGGCAATTCCTTCGCAGCAAACTTTGGTGATGGAGCGCTTCTTCGATGAATCGGGTGGAATGCAACTTGTCCTTCACTCACCGTTCGGCAACCGAATCAATCGCGCGTGGGGATTGGCCCTCCGAAAGCGTTTTTGTCGATCGTTCAATTTCGAGCTGCAAGCAGCGGCCACGGATGATGCGATCGTGATTTCGCTCGGCACCCAGCACTCATTTCCACTCGAGGAAGTCTTTCGTTATCTGAATTCCAAAACGGTTCGCGATCTGCTCGTCCAGGCATTGCTCGATGCGCCAATGTTCACAATTCGCTGGCGCTGGAACGCCACACGTTCCCTGGCGGTGCCCCGTTTTCGCGGGGGTTCGAAGATCGCAGCCCCCTTGCAGCGCATGGAATCGGAAAATCTTTTGGCCGCCGTTTTTCCCGACCAACTCGCTTGTCTCGAACATATCGTTGGCGATCGCGAGATTCCCGATCATCCGCTGGTGGAGCAGACAATCGAGGATTGCCTCACGGAAGCAATGGACATTGATGGGTTGGAAGAAGTCCTGCGTAAGGTCGACAATGGCGAGATTCGTTGCATCGCGCGCGACTTGCCGGAGCCATCGCCGCTCGCAGCTGAAATTCTAAACGCGCGACCATATGCGTTTCTTGATAATGCGCCTCTGGAAGAGCGGCGGACGCAGGCAGTTTACACGCGTCGTGCTTCGGAAAGAAACGGCAACGATGGTCTTGGTGCTCTCGACGCGGCCGCGATCGACAAGGTGCAGAACGAAGCATGGCCAGAGGCGACTAACGCGGATGAATTACACGATGCGCTGATGCTCATCGGGCTGCTGACCGAAGAAGAAACCGCAGTTTCCATTCATCATGAAGGAAATGGCGCGGCTGCTGAACATTTGGTGAAAGAACTTGTTGCCTCCAACCGAGCAACGCAATTTCGATTTGGAGAAAAAACTTTTTGGGCGGCTGCCGAACGTTTGTCGATGCTGCAAACGATCTATCCGCAGGCCAGGCTCGAACCTGAATTGATCGTTCCCGAATTGGTGCGAGGACAAACTTTCGAACGCGCCGATGCGATTCGCGAATTGCTTCGAGGACAAATGGAAGTTGCCGGGCCAGTTACCGCTGGCGAGCTGGCAGACAAGTTGGAATTATCGCGCTCCGAAATCGATGCCGCGTTGCTGGCACTCGAAGCGGAAGGTTTTGTTCTGCGCGGTAAGTTTCATCCAGACGCGATCGAACAGGAGTGGTGCGATCGTCGATTGCTAGCGCGCATTCATCGGCTCACCATTGATCGCCTGCGTGCTGAAATCCAGCCGGTCTCACCGCAGGATTTTTACCGTTTTCTTTTGGCATGGCAGCGCGTCGATCGGGAACACCGCGCTGAAGGCCCGGAAGGCTTGCAGTCGGTTCTTGAACAGCTTGACGGTTGCGACTTGCCCCTGGCCGCCTGGGAATCGGCGGTCCTCGCCGCGCGTGTCACCGAATATGATCCCGAATGGTTGGATCGCCTTTGCGTCTCTGGTCGCGTCGGCTGGGGGCGTTTGAGCTCGCCGCAAAATCCGAGAGCCCGTGCATTTGCGCCGTTCCGGACCAGTCCCATTGCTCTCTACCAGCGTGAAAATCTCGATGACTGGCTGCAGCTGGCTCAAGCAAATTCGGGAGTAGAACTCTCTGCGGAAGCGCAAACTGTGTTCGATGCGCTGAGAAGCGGCGGCGCGCTTTTCTTCACTGAAATCGTGCGCCGGGCCAGTTTGCTGCCGTCTCAAGTTGAGGAAGCGTTATCTCAGCTTGCCGCGCTCGGTTTTGTCACGTCAGACAGTTTCGATGGAGTGCGCGCGCTTCTCGTTCCATCGGACAAACGACCAACGTTTGGACGCAACGAAGGAAAACGCCGCCGCAAAACAAATCTCGCCAGCATCGAGTTTGCGGGGCGATGGTCACTGTTGCGGACGCAACTCGGGTCCGACTCGCAACCGTCTCAGAATGGCGTGCTCCCGGATTCACGCGATGCGGCCATGGAGAAATTAGCGCGTGTGTTGCTCCGCCGTTACGGCGTTGTGTTTCGTCGTTTGCTCGATCGTGAAAACTTTGTCGTAACCTGGTATGAGTTGGGCCGCATCTACCGCCGCTGGGAGGCGCGTGGCCAGATTCGCGGCGGTTATTTCGTCGGAGGCATCAGCGGCGAGCAATTCGCGTTGCCCGAGGCCATCGGTTTGTTGCGTTCCATTCGCAAAGCATTATCCAATGGCGAATTGATTACTCTTAGCGCCGCCGATCCGCTGAATTTGCAAGGCATTCTAACGCCCGGGCCACGAATTGCTGCACTAACGCCCAATCGTATTCTGTTTCACAACGGCTTGCCGCTTGCAGCGCTGGAGGCGGGCGAGATTCGCAAGCTTTCCGATGATTCGTTTGCCGAAACGCAAATTGAAACGGCTCTTAAAGTCGGGAAGCTGCGCCCTTCATTGCGGCCGTACTACAAGTAGGGAAAAGGGCGCGGATCCTGTAGCCCCTTCGCTAAGCGAAGCGCGGCGCTGAGCTGTTTGACACACGCGCGCCACGCGTCTCACAGAGACGCGGCTACAACTATTTTTTAACGATTTCGGCGTTCTCGATCATCGCCATGCCGCCGCGTTCCGCCATCTTGCCTTTCACAGTGATGGTCTTACCGCAATAATCCGCGAGTTGATCGTTGATCGGTTTGTGTTCGCCAACGACGAGATATGCCTTGCCGTCGCTCACGATGCCGACCGGTCCGCCGCTCCGGATGCACTTGGCACCGCAGGATTGACCGTGTTTCTCGCCCATGGCGTTATGATCGACGTAACACATCATATCGACCACTTCACCGGAAACGGATTTTTCAGCCGATGCGCTCAGATCTTCGTTTCCATGTTCGTGCTCTTGCGCAATGGCCAGCGGCAAAAACGCGAGAGCCGCGATGAAAGTCGCGGCGACCGCAACTTTCAAGACTGCAGGTTGATTGGTTGTTGAATTAAACATGACGGAATCTCTTCCGATATTGCGCGTGGTCAATTGTAGCCGTCGCTCTGTGAGCGACGCGACACTTGCATTGTCGGCATCCTTGGCGCCGCGCTTCGCATAGCGAAGTGGCTACAAATTCTTTTCGATCAAATCTGCGAACTGATCGAAAAAGTAAGAGGCATCATGCGGACCAGGCGCGGCTTCGGGGTGATATTGGACGCTGAAAATCGGAAGCTCGTTGTGCCGCATCCCTTCGACCGTGCCGTCGTTTAAATTTACGTGCGTTACTTCCACATTTGAGGGCAGTGACTCTGGATCGACCGCGAAACCGTGATTTTGCGCCGTGATCGCAACCTTGCCGCTGTGCAAATCTTTCACCGGCTGGTTGGCGCCGCGATGGCCGAATTTCAATTTGAATGTCGATCCGCCGAACGCGAAGCCGAGAATCTGATGGCCGAGACAAATCCCGAAGATCGGTTTCTTGCCCATCAAATCATGCACCGCCGTGTGCGCATATGGCAGGGCGGCCGGATCGCCCGGCCCATTAGACAGAAAAATTCCGTCGGGATCGATGGCCAGCACCTCTTCAGCAGTTGTCGATGCGGGAACAACGGTAACTTCGAAGCCTTTCTGGCGCAGCAGGCGCAAGATATTTTCCTTGATTCCATAATCGTACGCCGCGATCCGAAATCGGATCGGCGGCAGAGCGCGTTTGCTTGCGCCGTTGCCAGACGCGATCGACCACGGCGCGCTTAACTTGTCGTCTGGGTCCCACCGATAAATCTCAGATGTGGACACTTCGCGCACGTAATCCATTCCAATTACGCCTTCGCCTTCGATCGCCCGTCGCGTCGCTTCTTCGGGCGAAAGTTTTTCCGTGGTCAAACAGGCTTTCATCGCACCGCGGGTGCGCAAATGTCGCGTCAGCGCACGCGTGTCGATTCCCTGAGCGCCAGGAATCTTCCATTTTTGCAAATATTCGTCGAGCGACATTTCGGAGCGCCAACTGCTCGGGATCTCAGTCAATTCTTCTATGACGAATCCACGGACGTGTGGCGAACGGCTTTCTTGGTCGAGCGAATTGATCCCGTAATTTCCGATCAAAGGATAAGTCATTGCCACGATCTGCCCGCGATAGGATGGATCGGTCAGCACTTCCTGATAACCGGTCATGGCGGTGTTGAAACAAATCTCGCCAACGCGTGTGCCGGTTGCGCCAAACGATTCGCCTTCGAAATATCGGCCATCTTCGAGAGCTAGCAGGGCGCGCATGTCACTGCGCACTGTCGATCTTATCGGCGGATTTTCAAATAGCTGCAGCTGCTTCCCTGTGCGGCGCGCGCGCGTCCTCCACAGGGCGACGCCTACAACGAAAAACCCGGATCGAGCTTCGATCCGGGTTTTTAAAATTTTACCCCGCTGGTGCCGTTTAGGCGGATCTCCCGTTCCCTCTTGGTAACGGGCGGATGACCGTCGCCGCAGCGTCTGACTTCCAATTAAGGCCTGCCATCTTCTCCAGCGACTGAGCCTCCTCAAGTTCGTCAATTATCGGTTCGGGAATCCCACCTGTAATCTCGAACATCGCAGGGTAAATTGATGAGAGCCGTCAATCGAGAGTTGAGAGAAAAGCACTGGTTTTCTTCCCAACCCTCAACAAACGACTCTCACACTATCAAAGAACTATTCGCGCAGGGTGACACCCAGTTCGCGCTGCAACCGCTCGCGAATCCGCGCGTGCACCTCGGTCACTTCTTCATTAGTGAGTGTGCGATTTCTATCGCGGTATGTCAATGTATATGCGAGCGATTTCTTTCCAGGACCGAATAAGCGCTCAGCCTCTGGTCCGATGTAACGATCAAAAAAATCAACTTTTTCTAACAAGGGTTCCTTCACACGAAAAATCACGTTCAGTATTTCTTCATGAGTTAATGCTTCAGGGACAATCATTGCGATGTCGCGTATAATCGCGGGAAATTTCCCGAATTCACGAAAGGTTGCAGCTGATCCGAGCCCATTTATCGAAAAATCCACGGATATTTCCGCGACGAAAACGCCGCCCAGCGCGTCAATCTTGGTCGCCAACGATGTGGAAAGTTGGCCTGCGAGTCCGACTAACTGTTTGTCACGGTAGATTTCCGTAGCGAGAGCAAGATTGGGATGGCGAGCACGGCGAAAAGATAGCTCCCGAGCCATGCTCGATTCAATTACGCCTTTCAGATCGAAGAAATCGAGCCGGTGTTGCTCGCGCACCCGCCAATGTGGCTCGCCCGTTACGTTTCCCCAGAGGAGAATGCCGAGACGACGCTCTTCTTTTCCAGTTGGCGGAACGAAAACGCGCCCCAGCTCAAAGATTGCGACGTGTTCCGCGCCCGCCCGAACGTTATGGTCAAGCACGCCGAGAAGTCCTACGAGCAAGCTGGGACGCAACGCGACGTGATCCTCGCTAAGCGGATTGCGCAGCTCGATTGCATTTTCACCGAATGCAATTGCGTTTCGCTGGATCAATTTCGAACAGCGCGCTTCGACAAGTCCATTCGCGGCAAGTCGCTCGCGCAGCGACGACTCGAGATCGTGCGAACGATCGGCAACGCTTGACGGCGTGAATCGGCTCTTGTCGGTGCCGGGAATTTTCTCCACGCCGTATGCGCGCACCACCTCCTCGATAAGATCGACATCGCGCTGCAAATCGCGCCGGTAACTCGGAATGCTCCATGTGGCGCCTCCGTTCTTACTCTTGCTCAGCCCAAAGCGCTCCAGAATTTCGTCGATTGCTTTTGGTTTGATCGCAATTCCGAGCACTTGATCGCATTTTTTGTAGCTCAAGGAAACCTCGGGTGGATTTTCCGGCAGCTCGCCTGCAACGGCAGTTTCTTTTGCTGGATCTCCCTGCGCAATTTTGCAAATGAGATCAGTCGCCCGCTGTGACGCGGGCAAGATCATTCCGGGATCGACGCCGCGTTCGAATCGATAGCTCGCATCGCTCGGCAGATTTAAGTTGCGCGCTGTTCGCCGAATACTTGCCGGCAAAAAATAAGCGCTCTCAAGAAGAATATTTCGCGTCGATTCGGTCACGCCGGTCTCCTCGCCGCCCATCACGCCGCCGATTCCGACTGCGCGCTCTTCATCGGCAATGACCAGATTTTCCGGCGTGAGGGAATAGTTCCTCCCGTCGAGTGCGAGAAACATTTCGCCGTCATGCGCCAGGCGAACGTTGATGCCGCCTTTTAATTTATCGGCATCAAATGCGTGCGTGGGTTGGCCAAGCTCGAGCATCACAAAGTTCGAGATATCGACGATATTATTGATCGAGCGGATTCCGACGCTCTCGATTTTAGCGCGCAGCCAAGCCGGGCTGGCAGCCACTTTCAGATTGCCGATCTTGCGTGCGGAGTAGAACGGACATTCGCACAGCGCAGAAATCGACACGCCTTGCCGTTCTAGAGCAGGCGCTCCGCCCGCCTTTGCTTGGTTCGGCAACCGATGCGGTTGCCCTACAATTTTGTTCGTCAGCCCAGCGATCTCGCGTGCCAGTCCGAAATGACTCGACAAATCACCGCGATTGGGCGTGATCTCGACGTCCATGATTGTGTCCGCTGGAAAAAGATCGGCAATCCGCGCACCGATTTTTGCATGAGGCGGGAGAATTAAAAGTCCACTGGCATCTTCGCCCAAGCCGAGTTCTTTCGCGCTGCAGAGCATTCCTTCAGATTCGACGCCGCGCAGTTTGCTTTTCTGAATTTGCAGACCGCTCGGCAACATTAGACCGGGCAACGCGAGTGGAACTTTGTCGCCGACTTTGTAATTCGTCGCGCCGCAGACAATCTGTCGTTTTATGCCGCTGCCATCGTCCACTTCGCAAACGGTGAGGCGATCGGCATTTGGATGTTGAGTAGAAGCGGTAATCTGGGCGACCACGACCTTGTCGATGTCCGCGGCACGCTGCTCGGTCCCCTCGATCTCGACACCGGCGAGCGTGAGCAACTCGGCGAGCGCATCGACACTCGGCGGCAGATCGACAAATTCGCGCAACCAATTAACGGAGAATTTCATAATGGAGGATAGGCGTCCTGCCTGTCTCGATCGACAGGCTTCCAGCCTGGCGAAACAGCGACCGCGTGAGAGGTGGCAATTCCGGCCTTTGGCAGGCTGGAAGCCCACCTGCCGAGACAGCCTGGAAGGCTATCCTCCGTTCGCTGCACCGTCTTCATGCAAACTGCCTTAAAAATCGCAGATCGTTTTGCGCAAAGAGGCGGATGTCTGGAATATCGAACAAAATCATGGCAAGGCGGTCCATGCCCAAGCCGAATGCATAACCGGTCCACTTTTCCGGATCGTAGGCGACATCGCCGCGCGCTTTATTCACTTCCTCAAAAACACCGGGATGCACCATTCCCGAACCGGCGACCTCGATCCATTGTTCGCCGCTTTTCAATGCCTTGGATTGCACATCGATTTCGAAACTTGGTTCGGTGAATGGAAAATAATGCGGACGAAACCGGACCGCGGTCTGCTGCCCGAAAAGTTCGTGCATGAAAAACTCGAGCGCACCTTTGAGATCCGCGACACTGACGTTTTCATCAACATAGAGGCCTTCGATCTGATGAAACTGCGCACTGTGGGTCGCGTCCACTTCGTCGCGGCGATACGCGGCCCCGGGGGCGATTACGCGAATCGGCGGCGGCGCAGATTCCATCGCCCGGATTTGGACAGTCGAAGTATGCGTCCGAAGCAAACGTCCATCCGGTAGATAAAATGTGTCCTGCTCGTTGCGCGCCGGATGTTCGGGCGGCGTGTTGAGAGCGTCGAAACAATGCCATTCGGTCTCAATGTCTGGGCCGTCCGCAAGGGCGAACCCCATTCGACGAAAGATCGCGATCGCGCAGTCGAGTATTTGGGTGAGCGGATGCAGCGACCCATGCTCGCTTGGCGTCCCTGGCAGTGAGATGTCGATGCTGGCGAGCGCCTCATTTTCTTCTTGGGAGCGAAGGTTTTTCGCGCATTCTTCAATCGCCGCGGTGACGGCGTTGCGGACTTCGTTGAGTAACTTGCCGACGATGGGACGCTCGTCCTTGCCGAGCATCTTCATTTGCTCCCCCCAAGCGGAGATGCTGCCGCTGCGTCCAAGATAGCGCACGCGAACTGCATCAAGCGCTCTCTCGTCCCGCGCGTCGCCGATTTCGCGCAATGCGTCCTCGCGAAGTTGTTCGAGCGGATGTGGCATGGCCAAAAAGCTAAATTGTTAAAAAAGTTACATCGTTACAACGACAATCCGTCCGCGAGAAGACCTGCGTGCGTTCCGGTTTAACGTTGTAACAATTCTAACCTTTTAACGGCGACTACGCCGCCTTTTTCGATTTGTTCTCCAGCGCGCTCTTGGCCTGATCGACGATCGATTTGAACGCGGCTTCATCCGTAACTGCGAGATCGGCGAGAATCTTTCGATCGAGGCCAATGCCGGCGGCTTTCAGTCCTTCGGCAAAACGACTGTAAGTCATCCCATTGGCGCGAGCTGCGGCATTTAAGCGCTGGATCCAAAGATAACGGAACGTGCGTTTGCGTGTTTTGCGATCGCGATAGGCCCAATACTGGCCCTTCATCGTCGCGTCTTTTGCGTAGCGGAAAAGTTTCGAACGGCGTCCGCGATAACCTTTGGCTTTCTTTAAAACCCGTTTGCGCCGCGCCCGGCTGGCCGGGGCATTAGTGGCTCTTGGCATTGTGTTCTGTCCCCGAATTGCTTCGGGACTCCTCCTTCAGCGAGCTGTTGTTTCATTGTCGATCTTCGCGACCTCACTCACTGATGCGGTCCCGCAGCGCAGGACCAGGTGCGCAGATCATTGCGTTCGAAACGCAGGGTCAGAAACTAGCCGACTTGCGAGTAAATCACAAACGATTTGCTGCGCGGACAGAGGACTGCTCAAAATCGCGAGAAAAAATCGTCATTCAACCTTTAATCATTCGTTCGTGCTCGTCCTTGGTCATTCGTCATTGTTTCGTTTGCTTTCCCAAATTCCACTTCGCGTCTGCGGAATCCATATGCAGAATCGCGCGCTCTGGTATAATGCCCGCATGCATTGGCTTGGGCGTCATCGGCTGCTGATCCTCGCGTCAATCTGCGTTTTTTGGACTGGACTGATTTTTCTCGGTCATTTCTTCTCGGCTACGCCGTTCCTCTCGGTTCCATGGCGCGGCGAACAAAATTTCGAGGACTTGCTCCGGCGGGAGGGCCGAAAAACCCCAACGCGCAATGATTTCATTTTGCTCGGGATCGATCAAAGCACATTGCAACTGCCGCCATTGACGCCAGAAGAAATCGCGAACAACCGCGCGTTTCAACTGATGACCGAGCAGCCATTCCCGTGGTCACGCGAAGTGTGGGCGCTTTTGCTCGATCGGTTGTTCGCCGCGGGGGCGCGCCTTGTGATCTTCGACATGATGTTCAACCCGCCCAACGATGGTGATCCGGCATTTCACGCCGCGCTGGACCGTTATCACGACAAAGTAGTGCTCGGCGCCAATTTCGATATGGAGAACGCCGCGCAGGCCGTTACGCCAAACGACACGTTGATTCCGCCACCGCAACTGCAGGATGATCGTGTCGGGTTCGTGAATTTTTGGCCCGATCCGATCGATGGAAAAATCCGGGCTGTGACTTATCGCGTGACGGATCGGCAACTCGCCGGGTTGCCGCCGCACCCGAGCCAGGAAATCTTCGAATCCCTTTCCGCGCGTGCGCTGACCAAGATCAGCCGCGGAAACGATGTGCCCAATGATTTGCGCGGCCATATGATTCGGTTTTCGGCACCCGACGCCTTTGAACCGCGGCCGCTCTATGAGGTCTTCGATCCGAAATTCTGGCATGCCAATTATGCCGATGGCGCGTTTTTTAAGGACAAGATCGTGATGATCGGCTCGTCCGCGCAGATCACGCATGACGTTTTCGATACGCCGATGAGCCCGACGACATCGGGGCCGGAGCTTCACTTACAGGCAATGGCCGCGGCGCTTGGCCATGAATTTCTGCACCCCACTCCGCCAAAAACTGGCCTGGCGCTTGTCGGCGCTGCAGGGTTGATCGCCTGGTTGCTCGTCACCTTTTTGCGCAGACCGTTGCTTTGTCTTGGCGCCCTCGTTGCAATAACTGCCGCATACCTTGGTGCGGCGCGATTGTTTTATGACAAATCAGGGCTGTTGCTTCTTACCGTCCCGGTTCTCTCCGCTCTATTATTAAGCGGATTATTTGCGCTCGGTATCGAATACGCCCTTGAGCGACTCGAGAAATTGCACACGCGGCGAACCCTCGAACGCTATGTGTCGAAAAACTTGGTCAAGGAAGTTCTCGAAAATCCGGACAGCTACTACAGCTCGCTCCGTGGCACGCGTGTGCCAGTTACCATCCTGTTCTCGGACTTGGTTGGTTTCACCACATTGTCCGAAAAAGCCGACCCCGAAGCGTTGGTCGCGCAGCTCAACGAGTATCTTACTCGCATGACTTCAGTTGTTTTCGGCAACGGCGGCACACTCGATAAATTCATCGGTGACGCGATCATGGCCGTATGGGGGAACGTGCGCAGCTTTGGTATGGCGCAGGACGCCAAAAATTGCGCGCGCGCGGCGCTGGGGATGCGGCGCGAATTGCGGCAGCTCAATGAAAAATGGCGCGGCGAAGGGCGAATGGGCCTCGGCATGGGGATCGGCATCAATCAAGGCGAAGTAATTGTCGGCAATATTGGCTCGCAAGAGCGCATGGATCCGACCGTCATTGGCGACTCGGTTAATCTGGCGTCACGGCTCGAAGGTCTTACTCGAATCTACGGCGTCGATATTCTGGTCGGCGCGACAGCGGCTGAGTTGGTTCGAGACGAATTTCATCTCCGCTCGGTCGCGCGCGTGCAAGTGAAAGGCAAAACCAAACCTGTGGATGTGTTTACCTTCATTGGGGCGCGGATTGACGATATCAATCCAGAATTCCTGAAGTGGCTAGAGTCCTACGAAGAGGGACTGGAGAAATTCCGTGCACGCGATTTTCCTGAAGCAAAAATCTTATTCTCGCGTTTCCTCGAATTTTATCCGGACGATTTGTTGGCCAAAATATATCTCGATCGCGCGCTCGAATACGAGCAACAACCTCCGGACGAAGCATGGGACGCGGTGGAAGTGTTCAAGAAGAAGTAATTAACCACGGATAACACGGCTAGGAACACATGTATTTGTCCCATTTTGCCTGTGCGACTATCGGACATTCGTTCTGTCCAGTCTTTGTAACGCAGCAGAGTGCGACTCCGTTGAGAGATCAAAAATCTCTGTTCGCCCTATCCGTGTAATCGGTGGTTTCTTTTTCTATCGGGGCGGCGTAGAGAATCTGCGTGAAAGAAGCGTCGCAAAAATTTCATTTCCTCGGGATTTGCGGAACGGCCATGGGCTCTGTTGCGGCGGCGCTGCAAGAGCGCGGCTTCAAAGTCACCGGTTCGGACGATAATGTTTATCCCCCGATGTCGATATTCCTGGAAAAGAGAGGTATCGCACTGATGGAAGGTTATCGCGCCGAAAATATTCCGGCCGATGCCGATGTGGTGGTAATCGGAAATGCCATGAAGCGCGGCAATCCCGAAGTGGAGGCCGTGCTCAGCCGAAAACTGCTTTATCTCTCGTTGCCGGAGACGTTGAAAAACTATTTTTTGCGCGGCCGGCATAATCTCGTCGTGACTGGGACGCATGGCAAAACGACAACAACTGCGCTGCTCGCCTGGATCATGGAAAAAGCTGGACGCAAACCCGGTTATCTCGTCGGCGGCCTCCCGAAAAACCTTGGACAAGGGGCGCGCCTGAACGATTCGAAATATTTCGTGATCGAAGGCGACGAGTATGACTCAGCGTTCTTCGACAAGCGCTCGAAATTCATGCATTGCCTGCCGGAATTGCTGATCATAAACAATATCGAGTTCGATCACGCGGACATCTTCAACAACCTCGATGAAATCAAGCTCAGCTTCCGGCGCTTGCTCAATATCGTTCCGCAAAATGGAATGGTACTGCTGAATGGCGACGATCCCAATTGCGTGGAAGTCGCAAAGGATTGTCTCGCACAAATGATTGAGGTGGGTTTCTCGAAGAATTGCGCCCAGCGAATCCGAGACGTCGCTTACTCGGCCAAAGGCTCGAAGTTCAAGCTTGGCGAAGAGATTTTCGAGATTCCGCTCATTGGCGAATTCAATGTGCGCAATGCGGCGATGGCGGCGATGGCAGCGCGATTTTACGATGTGCCGAAAACAAAGATCGACAACGCGTTCAAGAGTTTTTCCGGAATCGCGCGGCGGCAGGAAGTCCGTGGTGAAGTGCGTGGCGTGAAAGTGATTGACGATTTCGCCCATCATCCGACGGCAATTGCCCACACGCTGCAAGCGCTTCGTCATCGCTATCGCGGCCACCGTCTCTGGGCAGTTTTCGAGCCGCGCTCGAACACGACGCGGCGCGCCGTTTTTCAACAACAGCTTCCTGACGCGCTGAACTTGGCCGACGGAGTCTTCATCGCGCAAGTCGCCAAGCTAGAGCAGATCCCGGAAGACGAGCGATTAAATCCAGAGGCGGTCGTGGATGCGATTTCCAAAGCGGGTCACCCTGCGTTTTACGAGCAGAATGCGGATGCGATTGTCGATCGAATCGTTCCGATGTTGCGACCGAAGGACGTCGTCGCAATTTTTAGTAACGGGGGCTTCGACAACATCCACGAGAAGTTGCTGGCACGGCTGCATGCGTGATTCGTTGAAGCGTTGAAGCGCTAGAGCGGGTACTGCCACGCTTCTACACTTTAACGAGCCGGCAGAGCTGCCGCCGACGTATGATCGAGCACTATGCGCCAGCCGTCGGCGGTTTTGCGAAAGATCAAAGTGAAGCGCCCGTGCGGCCAATCGTTCGCGCGCTCCAATCTCCAACGTCCGAGCACCATGGCCGAATCGGGTGACAGCGGCGTGATCTCGAGATTGGAGAAAGTGAGCGTCCCCATCTTCGCGCGATCGGAATATTTTTTCCGGTAACGATCCCGCACCGTTTCCCAGCCGCGTCTCAGCGTATCTTCTGAAATAAAGATTGTCGATTTTGAGCGGGCGTATCCGTTCATGAATCCATCAATATCGCCGCGGTTCCAGGCGTCCTGTTGCGCCCGAAGCACGGAGCGAATCTGGACGACTGCGCTTGCGCGATCCTGTTCTTTCCCTGCTGGCGCCGCTAAAACTGACCAAGCGCTTGTGGACGCAAAAAGTATCAGCGCCGAAGGGAAAAAGGCGAGCATCGTTGGGCCGCCAAGGCCGACTATTCTCAAAGTTGAAACGCGAAGATGGCGGATCATTTGCAACATTGGCAATCTTTTATAAATTGCGTTCCCGCTGTGTCCAGTTCGAACGGGAAACGGGATCGTTTCGACCGAGGGAAATAGTTTGACGGGGTCTCTTAAATTCATTAGCATCGTCGCCACCCAGATATAAGACTGTGGACCGACTCTTCTGCATTGCCACGCTGGTGCTTGCCGGCGCGGTGGAGGTTTCAGCTCAGGGGGCACCTGAGCGGCCCAAGCCATTGCCTGTTGCCCAGGCAGCGGACCCAGCCCAGACACCAAATCCGGCGCCGAAAAATGCAGCTGTTCCGCCGGCTACGCCGGCAACGGTCCGACTCCAGTTCCCAAACAGCGATGTCGTCGATGTGCTGCATCTTTACGAGCAGCTTACCGGCAAGAAACTGGTGATGGACAATTTCGTCCAGGGCAAGGTGAACATCTTCATTGCCAAAGACGTGTCGCGCGAGGAGGCAATCAAGATTATCGAGATGAGCCTTGCTTTAAATGGGATCTCACTGGTTCCGGCGGACCACGACATTGTCGATATCGTGGGGGCTGGCCAGAATCCTCGAAAAGCGCCGGTACCGATTGTGTCGGACATGGCGGACATTCCGCCGGGCAACCCGGTGGTTAGCTTTTTGTTCAAGCTTCAGTACGCGGATCCCCAGGAGCTTCAACAAGTGTTGATGGCATATTTCCAGGGAAGCTCAGGCTCGATAAACATTCTGGCCCTGCCGAAATCGTCGAGTCTTCTGGTGACACAGAATGCCGACATCATTCGGCAGCTTGCGAGCGTGATCCAGCAAGTGGATGTGGCGCCGGCGGAAGTGGTGAGCGAGTTCGTTAAACTGGAGCGCGCCGATGCGACCAAGGTGTGTGACATGCTCAAGGACATTTTCGAAAAGGGCACCGAATCGCCGAGCCAGCCTGGCGTCCGCAGCGTGAAAATTCCTGCGGCCGTCCCGCAACCTGTGCCGGTTGAAACCGGGGTTGGCGGAACGGCCCTTCTATCTGAAGAAGCGGTGATCTTGGGTAAAATCAAACTTACTCCCGACGTCCGCACCAACCGCATTCACGTGGTGACGCGGCCGATCAACATGCCCTTCATCCGTCAACTGATCCATGAATTTGATGCCAACGTTGAGTTCGCAAAGCCGATCACCCGGTCATTGAGATACATTTCCGCCGGCGACGTTCTGCCGGTATTGGTGCAGGCCTTGACCGAACCAGGCACAGAGGCGGCGGCTGGCGCGGCGGCAGCTGGCGGCGGCGGGCCTGGTGCAAGCCCTCAGCCGCAGCAACCACGAGGCACAACTGGATACGGTGGGAATGCGCCCGGTGTTACGGGCACTTCGGGCGTTTCGAGCACCGCAACTGGAAGCACGCTCAATGTTTCCGAGGAGCTTTCCACGCAGCCAGTGGACACCGTGCCCAAAGCGGTCACGGTCGGAAACTCCAAGCTCATCGCCGATCAACGCGCGAACTCGATTATCGTTCTTGGCAACCGCGAGGTGGTGGTGAAGGTGGAAAAGATTCTGGATGAAATGGACGTGAAAGCGCCGCAAGTGGCGCTGAGCACGGTTATCGGCCAGTTGACACTCACCAACAACGAGGAATTCGGCGCTGATTACTTCGCAAAGTACCACAACAGACTGGTGGGCATCTCGCGCAATACCGGTGTGGTGCTCCCTGTACCCAGTGCCGCACCCGTGACAACCGGAACAGCAGCTCCTATTTTATCGACTATTGTCGATCCTTCCAACCTGATCAACTTCAGTCAAATTATTCAGAATGTAGGGAGCGGCACGAATATTTATGTCGCAGCTGGCAATGCGTTCGCCGCGATTGTGCATCTGCTTGAGTCCACCGGCCGGTTCAAAGTGATTTCGCGGCCGACCGTTTTCACGAGTAACAACAAAAAGGCCATCATCGCGTCAGGCACGGAGATTCCAGTTCCCGTAAATACCCTGTCGAATGCGACTACTGTAAATACTGTAGCGTCGGTCTCATCGAGCATCGAGTTCAAAAAAGTCGCATTGCAACTGGAGGTGGTGCCGCTGATTAATTCCGAGAAGGAAGTCTCGCTCGACATCTTACAGAAGCTGGACAGTCTGGCCGGCACGACGCGCATAAGCGGCAACGACATCCCAAATATCGCTACGCGCTACATCCGGACGAATGTTTCGGCGCCAAATGGATCAACCATTGTCCTTGGCGGGTTGATTGAAGATAACAAGACAAAAAATTACACCGGCATTCCTTATCTCTCGCGTATTCCATATGTCGGCGCGCTTTTCCGCAGTACGACATCCAACAAGATGCGCACCGAGCTGGTCATTCTGATGCGCCCAGAGGTGACGCTGACGAAGCTGGATCTTTATAAGTTGCGCCAAAAGACGGAAGACAGAATGCACTTCGGCCCAGAGCTGGACCAGGACGATTGTCCGGATTGCCCGAAACTGGAGAAGGGCAAACAGTTAACCCTGCCGCCGCCTGATATTCCATCCTCGAAAGATATGTAGTAAACTCACTGTTTATGAAAAAGATAATTCTCGCTTTGATTCTCGGCCTGGGCGCAACCATCGCGCGCGCCGACGAGTACGATGTTATCGACGATGTTTTTCGTTCCACCGATCCATTGGCTCAACGAGACGAATACGGGCTGCTCCATCAGGGCCGCCATGTGAACTATTTCAAGGCCCCCGAACAACTGATTGTGCAACCGGCTTATGTGGGTTCGATGCAAACGGCGTTGCGTCGGCTGGGCTATTATTGCGGCCCCGTTGACGGCGTATTTACCCAAGAGGTGGCCGAGGCAATCGCGCGGCTTCAGAAGAATTATTCCATGCGCGTCACCGGCACGCTCACCGATCCGGTGCGGCGAGCGTTGCACATGCCCTGACAATCTTCAATTTTTCTCGCTGCGGGCATGACTCCGCGGCCAAAGATTACGCGTTGTGCGTGAAAGCACTTGCGAAACGGCCTAAATCGGCTTCATTCACTTTCCTCTGCTCTCCGTTGTCGATATGCCATCCACGCCCCGCCCTGAATGAGTTCAGTCGCCAGTCAATCGTTAATTAATCTGCTGCTGGAGAGCGGCGTCCCCTCGGCCGAGGAAGCCAGCGCGCTGGCCTCGAACCTCAACGGCGGCTCGTGGGTAGGCCAGGTACTTGATTCCGGCAAAGTGGACGAGCAACGATTCTTGGGAGCGATTGGGAATTTCTTCCGCGTGCCAGTTGTCTCCATCGACGCCAAAAAGATCGATCGCGCAACTTTATCGATTTTACCGAGCCGTTTTGTTTTTCAACATCACATTCTGCCCATCGAATTGAAGGAAAATTCGGTGGTGCTGGCGACTTACGATCTTTTCAATTCGATTGGCCGCCAGCTCGCGTCGCAGCTTCTGAAAAAACCGGCCGAATGGGTGCTGGTGCCGCGCGCGCAACTTTTACGCGCGATGAAAACGCTCTACGGCGTCGGCGCGGAAACGTTCGACGAAATCCTGAAAACCAACCGCGCTTTCGAGGTGCTGCAAGACACCGAAATCGCCATCGAGCTGAACGCCGACGATCCCGAAGCTTCCGTGGTGAAATTTGTGAACCAGATCATTCGCGAAGCAATTTTCGAGCGCGCGACCGACATTCACGTTGAGCCGCTCGAAAACGATTTGCGGATTCGGTACCGGATCGACGGAATTTTGCACGAAGTCGCAGTGCCACCGCAATTGCGGGTCTTGCAATCGGCCATTATTTCGCGCCTGAAGGTGATGTCGCACATGGACATCGCCGAACGCCGGTTGCCTCAGGACGGGCGCATGAATTTGCAGGCGAGCAATCAAAATATCGACGTGCGCGTTTCGACCATTCCTACGGTCAACGGCGAGTCGATCAGTCTGCGTTTGCTCAGCCGGGGCGAACAACAGTTTGGCTTCGATCGGCTCGATTTGAGCGAGAAACAGGAGAAGATCATTCGCCATCTGCTCGCGCAGCCGAACGGAATCATTCTTCTCACCGGCCCGACTGGTTGTGGAAAATCAACCTCGCTTTATTGCTTCTTGACCAGCATCAATTCCGTGCAACGGCGCATTATCACCATCGAAGAGCCGGTGGAATATCGGTTGCCTGGCGTTTCCCAAATCGACGTTAAGCCAGAGATAGATCTCACCTTTGCCAAAGGTCTCCGTCATATTTTGCGGCAGGACCCGAATGTCGTCATGGTCGGCGAAATTCGCGACGTCGAAACCGCGGACATCGCGATTCGCGCGGCGATGACGGGTCACCTTGTTTTCAGCACGCTCCACACGAACGATGCCGTCGGCGGCATTACACGCCTGCTCGATATGGATGTGGAGCCGTTCCTGCTCGCTTCGGTGGTGAAAGCGTTCATCGCGCAACGCCTCGTGCGCACGATTTGTCCAGACTGCGTGCAAACGGTTGACTATCCGCGCGAATATCTGGCCGAGATCGGTTTTTCCGTGAAAGAACTCGGCACCCGCTTCCTGCGCGGCGCCGGTTGCGATCAATGCCGTCAGACCGGTTACCAGGGTCGCGCGGCGATTTATGAGGTTTGCCTGGTGACTGAACCTTTAAGAAAGATGGTCATGCGGAAGTGCGATGGCGGCGAGCTCAAACAATGCGCCATTACCGAAGGTATGGAAACGTTGCGGCAGGATGGCTGGCGGCGCGTCGCGCAAGGCAAAACGACCATCGAAGAAGTGGTGCGGGTTACGCAAACTGACGAAGTGATGGCCGAAACGACCGAAGAAGCCGAGCCGATCGCGGCGGCATAGGGAAGCGCACGCGTCTCGCGTGCCGGTTTTGACGTCCCGCCAAAACAGTCTTTCCTTGTGGATAATTTGGAATGACTGTGAAGCACAATGAGAGTGCATTCCGACGGAGGAAGTCGGCATCAGCACGCGAGACGGATGCGCTACCCTCTTCCGCGCAATTCGCGGATCGCTTTCGCGTAGTCTTTCGCGTGAAAAATCGAGGTGCCGGCGACAAGAACGTTTGCGCCGTTTTGGATTGATAATCGCGCGGTCTCGGGATTGATACCGCCATCTACTGCGATGTCGATTTTCCGCGCACGAGACTTGTTCCATTCCGCTGCGCGCTTCACTTTTTCCATCATTTCGGGCCGGAATGATTGACCGCCAAAACCAGGGTGAACGGTCATGACAAGCAAGATGTCGATCGTGTTAAGGAACGGCTCCACCGATTCGAAAGGTGTTGCGGGATTTAATGAGAGGCCAGGGCGGCATCCGGCGTCTCGAATTACGCTCAAAGTTTTTCCGACGTCATGGTCTGCTTCTCGCTCGATGTGAACCGTAATTGAATTGGCGCCCGCCTTGACAAAGCGGGGCGCATAGTGATCCGGGCGCCGGATCATCAAGTGAACATCGAGCGGCAGATTTGTTTCTTTGCGCACCAGACCGACGATATCCGGCCCGAAGGAAATGTTATCGACGAAATGTCCATCCATAATATCGCAGTGGATCCAATCCGCCCCGGCCTCCTCGACGCGATGAACTTCATCGGCCAGTCGTGAAAAATCAGCGGCAAGAATGGACGGTGCAACGGTGATTTGCTGCATGTTACAAGGTTACGATGGTTACAAAGGTTACAAGGGTTGGGCCGTTTGATTTTCGACGTTGTAACTTTTGTAACAAGTAACGTTTAACGTTTCCCTTGACGCCGTGACGCGGCGTTTCATGTTACGCGATTCAGCCGGTCGAATCGCGCTCGCGGGGAGGTCCTGCGAAGATCGACAATGTGGACGCGCTTCCTCGGACTGGAAAGTGCTTCTAATAAATAATTCATGTTCAACGGACTTTTCGGCTGGTTATCCAGCGACATCGGGATCGATCTCGGCACGGCGAACACGCTTGTTTACGTAAAAGATCAGGGGATTGTTTTGCGCGAGCCTTCCGTGGTGGCCGTGCAGGCTGGCACGAACAAAGTGCTGGCGGTCGGTGACGAAGCGAAGCGAATGCTCGGCCGCACGCCGGCGAACATCGTCGCGGTGCGCCCGCTAAAAGACGGCGTGATCGCGGACTTTGAAGTGACGGAAGCGATGCTGCGACATTTCATTAACAAAGTGCATAACCGCCGCGTGCGCGCGAGACCACGCGTTGTCATCGCAGTTCCATCCGGGATTACTGAAGTGGAAAAACGTGCAGTCCGTGAATCGGCGGCACATGCTGGCGCGCGCGAAGTTTATTTAATCGAAGAACCGATGGCGGCGGCAATCGGGGTGGGACTTCCGGTGCAGGACCCCGCGGGCAACATGATCATCGACATTGGCGGTGGCACGACAGAGGTCGCGCTTATTTCGCTTTCCGGAATTGTTTTTAGCCGCAGCATACGCGTGGCTGGTGACGAGCTCGACGAAGCGATCATTCAATATATGAAGCGCGCTTACAATTTGATGGTGGGCGAACGCACGGCCGAGGAGATCAAAATTAAGATCGGCTCGGCTTATCCGAGCGAAAAGGAGACGAGCGTGGAGGTCAAAGGCCGTGACCTTGTCGCGGGCTTGCCCAAGACTCTCATGATCACTTCGCAGGAAGTGCGGGAAGCATTGCTTGAGCCGATCTCGACGATAGTCGATTCAGTCCGTATCACACTGGAGCGCTGTCCACCCGAGCTTTCGGCGGACCTTGTCGATCGTGGACTCGTGCTGGCAGGCGGGGGCGCATTGCTGCGGGGATTTGATAAGCTTTTGAGCGAGGAAACAGGTTTGCCTGTCCATGTTGCTGAAGATCCACTTAGCGCGGTGGCCGAGGGGACTGGCAAATGCCTCAATGAACTTAAATTTTTGCGTCAAGTGGCCTCAGCAGATCGCCAGTGGCGGTAATATCAATTGTGGATTGCGGATTTTCGATTGCGGATTGAAAGCAGCGATTAGCCGCAGCGGATTGCACAATCCGCAATCCGCAATCGGCAATCCGCAATCGCCATGAGTCGCACAAACATCATCGCGCTGCTGATTTTTGGCGCCATTCTTGGATATTTTCTTAGCTTCGGCCCGGAGAGCACCCGCAAATTTAAGGCCGGAGCATATCAATTGATTGCGCCATTTTTGACCGGCGGCTCGGGGCTGCAAAAACAGATTACATCGGTGCGCACGGGGTTGAAGTCGCTCGAGCAATTAGAGCGCGAAAATGCTGCGCTACAGGTGGAAAATCGAACCCTGAGAGCAACCAATCAAGGCCTGCGTGATGCCGAGCATGAGGTGAACCGGTTGCGCCACGCCCTCAATTATCGGGAGCGATCGGTCTTTAAATTGATAGCGGCCGAAGTTGTGACGCGCGATTCCTCGACCTGGTGGCGGACGATGACGATCGACCGTGGGAAAAGAGATGGCATCGAAACTGACATGCCCGTGGCAACGGACGTAGGTCTGGTGGGAAAAGTAACTACCGTAAGCGACAGCATCTCGGTCGTCCTCTTGATTTCCGATGAAAATTGCAAAGTCGCGGCGTCGGTTGAAGGGAGTCGTGAACAAGGCATCGTGTCTGGCGAGCGTGTGATTGCGGGACTAAATCCATTTTTGAATCTGAATTTTTTGTCGAAACAAGCTGACCTCAAGCCTGGGCAGAAAGTCTATACCTCTGGAGTGGGCGGCGTTTTTCCTTCCGGCTTGCTCATCGGCGTGGTAAAAACTTTCCGGGTGCGGGAGTTGGATGGACAAGCGCAGCTCACGCCGGCGGTCGATCTCTCGCATCTAGAAGATGTCTTCGTGGTAACTGGCCGAAAATGATATTTTTCTTTCTTCTGGTGGTTCTGGTGCTGATTGCGCAGATTGCGGAGTTTTTCATCCCGGCGTTGCCCTGGCTCTACAACGCGCATGTCTACATTGTCCCTGTGATCGTCTTTTATGGGGCAATGGCATTGCCCTTTCCACTCATGCTCGCACTCGCGTTGTACGCCGGGATCCTGCTCGATGTGCTCACTGTGCAGGTGATTGGCGGGAAAGTTGAAATCTCAATGGGATCATCGATACTGCTTTACGCTGTGCTGGCGGGATTTATGCATGGCCTAAGACCGCTCTTTGCTCGCGGCCGCTGGGAAGTGCATTGCATCCTGAGCGGCATCTGTACGTCACTGATAGTTCTGACTCAATACCTAATGATTACATTCCGGCGCGGCTCTCTCGTTTTTAACCGCGAAATTTGGTGGCAAATCGGCGGGCCTGGTCTCATTGCGATGGCGATGGCGCCAATCCTGTTTTGGTTCTTGCAATGGATGGGGCGAGTCACCGCCTATTCATATCTTCCTGAAAGGGGGCGTTTCGAATGAGCAGACGCCCCGTGAGCTCGCGTTTGCGAATTCAATTTCTTGGAGTCCTGATGCTGATGGGCATGGGCGCCCTTGGCCTCAGACTTTGGTGGATACAAGTGGCGCATGGTGCCGAATGGACCGCCCAACTTCGCGGGAGCTCTCAAGCAACGGTGCGAATTCCATCGGTGCGCGGCGAGATCAGGGACCGCAACGGACTGGCGCTTGTCCAAAACCGGGCGAGCTATGAAGTCGATTTTTATCTGCCGGAAATGGTCAAAGGCTATCGCGAACGCTTCGGTCCACCGCCCCTGACAGAGTATCGAGCAATTATCAACGGAATGCCGAAAGATCAGAAAGAGCCAGATATCATCCAGATCGTAAATAACGGCATCGTCCCGCGCCTGGACAATCTTGATCTTGCGCGCGACTACAACGCCGGACAGCTCGCGCGCCATTATCGCAACGACACCGAGGTGCCGTTCTCCTACATCAAGGACATCGATTTCCGAACGATGGCGAAGTTTTCGGAACATGATGTCGGGTTGCCAGGCGTGGATATCGCGATCAAGCCGGTGCGTTCCTATGTTTACGGCGCGCTCGCTGCGCACATTCTCGGTTACGTCGGCGCGCCGGACGACACGAACAAAGAAGAAGCGCGCAAATACACGTTTTATCAGGGCGACGTGGACGGAAAGTCCAACATCGAGAAATCGATGGATGAATACCTGCGCGGCAAGCCTGGCGTGCGCTATTTGCGGCGTAACGCCAAAGGCACGATCGAAGGCGTGTTGCACGAAGATCCGCCGCAGCAAGGGGCAAATGTTTTCCTCACGCTGGATGCGCGCATTCAAGCGACCGCGGAGGAGGCGCTGCGCGCTGTCAGCCGCGCCGGGGCGGTCGTCATCGACCCAAACAACGGTAACATTCTGGCGATGGTTTCGGTGCCCTCATTCGATCCGAACACTTTTATCCCGAGTATCAAAGCGAAAGACTGGAAGGCGTTGCAAAAAGATGAAGGTGACCCGCTCGTAAGCCGTGCCGTGAGCGCGCTCCCGCCAGGATCAACATTCAAGCTCATCACCTCGCTGGCCGGTTTGAGTAAGAGCCTCCAGAACGCGCGCTACAATTGCAGCGGCGGTGTGAGTTACGGCGACCACTATTTCAAGTGCTGGGTTGCAGAAAAACATTATACGCACGGTACGCTCGGCCTGGCCGACGCGATCAAGGTCTCGTGCGATTCGTTTTTTTATCAGTACGGAAATGCCGCTGGCATTCAGTCGATTGACGCGGTTGGAAAGATGTTGGGAATCGGCGAGGAATCGGGATTGCAATTGACCGGCGAACAGATGGGAAATTTACCCGGCCCGGAGTGGATGCAGGTGCACCATCCGCAGGAGCGATGGTCGCAAGCGCAAACGGCCAACGTTTCAATCGGCCAGGGCTATACACTTGTTTCGCCGCTGCAATTGGCAATCGCCTACGCGACGATCGCGAATGGCGGTGTTTGTTATTATCCGCGGCTGGTCGACAAAGTTTTGAATCAGGACGGCACTCCCGTGCTGGACGAGCATGGCAAGGTCGCAGTGCCCCAAACCCCGCGCGTACGATCGGATTTGCGCAACCAACTTTCGCGCGATCAAATCGAGCTTGTCCGCAAAGGCCTCTGGAAGGTCGTCAATGAAGATGGCGGGACCGGTGGAAAGGCGCGTCTAAAGGATGTGCAGGTTGCCGGGAAAACCGGAACGGCCCAGGCCACCGATCGCGGCCACAAAGACACAGTCGCGTGGTTCGCCTGTTTTGCACCATTTGATAATCCCAAGTATGTGGTCGCCGTGATGGTGCAGGGCGGCGAACACGGTGGCAGCGTCGCTGGACCGATCGCAACGCGAATCTTGGAACGCACGCTGGCGATGGATAAGGGCGAATTTGATATGCAAGTGGCCTGGCTCGCGCCTGCGCACAAGTCGAACCCGTTCCAGATGATTAAGGACGTAAGTTACGCCGGCGGAAATCTCGCGGGCAACGACGAAGAGGATGCCGATGCTTCGCAAAATGCGGACGCGCAGATGGCAAGTTCGGATGCATCCCCTGATGTAGAACCGGAAGCAGATTCTGCAGGGAGCGTCCAGCGGCGGGCTGCGCCTCGTGTGGCTCGCGCCGTCCCGGTTGCGGCGCCGGCTCCCCGCAACTTTTTCCAGCGGCTCTTTGGAATACGGCGCCAACCCGCGCCCGCTCCGACGCCACCGCCGCCCAACCGCCGGCGTGGAACACGATGAACTTTCGACCAGAGACTTTGCCCCAGAACGCATCGGCAATTTCGCCTCTGATCGGTCAACCCCTTCACTTTTATGATAGACAAGGTAAAAAAAATTTTGGGTCTTTCCTCACGCAAGACCGGCAACAAACTTATACTCAGCGTAGAAAAGCTCGAGTCGCGCGTCGCGCTGCTCGAGAATGGTCGACTCGAGGAATACAGCGTCGAGCGTAAAAACTCGCGCAATATCGTCGGCAGCGTTTACAAGGGTAAAGTCAAGAACATCGAGATGGGGTTGAAGGCGATGTTTGTCGACATCGGCTTCGAAAAAAACGCCTTCCTTCACTTCTGGGACGCGATTCCGGCCGCGCTTGACAGCGGAGTGGAAGAAATCGATCGACGTGCGAATAAGCGTCCGCGAAAACGGATCACGGTAAAAGATATACCGAGTATTTACCCGGTCGGTTCGGACGTAATTGTGCAGGTAACCAAAGGTCCGATCGGAACAAAAGGACCGCGAGTTACGACCAATCTTAGTTTTGCAGGGCGCTATTTGGTCCTCATGCCATTCAGCGACCGGAGTGGTATCTCGCGAAAAATCGAGAACCCCAGGGAGCGCGACCGGCTGCGTAAGATCCTGCGCGAACTGGATATTCCCGAAGGCGTCGGCGTCATCATCCGCACGGTCGGAGAAGGTCAGCGCGCGCGATACTTTGTGCGCGATCTGCGCTTCCTTCTCGATCAATGGGCTAAAGTGGAGCAATTGATTCGTGAGCGTCCAGCGCCATGCCGTATTTTTGAAGAGCCGGATTTGGCCGAACGCACAGTGCGGGACTTTCTTACCGAGGAGATCGACGAAATCGTCTGCGATAATCAGGACTCAACCGATCGAATGATGGAAATGGTTGGCGAGATTTCCCGGCGCGCACGGAATCGAGTTCACTTCTACGATGGTGCAACGCCGATTTTCGAAACTTACGGCGTGCAAAAGCAAATCGATGACGCTTTCCATCGGCAAGTCTGGTTGAAGTGTGGCGGCTATATTGTGATCGACGAGACCGAGGCGCTCGTCGCCATCGATGTAAATACCGGCCGTAACAAAGGTGGACGTGACGTGGAGAAGACAATTTTGCAGACGAACCTGGAGGCAGCAGATGAAATCGCGCGTCAGCTTCGGTTACGTAATATCGGTGGCCTGATCATCGGCGATTTCATCGACATGAAGAGCCGGAAAGATCAACAGATGGTTTACAACCTGATGAGGGAACGGTTGAAACGCGACAAAGCCAAGACCCATGTGCTGCCGATTTCTGCACTTGGTCTGATGGAAATGACCCGACAACGGGCGCAGGAAAGCCTCAGCGATACAATCTACCAAAATTGTCCGTACTGCGGCGGGCGCGGCGTCGTGAAGACTTCCATGACTACAAGCGTGGAATTGCACCGCACACTCAATACAGTCATGCGCAAGTATCAGGACAGCATCCACGAAATCCGTGTGATCCTAAATCCGGATGTCTTAAAACGGTTGAAAGAGGAAGACGAAGAATTGCTGGTGGAGCTGGAGCGCCGATACGCCGGGCGGCTGATGTTTCGCGGCGACCCCGCGTTTCATCACGAAAAGTTCATCATTACCGATGCAAATACCGGCGCGGAACTGAAAGCCTGAGCTGCCAGCCGCCTCAACAAGTTAAAAAAATTCTTGCAATTTTGCACGACCCAGCCAGAGTCGCGGCATCCAAAGGAGCAGCGAATTTCGTTATTGACTTAACCGCTCCGATATGTTTGGAGTTCAAGGTGTCAGGGAAGACTTAACCAAAAAGGAGAAATGAAATGAAAAAATTGATATTGAGCCTGCTGGGTGTCGCAGCAATCAGCTCGCTTGGCTTTGCCGGTACGGAAACCTATTCCGGAAAAGAGATGAAGCAGGTGGCTGGCCCGCCGCCTTGTCCGGAATGGTACGCAGACCGAGAATTTAATGTCGGACTTTGGGGAACTTACGTGTTCACCGGAAACGAGTGGCAAAATGACCGCTACATGGAAGCCGACCACGCCTGGGGCGGTGGTCTCGACCTGAAATACTTTTTCTGGCGTTATATCGGTGTCGGAATTGAAGGCTGGGCAGTTGATGCGCGGCAGGCGCGCCAAGATGTCTTTATCGATTTCAGTGACGGCATCTTTCAGAACAGTTTCCATCACGAGAGCAACGCGGTCGGTTCCGTCTTAGGTACTTTGACTCTGCGCTATCCGATCCCCTGCACGCGCTTTTCACCGTACATTTTTGGTGGCGGCGGCGCGATCTTTGGCGGAGGCCAGAGACCGCGCAATGTGTTTGTTGCTGAACCGGGGGAAGGCTTCGACATTGTCGAGACCCAAGGTCATACAGATTCTGAGACAAAGGCAATCGGCCAAGTCGGCGCTGGCATCGAAGTCCGCTTCACGCCGCACATCGGCTGGATCAATGATTTCAGCTGGAACTTTGTCGACGGTCCGGACAATAACTTCGGCATGGTGCGCAGCGGCATTAATTTCGCGTTCTAAGACCAACGATCGCATTTGCAAAGGCGGCGTCCGGATGTTCCGGACGCCGCCTTTTTTTACCTCGGAGTCATTTCAACAAACGCTTGTGTGAGAAGGGCTCTTTGATCCATGGATTGGCGTTTGCGAACGCTCGCATGCGCACGAAATTATGCTGATGTCGTTTGTCGGAACTTTAGACAACTTGGCTCTCAAGAAATCGGAGCTCGTCCATCGGTTCGAGCATCTGATCGACCCGAAGTCCGACCGTGAACTCGAAGCGATGGCGCAAATGTCGCGGGGGCTCACGTTGCAGAATTTTGGCCGGACGATGCGGCTCTTCGCGCCGCTTTACCTATCCAATGAGTGCATCAACAATTGTCGATATTGCGGTTTCTCGCGTGATAACCCGATTCTTCGTGTCACGCTCGAGATCGATGAGGTGGTGACGGAAGCGCGTCATCTCGCTCGCCAGGGTTTTCGTCAAATTCTTCTCGTCGCTGGCGAGCATCCAAAATTCGTGAGCGGCGACTATCTAGCCAAGTGCGTTCAGGCTCTTCAGTCAGATTTTTCATCGATTTCGATCGAGGTCGCTCCAATGGAGACGGACGATTACCTGCCGATTGTGGAGGCCGGTGCGGAAGGCCTGGTAGTTTACCAGGAAACGTATAATCGCGCGGTATATGCTGAAATGCATACCGCTGGACCGAAGCGCGATTTTAATTTTCGCCTCGACTGTGCAGAGCGCGGTTACAGGGCTGGATTTCGCCGTCTTGGAATCGGGGTGCTCTTGGGGTTATCAGCCTGGCGGGAAGAAGTAGTCGCTCTCGCGGCTCACTTGGAATATTTGCTCAAGCATTGCTGGCAAGCTCAGATTAGTGTGAGTTTGCCACGGTTACGGCCGGCGGCGGGCGGTTTTCGGCCGCTTTTCCCGATAAGCGACCGCGAACTGGCGCAATTAGTTTGTGCATTGCGCATCACTTTCCCACAGGTGGGAATTGTGCTGAGCACCCGCGAACGGGCATCATTCCGCGATTCACTGGTGTCGTTAGGCGTGACGATGATGAGTGCCGGAAGCCATACCGAACCCGGCGGCTATACTCGACAAGGCAGCCAACACCTGCACCGCACCGTCCGCGGTCGCATCGTCGCCCCGGAATTCCAGAACGGGGAAGACCAGCTTGCCACTGGGCAATTCGAGATCAGCGATGAGCGTTCGCCTGCCGAAATAGCCACAGTCCTTCGGCAGTGCGGCTTCGAACCGGTGTGGAAGGATTGGGACCAAGCCCTTTGCGGCGTATGACCGAAACATCGAACATCGAAGATCCGCCCCACAAACGCGGGGCTGGCGGTGTTATTGATTCGATGTTGGACGTTCGATGTTCGATGTTGTCGCTCAGGGCAAAGCGTCTTCATGGGCAGTCAATCGTGGCCATCTATGACGATTTTCAGCTGTAGCGGCGGCGGTCTATGACCGCCGATCTCGATTCTCCAATATCTGCCCATGAACGAAATTCGTGTTTCTTCGTGTTCATTCGTAGTTAGCTCTGTCCAGCGATGACGATTTCACTCAATGGCGAAAGTGTCGATACGCGCGAAGCCAAAACGATCGCGGAACTGGTGAAGCGCCATGAGTTGCCGTCGCAGTCTATTTTGGTGGAGCACAACGGCCTCGCCGTACATCGGCACGAATGGTCGCAGCGATCGTTAGCGGAAGGTGATCGCGTGGAATTTATTCGAGTGGTGGCCGGCGGCTAAAGCCTGTTCAGGCTTACGGCGTGCTCTTTACGACCACTCGCATTCCGTCGGTTCGGATCACGGTGACAGGTGTTTGCGGAGTGATGAACTCGCCCTCGGTGACAACATCGACAACGTGATCGGCGAAACGCGCTTTTCCGCTCGGTCGCAAAATCGTGACTGCTGTACCCTGCATTCCAGGAGTGAGCGGGAGCGATGTCTCGAACTGGCGCGCCGCGCCGGCCAGTGATGGGCCCGGCGGATTTGAATCGATCAATGCAAACCGGCGGTAAAAGCTTGTGCGCGGCAGATAGCGAGCGAGCATTGCGATAATGATGAACGAGCCAACGATTGCGATAAAAAGATTAAGCAATGGAAGAGCGAGCATTTTGCCGCTGGGCAGAAAAGGTTGCTCCGGGTAGCGATCGATCATCGCCCAAAGCAACGAGGCGAGCATGAGGAAAACTCCGAGCACGCCGAATACGATCGTGGAGTGCGCGAAAAACAGAATCTCGATCAGGACGAGTAATATCCCGAGGACAAAGAGGGCGACGACTTCCCAGCCGGCGAGCCCCGCCAGATAATGGCCGAGAAAAAAGAGCGCAAAACAAATCGCTGAAATAATTCCCGGCAAACTTGCCCCGGGAATTTTGAATTCGAGATACGCGCCAATAATTCCAACCAGGAGCAGAAACGGCGCAAGCGCCGTGATCCAAAAGGCGAGTTGCTCGAAGCCGCTCGGAACAAATGAAGCGATGTTGCCCTTGAGTCCGGCTTTTTTCGCTAGATCGACGATCGAATCAGCAATGCCATCCGCCAATAAAGGTTTGTCGTTAATCCGCTGGGCTGCTTCCTGCGCGTTCAAGGTGAGAAGCGTTCCCTTGGGATGAATCACGCGATCGCCGATCTTCACTTCCTTCTCCTTGTTCATGAACGCTTCGCCAATATCGGGATTGTGCCCGTTGCGAACCGCGGAGCTGCGAATGAGCGCGGACCAATATGAGATCGTTTTCTCACGCGCGGTTGGCGGAAGGTCTTCGCCGGTCGGCAGAATGGGCGCGGCGGCGCCGATTGCGCTCACGGGCGCCATGTAGATGTGCTGTGTGGCGAGCGCGATGATCGCGCCGGCCGAGCCGGCATTTGAGTTTATGAATGTGTAAGTGGGGATGGTGGTGTGATTGAGCGCGTTCACGATGTCGGCCGCCGTGTCGAGTCGCCCGCCGTAAGTGTCCATCTCAAAGATCATCGCCGAGGCGCCCCCGCCTTCGGCTGCCTTCTCGGCGCGTCGCAGAAACATCAGGAGAGAGGGGGAAACTTCGCCACTCAGCGGGACTACGACTACGTCACCTTTGTGAATGACCTGACGGGCACGCGCGGTTGCTGGCGCGATGAAAAATGCCGCGGCGAAAATTGTGATCGCCGCTAGGGCGACTTGGAGGGACGACCTCCGTGTCGTCCCATTATTAGTCGGACGCGACCGAGCGCATCCCTCCAGGATCGACAACAACATCTTCATGTTTTCAATTCATCCGCCGCGGATAAGTTTCTCATCTGCCTGTGGCAATTCCATCACAAACCATCGAGCAAATCGCCGCCGCGAACGATATTGTGGAAGTGATCGGTTCCTATTTCCCGCTTAAACGCGCAGGGGCCAGTTTCAAGGCGCTTTGCCCATTCCACCAGGAGAAAACCGCGTCGTTCCATGTGAGCCCGCAGCGGCAAAGCTTCCACTGCTTTGGATGTGGGGTGGGCGGCAGCGTGTTCCGCTTTGTGATGGATTACGAGCACGTCGATTTTCCTTCCGCGGTGCGCAAGCTGGCGGCGCGTGTTGGAATCACGCTGATTGAAGAGCGGGCTCCGAGTGGCGCCGAAGATCGACAGCACGAAGCTCGCCGCACTCTGCTGCAGCTGCACGGGGAGGCCGCTGCATGGTTTCATGAGAATTTGATCAGGAAGGAATTTGCTGAGCCTGCTCGCAAATATTTGAAAGAACGTGGAATCACGGCAGAAATCGCGAAACGATGGCGGCTCGGTTACGCGCCCGATGAGTGGGATGCGTTTGGCAGTTGGGCGCGCGGACGCGGCTATGACCAGCAAACTCTTATCACGAGTGGTCTGGTTAAGACCAAAGAGGATGCCGATGAGGCGCCAGGCCAACGGTCATACGATCGCTTTCGTGGCCGAATCGTGTTTCCGATCTGCAACGATGTTGGCGAAGTGATCGCATTTAGCGGCCGGCTTTTGAAAGACGAAAAGGGAGCGGCGAAGTATTTGAATTCGCCGGAGACGCCCCTTTTCCGAAAGGGCAACGTGCTTTTTGGTTTGGATAAAACAAAGCGCGCATTGATTGACGCAAATTGCGCGATCGTGTGCGAAGGCCAGCTCGATTTAATCAGTTTGTTCGAAGCCGGAATCACAAACGTGGTCGCCCCGCAGGGGACGGCGTTTACGGAGAGTCAGGCACGGGTTCTGAAGCGTTTCGCAGATGAAGTTGTTCTTTGCTTTGATGCCGACGACGCCGGCCAGAAAGCCGCGGAACATTCGCTCGATGCGCTGCTCGCGAACGACTTGATTGTGCGCGTGTCCGAGATGCCGACAGGCGAAGATCCGGACTCGCTGGTCCGCGGCGAAGGCACAGAGGCCTTTGCAAGCCGTGTCGCCGGCGCGCGTGACTTTTTTGATTACTGGATCGAGCGCGCGGCGACCGGCGTCGATCTTACTTCGTTAGGGGCGAAGATGCAGTTGGCGCGAAGCCTGGCCGAGACTGTGTCGCGTGTGCACGATTCGCTCATGCGCGGGGAGGTGGTGAGCAGAGTGAGCGCACGGCTTGGTGTCCCCGCGCAGGATTTTCAGGCGCTCTTGCCAAAGCAGTCGCGCAGCAGCGCGATTCGTGCGGACGAATCCCACAGTGGCAGAACTGCTCCAGCGCCACGGCACGATGTGGCAATGCTTTGCCTCCTGGCGCTGCGAGACGAGCAAGCGCGACATTTTCTTCGTGAGCAAAATTGGCGAGAGATTCTCGCGCAAGTGCCGGATGCGGAAATTCTTGTCCGCATTCTCGAAAGCGACTTGCGCCCTAGTGAGCCGGCTTCGCTCAATGCCTTTATGGCCACGCTCTCGTCGACAGATGAGGGACTGGTTTCCTCGTGGTTACTGCAAAAAGTGCCGCCCAATGCCGGAATGATGGTGGGAAAATGGTGGCTCGGTATTCGCCAGGCCGTGTTGCGCCGCCAGCTCGATGTGGCAAAGAACCGAATAAAACTTCCCCAGCTCAGCACCGGGGACGTAGTGAATTTGCAGAAACAAATTCTTGACCTGCAAGAACAGCTCCACGACCTTTCGCAGCCCGCCGGCGCGGCCGACAGTTAACTGTCGATCGACCGAGTGGTAGATCGAACGTCTTAGTCAATCCTTAACCGCACAATCTTGGCCAGGCATTCGAAACGAAAGGGAGGCAGCCGGCAGTCGTCGCCGAGACGGCTTAAAAGAAGCCGCCTTCGCCGTGGTTCGTCAATTAAGCCATCCGCTCTTCGGCGAAGTTTGAAGAGACAGCCGAAAATCGCCCGGTTCAAAACCAAGCGCGTCCGGCCGACTCGGGGGCGACCGCGCAACGGCGCATCGCTGTCAACGCCGCCGATGGAATCCCGCGTTGGCGGGACTCAGCTGCATTTGGCGATTGAAGTCCAGAGTCGCATTCGCGAACTGATCAAGCTGGCGAAAGAACAAGGCTATCTCACATTTGACGATCTGAACGAGGCGCTGCCCGAAGGGATCACCGACGCCGATGAACTCGATCTCATTCTCACCCGGCTGCGCCGCATGGAGATCGACATTATTGAAGCGTCTGAGGTGGATCGCTACAAGGATGGAAAAAAAGACGCAGGGGAGGAAGAAGAAGAGGAAGAGAAGGTCGAAGCCAAGCTCGATATTCTGGACGACCCTGTGCGGATGTACCTCAAGCAGATGGGCCAGGTTCCGCTTCTGACCCGGGAACAGGAAGTGGAAATTTCCAAGCGGATTGAGGAAGCCGAGAACATGGTGCAGAGGCACATCAACCGCTTCGGCTTTATTGCGTGTGCCCATCTCGATCTTGCCAGGAAGCTTGTGGAAGGCGGCGAACGTTTCGATCGCGTCATTCTCGACAAAAAAATCGAGAGCCGGGAACGCTATATGAAGAAGCTTCCACACCTGTGCAAACAGGTCGAACGTTTGAGCACCTCGATCAGCCAGCAATACTGCCAGCTTTCGAACAATTCTTCCAAAAAACGATCGAAGCTCAAGCCTCTGCAACGCGCGATAATTTCGCTGCAAAGGGTTTACCCCCAATTTTACCTCAAACAGAAAGTGACCGAGGAATTTGTTCACCTGGCGGACGACGCCTACCATACGTCGCTGTATCTTCAGACGGAGCTAGCGAAACATCCTCGGGATCGAAAAAAACGTTTGCAGCTCCAGAACAAAATTCGCGAGCTGGAAAAAGGCCTGTGGCTTTCGCTTTCCGAATATGCCGAGCAATACCAGGCGCTAAAAGGTTGGGTGCGTCAGGCATTGCGGGCTAAGACCGAAATGGTGGAAGCCAATCTGCGGCTCGTTATCTCGATCGCAAAAAAATACACCAATCGCGGTCTGTCGTTTCTCGATCTGATCCAGGAAGGAAACATGGGCCTAATGAAGGCAGTCGAGAAGTTCGAATATCGACGCGGCTACAAGTTTTCCACTTATGCGACGTGGTGGATCCGTCAGGCCATCACCCGATCGATCGCCGATCAGGCGCGCACTATTCGCATTCCGGTCCACATGATTGAGACGATTAACAAGCTCATGCGCGTGCAAAAACAGCTCGTGCAGGAATACGGACGCGAGCCTACGCCGGAAGAGGTAGCAGAAGAGGTGCTTTTGCCGGTCGATCGCGTTCGCGCGGTCTTGAAAATGGCTCAGCAGCCAATCTCACTCCAGTCGCCCGTTGGCGAAAGCGAAGAAACTAATTTTGGCGACTTTATCGAAGACAGAGGCGCCGAAAATCCGAGCGACATGACTGCCATTGTTTTGTTGAAGGAGAAAATCAAGGACGTACTGGAGACACTGACAGATCGCGAGCGGCAGGTGCTTGAGCAACGATTCGGGCTGGTCGATGGCTACAGCCGAACCCTCGAAGAAGTAGGGCGGCAGTTCCAAGTGACCCGGGAACGCATTCGGCAGATCGAAGCAAAGGCTTTGCGCAAAATGAGGCATCCAACCCGTATTCGACAGCTCGAAGGTTTCCTTGAAGCTCCTGGAGTTTAAATATCGAATGTTTGGCTCCCATCCGAGCGCAACTTCCAACGGTGCAGGTAGTTCAATTCAACAGAGACTATGGAACGTGAAGATGATCAGGAGTTATGGGATTTTCTCGGCCGGAACGCCGAACCCACGCTTTCGCCATTCTTCGCCCGGAACGTGCTGAGGAAGATCCGCCGGCGCGCGACCCGCTTTGAACGGACGCGGAACTGGTTTAGCTTGCGGAGGTTCGTCGCAGCATCTGCTGTCGTGGTCCTGGTGATAGGGATGGCAATCGCCACGCGTCACCCAGTGCCGCAGAAATCACTTGAGAGCGCCCCAGATGTGGTGGCAAAAATCGATCCGCAAGATTATGACGTTGTCGCCGATCTGGATGAATTGATTGCCTGGGATGAAAATAGCCTGTGGGACGAAAAGCCAAGTTTGTAAAGATAATCGCAGCGGTGTCGATCTTCGCCCCTGTCTGTGCTTCTGCACAAGCGCAACCGCATCGGTCTAACGGGCCGCAGTCGGGTCCACCTCCTCGTCGGCCCCCGCCGATACAGAACATGCGCCAACGGTTGCTTTCACTTCCCCCGCCAGCCCAACAAAACTTCCGTCGCAATGCCGAGCGTTGGCTGCGGATGAGTCCGGAGGAGCGCAAAATTCTGCGCGAGCGAGAGAATTTGCGCCGTGAACGAATTAAGCGTGAAACCGAGACAGCGCTGCACGATTCCGGCCTTCGCTTAGATCAGGAGAAACGCGCCTTGTTTGAATCCCGTTACATGCAGGAGCGCCGAAAAATGGAGCAATCACTCCGGCAGCAGATCGAAACAGAACGGCGGCAGCAATTGCCGACGTTGATTCAGCAACTAAGGAACGAATTCCAACGTCAACAGCCGAGCAGCAGCCCCGCTCCGAAACCGGCAGAACCGCCAAAACCAAGGAAATAACCGAGCGATCTGCGCACAAACCGTTTTCCGCAGTCACGTCAGTCAACTACTTGGCACTTGATTTGGGTTCAAAAAAAGCTGGCTCGACATCGCTATCGAGCCAGCTCGGTGGATTTCTAGATGCTACGTCAAACTTATTACCGATGATGGCCGTAATAATGATGACGGTGGTGGCGGTAATAGCGATGCCCACCGTACCAATAGTATGAAGGCCCATAGTAGTAGCCATAGTACGGATACGGTCGGTAATAGCGGTACGGGTAGTATCCATATGGGTAATATCCATAGTAGCCTACCGGACCTCCGAACCCAATTCCGACCGAAACGCCAGCGTCAGACCGCTGCGCGGGAACGAAAGCCAGTCCCCCTGCCACCAATGCAATTAAGAGAAGTCTTTTCCAATTCATTATTTTACCTCCCACTCATTAAACAGCGGGTACGAGGAAAAGTTTCCTGCTTATTCGGGCGGCCGGGCCATGGGATAACCTGTAATACAAACACTTTGCCCAATCCGTTGATACGAAATGCGATCGAAACACATCGCATTGAGAGTACTCTCCGCGCCGCGGCCCGAAAATGCAATCACCGGTCCTCCAGCTAATATCGGACCCAAGTAAATCTGCACCTTGTCAATCAGCCGCGCATCGAGCGCTTCGCCAAGCACTTCGCCACCGCCTTCAATCAGTACGCTCGTGACATTTTTTTTGCCTAAATCCTGCAAGACGGCAGCGAGAGACTTCCTTTTATAAATCAGCGTCCTCGCGGCCAGCCAATCAGAAAACAAACGCGCCGATGGTGGCAGATTACCTGAACGCGTCAGCACGACGCGCCACGGTTGTCGCGCACAACGCGCGCCACGGACGTTTAATCGCGGGTTATCGACGCGGACTGTTTCCGCTCCAACCAGAATTGCGTCCACTCGAGCGCGAAGCTGGTGTGCGTGATGACGGGCAGGAGGGCTTGTGATCCAGCGAGGCTCACCGGAAGGACGCGTCAATCGGCCATCCAGAGACATCCCGCATTTCGCGATCACAAAAGGGCGCCGGGCGACAATCCACTTGTTGAACGCCTCGTTAAGGCGTGCGCACTCCTCGGCCAAGACGCCCTCTTGCAGCCTAACGCCCGCATCCCGCAGCCGCGCAATGCCTTTGCCGGAGTGACGTGGATTTACGTCGATGGCGCCGACAACTACGTTTCTGACTCCAGCCTTCAGGATTGCATCTGTACAAGCGGCAGTGCGCCCGACCGTGGAACAGGGTTCCAGAGTAACGTACAACGTTGCGCGAGCAGGCACGGCGGCGGCGAAATTGCGGAGGCATTCGATCTCAGCGTGGTTGTAGCCAGCTCCCCGGTGGTGGCCTTTTGCTGCTATCCGATCGTCAACGACCAGAACAGCTCCAACAGTGGGATTTGGACTTGTGCATCCTTGTGCCTTTTCCGCTTCTTTTAGCGCTGCGCGCATGAACCGTTCGTCTCGTTGTGCCGTCGTCACCACGAGAGACGAATAATTGTGCTCGCTCGTTCCAGCAACGCCTTTTCGGCCTACGGATTGTGCAAACATGTCACGGGTTCTCCGCTAAAATGCGAAAGATATTGCGTCAAATCAACACATCTACCGAGCGAAAATAAATGGACGATTAGATGATAACTCGTTGGAACATCAGATCTTATGACAATGCGTCCAAAACGCATGCGCACTGGCATAAGCGCAGCTCCTAGGTAGGCGGCAGAAAACTAGAAAGGAACCCGCCTACTATGAGCTTAATACGCTATCAAAGCCCAGAACTGATGTCATGGCCCTCGCTAGATCGAAGGATGAGCCTTAGAGAGGACCTCAACTCGCTCTTTAAGTCGCCCCTCTGGTCGAGCTTCGGGCGCCCAAGACAGCTTTTTACTGCCTGGTCGCCCACGCTTGATCTCTACCAGAACAGCGAAAATATCGTGGCCGTGGTCGAACTGCCCGGGATGCGCAGGGAAGATATCGAAATTTCCTTGCATGACGGGACGTTGACAATCAGCGGCGAGCGAAAGCGAGAGACTTCTAACGGAGAGAGAGCGGAACGGACCGAGCGTTATATCGGCAAATTCCGTCGAAGCATAACGCTCCCAACCCGCGTGGATGCAAATAAAGTCAGTGCGATCTATCGGGATGGAATCTTGACTGTGACCTTGCCAAAGGCTGAGGAAGCAAAGCCGAAGCAAATTCTGGTCAGCTAATCAACCGCCGGTGCGTGTCATAACGAGCGACCGGCGACTCTACACAAGGAAAGGAATCAAACATGAACACATTAGTCGATGAAAATCGCGACAGGGATCGCGCGCAAACCGAACAGGTTGTCGTGCCTTCCGCGAGTGTGATCGAAGCCGCCGATGGCTACACGCTGGAAGTCGAGATGCCTGGCGTGAACAAAGAAGGGCTCGAGATTTCGGTCGAGAACAACGAGCTCACGATTATCGGCCGGCGTTCTTTTCCCAAGGTGGAAGGAGCGTTGCTTCATCATGAATCGCGCCCGGAAAATTTCCGGCGCACATTCGAGCTCGATCCATCAATCGACGCGGACAAAATCAGTGCAAGGGTCGATCAAGGCCTTGTGACTTTGACTCTGCCGAAGGCGGAGTGCGTCAAACCGCGCAAGATCGCTGTTTCGTAACCTCCAGTTCTCTGGGAAGGAAAGGCGGCGAAACCGCGCGTTTGCGGCCTTTTGATTTGTTTCGATTCTTTTCCGCTTGGCGAACCGTCGGTGGAGACGTAATAGAGTCATCTCGATATGGCGACGAAAACTGAAGAGAAGACCGGCGCGGACAAACTCACCGCCGCGCGAAATAAGAATCTCGATCTGGCGATTCAACAGATCGCCAAGGATTACGGCGATGGCGCGATCATGCGACTGGGTGACGAAAAGATCGTCGATATCGATGTTATTCCCACGGGCAACATTCTGATCGATCGGGCGCTGGGGGTCGGGGGATTTCCACGCGGTAGAGTTGTCGAAGTATTTGGCCCGGAATCATCTGGTAAGACGACACTCACTCTCACCGTAATCGCACAAGCACAGAAACGCGGTGGACTTGCGGCGTTCATCGACGTCGAGCATGCGCTCGATCCAGCATATGCGAAACGGCTCGGTGTCGATCTTGACGACCTGCTTGTTTCGCAGCCGAGCTCCGGTGAGGAAGCACTCCGGATTTGCGAAACGCTGGTGCGATCCAATG
>WNFX01000461.1_pt1 | contig 40424 bp, 39 predicted proteins | sample 5400111 | NCBI WGS metagenome assembly WNFX01 (sample SAMN13153363, study PRJNA577476) | soil metagenome | isolation source: 40 cm soil or saprolite under grassland replicate 1 | place: USA:California | collected 2016-06-15
AGCCCAACGGAGCGCTCGCGGAGGCGATCGACCGGGACTTCGGCAACTTCGACACCTTCAAGCGGCAGATGACTCAGGCTGCCTCGACGATCATGGGATCGGGGTGGGCCGCTCTCATATGGGAACCGGTGGGCGGCTGTCTCCTGACCACTCAGATCTACGACCACCAGTCCAATCTGTCTCAAGCGGGGGTCCCGCTCATGGTCCTCGATGCCTGGGAACATGCTTACTACCTTCAGTACGAGAATCGTAAGGCCGACTTCTTCCAGGCGGCCTGGCATGTGTGGAACTGGAAGGACGTGGGCCAACGATTTGAGACGGCCAAGCGCGTCAGCATCGCCCTGAACGATGCGTCGCGCTAAACTCCTGAGGACCGCGACCGAATGGTGCATAAGGATATCGAGCGACTCGTGAACGAAGAGTATTCACTCGACGAAAAGGGGATCCTCTCGGAAGCCGACGGTCGTCGGTTGAAAGAAATCAAGATCGAGCTCGATCGATACTGGGATCTGTCGCATCAGGGGCGAAGGCCGTCTACCTAATCCTTACCTAAATTAGTGTCTCCGTCCTGTGGCCGGTGATCGTCATGACCACCGACCAGGACGATGACTTGCGTGCGCGAGCGGACGTGCGGGGCAAATTGGTACCAGCCGCGCATGGCCTGGAACTCCTGGGTGGCGGTGGCGCCCGGGCCGTCGATCTCGTAGATCGTCGTGTAGATGCGCCTCGGGGTCCTCTCGGTCTTGCCGCCTGAGGTCTCCGATATCTCGCCCGAGGACACGTAACGGCGGCCGTGCCGCACCCCCGGGCATTTCAGCGCATCCGGCAGGTGGACCGTGTCGTACCACCGATTCCACTCGGCTTCGACGGCGGGGTCGATCTCGGCGGTCACGATCAGCAGGCATCCGGGGAATTCGGCCATGGCACCCTCCTCGGCCACACGCAGGCAACACTCTTCCCTAGGGCCGCCGACAATAGCACACCTATCATTGGCCGTCCTTGACCGGCAGAGAGCATCCCGCTAAGGTCGACCACATGAAGCTCGGCACGTCGGTTCGCTTCCTGTTTCCGACCTCGCCGGCCACCCATGAGCGATTTCGCAGCCTCCTCGCGTCGATGCCGAAGGGGGCGTTCATCGAGCGGCCGATGGGCGCGTATGCGCCGGACGAACAGGCGCGCAACCTGATGGAGGTCGCCTCGGCGGCGCGACTGGATGGACTCCTCACTGGAGACAGTCATGCGGCCAATCCCGCCTACGCGGCGACGTTCTCTCCGCTGCCCACTGTCGCTCGCCTGATGACCGTGACCGGCGACATGCCCATCGGCGTGGTTCTGCTTGCGCCGTTCTACCACCCGCTCCTGCTGGCCGAGCAGATCGGCACCCTCGCCGCGTTCGCCGAGGGGCGGCTGATCGTGACCTTCGTCCTGGGCGGCCGCCCACAGCAGTTTCAGGCATTCGGCATGGAGGAGCGCAGCCGCGTCGGCCGCCTCGAGGAAGTGGTGACGCTGGCGCGGGCGCTCCTCTCCGGCGAGCGCGTCACCCACCGCGGCCGCCACTACACGCTGGAGGGCGCTACCATCAGCCCTCTGCCCCGGGTTCCCGTGGAGATCTGGCTCGGAGGGACGGTGCCGGCATCTGCCGAGCGCGCCGGACGGCTGGGCGATGCCTGGCTGACGGGGCAGAACGCGAAGCAGGAAGATCTCCTGCGGCAGCTCGAGCTGTACCGGGAAGCGGCGACGCGCTCCGGCCGCCCGCCGCGACCGGTCTTGCGCCGCGACATCTATGTCGGCGAATCCGACGAGGAGGCGCGCGCCGTCGTCGGCTCCATCCTTGCCGAAGGGTATCGCGGCACAGGTCTCGACCAGCTCCTCGTGGGAAGCGCGGACACCGTCGTCCGGGATCTGCGTAAGTACCGGGACATGGGCTTCGACTACGTGATGGTGCGCCACATCGTGGGCGACCACCAGCTCATGCTGCGGTCCTTCGAGCGCATCGGCCGTGACGTGATGCCCCAGATTCGCGATCTCTAGCCGCCGCGAGAGCCCCCGTTCACGAGAGGTGACAACATGGCCGCCCCTGGCCAGGAGGAAGAGATGACGGGCGAATGCGTCCTCGTCGAGAAGTCGGAAGGCGTGGCGATCCTCACCATGAATCGCCCGGAGCAGCTCAATGCGATGAGCCATCAGCTCAGCGCCGAGCTGCACGATGCGGTCATGCGCATGAGTGCCGATGACGAGGTCGGCTGCATCGTCATCACGGGGGCGGGGAATCGGGCCTTCTCCGCCGGCGGCGACATTCACGAGCAGCGCGAGGACGACCGCCGGCACACCCAGGAGGAGCTGGATGCCAGGAATGCCGTGCGCGCCCGCGGCAGCTACGAGATCAGCGCCTGCCCCAAGCCGACCATCGGAATGATGAACGGGCTGGCGTACGGCGGAGCCGGCGTGCTCGCCTCCTCCCTGGACATGCGCGTCGGATGTGAGCACGCGAGCTTCCGCTTCCTGGCTGCCGCCTATGGCCGCATCAACAGCACGTGGACCTTGCCGAACCAGGTCGGCTGGCCCATTGCCAAGGAGCTGCTGTTCTCCGGCCGCGTGGTCGAGGCCGAGGAGGCGCATCGCATCGGGCTTCTCAACCACCTCGTGCCGTGTGCCGAGCTGCGCGAGAAGACCATGTGGCTGGCGACGATGATTGCCAAGAACCGCCGCGAGGCCGTGATGGGCGTGAAGGCCCTGCTCCTCCGGGACATGGGAAGCACGCTGGAAGCGCAGTGGGCGAACGAGCGGGACTACACGACGAACGTGATGAGGGGCGCCAAGGCGGAGGCGGCCTTCCCGGCATTCATCGCCCGCAAAGGGCGACCCCTGTCGTCGTAGGCCGGCTGTCAACGCTCCCCTCACCCTGCCCTCTCCCTCTCCGAGGGAGAGGGATTCACTCTTATCCCTCTCCCCCATTGGGGGAGAGGGCAGGGTGAGGGGGGAGCCCGCACGTATTGACAGGAGCAGTGAGGCGGCGCAATCTTCCCCGCACGGAAGCCCGCTTCCCGCGCCAAGTCCGGACCCTCGAGAAAAGGAGACAACCGTGGCCATCACCCTCTCGCACGGCGGGCCCACGATCTATCGCTCGGCTGCGCGCTCCCGGCAGGTCCTGGTCGGCACGATCGAGGGGGTGGTGTGCATGGAGCGCGATCCCGGCGGCCCGGGGTGGCACGTCGCCTCCCGCGCGTTGACCGACAAGCACATCCACGCCCTCCTGATCGAGCCGGAGAGCGGCACGGTCTTCGCCGGAGTCAACCACGGCTCGATCTTCGCCAGCGCCGACGACGGGCGCACCTGGGAACCTCGCGACGAGGGGCTGACCGAGCACAACGTCTACAGTCTCGCGTGCACCCGGCTGCCCGGCGGGCCGCGAATCCTGGCGGGGACGGAGCCCGCGCACCTGTTCCACAGCGACGATCTCGGACGCCACTGGGCCGAAGTCCCGGCGCTGCGGTCGGGAGATACTTCCCACTGGCGCTTCCCGGCGCCGCCCCACGTTGCCCACACCAAGCACATCGCCGTGCACCCCGACGATCCTCAGACACTGTTCGTCGGCATCGAGCAGGGCGGCCTCCTGAAGAGCACCGATGCGGGACGCACCTTCCAGGTGATCCCGGGGATGGACGAGGACGTGCACCGCACGGTGATCAATCCGCTGAACCCCGACCTGATGTACGTCACGACGGGGGTCGGCATGTACGTGACGGCCGATGGCGGAAAGACGTGGGAGCAGCGGACGGATCAGCAGCACCCGATCGGCGGCTATCCGGACCTCCTGGTGCACCATCCGAGGCAGCCCCAGCTCATGTTCGTGGCCTCTGCCGAGAAGGGACCGGGGAGCTGGTTTCAAGACCACTACGCCGGCTCCCGCATCTCCAGGAGCGCCGACGGCGGGCAGACCTGGCAGGCGGTACGCCACGGGTTCCCCGATCGCCCATTGCGGACGGCCTTCGAGGCGATGTGCCTGGAGGACTGGGGAGAATCCTTCTCGCTCTTCGGCGCCACGGCCACCGGCGAGGTGTGGTGCAGCGACGACGGTGGCGAGCACTGGAGTGAGGTGCTGAGCGGCCTCGCGCCCGTCTCCAAGGGTCCTCACTACCGGGCCTTCGCGGCGGCCTGACGCGCGCCCGGCGAGAGATCTCATGGCCACCACGACCACGATCGTCGGCAGCGGCAGGTACACCTTCGAAGTCCACGAAGACTGGGCGAAGCTGCCGGAAGGGTTGGAGATGTCGGCGGCGGGCGTGACGGTGGACTCGCGTGATCGCGTCTACTGCTTCAATCGCTCGGCGGAGCACCCGGTCCTTGTCTTCGATCGCGATGGGAACTATCTGTCTTCCTGGGGCGCCGGACTCTTCGCCTTTCCTCACACGATCCGGGTCGACGCGAGCGACAATCTGTGGCTCGTGGATCGGGATCATGGGCAGATGTTCCAGTTCACCCTCGACGGAAAACTGCTGAGGACCATCGGCACCCGAGGCTACCGGTCGGACACCGGGGTCGATCCGAGCGAGCCGCGCTCGAGCGCGTACCGGAAGGTCACGCGCGGCGGCGGGCCGTTCAACCTGCCCACCGACATCGCCGTCGCGCCGTCAGGCGAGATGTTCATCACCGACGGCTACGGGAACGCGCGCGTCCACAAGTTCGCCGCCGACGGCACGCATCTGCGCTCCTGGGGCGAGCCCGGCTCCGGCCCCGGCCAGTTCAGCCTGCCCCACGGCGTGTGGATCGACCGGCACGGGCGCGTCATGGTGTGCGATCGGGAGAACGACCGGGTGCAGGTCTTCGACCAGCAGGGCGCCTTCCTGCACGCGTGGCCGACCCGTCTGATCGGGCCGGCGGTGTTCTACGTCGACGCTCACGACGTCGTCTACATTCCCGAGCACAACGGCGGTCTCGTGAGCGTCCTCACGCTCGAGGGCGAGCGCCTCGCGCAATGGGGTGATCTGAGCTTCCGCTCGTGTCACGGCATCTGGGGAGACTCGCGCGGCGACCTCTACGTGGTGCGGCCGGGCGGTTGGGGCAAGGGCAGGCGCGTCGTGAAACACGTGCGGGTGAGCTGAGGAGAGCGCCATGGCGATACTGGTGATCGGCGGCACGGGGTTCATCGGCCCCCGGCTCATGCGTCGGCTCGTCGGTCGCGGCGAGACGGTGACGTGCATGGATCTGAATCCGCACTCCGTGTCTCCGTTTGCGGCCATGCCGAAGGAGGTGACGCTGATCCGCGGCGACGTGACCCGGTTCGACGACGTGATGCGGACGGTGCTCCAGGTCAAGCCGGACCGGCTCATCAACCTGGCCTACGGCCTCGGAGCGGGTGAGGGTAATCCTCACCAGGTCATGCGCCTCGACATCCTCGGGATGGACAACTGCTTCGAGGCGGCGCGCCTGGCTGGGGTGAAGCGGGTGGTGTACGCCAGCTCGATCGCGGTGAGCGGGCAGCAGAGCCACTTCGGCGACCGGCCGGCGACCGAGGACGATCCGCCCCACGGCACGAGCCAGTACGCCGTCCACAAGGCCTTCAACGAGTTTCAGGCGCAGAAGTACATCAAGAACTACGCGATGTCGATCACGGGCGTGCGCCCCGCCAACGTCACCGGCCCCGACAAGGTCCGGGGCTCCACCGATCACGTGCAGCTCATGAGCGAGGCCGCCCGCGGCAAGCCCGTGCATCTGCCGCAAAAGGGCCGCATGCGCTTGCTGATCCACGTGGAGGACATCGCGGAGGTGTTCGCGCGCGTTCTGCTCGCCGACGCCCCGCAGCACGCCCTCTACAATTCGGGCGGAATCCCGGTCAGCCTCGGCGAGCTGGCCGACATCGTACGCGAGCTCCTCCCCGACGCGAAGATCACCTTCGAGGAGGACGGCGGCCGCGCGGAATCCGGCAACTACCTGGTGGACAACAGCCGCCTGTGCAAGGAGTTCGGCATCGAGTACCCGCCGCTGGTCACCCGTGTGCTCGAGATCCTCAACGACGTGCGGCGAGAGGAGGCGCTTACCCTGATCCAGGCGCGATAAGCGTCACATCACTCTGTCGATTCACCGTAGGAGGTGTGCGATGGCGAGCTACAAGCTCATTTCGGCTGATTCCCACATCGTCGAGCCGCCGGACCTGTACACGAGCCGCATCGAGCCGCGGTTCAGAGATCGAGCGCCGCGGATGGAGCGGCTGGAGACGCCCTCCGGCCGCAAGTACGACGCGTGGTTCATCGATGGTCAGCAGGTCGGCACCCTGGGCGCCGTGATGCAGGCGGGCCAGCGCTTCGAGGATCCGTCCCAGATCGACTTCCTGGGGGTGTGGGAAGACGTCAAGCTCGGCGCGTACGACCCGCAGGCGATGATCAAGGAGAACGAGATGGACGGCGTGTGGGGCGCGTGCCTACAGCCGAGCCAGGGCCTCTTCTGGTACCGCATCCCGGATGGCGCCATGCTCTCCGCCATCTGCCGCGTCTACAACGGCTGGATCGCGGAGTTCTGCAAGTCCCACTCCGATCGCCTCAAGGGCATCGCCATGCTCAACGTGGACGACGTCGAGGAGGCCTGTGAGGAGCTTGAGCATTGCGCGAAGCGGGGGCTGGTCGGGGCGTTCATCCCCGTCTCGCCGACGGCCGACCGGCCCTATCGCCACCCGATCTACGAGCGCCTGTGGTGGACCGCGCAGGACGTCGGCATTCCCCTACTGCTCCACATCGGCACTCCGCGCGGCGGCATCCCAGGCTGCGAGTTCACCATGAACCTCTCCGAGCTGACGGGGGCGGGTCGCTCGACCACGGACTACTGGGTGCGCTACTCGCTGGCGGCCATGATCTTCGCAGGCGTGTTCGACCGCTACCCTGGGCTGAAGGTCGGATCCGTCGAGCACGAGATGGCGTGGCTGCCTCACTGGCTGAAGCAGATGGATTTCACGTATCGCGAGCGTCCGGTGTTCACGCGCGGGTGGAAGTCGAAGGAAGGTCTCCTGCCGAGCGACTACTGGCGCCGCAACATGTTCGTGGAGTTCATGGAGGACGACCTGGGCATCCAGCTCCGCGACGCGATCGGCGTCGACAACATGCTCTGGGGCAGCGACTTCCCGCACGCCGAGTCGACCTGGCCGAAGTCACGGGAGTTTCTCGACCGCATCTTCGCCGGGACGCCAGAAGAGGTGCAGCGGAAGATCACCTCGGAGAACGCCGCGCGGCTGTTCGGCTTCACGCTGAACTAGCGCTTCGGTCGATCCGCCGCATGCGGGACGGCTTCGTGCCGGTGGCCAGGGTGTCCGAGCTGTCGCCGGGCGCGATGAAGTGGGTGGCGCTCGATCGCGAGCGTGTCCTCATCGCGAACGTCGGCGGCGTCTTCTACGGACTCTTGGATTCCTGCGGCCACCGGCAGGCCCCTCTCTCGAAGGGCACGCTGGATGGGCACATCATCGAGTGCCCGCTCCACTTCGCGCAGTTCGACGTGCGCACCGGCAAGCCGCTCAGCGGCCCCGTCGCCGCGGACGTGCCGACGTACGAGGTGCAGGTGGATGGGGACACCGTGTACGCGAGGCGTCCGCCGCCAAGGTGCGAAGGGCGAGCGCAGGAGAAAGGGTAATGGCTGACGTCGTCAAGCAACAGGTCGCCGCCCACTGGGATCGGCGGGCGCCGAACTTCGACGAGGACTTTGGCCACAGCATCCGCACGCCCGCCGAGCGCGCCGCCTGGGATCGTATCCTCGATCTGGTCCTTCCCGCCCGAGGCGCGCTCGACGCGCTCGACGCCGGCTGCGGCACCGGATTCCTCACCTTCGAGCTCGCGGGCCGCGGGCATCACGTCATCGGCGTCGACTTCGCGCCGTCGATGATCGCCGAGGCGCGGCGCAAGTCGGGGGAACGCGGTGTCGCCTCGGTGGGGTTCGAGGAGGCCGACGCCGAGCAGCTCCCGTTCGGGCCTGCCCGCTTTGACCTCGTCATCAGCCGCCATCTGCTCTGGACCCTCCCGCACCCGGAGGCGGCGATCGACGAGTGGATTCGGGTCCTCCGTCCGGGCGGACGCCTGGTCGTCGTGGACGGGCAGTTCGACGCGGGCGCCGGAGCGGCGCCGCCGGGGAGTGCTCGTTCGAGCGCAGAATATGCGGCGATCGGCAACCAGCTTCCGTTCCTCGGGGGCCGATCGAAGGAGCAGATCGAAGCGTTGTTCACGGCGCACGGTCTCGTGCACGTGAGCGGCGACCCACTGCTCGACCTCGTGGCGGCCCAGGCGCAGCGGATGATCGAGGAAGGTCGGGAGCAGCGCACGCACCGGCGCTACGTCGTCTGGGGCGACGTGGCGCGCTGAACGAAGACCCGACCCCGCTCACTTGAGCGCGGGCATCACCTCGTGCGTGAGGATCCTGAGGCTCCGCATCTCCTGGCTCGGCGACAGCAGACCGCCGGGGTTCAGCTCGGCCGCGATCCCCGTCACCCCGAGCTCTTCCTTCAGCTGGGTGAGACGGTCGATCAGGCCTGGGCCGGTGCCGAACCCCACCTTCGTGGTCAGGATCTCGTCGTACGAGAGACTGGCCAGTCGCTGGGCCTGCGTCACCCGTCGTTCGGCCGGTCCGGTTCCCGCCCGGCCGACGGGGGCCCGGGTGAGGTCGGCCTGACGCTGGAAGTAGTACGTGATGGTCTCCCGCGGCTCGTCGATCGCTGCCTGCTCGGTGGGGGCGGCATACACCGGGATGCGCAGGCACGCATCGCCGTCGCCGGCGTGCCCCGCCTCACGCCACGCCTCTCGGTACACGCGCAGGTGCTCCGCCAGCTCGGGGATGCTCATCCCGCGGAGGCCGACGAAGATCGGCAGTCCCATCCGGGCGACGCGGGGAAATGTCTCCGGGGTGGTGGCGGCCATGCGGAGGGGTGGATGAGGGAGCCGGTACGGGCGAGGAGCGACGGCGACGTCGGTGAAGCGAAAGAACTTCCCCTCGTAGCTGAAGCGCTCGCCCTTCCAGGCCTCGAGCATGATCTCCAGCGCCTCGAAGAACCGCTCCTGACTCTCGGCGTACGGAACGCCGAGCGCGTCGTAGGCGCGCGGAGAGCCGCTGCGACCGATGCCGAAATCGAACCGCCCCTGGCTCAAGTGATCGAGGGTGGTCACCTCGCCCGCGACGCGGAGCGGGTGATTCAGGGGAAGGAGCTGCACCGCGGTGCCCACGCGCAGGCGCCTGGTGCGCGCGGCGATCCAGCTCGCCACCAGGAGAGGCGCTGACAGCACCGAGCGGGTCGGATTGATGAGCATCTCGGCCAGCCAGAAGACGTCGAGCCCCCACGCTTCCGACGCGTCGACGAGCGCGAACATCTCGCGGAACGCGTCATCCTGATTGGCGCCGCGCCGCGTCTGCTCCGCGAACAGTCCGAACTCCATTCGCCCTCGCTCAGGCCTGTTTGTAGAATCTGGCCGCGTTGTCCCAGAGGAGCTTGCGCTGGGTATCGGGCTTGAGGCTCGACCACTTCAAGATGTTGTCGACGGAATCCGGGAACTGGCACTCCGAGTGGGGATAGTCGGACGCATACATGAGGACGCCGTCACCGAACACGCTGGTGACGTAGTTGAACAGGTCCTCGCCCTCGTGTCGCTCGATGGTGCAGAAGAATCGCCCGCTCGTGATGTAGTCGCTGGGCGCGTGCTTGAGCGGCGCGGTGCCTCCGACGTACACCGCTTGCTCGTCCATGCGCTTGGCCCAGAACGGCAGCCAGCCGAAGCCGCATTCCAGGACGCCCATGCGCAGGCTCGGATACCGATCGAGGATGCCCGCGCCGATGAACGCCGCCATGAATCGCATGCCGCCCCAGGGATGGGAGGCGAGACGGCCGAGGAAGATGTTGTCCCACAGATCTTGATAGCCGGGGAAGTACGGCGGGTTCCAGGTGTTGCTGTGGTGCACGACGGGGAGGTCGTGCTCCTGCGCCGCCCTCCAGATCGGCTCCAGGTCGGGGTGGTCCACCGGGATGTCCTTGCCGAACACGGGCAGGACCGCCGCCGCCCACTTCGAAGTTCCCCACTGCGTGATCTCGCGCACGGCCTCGTCCACGGCGCGCGTGGAGGCCACGATCGCGGTCTTCAGGCGCGTCGGGAACTGTCCGCAGAAATCGGCCGAGTGACGGTGATAGGCGCGGATCAGTCCGATCTCGAGCTCGACGTCCGGCAGTCCGACGACGCTCACCCAGAGCGTGGGCACCATGAAATGCGCATCTGCCCCCTCGTCGTCCATGTCCTTGACCCGGTTCTCGGCCTGGTCATCCTGCACGCCCACCCTCGGCTGCTTCGACCCCATCCAGTGGGTGCCGCGGCCGGTGAACGTGTCGTGCGCGCCGGCCGTCCCGAGCACGCGGCGATAGAACTTCGTGGCGATCCGGTACTGATCGGTGTCGGGCGTGCCGCCGATCATCTTGCCCGAGGCGACGCGGTGGGGCGCCAGCTCGGGGAGGCGCGGCCGAAAGTCCGGATCGACGTACCGATCCAGGACGTCCGCGGCGGGATTGACGTGCGTATCGGCGTCCCAGGCGCGCAAGCCGTTTCTCATGGCCGTCTCCGGGCCCGGCTCAGTTGAACCCGTACAGCCGCGCGCAGTTGTCCCAGAGGATCTTCCGCTTGCTCTCCTCGGAGAGGGGCAGCTTCAGGAAGAGGGAGGTCGCCTCGGGGAAGTGCGAGTCCGAATGCGGGTAGTCAGTCGAGAAGACCAAGGTGTCGTCGCCGAGCTTCTTGACGACCCACTCGACCTGATCCTCGTCGACGTCCACGCTGATGAAGCATTGCCGGAGGAAGTACTCGCTGGGCAGTCCCTGGAGCTTCGCCGTCTCGCCGCTCTTCGACATCTGCCAGAACTCGTCGATCCGCCAGAGCAGCCATGGGAGCCACGAGCAGTTACCCTCGAGGAATGCGACCTTGAGCCGCGGAAAGCGCTCGAGGACGCCGCCGGCGGTCATGGAGGCGATGGCGGCCATGAGCTCGACCGGGTTGTTGAGCCCGCCCGCCATGGTCGCGCTCGGCCGGGTGAGGAAACGGTTCACGAAGTGCGTGTCCGAGTAGTTGTTCGGAGCCGGGTGGAAGCAGATCGGCACGCCGAGCCGCTGGGCCTCCTCCCAGAGCGGATCCATCTTCGGGTCGTGCAGGTTCACGCCGTTGACCGGGTTCGGCATCAGCTGGCCGGCCACGAAGCCGAGCTGCGTCACCGCGCGACGAAGCTCCTGCGCGGCCAGCGTCGCGTCGTGGAGCGTGAGGAGGGCCGCCGCCTTCATGCGGTCGGGCGCCGGCCGCACGAAGTCGGCCGCCCAGTCGTTCCAGCCGCGGCAGAGCGCGACCGCGAACTCGGGGTCGAAGGCATCCACGCACACGACGGGGAGCGTCCGGAAGAGCACCGCGACGTCGAGGCCCTCGACATCCATCGCCTTGACCTGGGAGGCGGAGTCGAAGCCCGCCGCCGCGTAGTCCTTGAGCACGGCGTTGGCGCGCGCCTCGGCGTCGGGTCGGCCGCGGCCGATGGGCCGCGGGAAGCCGTAGCCGTCGACGATCCAGTTGCTCACGTACGCCTGCCGGGCATCGAGCGGGCGGGGTGCCCGGGCTTTGTAACGGGGATCGAGGTAGCGCTCGTAGAGGTCGCGGGGCTCGATCACATGGAGGTCGGAGTCGAGGACGCGGAACCCGTTTCTGCTCATGACGGTCTCCCTCCGCGGCGGTGCTCGGTCCAGTTCCAATTGGCCGGCAGATTATGTACCCGGCTCAGCGCCCTGTCCAGGAGCGCGCGGCGCCGGGTCTGCATATTGGGAAGGCGCGGCCGTGGAGGTCGCGGCACCATCGGCCGGCCCGTCCTGACAGAGCGACGTCAGACACAGCAAACGCGCGGTGGGAATTCACCGCGCGTCTTGTTCTTCGGGAACGGCCCGGCGCTCTGTGCCTAGTGAGGGATCTGCCCCGTCTGGTCGAACCGCCCTTGGCTGTTCTTCGCGGTGGGCTTCCCGGTCTTCACGTCAGCGGCTCTGACCTGAGCCTTCAAGGCGCCCAGCTTCGGCTTCTCCACCGCGGGCCGGCCCGTGGGTTGGGAGCTCGGCCTCAAGAGGCCAGCGAGGACGAGGATCCCCAGAGCCTGCCCCTTGTCGGGGGTCTCGGCGTGTGCAGCGGGAAGCGGGACGACGCCAAGGGTCAGAAGAAGGACCGTGAGGACCGCAAGGATTCGCATCACGAATGCCCTCCCCTTGGCTCCAACCAGATCAGCGGCCAGATGATTCCCTCGTCGAGGTTCGGCTTCGACATCGAGGCGCCGCAGCAGATCCCAGGCTCGGCCGCGGTTCTCCAGCAGGTGTGACACTGGAATCGCTTCGCCATCGAGGGCCTCCATCGTGAGGGCATGGGCGGTCTGCAACCACGCTTGCGGACTGCTCTAAGAGCAAGCGGGATGCCGGGGGAGGGCCTGGCGGTGCTGGGCTCTATCGGCCCGTTGACAGCCCTTTAGGCCGCCTTTCGAGGGGCTGCTGCCTCACCGCCGGCCGGCCGGCGAAAGACTTACCGAGTCCCGCGGACCGGCTCGGAACGCAACGACTCGGCCGACCCGCCGCCGAACCCATTGATTTAGGCTCCATCCTGGTCGTGCGGGTACGCCCCGACGCATTTGCGACATGTCTGTCCATTCGCTGACACTTCGAGGAACGGCCCTGGTCGTCGAGGATGAGTCGAGGCTCAGTCCGCGGTCATGAGGCTGCCGTCCTTGCAGGCCAGTACCTCCATGGGGGGACCTGGGGCACTCCGAAGGTCTCTCGCGCGAACCGAGCTCGTCCTGGCGAATCTCGCGACGATGATCGGAAGGCAGCTGGCCCCAGGAGACTTGCCGTCTGTCCTTGCGTGCTGAAGCGTGTCGAGCTACACATCGCGAGGGCCATCTGCTCATCGACCGCTAGATAAGAATCTCCATCGGCATGTAATTCCTACACCAGCGCCCGAGTGCCACGCCGAGTTGTTTCTTCTCAGGCCAGCGTGTTGAGGCCCCAGGCCGGCCAGAAATCATCGGATCGGTCGGGAAGCGGTGGCCCCGCATGCGGGCACGTCCGTTGCTACATTTCCGCGACGTATGGCCGGTCCCAGCCCTGGAAGACGCCTCGGCGGAAGCTTGGACCGTTGAGTCCTTCCTTCCGATCAGTTGCGCTTCCCCATGTCGGGCCGAGCGACCTGGCCATCGACCTCGGGACCACGAATACCCGGATCTATGTTCCGGGTGTCGGTGTCGCTCTCGACGAGCCGTCCATCATCGCGATCGGTGTCCGCGACAAGGCCGTGATCGCCGTGGGACGAGCAGCCAAGGCGATGGTCGGGCGAGTGCCGCAGAGCGTCCAGGTCATCTCCCCCCTGCGTCGCGGCGTGATCGCGGACGTCACTGCCGCCCGCGAGATGCTCCGCAGTTTCCTGAAGACAGTGGTCGGACGGTGGCACGTGCTGCAGCCCCGCGTGGCCGTGGTGGTGCCCCACGGGACGACGCAGGTGGAGAAGCGCGCGGTCGACGAGCTCGGGCGCAGCGTGGGCGCGCGCAAGGTCTACCTGATCGAGGAGCCGGTGGCGGCCGCCCTGGGCGCGGGGCTGCCCGTGGCCGCGCCCGGCGCTCACACCGTCGTGAACATCGGGGGTGGGACGACGGAAGTCGCCGTGATGTCCCTGTCCGGCATCGTGGGCTGCGAGTCCATGCGGATCGGGGGCGATGACCTCGACGAGGCGATCATCCAGCACATCAGGAAGGGCCATAGTCTCCTCATCGGCAACCGGCAGGCCGAGGAGCTCAAGCTCGCCCTGGGATCGACGGTCCTGCTCGTCGGCCCCTCCGAGGACGGCCCGCTCATTCACGAGGTCAAGGGGCGGAACCTCATCAATGGCCTTCCCCGGAGCATCGGCGTGTCGGTGCACGAGCTGCGGGAAGCCCTCCATGAGCCGATGACGGCTTTCCTCGACGCCGTGCGGGCCTGTCTGGAACGGACGCCGCCCGAGCTGGCCGCTGACATCGTGGACACCGGTATCATCCTGACGGGAGGCGGGGCCCAGCTACCCGGACTCGACACCGTGCTGCGCAACTGGACCAACCTGCCGGTCACGGTCAGCAAGGAACCCAGCCACTGCGTGGTGCTGGGGGCAGGACGAGCGATGGAGGATCCCGCGCTTCTGCGCGCGATGGCCGCCTCACCATAAAACCCATTGGGCATGGAGGCTCCACGAGCATGGATTGCCACGACGCCCGCGAGCGATTTTCCGCTCTCCTCGATGGGGAGCTTGGCCTGACGGAGTGGACTGAAACGGAAGCTCATGTGAGCAGGTGCGCCGAATGTGGGGTGACACTGGAGAAGCTTCACCGGCTGCGACGCCCGGAGGAGCCTGGCTGCCGCCGCCCGCCGATGGCCTACGTGGACGAGCCCTCTCATTTGAGGGGTGCCATCGGGCGCCTCGGCCGGCTCCGGCGCTCGACATTCGCGTTTCGGCTCCTCGTCGGGGCCACGGCGATTGCGATGGTTCTGGGAATCGTCTCCTATACTGCATCCGGGCGATCCGCCCTCGATGTCGCCGCGCGGGCCCTTGTCTCGTGGGCAACCTCAACTTCTCAGGCCGACGCGCCAGCGGCCAAGCCGGTCCTCTCGCAGTGGCCACGCGAGAATCCGAGGGCCGCTCGACCTGACGTTTCGCCTTCTCCTCATGCCTCCGCGGCGGTCGACGTCATGCCGGCGCCGAGGAGCGTGACGCCCTCGGCTCCGGCGATGCCGCCAGCTCCGTCGACCGCGCGCAAGAGCAGTACAATGTCCGCCGAAGCCTCCCGGCCTGCCTCCGATTCCGCGGTGACGCCGACCGTCAAGACGCAAGACAAGGAGGCTCCGATCGATCCCCGTGCGGACGTGGTTGTTCAGCTTTCCGTGCAGAACCGGAGAGTGGCCGAGCAGGACCTCACCACCTTGCTATCGCTACTCGGAGGCTCCACGGCCGGGGAGAACCGGAACTCCACGATCATGGCCGTCATTCCTCGGTCGAGCTACGAAGACTTCACGCGAGGCCTGGCTCAGCTCGGCGCCTCGCACATGGAGGCGGAGCGCCCTTCGCTGCCCGATCCGGTACACGTGGCGATCCGGCTCGCCCGATAGCGGCCCTCACTTGCCTTTCGCGGCCCGCTCGGCGATCTCGCGGATCCGGCGGAAGGTCAGCACGCGCAGCCGATTGCCCTCGGGCAGCTTCTGGATGTCCTCGTCGGTGAGGGCCACCGTGTTGCCGTAGGCCTCGTGGACGGGGATGTCGCCCTCGGCCAGCGGGGGCATGAGCTGCTTGCGGGCCATGGCCGCCTCGACATAGGGGGCCAGCTCCTCGCGCTTCACCCGCTCCCGCTCGGCCTCGCGCTCCGCGAACTCCGGCATGACCTTGGCCGCGAAGAGCTCGAGAGACTCGCAGATGTGGTCGTGGCGGTTCTTGCCGCCCTGCTGGATGAAGATGGTCTGGTCGACCCCGGCATCCTGAAAGGTCCGCAGGGCCGCGCGCAGCTCGTCGGGGGTGCCGATGCAGTTGGCCCCGCCCCCCAGCACCTCGGTGCCGATCTGATCGCGCACCGCCTCGAAGGCCGTCCAGATGTTCGTGCGTCCCGGCTTGTGCTTGCCGAAGACGTAGTGATGACCGAGGGCGAACTGGAAGAAGCGGAAGCCGTCGGACCCGCGGCGGCGGGCCTCCTCGGCGCTGCCGTGGCAGGAGAAGCCGGTGACCATGGCGATGTTCGGGTTGACGGCATGCCCGATGGGCACGCACTCGCGCTTGAAGGTCTCGTAGTAGTCGTCGACCCAGGTCTTGGCCTCGGCGGGATCGATGAAGGCGAAAGTCAGGGCGCCGATGCCGAGCTGGGCGGCGAGGTGGATGGTCTCGCGATTGGAGCAGGCGACCCAGAGGGGCGGGTGGGGCTTCTGCACCGGCTTGGGCACCACGTTGCGCGCGGGCATCGAGAAGAACTGACCCTGAAAGCCGGGGTAAGGATCCATCACCATCATGTTGGCGACCTGCTCGACCGTCTCGCGCCACATGGCCCGCCGCTCGCCTGGATTCACGCCGTAGCCCTCGAGCTCCGCCCGTGAGGCGGATTCGCCCGTGCCCCAGTCCACACGGCCGCGGGAGACGAGATCGAGGGTGGCGATGCGCTCGGCCACGCGCGCGGGCTGGTTGTAGCCGGGAGGCATGAGCACGATGCCGTGCCCCAGCCGGATGCGTCGCGTGCGCTGCGAGCAGGCGGCGAGGAACACCTCGGGCGCCGAGGAATGGGAGTACTCCTCGAGGAAGTGGTGCTCGACCTCCCAGGCATAGTCGATGCCCAGGCCATCGGCCAGCTCCACCTGATCGAGCGCGTCCTGGAAGAGCTGAAGCTCGCTGCCGGGCTCCCACGGCCGCGGGAGCTGATGCTCGTAGAAGATGCCGAATTTCATCGCGCCTCCGTGCGCCGCCTCTGTTCGTGCATGTCGCGAGCAATTCTAGGAGGCGGGCGACGGGCTGTCAACGGCGCCCACCGCACTCGTGGCATACTTGGGCGAATCCACGAGCGAAAGGAGCGTCGCTATGGCTCGCGCGCGGCTCAATGGGATCGAGATCGATTACGACGTGAGCGGGAGCGGCCCCGCCGTGCTCCTGAGCCACGGCTACTCGGCCACGCGGCGCATGTGGGACGGGCAGCACCGGGCGTTCGAGGGCCGCTACACCGTCATCAGCTGGAGCATGCGTGGCCACGGAGAGACGGAGAGTCCGGACGATCCCGCGCAGTATTCCGAGGAGCTGACGGTGGGCGACATGCGGGCGCTGCTCCGGCACGTGGGCGTGGAGCGGGCGATCGTGGGCGGCCTCTCCCTCGGCGGCTACGCCTCGCTCGGCTTCTCCCTCGCGCATCCGGAGATGGTCCGCGCGCTCGTCATCTGCGACTCCGGCCCCGGGTATCGAAATGCCGAGGCGCGCGCGGCCTGGAACCGGCGGGCCCACGAGCGGGCGGTGGAACTGGAGGCGCGCGGGCTCGACGCGCTCGGCGGCCGGAGCCGCGAGGTGCGCGAGGCCGCCGGGTTCCATCGCTCCGCGCAGGGGCTGGCCCATGCCGCGCGTGGGATGCTCGCCCAGCGCGACTCGCGCGTCATCGACGGGATCCCGTCGATCACGGTGCCCACGCTGGTCATCGTGGGCGACCAGGATCAGCCGTTTCTCGCCCCCTGCGAGTACATGGCGAAGAAGATTCCCGGGGCCAGGCTCGAGGTCATTGCGGGCGCCGGGCACTCCTCGAACCTCGATCAGCCCGAGGCCTTCAACCGCGTCCTTCTCGATTTCCTCGGGGCCCTCCCACCCGAGCCCGCGCGGCGGTAGGGCGAGCTCCATCGACCTCGTGACGATCAGGAGGTGCGCGACGTGACGACGAAGCCCAGGATCGGATTTCTCGGGTTGGGGACGATGGGCGGGCAGATGGCGCGTCGACTCGTGTCCGAGGGGTACGAGGTGACGGGCTACGACGTGGACCCGGTCCGCGCCGGACAGGCCAAGGCGAACGGGGTGATCCTGGCCGCGTCGCCGGCCCGAGTCGCGGAAGCCTCGGACTTCGTCCTGTCGAGCCTGACCGATCCCGCGGCCGTCCGTCGCGCCTATCTCGGCAAGGACGGCGCGCTCGAGGCCGTCCGCGCCGGCATGACCTTGATCGACCTGAGCACCATCGATCCGGATTGCTGGCGCGAGGTGGCGGCGGCGGCCAAGAAATCCGGCGTCGAATGTCTCGACGCGCCCGTGAGCGGCGGCCCTGTCGAAGCGGGGAGCGGCAAGCTCGTCTTTCTCATCGGGGGCGAGACGGCCGTGCTCGAGCGATGCCGGCCCCTGCTGATGACGCTGGGCACCGATCTCCACCACGTCGGTCCCCTCGGCTCTGGGCAGGTCGTGAAGATCGTCAACAACGTGATGTCGATGGGGAACATGGCGGTGGCCGCCGAGGCGATGGTGCTGGGGGTGAAGGCCGGAGTCGACCCGGAGCGCCTGTTCGAGATCCTCTCCACGAGCGGCGGCCGCTCCCATCACTTCCTCAAGCGGATGCCAAACGTGCTCGCCGGGAATTTCGCGCCGTCCTTCGGCATCAACCTGTCGCGCAAGGATCTTTCGCTGGCTCTGGCCATGGCCGCCAGCCTGGAGATGCCCATGCCCGTGGCGGCCATGGTCCGGCAGATGTACGAGGCGGCCCACGCGCAGGGGCTGGGCGCTCTCGACATGGCCGCGGTCACGTCGCTCTACGAGCAGTGGACCGGGGTGCAGGTGCGTAAGAAAGGATCCGGCCGCGAGCCCGGCGCGGGCGGCTAGAGGCTGACCGAGCGCATCACGACGAAGACGCCGCTCACGATCAAGGCGGCGGCCAGGACCACCCGCAACGAGACTCGCTCCAGGTCCCGCAGGAAGAGCGCGGCGAGGACGAGCGCGACGAGTCCGTACGTGCTGACCAGGGGCGAGACGACCGAGACGTCGCCGCCCTGGAAAGCTCGCAGGGCGGTGAGATAGCCGCAGGCCTCCGCGAGGCCCGAGGCGGCCAGAAAAGGGAATGCGGCGCGTTCGATGCGGATGTGCCCCGACCGCCGCTGGAGGAAGGTGACGGCGCCCATCACGGCCAGAGAGGCCAGGGCCGCGGCGGCGGCGGCCAGGGTCGGGTCGTCGTAGTGTCGGAATCCGAGGCGAAAGATATTGTCCCGCAGGGCGAAGCCCAGGGCCGCGAGGAGAGGGAAGGCGAGATCGCGCGACCGCCAGGCGCCCTCTGCCTTGCCGCCTCCGGTGAGCAGGACCCCACCCCCCACGATACAGATCACCCCGACGAGCAGCCACGCGGATGGGCGTTCGCCGAGGGCGGCGATGGCCACGAGCACGGCCAAGCCCGGCGTGGTGCTCACCACGGGCATGGCGCGGGCCACGCCGATCCGGTGGATCCCGGTGAACATGGCGAGACGAGCGAGGCCGGGGGCGAGGAAGCCGGCCGCCACGAAGGCCATGATGCGCCACGTGAACATCTGCGAGACGGGCGCGGTCGCCGCGGCGAGCAGGCACACCAGCACGGTGGTGACGGCGACCGAGATGATCGCCGCGGCGAGCGGCGACGCGTAGCTCAGGGCTCGCCTGATGAAGATTCCCGCGCAGCCGAAGCCCACGGCGGCCAGGAGAGCCAGCGCGAGCGGGGAGCTCATCGATGCCCTATACGAACTTGCTGGTCTCGTCCCGCTGGTAGGCCCACACCGCGATGGCGAGGAAGAGGATTGAATAGCCCGCCACCCAGAGGAGGCTCGTGAGGAGCGGCTCCGATCGTCGGCCCACCGCGCTCCAGGCGAGCTGCGCGTAGTGATAGGTCGGGAGATACGGGGCGGCGCGACGGATGAAGGCCGGTAGCTGGTTGAGCGGGAGAAAGTAGCCCGAGGCAAAGGCCAGCGGCAGATAGATCAGGTTGGCCACCGCCGGGGCGGCGTTCGGCCCGGTCAGGTAGCCGATGGCAAAGCCGAGGCCGATGAAGGGCAGCGAGCCCGCGAGCAGCCGAGCGATCATGCTGATCCACACGGACGGATCCTGGCGAATTCCTCCGACCACGATGCCGTAGGCGATCAGGATCACGAGCGACACCAGGGCGAAGAGCAGGGCCGTCACGACCTTGGCGAGGATGTAGATGCCAGGGGGGAGCGGCGTGGCGCGGATCAGGACGTCCATCCGCATCGCGCGCTCCGTGGCGACGCCGATGCCGAACGAGAAGACCATGATGCTCCCCACGGCGTAGGCGGCAAACGAGGCAAGGATGAAGGCGCCGAGGTTCGTGCCGTCCGCCAGCGTCTGGTTGACGAGGGGGAGGCCGAAGAAGGTGAAGAAGATGATGGGGAGGGCGAGATTGGTGAGGCTGAAGGCCGGGATGCGCCATCGGATGAGCACCTGGCTTCGGATCTGCTCGGCGAGCATGCGCCCGAGCGGGGCTGTGCTGGCCTCGGGTCCGGCCATCATGGAGTCGCCGGCGGGCGCGTCAAGGTGAGGAAGGCTTCTTCGAGGTCCGCGCCCACCACCTCGAGGTCGCCGATCGCCACGCCCCGCCGGAAGAGCTCGCGCAGCAGCGACTCCGGGTCGTTGGTGAGCAGGCGGACGCGACGGTCGGAGACTTCCATGCCTGTCCCCGCCAGTCCCGCGAGGGCCCCGGCAGGCAGCGGATGTGGAGTGGTGAACGTCACGCGCTTGGCGGGGACCCGCGCTTTGAGATCCTGAGGCGTCGCGTCGGCGATCACGAGGCCACGGTCGATGACCACGATGCGCTGGGCCAGCTCCTCGGCCTCGGGCAGGTAGTGGGTGGTGAAGACGATGGTCTTCCCCGCCTGGGCCAGGACCTGCATGCTCTGCAGGAAGGCGCGTCGGGACTCCACGTCCATGCCGACGGTGGGCTCGTCCAGGAAGAGCACGTGCGGATCACCACAGACGGCGAGCGCGAAATAGAGACGCTGGCGCTGGCCGCCAGACAGCGCGGCCACGCGGCGCTCGGCCACCGCCTCGAGGCCTGCCATCGCGATCGCGCGCTCGGCCGCCAGCGGGGCAGGGTAGTAGGTGCGGAAGAGATCGACGGTCTCGCGGACGGTCAGTGTCCCTGCCACGCCCGACTCCTGCAGCATCACCCCACAGCGGCTGCGCGCGCGCCGATCCGTCGGCGCGAGACCGAAGAGACGCACCTGCCCGGCCGTCGGCCGACGCAGGCCGAGCATGAGACTGATGGAGGTCGTCTTGCCAGCGCCGTTCGGGCCGAGCAGGGCCATGACCTCGCCGGCACAGACCCTGAGGTCGATGCCCTTCAGCGCCTCGGTCTCGCCGTAGCGCTTGCGCGCTCCGATGAATTCGACGATGGGCTCATCTGGAGGGTTCATCACGGGCGAATGCTAGCATCGATTGACGCGTTGCGCGTCCGTCAGCCGCCGCACCAAGGAGTCCATGGCGAACCACCCGTCCCGCGAGTAGAATCGCCGGCATCGGGCAGGTGGCCGTCATGGGCGTGAGGGCAGCACACAGCCATTCCAGGGAGGCGTCATGAAAGATGGGCTCCGGTTCGTCGACTGCGACATGCACATCATGGAACCGCCGGATCTTTTCGAGAAGTATCTGGAGCCCAAGTTCAGGAGCCGGGTGAGCCTGCCCATCGGCGCCGACGGGCGCCCGCAGCGCGGCACCATCGTCATCGACGGCCTGCCCACCACCATGGACGCCGAGCTGCAGCAGTATCGCAAGCGGCGGGCGCCCGGCGGCACCAACAGCACCCAGCCGCTCTCGGGATCCCGGCTCGCCGACACGGGGCGTCTCGATTTCGCCATCGAGCGCAAGTACGACGCGGTGGCGCAGATCCTGGGCATGGGGATCGAGGGCGTGGATATCGCCGTCCTCTATCCGACCACGGGGCTGAGTCTCCTCGCCCGCGACAACATGGACCCGCATCTCTCCCTCGGCCTGTGCCAGGCCTACAACAACTGGATCCACGAGTTCTGCGAGCACAGCCCCGACCAGCTCAAGTTCGTGGCCATGCTGCCGCCTCACGACGTCCATCTCGCCTGCCGGGAGCTGCTCCGCTGCGTGAGAGAGATGGGCGCGGTCGGGTCCTTCCTGCGTCCCAACCTGGTCAACGGCCACTACTGGCACTCCAACTACTGGGATCCGCTCTACAGCCTGCACGAGAGCCTGGACGTCACGTGGGGCTTCCACGAGGGCACGGGGGCGTGGTACTCGCACATGAACGTGCTGTACGGGGAGAACCGCTTCTACCGCCACGTGGCCAGCCACTGGATCGAGATGCAGCAGGCCCTGATCGCCATGATCGTGGGCGGCGTGTTCGAGTTCCATCCCCGGCTGCGCGTGGGCTTCCTCGAGGCGCAGAACTCCTGGGTGCCGGGCCTGCTCTCGCGCATCGAGTGGGACTATCCGCAGTACCGCGACACCCACGCGCCGTACCTGACCCTGACGCCCAAGGAGTACTTCCGTCGCAACTGCTGGGCCGCGGTGGAGGGGAGCGAGCCGGAGATCGAGGCGACGGCGGGTCTCATCGGGGCAGACCGGATGTGCGTCTCCACGGACTACCCGCACTTCGACTCGAACTTCCCCAACGTGTCGAACAATCTGCTCCGGACCGTATCGCGAAAGACGGCGGCCGAGATCCTGCTGGGCGGCGCCGGCCTCTACGGGTTCACGGAGGCCGACTTCGCGAAAGCGGACGCGGCGGCGGCCAAGCACGCACCGGCCGGAGTACCTGTCGCCGTCTGACGCAGGGGGGCAGGTCTACAGCGCGACTTGGTGAGGCGGCGCGCTAGCCCTTGGGCAGGCCGAGCACCCGCTCGCCGAGGATGTTGCGCTGGATCTCGCTCGTCCCCGCCGAGATCGTGTACTGACGCGCGGCGAGCACGCGATTGAACCAGCGCGGCGCGTCGGGCACGGTCTCGGACGGCCGATTGACCAGCACGTGCATGCCGAGCAGCTCGCCCGCCACGTCCGCGATGCGGACACCCAGCTCGGAGCCGGTGAGCTTGAGGATGGACCCTTCGGGCCCCGGCGGCTCGCCGCGGAGCTGGCGCGTCAGGCTCCGGAGCCGTGTGTACTTGAACACCTCGGCGTCGATGGCGAGCTGGGCCAGCCGCTGACGGATCCAGGGATTCTCCCACGCGGGGCGCCCATCGATGGGCACCTGCCGGGCCAGCTGCACGAGCCGCGCGATCTGCGCCGTGTAGCCGCGCGAGCCCGCGGAATGACGCTCGTACATCAGCGTGGTCGTCGACACCTTCCAGCCCTGGTTGATTGGACCCAGCAGGTTCTCCTTGGGCACCTTCACGTCGGCGAAGAAGACCTCGTTGAAGTGATGGTGCCCGGTCATGAGCACGAGCGGCCGCACGGTGATCCCGGGCGTGGACATGGGCACGAGGAGGCAGCTGATCCCCTTGTGCTTGGGCGCCTGCGGGTCGGTGCGCACGAGCAGGATGATCCAGTGCGCGAATTGCGCGCCCGAGGTCCAGACCTTCTGGCCGTTGACGACGAAATGGTCGCCGGCGTCGACGGCACGTGTCTGGAGGGCAGCCAGGTCCGAGCCCGCGCCGGGCTCGGAGAAGCCCTGGCACCAGACCTCGTCCGCGTTCAGGATGGCGGGAAGGTGCCGGCGACGCTGCTCGTCGGTGCCCCAGTGGATGATCGTGGGGCCGACCAGGTTGAGGGCCATGTTCCCCGGGAGCACGGGCGCGCGCGCCGTCCCGTACTCCTCGTCCCAGATGACGCGCTCGATGAGCCCGAGCCCGCGGCCGCCGTACTCCTTCGGCCACGTGATGCCGACCCAGCCCGCCGCGTGCATGGTCTTCTGCCAGGCGCGGCGGCGCTCGAACGTCTCGCGGTCGGAGGCGACCCGGTCGTCGGCGGGATCGTCCAGGCAGAGCTCGGGGGGAAGGTTGCTGGCGAGCCAGTCGCGGAATTCCTTGCGAAAGGCTTCGTGTTCTTGCGCGTACTCGAAGTCCATGGCGCTCTGGCCCGCTAGCATATACTTTCCGCGCTTCGAGCGGCGCGAAAACAGCGAGTGCGGTAAGCTCTGCCCCTGATGCTCCGCGTCGTCAAGACGGCCTGCCCGCTCGACTGCTTCGATGCGTGCGGCGTGGTGGCGGAGGTCGACGGCGATCGCATCGTCCGGATCGGCGGGGACCCCGAGCACCCCTTCACCCGGGGCGCTCTTTGCCGCAAGGTCAATCGCTTTCTCGTGGACCGTCAGTACAACTCCGAGCGGATCACCCACCCGCTGCGGCGCGGCTCCCATGGCTGGGAGCGTATCGGCTGGGACGAGGCCTTCGAACTCGCCGCCTCAAAGCTCCGCCTGGCGCGCGACCGGCATGGAAGCCTCTCCGTCCTCTTCCATCGAGGAAATGGCTCGTTCGCTGCGCTTAAGTGCATGGTCAACCGGTTCTTCAACCTCTTCGGGGGCGCCACGGAGGCGGTGGGACGGTACTGCGCGGGCGAGGGCGACTACGGCACGCGGCTCGCCTTCGGCGACTGCCAGATCCACGACCCCATCGACCTGCGCGATCATTCCAACCTCTTTCTCATCTGGGGACGCAATCCCGCCGTCACCAACATTCACATGATGCCTGTGCTCAAGGAGGCGCGGGCGCGCGGGGCACGGGCCATCGTCATCGATCCGGTGCGGACGAAATCTGCACGCTACGTCGACCATGCGGTGCACCCGCGCCCGGGCACCGACGGCCTTCTCGCCCTCGGCATGGCCAAGGTCCTCCTCGACCGGCGCCCCGTCGACCTCGTCCGGCTGGCTGCCATCGGCGAGCGCGTCGACGCCTACCTCGGCCTCGTCCGCGAGACCTCGCTCGACGAGGTCGCGCGCCGCACGGATCTGCCGCGGGCGACCCTCGAGTGGCTCGCCCTCGAGTACTTCGACCGGAAGCCGGCGACCATTCTGGAAGGCGTGGGGCTGCAGCAGTACACGAAGGGGCATCAGACCTGTCAGCTCATCGCGGCGCTCGGCGTGCTCTCGGGCAATGTCGGGATACCGGGCGGCGGCGTCAACATGATGAACTGGCCGTGGCGGGAGATTCGCACCCCGGAGCTCCAGGCGGAGGCTGCCCGCACGTCGCCCTCGCGCACCCTGCCCGTCTCGCGTCTCGGTGACGCCCTCGCGTCCGCCACCGATCCGCCCGTGACCACCGCGTTCTTCATGCAGAGCAATCTCGTGAACCAGATGCCCGACACGCCGGCCATCAAGACGGCCCTGTCCCGGCTCGAGTTCGTGATCTGCCTGGACCAGTTCCTCACCGACACTGCCGAGACGGCGCACCTCTTCCTGCCTACCACCACGTTTCTCGAGGAGGAGGACCTCGTTCCCTCCTACGGTCATCACTGGATGCAGCTCATGCAGCCGGTCGCCCTGCCGCTCGGCGAATCGCGGAGCGATCTGACCATCCTGCAGGGACTCGCCGAGCGCCTCGGGTTTGGTCCAGACATGGCGGGCTCCGCCGGCGAGTGGATCGACGAGGCCTCCAAGCCCTTCCGCGCGTCGGGCATCGGCTACGGTGCCCTCAAGGCCGCGGGCGGGCGACTCTGGCCCGAGGGGCAGGCGCGAGTGCCCTGGGCCGACGGACGATTCGCGACGCCGTCGGGGCGCTTCGTGTTTCCCGATCGGTTCGATGACGAGCCAGTGCTCCCGACGGTGGACTTCCCGCTCCACCTCATCGCCCAGGCGACAGCGGACGCGATGAACTCGCAGATCCTCGAAGCCGACCAGGATGGTCTGATCACCGCGGAGATCTCCCCGCGCGTCGCCGTCCAGGCCGGGGTCGCTGATGGCGATGTGGCCGCGCTGGTCTCTCCACGGGGGCGCTTCGAAGTCCGGGTGCGCGTCGATCCCACCTTGCGCCCGGACATCGTGGTCGTTCCCAAGGGTGGTTGGCACAAGCACGGCCGCAACATGAACGTGCTGATCGAGCCGCGCTTCACGGCGGGCACGGGCAGCGCCTTCAACCAGAACTTCGTCCGCCTGGAGGCCGTCGGCCGCCCTGCCCCCCGCTAGCGCATGGCTTGACAGGCGCTGACGCAGCGAGCACAGTCACGCCATCTGCAGCTAGCCGGCGCTCGGAGAGGCGCATGCCACCGAAGTCGGTCCTCGAACTTTCCTTCCATCGCCCCGTGGCCATGCCGATGGCCGGCGGGGAGCCATGCGTCTCGCGCCCGGCGGGACAACGCCTAGGAGGGTACCTCAATGAAAAAGCGCGCAGGCGGGAGCAAGGCGAAGGCCAAGGGTCGGAAGGCGCCAGCGGCCCGGGCGCCTAGAGTCGCGAAGCCGGCCGCGGCAGGCCTTCGCGCCATCAAGGGCGCCCGGCACCACGAGATGGCGGGCGTCAAGATCGATTCGGTGGCCGCGGCCAACGGCCAGGTCAAGCGCGTCGTGTATCCGCCGGGCTTCCGCTGGTCCATCCACATGAAGCCCCTCATCGGCACCGAGCTCTGCATGCACGGGCATGTGGGATTCCTGACCTCGGGGAAGGTCCAGGGTCAGTACGCCGACGGCTGCACGTTCGAGTTCGCGGCGCCGCAGGTGATGGTGGTCGAGCCCGGCCACGACGCCTGGGTGGTCGGGCGCGAGCCCGCCGTCCTCATCCAGTTCGATGCCGCGGCCGAGACGGCGCAGCGCTTCGGGCTGCCCGCGGAGCACCGACACGCAGGATGACGGACCCGCTCAGTTGATGCGGCGCTCGCGGCCTTTCCAGTAGGGCTCGCGCAGCTCGCGCTTGAGGAGCTTGCCGGACGGGTTGCGGGGCAACGACTCCGCGAAGTCGACGGAGGTCGGACACTTGTAGTGCGCGAGCCGGTCGCGGGCGAAGGCGATGATGTCCCGGGGCTGCGCGTCCACTCCGGCTTTTCGGACGACGATGGCCTTGACCGTCTCGCCCCATCGATCGTCGGGCACGCCGATGATGGCGACATCCGCGATGGCGGGATGGTCGAACAGCGCGTTCTCGACCTCGGCGGGGTACACGTTCTCGCCGCCCGAGATGATCATGTCCTTCACCCGGTCGGTGAGGAAGAGATAGCCGTCCTCATCGAGAAAGCCCGCGTCACCCGTCCGGAGCCATCCGTCGGCGTCGAGCGTCCGGGCCGTCTCCTCAGGCTTGCCCCAGTAGCCCTTGAAGTTCTGCACCGAGCGCGTCCAGATCTCTCCCACCGTCCCTCGCGCACAGTCTTGTCCGCTCCCCGGCTCGACGATCCGAATCTCCACCCAGGGGAAGGGCTTGCCGGCCGAGCGGAGCAGGCGCGCGCGGGGTCCTTCGGGCTCATGGTCCGCGGCGGGAAGCTGGGTGATGGCGCCCGTCGTCTCCGTGAGCCCGTAGACCTGGATGAAGGGACACCGGAATGCCTTCATGGAGCGGACGAGCACCTCGTTCGTGATCGGGGAGGCACCGTAGACGACGGAGCGGAGCGCGGAATAATTCCGGTCGGCGGCGCCCGGGACCATGGTGAGGAACTGGAGCATGGCGGGCACGAAGAGCGCGTTGGTGATGCGATGCCGCTCCAGGGCGGCGAGGATCTCCTGCGGCACGAACTCGCGGACGAGGATGGAGTGACAACCCCTGCCCATGCCGACGAGCGCCCAGCCCGAGCCGCCGATGTGGAAGAGCGGCATGCACACGAGGTTCACGGAGGTCTCGTCGAAGTGCCAGAAGGACCCGACGTAGGGCAGGAGGGTGCCCAGGCTCGCGTTGGTGAGCATGGCGCCCTTGGGCAGGCCGGTGGTGCCCGACGTGTAGAGTTGCATGGCGACGTCGTCGGGCGCGGAGGTCCCCCCGGGGTCGTCGGCGGGATGGCGTGTCAGCCACGCCTCGTAGGATTCGTGGCGCGCGTGGGCGCCAAGCACGACGATCTTCTCGACGCTCTTGAGGCTGCCTTCCATCTCCTCGAGGTGCCCGAGAAAGTCGGGACCCACGAAGAGGATCTTGGCCTCGGCGTCATTGATGACATAGGCCATCTCGGCGGCCGTCAGCCGCCAGTTCACGGCCACGTTGACGACATTGGCCTTGCCGCCCCCGAAGAGCACCTCGAAGTACTCGGGGCCGTTCTTGTCCAGGATGGCGACCCGGGTCTGCTCGGCGAGCCCGGCGGCGAGGAGCCCCTGCGCCACGCGGCTCGATCGCGCGTCCATCTCCGACCACGTGATCACGCGCTCGCCGTAGGTGATCATCGGCCGGTCGCCCCGCCCGCGCGCATGTTCCCTGACGATTCGACCCAGCGTCCAGGACACCGCACTCCTCCTCGAGAGCCACGAGTGTGTGGGGCGGCAAGAATATAGGTGACGGGCCCCGACGGCCAGCCTAAACTCTGAGGCGCGGGGAGTGCATGGCGACCAGAAAGCTTGGGGAAGTCGTCCAGCAATTGCGCGAGGCGAGAGGGATGACCCAAGCGCAGCTCGCCGAGCGCGCGCAGCTCTCCGTGAGCTTCGTGTCCATTCTCGAGGGCGGTCAGTCGAGCAACGATCCCACGCCGGCTATCCTGGGCCGCCTGGCGCGGGCCCTCGGCGTCAGCATGACCAAGCTCACCGAGCCGTCCTGAACTGGCGGCTCGCGCCGCGATCGAATCGGGTTCGACCTGCCGGAGCTTCTCCGTTACTCGTGTTACACTCCCGCGCACCGAGCACGCCGAACGGAAGGAGCCTTCATGACACGCATCGCCTCGCTGCTGATTCTTCTGGCCGCCCTGCTGCTGCCTTCCATCGCCGTCCAGGCGCCCGCCCAGCAGAAGACGCTGGTCGTCACCGGCTACGGCGGACGCTGGTCAGAGGTCATGAAGAAGGCGCTCATCGAGCCCTTCGAGAAGCAGCACGGCGTGAAGATCGAACTGGTTACCGGCATCACCACCGAGTGGGTGGCCAAGCTCATGGCGGGCGGCCCCGACAACCCACCCTTCGACGTCGTCATGGGTAACGAGCCGCCCTTCCCCATCCCGCGCGAGCGCGGCTTCTTCGAGCCCCGTAATCCGGCCCTCGCCCCCAACATCAAGAACGTATACGAGAAGGCCCTCGTCGGCGACACGAGCGTGGCGATCTTCTGGTCGCGGATCGGCATCGCCTACCGCACCGACGTGGTGACCAGGAAGCCGACGTCCTGGAAAGACCTCTGGGACGAGACCTACGCGGGGCGGCGTGGCACCTACGTCATCGGCAACACCCTCGGTATCAACTTCCTGTTCATGACGTCGAAGATCTACGGCAAGGACTTCTTCGACGTGGACGCGGGCATCGCGGCCATCAAGCGCATGCAGCCCAAGCTCGTGGACTTCACGGGCACCATCGAGAAGTACCTCGAGTCCAAGGAGGTCGTGATCGCCGTGCTTCACGACGGCTCGACCTACGATCTCCAGAAGCGGGGCATCCCGCTGGACTGGGCGGCGCCGTCGGAGGGCGTGCCAATCCTCGACCAGGTCATCCAGGTGACCAAGGGCTCGAAGAACAAGGAGCTCGCGTGGAAGCTCGTGGACGCGTATCTCTCGCCGGAGGTGCAGACCGCCTTCGCCACCGAGCTCTTCTTCAGCCCCACCAACAAGACGGTCAAGCTGCCGCCCGAGGTGGCGCGGAAGATCATCAGCGGCCCCGCCGACGTCGACAAGCTCGTGCTCTTCGACTGGGCCAAGATCGCCCGGCAGCGCCCCCAGTGGACCGAGCGCTGGAACAAGGAGCTGCGCTGAGCGTCGCTCCGCCGCCGGACGTCGAGCTTCGCTCGCTCGTCAAGCGCTACGGTGAGGCCCTGGCCCTGGACGGCGTGTCGCTCGCCGTCCACGCCGGCGAGTTCTTCACGCTCCTGGGTCCGTCGGGCTGCGGCAAGACGACGACCCTCCGCGCGGTGGCGGGGTTCGTCGAGCCGTCCGCGGGCGATGTCCTCATCAAGGGGAGCCGGGTCAACGACGTTCCGGCCCATCGCCGGCGCGTGGGCATGGTCTTCCAGCACTACGCGCTCTTCCCGCATCGCACCGTTTTTCAGAACGTGGCCTTTGGGCTCCGCATGGCGGGCGTGGAGCGCGCCCAGCTCGAGCGTCGGGTCGGCGAGGCGCTCGAGCTCGTCCGGTTGCCCGCGTATGGCGCGCGGTATCCTCGCGAGCTCTCCGGCGGCGAGCAGCAGCGGGTCGCCCTCGCCCGGGCCCTCGTCACGCGCCCCGCCGTCCTCCTTCTCGACGAGCCCCTCGGCGCCCTCGACAAGCAGCTGCGCGACCACATGCAGATCGAGCTCAAGAGCCTGCAGCGTGAGGTCGGCATCACCACGATCTACGTCACCCACGACCAGGGCGAGGCGCTGACCATGTCCGATCGCATCGCCGTCATGCGAGACGGCCGGCTCGAGCAGATCGGTCCGCCGCGCGACATCTACGAGAGCCCGCGCACGGTCTTCGTGGCCGGCTTCATCGGAACCACGAATCTCTTGCCCGTGCGCGTCCTCACAGGCACCGAGGTGGAGTGGGGACGGGCGCGCGTGCGTACGGCCGCCCCCGCGGGCGGGCCCGGCGCCTCGGTGACGCTCGCCCTCCGGCCGGAGCGGGTCAGGCTCGAGCCCGACGGGCGGGCGGACAATGTGGTCGCGGCGGCCGTCGCGCACGTCGTGTACCAGGGCGAGACCGTGCGGTACGTGCTCCGGACGGAGGAAGGGCTCGAGCTCCAGGCCGTGGAGATTGGAGAGACCCGTTTCGCTCCCGGCGCGCGCGTACGGGCCGGCTGGGCCGCGGACGATGCCCGGGTCCTGGACGGGTAGGCGAGTTATGCGCGCTGACGTGACCCCCTCACCCTGCGCTCTCCCCCAATGGGGGAGAGGGATGCAAGGCGGGACTATCCCGATCCCCGTCCCCTGCCGCGGGGGAGAGGGCAGGGCGAGGGGGCCTTACGATGTGGAGGACACGCTCATGAAAGTTCTCGACTAGGAGAGCAGGACATGCGCCCCATCGTCGGCATGATCACGATCGGTCAGTCGCCGCGCTCGGACGTGGTGCCGGACATGGTCGAGATCCTCGGCCCGGGTGTGGAGATCCGCGAGCGGGGCGCTCTCGACGGCCTGTCTCCGCGGGAGATCGCCGCTCTTGCCCCGGCGCCCGACGACGACCTCCTCGTCACCCGTCTCGCCGACGGCTCGAGCGTGTTCGTGGCCAAGCGCCACATGGTGGCGCGGGTGCAGGCTCTCATCGATGAGCTTGAAACCTTCGGCGTGACCATGACCGCGCTGCTGTGCACGGGCGCCTTCCCGCGATTCCGCTCGCGCCGTCCCTTCGTCGAGCCCCAGGAGGTCTTGCTCGGCCTCCTTCGCGGTCTGTCGTGGGAAGGACGGCTGGGCATCCTCACGCCGTCGCTGCGTCACGTCCCCCAGACGGAGGCGCGCTGGCGTTCCGTGGGCTTCGACCCGGTCGTCGTGCCGCTCTCCCCCTACCAAGAGGAGGATCCGGCGGCCCTGCACGGCGCCTGCATCGCCCTCCGCGAGGGTCAGGCCGGGCTCGTCGTCATGGATTGCATCGGGTTCAGGCGGAAGACGCGCGACACTCTCCAGCGCGAGCTCGGTGTTCCCGTGCTCGTCGCCAATCTCCTCGTGGCGCGCGTGGTGGCGGAGCTGTGCGGGCTCTGAGCCGGGTGCCGCCCGCGGCCATGCTCCTCGGGCCGCTCGTCCTGCTTCTCGTGGTCTTCTTCAGCGCCCCCCTCGTCTTGATGCTCGGGATCAGCTTCACGCGCGAGTCCTTCGGCCAGATCTCGTGGCAGCCCACGCTCCTGCAGTACACGCGCTTCTTCTCCGACAGCTTCTACCTGGGCGTGCTCTGGGACACGCTGGTCCTGGGCGCCATCACCACGGCCGCCGCCCTCCTCATGGGATATCCGCTCGCCTGGCACCTCGCCCGCACGACGAGCCGCTGGAAGCCGGTGCTCCTCGTCTTCGTGCTCTCCCCGCTCCTCGTGGGCATCGTCATTCGCTGCTACGGCTGGATGATCCTCCTCGCCGACCGCGGCCTCGTCAACGCCATGCTGATCGACGGCGGCTGGCGCGCCAAGCCGCTCCCCCTCATGTACAACCGCTTCGGCGTCACCGTGGCGCTCGTCCACGTCTTCCTGCCCTTCATGGTCCTGTCGCTCACGGGTGTCCTCAAGCGCCTCGATCCCCATCTCCTCGAGGCGGCCATGACGCTGGGCGCCTCGCCCTTTCGCGCCTTCCTCGAGGTGACGCTGCCCCTCTCTCTGCCCGGCATCCTCGCCGGCTCGCTCCTCGTCTTCTCGCTGGCCATCAGCTCCTTCGTGGTGCCCATCCTGCTCGGCGGGTTCAAGGTCCAGGTCTTGCCCATGATCATCTACGAGCAGATGCTCTCGGTCTTCGACTGGCCCTTCGGCGCCGCCAACGCCTTCGTCCTCCTCGTGCTGTCCGTGATCCTGATCGCGCTCTACATCCGCGCCACCGAGCGCGCCCTCCGGGGCATTCGCTGATGCTGCGCGCCGCCACCACCGCCGTGTACGCCTTTCTCCTGCTGCCCCTCGTCGTGGTGGTGCTGGCCGCCTTCAACGCCGGCAACTACTTCACCTTTCCCCCGCAGGGCTTCTCCCTCAAGTGGTTCGCCAACTTCTTCGCGCGCCGGGAGTTCATGCAGGCGCTCTGGCTGTCGACCCATCTCGGCGTCGCCACGGCGGCACTCTCCGTCCTCATCGGCCTCCCCGCCGCCGTCGCCCTCGTGCGCGGACGGTTCCGGGGCCGTGACGGCCTCAACGCCTTCGTCATGTCTCCGCTCCTGCTGCCCCAGATCCTGACCGGCGTGGCCATGCTCCAGTTCTTCACCATGCTGGGCTGGGCGCAGACGTACTGGGCGCTCCTCGTCGGCCACGTCGTGGTCACCGCGCCCTACGTGATCCGGACCGCCTCGGCCACCCTCTACCACTTCGACCCCGCCCTCGAGGAGGCGGCCCGGAGCCTGGGCGCCTCGCCGCTCCGCGCCTTCTTCGAGGTCACCCTGGGCGTGATCAAGCCGGGGGTGGTGGCGGGGGCGATCTTCGCGTTCGCCATCTCCTTCGACAACTTCACCCTCTCGCTCTTCCTCACCGCGGCCAAGCTGACCCCGCTGCCCATCGAGCTCTTCGCGTACCTGAAGTACTCGTTCGACCCCACGGCGGCCGCCGTCTCCGCCTTCGCCATCGGGGTGGTGCTCGTCCTCGTCCTGGGCATCGCGCGGCTGATGGGCCTCGAAGAGTTTGCCGGGTTCTGAGCTCGATGGCGCCGCTCCGCCCCGTCAGCCTGGACGAGATCGAGTCGATCGCCATCGGGGCGTGGATTCTCGGCACGGGAGGCGGGGGGAGCCCGTACCTGGCCCTCCTGAACCTGCGACGCCTCTACCGCGAGGGCACCGTGGTGTCGCTCATGGATCCGGCCGAGCTCGCCGACGAGGATCGCGTCGCCGTGGTCTCCAACATGGGCGCGCCGCTCGTCGGCCAGGAGCGGCTGACCGATCCGCGGACCATCGCCCAGGCCGTGCGCATGATGGAAGACGTGATCGGGCGGCGCTTCCGCGCCGTCATGTCGCTGGAGATCGGCGGAGGCAATTCGCTCCAACCGTTCATGGCGGCGGCCCTCCTCGGCCTGCCCGTGGTGGACGCTGACTGCATGGGCCGCGCCTTCCCGGAGGCGCAGATGACGAGCTTCGCCATCCACGATCTCCAGATGTACCCGCTCACGCTCGTGGACGTCCGCGACAACGCCGTGGTGGTCGCGCGCGCCGCCTCGTGGAAGTGGATGGAGCGGCTCTCGCGAACCGCCTGCGTGGCCGTCGGCTCCATCGCCTCCACGTGCAAGGCTCCGCGCACCGGCAAGGAGATCAAAGAGTGCGCCATCCTCTACTCGACCTCGAAGGCCCTCCGCATCGGCCACGCGGTGCGCGCCGCCCGCCGCGCGCACGAGGACCCGATCCAGGCCGTGCTCGCCCTGGAAGGTGGTCTGCGACTCTTCGCGGGCAAGATCCAGGACGTCGAGCGCCGCGCCACCGAGGGGTTCCTCCGGGGCACGGCGACGATCGACGGCCTGGATGACTTTCGCGGGCACACGATGCGCCTGGCTTTCCAGAACGAGTTCGCCGTCGCCTGGCTCGACGGGGCGCCGCGCGCCACCACGCCCGATCTCATCTGCGTGATCGACACGGTCTCGGGCGATGCCATCGGCACCGAGACGCTTCGCTACGGGCAGCGCGTCACGGTGATCGCCCTGCCCGCCCCGCCCATTCTGCTCACGCCGAAGGGGATCGAGCACGTCGGCCCGCGCGCCTTCGGCTACGACCTCGACTTCGTCTCGGTCTTCGCCTGATGCGTCGCATCGGCATCGACGTGGGCGGCACCAACACGGACGCGGTCCTCCTCGAGGACGATCGCGTCGTGCACGCGACCAAGACGCCGACCACGCCCGACGTCACCACGGGGATCGTGAGCGCTCTCGGGTTGTTGACGGCTGCAATGCCCGCCCGCGCGGGCGGCGTCGACGCGGTCATGATCGGCACCACGCACTTCACCAACGCCGTGGTCCAGCGGCGCGACCTGTCCCCGGTGGCCGCCCTCCGCATCGGGCTTCCCGCCAGCGCCTCGCTGCCCCCCTTCGAGGACTGGCCGGAAGATCTGGCCCACCTCGTCCGGGGCGAGGTCTTCATGGTCGAGGGGGGCCACGAGTACGACGGCCGCCCGATCGTGCCCCTCGACATGGCGGCCGTCCGGCAGGCGGGCCGGCGCATCCGCGAGCGCGGCCTGAGGGCGGCGGCCATCGCCTCCGTGTTCTCGCCTCTCAATCCAAGCTGCGAGGAAGAGGCGGCCCGCATCTTGCGGGAAGAATGCCCCGGGCTCTCCGTCACCTGCTCGCACGACCTCGGAAGGATCGGGTTGCTCGAGCGAGAGAACGCGACACTCCTGAACGCCTGCCTCGTCGACCTCGCGGGTCGGACGACCCGAGGCTTCATGGAGGCCCTGATCCGGAGCGAGATCCGGGCGCCGCTCTACATCACACAGAACGATGGCACCGTCCTGCCCGCCGAGCAGGCGCGGCAGTTCCCCGTCTACAGCTTCGCCTCGGGGCCGACCAACAGCATGCGCGGCGCCGCCTTCCTGTCGAAGCGTGACGACGCCATCGTCGTGGACGTGGGCGGCACCACGACCGATATCGGGGCCCTGCGCCACGGGTTTCCGCGCGAGGCCAACAACGTGGTCGAGATCGGCGGCGTGCGCACGCTCTTCCGCATGCCCGACCTGCTCTCCCTCGGGCTCGGCGGCGGAAGCCTCGTCGCTTCCGAGCCTCTTACCGTCGGGCCGCTCAGCGTCGGGTACCGGCTGACCGAGCGGGGCCGTGTCTTCGGGGGCCCCGACCTGACCGTCACGGACATCGGGGTGGCAGCCCGGCTCCTCGATCTGGGCACGCGCGAGCGCGTGGCCGATCTTCCCACGTCGCTCGTCGAGCGGACGCTGGCGCGCATCGCCGCCATGCTCGAGGAGGGCGTGGACAGGATGAAGACGGAGGTGGCTCCCGTCCCCCTCATCGCCGTCGGGGGCGGGTGCTTCGTCATTCCCGAGCGGCTGGCCGGCGTCTCCGAGGTGGTGCACGTGCCGCATCAGGCCGTGGCCAATGCCGTGGGCGCCGCCATCGCCCAGGTCAGCGGCGAGGTCGACCAGATCTTCCAGGGCCTGTCACGCGAGGAGGCGATCGCCCGCGCCCGGCAGCTCGCCGAGGAGCGCGCCGTGCGGGCCGGGGCCGATCCGGCGAGTCTCCAGGTCGTCGAGGTCGAGGATCTTCCCTTGGCCTATCTCCCCGGCAACTCGCTGCGCACCCGCGTGAGAGTCGTGGGCGACGTCGCCTCCCACTGATCCGCAGATGCCGAAAGGACTCGGCCCCACGATGCATGACGCGGCTGGCCAAAGAATCGACGCCCCGGGAGCAGAAATTTGATGGCAGTATCGTCGGAAGGCCGTGCCTGAAGGCGCGCGCCGGCCGATGCTGAGATCGACGTGATGCGATTGTCCTCGGACTGTCTCCCCCTGGCGGGAGTGCCGTGCATGTCATCAAGTGCCTGATACCCAGGCTGAAGGAGCGTCATGAAGCAATCGTCGATGGCAGGATTCGCCATGAGCATCGCTCTGGTCCTCGTGGCGCTGGTCGCGACCGGCTGTGCCTCGATCGTCAAAGGCTCCGAGCAGAAGGTGTCCTTCAAGTCGGAGCCCTCGGAGGCGAGGGTCGTGATCACCGACGTCCGGGCGGGGAAGGAGATCCAGGTCGGATCGACGCCCTTCACTGCTTCCTTGAAGCGAGGCGCGGGCTACTTCAAGAAGGCCAAGTACCAGGTGACCTTCGAGAAGCCCGGCTACAAGACGGAAGCGATCACCCTCGAGGGAACGCCGGGGGGCTGGTATCTCGGCGGCAACCTGCTCGTCGGCGGCATGGGCTATCTCATCGTCGACCCGGCGACCGGCGCCATGTGGACGCTGGAGCCCAATGACGTGAGCGTCACGTTGAAGAAGCAGGCCGCCTCCAGACCGCGTGACGACGGGTTGACCGTTGCCCTGCGGGCCGACGTGCCGGCGGAGCTCGCTTCGAAGCTCAAGCCGGTCAACCTCGACGCGCCACAGAGATGACACACCGGGTACGTCGACGTCCGGAATAGCGTCCCGGGCCCATCTCGGCGTCGACGTCGATGAAGGTGGCGTGACGTCGACGCCGAGATGGGCATCCTCTCGCCTGAGGGGTGACGACGTCCCGAAAAGTGATCCACGTCTCCTTGACACCCTCTCGAGCCAGACATACCATCACCCCGCTGTTCCGGCTCGACGCTGACCCCGGCGACACGCGCAGACCCTTGACACCCAAGGAGGCCTCCATGCGGCGAGTGATCAGATCCGTGGCATCGGTCCTGGCCATCTTCGCAGCCCTCGCGGGGGTGGGCCTGGCGGCGCGCGCCCACGTGTGGGCGGCGGGCGAGCGCGAGGTCACCATCGCCCAGGGCATCGACGCCGAGTTCCTCGACGTGCAGATGACGAACAACATCGTGACCCTGATCATCAACGGGTCGATCTACGACACCCTTCTCACGCGCGACAAGCAGCTCCAGCTCGTGCCCGCCCTCGCGACCTCTTACAAGCTCGTGGGCGACAAGGTGTGGGAGGTCAAGCTCCGGCAGGGCGTGAAGTTCCACAACGGCGAGGCCTTCGACGCCACCGCGGTGAAGTTCTCCTTCGAGCGCATCAACCGAGCTGACTTCAAGTCGCCCCAGAAGGGCTGGTTCAGCACGATCGAGGCGGTGGAGATCGTCGATCCCTTCACGGTGCGATTCCACACCAAGGTTCCCGACCCCTCGATGCCGGCGCGGATGACGCTCATGTACCAGCTCGCGCCGAAATACGTGGCGCAGGTGGGCGACGCGCAGGCCAACCTCAAGCCGGTGGGGACGGGGCCCTTCAAGTTCGTGGAGTGGGCGAAGAACGACCGGATCGTGGTCGAGGCGAATGACGCCCACTGGAGCGGCAAGCCCGCGGTGCGGCGGGCGACCTGGAAGCCCATCCCCGAGCTGGGGTCGCGGATCGCCGCCCTCCAGACGGGCCAGGCCGATCTCATCGTCAACGTGCCCCCGGATCAGGTCCAGGCCGTCCAGGCGAGCAAGAACCTCCGCATCGAGAAGACGCCGAGCTGCCGCATCATCTCGTTCGCCATCGCCACCATCAAGGGCGGGCCCATCACGGACAAGCGCGTGCGCCAGGCCCTGAACCACGCCGTCGACATGCAGGGCATCGTCGACGCCGTGCTGCTCGGCAACGGCAAGCGCCTCAACTCCTGGATGCCGCCCAACGTGTGGGGCTACGACCCGAGCATCCCCTTCTACGAATACAACCCCAAGAAGGCGAAGGAGCTCCTCGCCGCGGCCGGGCAATCGAACCTGAGCGTGACCATCCAGGCTCCCAACGGCCGGTGGGCCATGGACAAGGACATCGCGCAAGCGGTGGCGGGGCAGCTCAACGACAACGGTATCAAGGCCAACGTGAAGGTCATCGCGGAGTGGGGCGCCTACGTGCGCACCATCCTCGACCACAAGACCGAGGACATCGCCATGAGCGGCTGGTGCCTGCCCAGCCTCGATCCCGACCACTGGGTGACGCCGAACCTGCGCACGGGCGAGCCCGTCTCCCAGTACTCGAACCCCGAGGTGGACAAGCTCATGGAGCAGGCGCGGGCCGAGATGAACACGGAGAAGCGGAAGCAGCTGTACAGCCAGCTCCTGCGGCTCATTCGCGAGGAGGCGCCGTACATCTTCGGGTACCAGCAGATGGACATCTACGGCGTCAACGCGCGCATCAAGTGGACGCCGCGCGGCGACGAGTCGATACGGCTGACCGAAATCGCGTTTTAGTTTCGCTCTTGCGCCACCCCCTCACCCTGCCCTCTCCCCCCACGGGGGAGAGGGATGAGGAACCTCAGCTCGCGGGAGGGAGGGTCAGTAATGTCCCCCCATGGGAGTGAGCCAAAGGAATCCCTCTCCCCTCTGGGGAGAGGGCCGCAGTTCGAGTTGAGACGCCCGCTTCGGGCGGCGAGGCGAGGGCTGACTAGGAGGAGGGGAGAGCCGTAGAATGCTCGCCTACCTGGGCCGCCGTCTTCTCCAGAGTGTCTTCGTCCTCCTCGGCGTATCCGTGATCGTGTTCGGGCTGCTTCACCTGACCGGGGATCCCACGCGTCTCCTTCTGCCCCTGGAGGCGCGAGAGGAGGACGTCCGGCAGCTTCGCGCCCTTCTGGGGCTCGACGATCCGCTGTGGATGCAGTACGCGCGATTCCTCTCCCGGGCCGTTCGCGGCGACTTCGGTCTCTCCTTCAAGCACCAGGTCCCCGCGCTCACCCTCATCGCCCAGACGCTTCCCGCCACGCTCCAACTCACGGCGGCCGGCCTCGCCCTCGCTCTCCTGGTGGCCGTCCCCGCGGGCATCCTGGCCGCCCTCCGCCGCAATTCTCTCCTCGACGCGATCTGCTCGGTGGGCGTCCTCATCGGGCAGGCGATGCCCGTCTACTGGCTCGGGCTCCTCCTCATCATGGTCTTCGCCGTCGGGCTGGGCTGGTTTCCCGCGGCGGGGCGCGACGGTCTGAGCTCGCTCGTCCTGCCCGCCACCGCCCTCGGCGCATTTTCCATGGCCCGGATCGCGCGCATGGCGCGCTCCGGCATGCTCGAGGTCCTCGCCCAGGACTACGTCCGTACCGCCCGCGCCGCCGGCGTGCGGGCCTTCGTGGTCACCTACAAGTACGCGCTCAAGAATGCCGCGATCCCCCTGGTCACCATCGTCGGCCTCGAGTTCGGCATTCTTCTCGGCGGCGCCGTCATCACGGAGACGATCTTCGCGTGGCCCGGGGTCGGTCGCCTCGCCGTGGACGCGATCTTCAGCCGCGACTACCCGCTCGTGCAGGCCATCGTGGCCATGCTCGCCACGCTCTTCGTCCTCATCAACCTGGTCATGGACCTCATCTACACCTACCTCGACCCACGCATCGTCTTCGTCCGGCGCGCGCGATGAGCGAGGCGGCGAGCGCCACGGCAGTGACGGCCCTCGAGGCCCCGGCGCGGCTCGCCCGCCGTCGCCCGAGCTTCCGCGCTGTCTTCGGGCTCACCGTGCTTCTCATCATGAGCGGGGCGGCTGTCCTCGCCCCCCAGATCGCCCCGTGGGATCCCGCGCGCCAGATGCTCATGAAGCGTCTGCGGCCGCCCGCCTGGGAGGCGCGCGGGCTGCGAGAGCATCCGCTCGGCACCGACCACCTCGGGCGGGACATCTTGAGCCGCATCGTCTACGGCGGTCGGATCTCCCTCGGCGTGGGGCTGTCCGCGGTGACGCTCTCCGCTCTGATCGGCGTCTCGCTCGGCCTCCTGGCGGGCTTCCATGGAGGCCGCACCGATGCCGTGGTCATGCGCGTGGCGGATGTGTTCCTGGCCATCCCGTACATCCTGCTCGCCATGGGCGTCGTCTTTGCGCTCGGCCCCAGCCTCCTCAACGTGATCCTGGTGATGGCCGTCACCCGCTGGGTGCAATTCGCGCGGATCGTTCGCGCCGACGTGCTCTCCATCCGCGAGCGCGAGTTCGTGAGCGGGGCGCGGGCGCGCGGCAACCGGTCGCTGCGGCTCCTCCTCCGCCACGTGCTGCCCAACGCGCTGACCCCGATCATCGTCGTGGCCACGCTCGAGCTGGCCTTCATGATCATCTACGAGTCGGCCCTGTCCTTCCTCGGGCTCGGCGTGCAGCCGCCCACGCCCACCTGGGGCTGGATGCTCGCGGATGGACGGAACTACATCGCCACCGCGTGGTGGCTCGCCACCTTCCCTGGGCTCGCGATCATGCTGACCGTGCTGGCCGTCAATCTTCTCGGCGACTGGCTGCGCGATACGCTCGATCCGCGTCTCAAGGTCTGACATGTCGGCGCTCCTCGACGTGCAGGGCCTCGAGACCCATTTCGCGACGGCGCAGGGCGTGCTCCGCGCCGTGGACGGCGTGAGCTTCGCCATCGAGCGCGGTGAGGTCCTCGGGCTCGTGGGGGAGAGCGGCTGCGGAAAGAGCGTCACCTCGCTGTCCATCATGCGGCTGGTGCCGCCTCCCGGGCGGGTGGCCGCCGGTCGCGTGCTCTTCGAGGGCGAGGACCTGCTCGCCAAGGACGCCGAGGCGATGCGCCGCGTGCGCGGCGCGCGGATCGCCATGGTCTTCCAGGAGCCGATGACCTCCCTCAACCCCGTGTTCTCCATCGGCGATCAGATCGCCTCCGCCGTGATGGCCCATGGGGGCGCCGGCCGCCACGAGGCCTGGGCGCGCACCGTGGCCATGCTGGATCTCGTCCAGATTCCGTCGCCCCGTCAGCGCGCGCGGGACTATCCGCACCAGCT
>WNFX01000451.1_pt1 | contig 40308 bp, 39 predicted proteins | sample 5400111 | NCBI WGS metagenome assembly WNFX01 (sample SAMN13153363, study PRJNA577476) | soil metagenome | isolation source: 40 cm soil or saprolite under grassland replicate 1 | place: USA:California | collected 2016-06-15
GGTCGAGCTCCAGCGCTTTTTGCGCGAACTCCTTCTCTTTAACTACCGCTTCTTTGCTCGGCATCACGACTCCTCCCATATAGGCGTAGGTGTCGGCAAGGCCGCAATAGGCCAAAGCATAGTTGGGATCGAGCTTCAGTGCCTGCTCGTAATAGCGGATCGAGCTGGTCCAGCCGGCTTCGCTGTATTTGCCAAACTCGTAGCGGCCTAACAAATAGAGCCGATGAGCTTCCGGATTTTCGGTCGGCTTCTTCGCCAAAGCGCGAGCCGCTTCGACCCCTAATTTCACTTGCAGCGCCTCGACCACGCGCTTGGCCACGTTGCTTTGAAACGCAAGTATGTCCTTGAAGTCGCCATCGTAATCTTCAGACCAAAGATGATAACCGTCAGCCACGTTCACGAGCTGAGCGGTGACACGCAGCTTCTCTCCGGCTTTGCGAACGCTTCCTTCCAACACTGTATTGACATGCAGCTGATCACCGACTTTCCGGAAAATATCCGCTTCGGTTTTGCCCTTGAAAGCGAAACAAGATGTCCGTCCCGGCACACGCAGCCCTGGTACCTTTGCCAGCGCGTTAATTAGTTCCTCGGTCATCCCGTCGCTCAAATACTCGTCGTGTTTGTCTGCGCTCATGTTGACGAACGGCAGCACCGCGACGGATTTGGCTGGCGCAGCGCCCCTGATGTTTTGGGGCCGCTGCGGGTTACCCAGCTCCTCCGTGTAGAAATTGACCAGCGAAATGATTTCGCCGTGTTTGACCTTGCATTCGCCAATCTCATGCAGATACGGCCGCCAGCGAGCGTAATGCTTGAGATCGTCTGCCACGTGCCTCGAGAGAAGAATATGTCCGGCATCTCCGCAATCCACACCATCGCCCGTAGGCAAACGCACCAATTTCCCTTCTGCTTCGGCGAGACGGAACTGCTCGGTACCGCGCACGATCTCCTTCAGCGTTTGAATCTGCTCGCTCTGCTCGTTGATGAGCAATTTGGAGTAACCGACGATGTCGATGAACAAGACGTGTCCGATCTCAAATTTCACGTCTGAGGAGTGCTCGGACGGCATAGGCTTCGTTTTATCTGGAAACGCGGGGTTTAACGAATCTATTTCAGTCACTTCTACATCACGCGTTCGCGCACCGCGTCGCGAATTTTCTCAGCCTCTCGTCATTCATCACTTGCTTGCCACGCCGTAGCCTTGTGCGAAGGCGGGTCACTCTGCTTCATGATCTCGCGTAGATTGTAGGTTGAGAAAGCCTTTGGCTTATTGCCTTTTGCGATGATCTCGGCGACGACCTGGCCAAACTCTTCGGTGTGCCAATGTCTTCGCGTTTCCCACCACTGTTGAACGCCCGGATAAGCAATTAAATCGCTCATCGTCCGCTCGACCGCGCGCCACGACGATCCCGTAAGGATGCCCTGGCGATGAGAGAAATACATTCCCTCGAAGATATTTATGAGGCGATTGAAGAAGGCGCTAAACCTAAGTTTAGATACGGCGTCGAGGTCGGTGAAAGAGTGCATGCCGCGAAGAAAAATTGCTGCGGTCTCGGCGTTGTCGTGCAGGGACTCTGTCAGATCGCCCCACTGCACAGTGAGAGCGTGGACCGCTGACTGCCGGCGTTCTTTTGTCTGCTCTCGGATTTGAGTGGCGAGATAGATAAGAGAAGGAATTCCGACAAACACGGCCGCTAGCTGCCCGATCGCTGCAAGCATTTCCCAGTTCATGGAGCTCTCTGCGACATCACTTGCGCGGAGTCTCCGGCTCCGGCATGGACATCCCTCCTATAATTTGCCAATCGTTTCCGGTCTTGAGCCACGCGTGCGTGATCCGGAGAGTGCGCGCCGTTCCATTCCCATCCTTGTCCAGCCATTTGAACGTTATCCAGTAGCACACCATCGCCACATCCCCCGTCACTTGGATCGCAGCGGGTTTAAATTCGCCGGTTTTGAATACCAAGCTCTTGCTGGTTTGCGCGGTGATCCAGTCTGTAATGTGATCTTTGCGAACGGGCGCGGCAGTTACCGACGGCCAGCCGAGAAAATCCTTGTGCCACAGATTGGAATAGGCAGATAAGTCATTGTCTTGCACGTAGCGCCAGTATGCGCGCTCAAGATTCCAGACCGTTTGCTCGTCCTTTGATGTTTGCGCTGAACTAACCGTCTCGGCCGCAAATGTGGCCTTAGCAATGGCGAGCAAACCAACGAGAGCGGCAAACACGCAGACGGATAGTTTCATTGTAAGCGTTGCATTAATGCTGGCCGGTAGTTTTCAGGTCAATCGCTATAGCATGAGCTTCGGTATTTCCTACATTTTCCACCGCGTGTGTGGTTGGAGCACGCCAAATAGTCTCTCCGCTGGCAGCAGCCTTTTCTTCAGTTCGGCCGTCTGGATAACTGAACTTAAGTTTGGCGCCGCTGAGGACATAGACGACGCCAGCCAGATGCGAATGCATTGGCTCTTTTTCCCCCGCTTTGAGGCGGTATTCGAGCACGCGCACTTGATCGTTTTCAAGCAGCACCTTGTAATATTGGGGAGAAAGCTTCACTGGGTCTTGGGCGTGGACGGTCGTGCAAAGGACAGCCAGGAGTGACATTAGAGTAGTGGGTTTCATTATGAAGGAGGATTGTACGGAATCTTTCCGCCTAATCACAGCATTTCGAGAACATTCATTCGCAGCGCGAGCGCGGCTTCCCGAAGTAGATCAGTTTGTCGGCATCGGAGAACGACGCGAACGACTCACGCGTAGCCGCAATTCCCCGGGTGAACACCCCCGCATGATCGATCAGCACTTGTGCAACTGAGATCTAGCCGCTTGTCCCTGCACTTGAACGCGGGTCGCTTTCGTGTTCTGCCGGACCTGCAGGCCGACAAATATCAGCGATGCGATGACACCGGGCGTGCCAACGAGTTGAAACACGATATTAAGCTGTTCGAGAGTCATGGTGCCGGTCCGGTCTGCCGGTCGGACGGACTCGTCCCGTGGCGACCTCGTACTCGCGAATAAGCCGGAACGTAAGGTCGCGTGGCGCGATACTGCGCGATCTGCGTGGCGAGCCATTCGCACCACTCCAAGAACTCATCGTGGCCGGTGCGCTTCCGCCTTCCCTTGGACCAGTCTTTCGCGCGCGACCAAAAACTGAGGATCGCGCCGCCGGCTAGATCGTTCACAGTTTGAACGTCAACCAAACCGTGAAAAACCATGTAGCCGATTATTTCTACCCGAAGTCCGAACAGAAAGATCTGGCGCCTCGTGTCTGCGTCTAAATTTTCGATCACTGCGGCGGAAGCGCCGTCCGGAATCTCGCTGAGCAATTCTAAAAAGCGCGCCGAGTTCTCGCTGAGGGCGGCGGTTTCAATCACGGTCACCGCCATTTGCTCGCGGCGTGCGCGATTGGCGGCGCGCACCTGCAAGCCGGTGAAAATGAGCGCGCCGATCAACGTCACGGTTGAAACAAGATTGAGTGCGCTGGTGAAATCGAAATGCATCAAATGATGCTCACCGTATCAGCAGGTCAAGCTGGCGCGCATCCAGACCGGTCTCACGATAGTACTTCCGCGTCAGCTCGAGAAGAGTGAATCCATCTTCGTAGGCAGCAACACTACCATTCACCGGTTTATCCAGATAGATGAGGCCGCCTCCAACCACGAACAGAGTTACCATGGGCTCTGGTGAGTCCTCGGTGATCACCAGCGTGTGCGCCTCACCGGCGGGTTCGTAGATGTAGGTTCCGGGCTTTGCAATCCAGTCATGCTCCAGGTATCGCCAGTGCCCACGCATGGTGTAGCCATGAACGGTGCCAACATGGTAGTGAGTTCCCACCATCGCGCCGGGGAGGCCTTTCAAAACGACGCTGAATCCTCCAGATGTGACGTTAAAGGAGCAGGGCTGGAACCAGACACCATCTGCATAAGGAACCCAGAGACGATCATCTTCCAGGTTGATGTTCGTAATGAAGTGTTCGCGGCTCCTTCGACTCGCATCGAGGCCGTCGGTAAAACTGTTGAAGGCAGTGATCGGCATATGTCCTCTTTTAGTGGGTCAATAATTGAGGTGTCACTTTTTCTCAGATGGCGTGGTCGGAAGATCGGAATTCCAAATATCAGTCCCGCACTTCCATTTGCCGTCGGACTGCTTTTCCCAAACCTCGACGTACTTGCCGCGGTCGTTGACGGGCTTGCCGTTCGCGTCGTTCATGGTCAGCTCATAGGTCCCACTCAAGCAGGCCAGATCGCCGGACGTCGCGACTTCCACTTTGGTAGTTTTCCAGCTCATGACCAGGCCCGGACCCGCGAGCAAATCTTTCCAAACATTCCGAATTGCTTCCTTTGTCGTTGCGCTCGAAGCATTCGGAGGCATCACGATGGCGTCGTTGGAGTAGTACGACACCGTTTTATCGAGGTCCTTGGCTCCCGCGGCTGCGGACCATTCGGCGTCAAGATCGCGAAGAGCTTTCGTGTCGGTTTCCGACGCCGTGCTGGCTAATGCGAATGAAAGCAGAGCGAAACAAATGGATAGGACTAACGGTTTTGTTTTCATGCTATCATCCAGCCGGGAATGGAACGTGGCGTCAATGTTTTTCCGAACCTGACGGCCGCGAGCGTTTACTTTTCCCGGAAAAGGTCGAGCTCGTGATTATGGATCTTCAGTACGATTACGAGAATGAGCACGAAAAAGCCACTTCGGAATGGGCGTTAAGCGTTGAGCGTTTGGCCAACTTTGAATTGTTATTGACGTCTAACGGTATTTCTGCCGGAATCGCCGCATGATAAAAACTCGAATTGCAGTATTGGCTGCGGCCCTGTCGTTTACGGCAGCAGCAGCTTGTTTTGCGGCCAACCCTCACATGGGCACGTGGAAGCTCAATGAGGCGAAGTCGAAGCTCGTGCCGGGGATGGGCAAAAACACCACGGTCACTTACGCGGAGCAGAAGGACAAAATTAAGATCACGGTGGACGGCGTAGACAAGGACGGGAAGCCGACGCACAGCGTTTGGGTCGGCAAGTGGGATGGGAAAGCCTACCCGGTGAAAGGGAATCTGCCTTATAACTCCGTCGCTTACAGAGTGGTAAACGATCGGACTAACGACATCACCGCGATGAAGAATGGAAAGATCGGCTGGAGTGGCAGGATCACGGTTTCGGCGGATGGCAAATCGCGCACGGTCACCATTAACGGAACAGACGCGCAAGGGAAGAAGTTCAAAGGCAAGGCCGTTTACGACAAGGCGTAGACAGGGAACGCGAGAAACGCTCAACGTCCAGACGCCCAACGTCCAATTCGGAAGGCGTTATTTCCCGCCGGTAATCTTTTGCACGAGAGCATCGAATCGCGGATGGCCGCGCAGACTATCGAGCAAAGGGTCGGTCTTGATGACAAAAAGATAGTTGGTGTCACCTTGCTGATAGGCACGCTCCAGTTCCTCGATTGCGCGCTCCTTGTCTCCTAAAGCTGTATCCACGAGCGCTAAGGCGTATGGCGCGACGTATTTTGATTTCGCTTCTTCATTAAGCGAGGCGAGAACCTTCCGCGCTTCCCCTGGTTGACCATTGCGCGCGTACCCCTGTCCGAGCATCGCGCGTGAGTATGGATCGCCGTTTAAGTCGAACGCTTTTTGGAATTCAGGAACGGCTTGCGCAACGTGTCCTTTGAATTGGAGCACGGCGCCGAGATAGTAATGAGCCAGGAAAAAGTTCGGGTCTATCTCCAATGTCTTGCGCACCTGCGCTTCCGCTTCGTCGTAACGGTGGCCGTTGAAATAGACCCAGCCGTAGTCGGCATTGATGATCAGAGAGAGTGGGTCCAGTTCAACGGCGCGCTTCGCTTCCAAAATCGCAGGGTCAAACTGCCCCAGCGTCGTAAACCCTAAGGAAAGCCAGTGATGCGCAGTCGCGTAATTCGGCTTTAGCTTAATCGCCCGCTGAAGTTCGTCGATTGCGCGCTGAAGATCGAGCTCAAGCGTCGCAAGTAAACCGGAAGAAGCATGGGCTTCTGCTAGCGAATCATCGAGCGAGAGCGCCTTTTTCAACGCAGCTTTTGCTGGAGGAAGTGACTCCCGAGGCGACACACTGGCGTACGAGGAAAGTAGCAGGTGGGAATCGGCCAAGCCAACATAGGCGAGTGCGTAGTTAGGATCCTTTGCGATCGCGCGCTCGAAATAATCGATCGCCTTGCGCAAGTCCGTGCCGGATCTCTTGTTCCAGAAAAATCGTCCTTTTAGGTAAAGCTCGTACGCTTCTGGATTTACTGTCGGCGTTTTCGCGATCGAGCTTTTCTCCGAGCCGGTGAGCCTCGCTTGCAACGTTTCGGCGATTGTTTTCGCGATCTCACTCTCGACCGCGAATATGTCGGTCAGCTTTCGATCGTATGTGTCGGCCCAAAGATGCGCGTCGGTCAGAGCATTGATGAGCTGCACGTTGACGCGCACCTGATCGTTCGCTTTCTGCACGCTGCCTTCCAAAATGTGGGCCACGCCAAGTTGCTTTGCGATCTGGGGAAGATTTTCCGGCGCGCTCTTGAAGTGTTGCGTTGAAGTGCGCGAAATCACCTTCAGGTCGGCGACCTTGGCGAGACGCGTGAGGATTTCATCCTGCACACCTTCACAAAAGTAGGCATTGTCCGGGTCGCGACTGAGATTGTCGAACGGCAGCACGGCGATCGATTTGTTCGCGATCGTTGCCGTGGTCGGCGGACCCAACGTATCCGATTTCGAGCGCACGAGTTGATACATGAACAGACCGGCCGCGACGACAGCAAGCGCGATCGTTACGGCAACAATCTTTCGCCCGGTCCGTCGCGCGATCGATTTGGTCGGCTCGATCTCGGATTCGAGTTTGATGCCTTCCGGCGTAATCTCAAACGCCCACGAAAGAATCAGCGAAACCGGAAAACCGAAGATGACGACGATAATAAATATCTTCATCACCCAGGGCGGCGCGTCGAAAGCCGGCAAGAAAATCGACGCCGCCTGAATCAACAGCCAGGAGACGACCGCATACGCGATCGCGACTTTGTAAACATTACGCCGCTTCAGCTCAGCGAAGAAACTCATGCGTTGGGCTTGCCGTCCAGAGCGCTCATTTCAATTGGTCGTCGGCTAGACCCATCGTGTGCAAGAACGCATTCCAGCGCGCGTCCCTCTGGAGGTTCACGAGGAGGGGATCTCTCCGCATGCCGACCAGTCCACTGTCGCGCTGCCGTCGCGCGCGCTCGAGCCACTCGAAAGCCCGATCCTTGTCCCCGCGATACGCGTAGACCTCGGCGATTTGGTAGGCTGCCGTATCGGCGAAGCCCTCGCTCAATCGGGTAAGCGCAGCATCTGCTTCCGGGATTCGTTTCTGACTCCAGCGGGCCATGGCCACGATGAGGAGCCGGGCCCACTCGGCCGCATCATCTTGCGCAGCGATCGCAGCCTCCTCAAAGTTGCCCTCGAGGAGGGAAGGAGAGGCCGAGACCGGCATGGGCCCAGGGCGCCGCCGGATTTAGCTCAACCACCCGCGGGTATTCCGCCCGTGCTTCGGCGAACTGCCTCGTCACCGCCAGGTTGAACGCGAGATACGATCGGGCCTGCGGGTTGACGGGGTCCAGCGCGACGGCCTGGCGATAGAGCTCGATCGCCTTCGCCGCGTCCCCGCGGGCTAAGGCAAGATTACCTGCGGCGGTTAGGAGCGCCGGATCTGCGGGGGCGAGGGCCAAGGCGGTCTGCAGTGTCTCGGCCGCCCCGTTCCAATCAAAATCGAAATAGAGCTGGATCTCCGAGCGGGCGAGCAACGCCTCCGGCAGGTTGGGCTCGAGGGCCAAAGCCCTCGCCGTTGCCTCCCGGGCGCCGGCCAGATGCGCATCGAAGCCCGTCAGCCCAGACTCGGTGGAAAACTGGCAGTGCCACACATGCGTCTGGGCGAGCCCAGCCCAGGCGAGCGCGAAGGAGGGGTCGAGCTCCACCGCCCGTTGATACTCGGCCAACGCTTCGTGCGCGCTCTTTTCCGAGTTGCGATTGAAATAAAACCGGCCCTGTAGATAATGCTGGTGGGCCTCGGCGTTTTTCGTTCCCCCTCTTTCCGCCGCTCGCACTTCCGCTTGAATCGCCGCCTTGGCCGCCGGATCAGCGGCGCCATCAGTGAGCTGACCACTCAACTGTCCCACGATGGTCTGGGCGAGCTCGGTTTGGACGGCGAACACGTCCTTCAAATCACGAGTAAAATTTTCCGACCAGAGTTGCTCGCCCGTGTCGGCACGAGTGAGCCGGGCCGCGATGCGCACGACGTCACCAGCCTTGCGCACGCTTCCCTCGACCAGATGCGCCACGCCGAGTTTCTGCCCGATCTCCTGTGCCGTCGCATTCTTGCCTTTGAAGGAAAACGCCGAGGTCCGCGCGGCGACGTGCAGCCCGGGAATTTTCTGCAGCACAGTCAGCAATTCTTCGCTGATGCCATCTGAAAAATATTCGCTCCCTTTGTCATCGCTGAGATTGGCAAACGCGAGCACCGCGACCGACTTGGCGCTGGCCGCTGACTTGGGTTCCGCCGATGGCCGTGCCGCAACAGATTTTTCCGTCGCCGCAACGAGGGCGGCATCCCGCCGGGGAGTTAGAACAAACTTGTCGAACGCAAAATATCCAAGCGCGAGCACAAGGACGGCGATGATCATGCGATTCATGCGCCGCGCGGTTTGCGGAGCGATGGATTCCTCAGGCGGCACATCCTCGTCCCGTTTCAAACCTTGAGGCGTTAGCTCGAACACCCAACTAAAGATCAGCGCCGGAACGAAACCAATTGCCAGCAAACTGACGATACTGCGGGGCAACCAATCGGGAGCGCCGAACATCGGCAACACGGTGCTCGCGACTTGGGTGAGCAGCCATGCGCCGACGAGATAAAGTCCGGCCATGCGGACGACATTGCGCCGCTTCAGCTCAGCGAAGAAATTGTCGATCTTCATTTCGAATCGGCATGGTCATCTGGAACGATCTTTTTTTGCTCAGTGGGCGGCGGGCAAACCCAATTTTGCAAGCAGACTCTTGTAGCGTGGATCCGGGCGCAGGTCGCGCAATAACGGATCAATCAAAAGACCCAGCGTGCCAGTGTCGTGAGTATCGAACGAAATCTGTAACCACTCGAAAGCCTTCTCTTTCTCGCCGCGCACGGCGTAAACCTCAGCGATTTGATAGGCCAGTTGATCTCGCCCATTGGCGATGAGATCGGCTAAAGCCGCGTCTGCCGCCTCTCGATCTCCGCGCACATGTTGTGCGAGCGCGAGTTCGAAACGGCGATAGCCTTCGTCCGGTTCTAGTTGAGCTTCGCGCAGCGCCGTCTCACTGTCGCCGCGTTGGACTGCGACCAGCACTTGGAACCGACGAGTGGAAGCAGCGGCCGGGTGCAACTCTGCCGCTTTGCGCGCAACCGCGTCCGCCTCGTCCAACTTTCCCTCAAAGAAAAGAACACGAGCGAGGTTGTTCTGCACCGGAAACGCCAGCGGGTCTAATTCCACGGCCTGCCGAGCCTGTTTCTCAGCCTCATCAGGTTTACCCAAATAAACGACGACTCGCGCCAGGAGATCGTTCGCCGTCGGATTCGCGGGCGAAAGTTCCTTGGCGCGCTTTAGTTCGGTCAGGCCTTCGGCAAATTTCCACTCTGTAAAACAGCGAACCCAGCCGAGGGCGGCATGCGCCTCGGCCAGCGTGGGCGCAATCGCCACCGCCTTCTCCGCATCCTCGCGTGCTTTCGGCCATGCGGTTTTGCCTTGGCCGCTAAGATCCCCGATCAGCGTCCACGCTTCGGAACGCTCTGCATATGCCAGCGCATAATCCGGATCCAGCCGGATAGCCTCATCGAAGTGAGCAACCGCTTTGCGATGATCTTCGAGATTGCGTCGCTGGAAATGATAATGACCCAGGAGATAAGCATTGTGTGCTTCTGTATTTTTAGTTGCTGGCTTTGCGGACGACCGTTCATCCAATCCGAGCAACGTCACTTTCAGTGACGAAGCCACCGCCGCGGCGATTTCCTCCTGCACCGCGAAGATGTCTTTGAGTTCACGATCGAACGTTTGCGTCCACAGTTCGATTCCATCCGCGGCATTGATCAATTCGGCGACGATTCGCACCCGCTCCCCCTGTTTACGCACCGTGCCCTCCAGCAGTGTCGCCACGCCCAGCTTTTCGCCGATAGTTTTGGTCTCCTCTTTTCTGTCCTTGAAACGGAAAGAAGAGCTGCGGCCAATGACTTTCAGTTCCCTGATCTGCGCCAGAGCGGCAATCAATTCTTCTGAGAGTCCATCGGAAAAATATTCGTCCTTCGAATCTCCGCTTTCATTCAGCAGCGGCAAGACCGCGATCGATTTCTGTGAAATCGCTGGCGCAGCTGTAGCCGTCTCGCTCTTTCGAGGCGTTGGCATGCTTTTGGGTCGCAAGAATTGATAAGCGAGCAGACCAGCCGCAATTACTGCGACGGCACCAATAAACGTGGCAAACTTCCGCGGACTCCAAGTTGGCAGGACCGCATCAGCCGGGACGTTCTCCGTTCGCTTCAGACCTTCCGGTGTTGCTTCGAACGCCCAGGAGATCATCACCGAAATGACGAATCCTAAGGCGAGGAAAACGACGAACGCTTTCATTACCCAGGCCGGTGCTTCAAACGTCGGAAGAAGAATCGACGCCGCCTGGACAAGCAGCCATGCCACCACCGCGTAGGTGATCGCTACCTTGTAAACATTGCGCCGCCTCAGCTCGGCAAAGAAGTTTTCGATCTTCATTTTTGTGCCGCTGTTGCCGGCACGACCATTTTCCCAACCAAGGCGGCAAAGCGCGGATCATCACGGATCGGATCCCACACCGGCTCGTCGTTGTAAAAGACGCCCAGCGCCCCGGTCGCCAAGCCCCTATCCAACCATGAAAACGCCATCTCCTTGTCGTTCAGCGTCGCGTAAATCTTGGCAATCCAGTGAGCCGTGCTCAGGCTTGCACCGGATATCGCTTCTAATTCTTTAATGCTTTGGAGTGCTTCCGCCTGCTTCCCCGACGCTGCATAGGCCATCCCAGTGCTGTAGATAAAAAGCGGATCATCTTTCCTTATGGCTTTGGCTTTCTCGATTTCTGCGAAGGCTTCGTTGAGTGATCCGCTTCGAATGTAGAGACCTATCTCCCAGGTGGCGCTAAGTGGAGGACCTAGTTCATTAGCCTGCCGTAGTAATTCGAAAGCTCGCGCGTAATCTCGCTTGAAGTAGTAAGGAATGACCACAGCCCGCGCAATGATTGATGACAACGGATCGAGCGCGCGAGCTTTCATTAGCTCCGCCGATGCCTTATCCAGAAGTCCCTGCCGGATGAAGGAGAGTCCCAAATTATAACGCGCCACCGCCAAGTTCGAGTTGAGTTCGATCGCGTGACGAAGTTCTCCGTCGCCAACTGAGAAATTCGAAGGGGCGAATCCAATGTAAACGAGACCAAGTGCGACGTGAGCTTCGGCCAGATTTTGGTCAAGGGCGAGGGCTTTGCGCGCGGCTTCTTCCGCTTTGCGCCGGCCTTCAATTGGTGCGATCGATCCGTAGTATCCGAGATTTGCGTACGCATCCGCCAAGCCCGCATAAGCGAGTGCATACTTACTGTCTTCTTGAAGCGCTTTTTCGTAGTAATTGACGGACGCAAGTAGATCCGCGTTCGTGCGCCGTTGAGCGGCCGCGCGGCCTTGCATGTAATATTGGAAAGCCTTGAGGTTCTCGGTTGGACGCTTTGCCAGTTGTTCGCGTTCGGGACCGGTCAGCTTGAGGCGCAGTTTCTCCGAGACCTCTTTCGCGATTTCTTCCTGCACCGCAAAGACGTCGGCCAGCTTGCGGTTATATTGCTGACCCCACACCTGGCTATTGTCCTGCGTGTTGATCAGCTCGACGCCGATAGTTAGGCCATCACCGCGTTGTCTGACTCGGCCCGTAAGCAACGTCTGCACCTTCAGCTCTTTTCCTACCGTCTGCGCATTCGTCTCCTTTCCTTTGTAATGAAAGACTGAGTTACGCGACATCACCTTGAGCTTCGGCAGTTCGGAAAGGCTGTTGATGATGCTTTCGGGAATACCGTCACAGAGGTAGTCATTGTTTGGGTCGCGGTTCTGATTTTCAAAAGGTAGCACCGCGATGGATTTCTCCGGCAGACCAGCCGGAGACGCGCCGCTGCTGGGAGCGCTAAGGCGTCCTACGAAAAACAATGCAACGGACAACGCAGCGCCAATCAGCCTGACATAAATCCAGGTGCGATTTTTCGAAACGCGTTTGTCGGAAAGACCGACATCTTCCGTGTGCTTGATTCCTTCCGGTGTCAGCTCGAATGCCCACGCAATCACGAGCGCGATTGGAAATCCGATGATGATTACGAGCACAATTAATCTGAGGGCCCAATTCGGAATTTCAAAGATTGGGAAAACCTGTGTTGTGACCTGGACTAGCAGCCAAGCCACGACCGCGTACGCGACAGCAACTTTGTAAACATTGCGGCGCTTCAGCTCGGCGAAGAAGCTCTTCGGATTCATGGCCTTGCTCTTGCCACATGGTCAATTTATAGCAAGGCTAGCGTTACTCTAAACTGCGCTAACCACTTCGCGAACGGCGAGGCGAAGCGGCTTGAAAATCTGCGCGGGCCGATCAAAGTCATGAACCCGGAAAGATTGACATCTCATGGCACATCAACCAACTGAATCAAAACGTCTTCTATCACACGTCATCGCCGACTGGGCTTGTTCGTTGAAGTACGAGCATCTTTCACCAGAGGCGATTCAAGCGGCGAAATTGTTCTGGTTCGACTCCATCGGCTGCGCACTGGGTGGCAGTCAGCAGGATGATGCCAAGATTTTGCTGAAGCACTATCGCTCCATGGGTGGCGGGAACGGCGACGCCACCGCGTTCGTGTCCGGCTTCAAAACCAACCCAGTCGACGCGTCATTTCTGAATGGCCACATGATCCGGGCCATGGATTACAACGACATCTATTGGAAGGCCGATCCATGTCATCCGAGCGATCTCATCGCCGCGCCGCTAGCCCTCTGCGAAAGCGAAGGTCTGAGCGGCCAGGATCTGATTCTCGCCACCATCATTGCCTACGAAATTGAAATGCGCCTTTGCGAAGTGGGACGGCCCGGTGTGCGCGAATACGGTTGGCATCATGCGACGTTGAGTGCGTTCGCGGCGCCCGTCGCGGCGGGCCGCGTGCTGAATCTTACGCCGGACCAAATGGTGTCCGCGATCGGCATCAGCGCGGCGCGAACATTTTGTCCGGGCGCGGTGACTGCGGGCAAGCTGACCAACATGAAAAACACGGTTGATCCGTGGGCGGGACGCATGGGTGCGGAGAGCGCGCTTTTGGCACACGATGGATTTTCTGGTCCCGAGCATATCATCGACGGCAAAGAAGGGCTCTTTGCTGTGTTCAAGCATGTGCAATACAAAGGACAACCAGCCGGTTTCGACGGCGAGGCGCTGGTGAAGGATCTCCCCAACTCGCGGGAGTCTCACTATCGCATTCTCGATTGCGGCATGAAGAGTTTCCCGATCGAAGCGCTCAGTCACGCGCCTCTTACCGCCATGATGAAAACGGTGAAGGAACACAACATTCGCGCTAACGACGTGAAGGAAATTAAAGTGGAAGTGATTGCGCGCGCCGCCGACATCCTGGGCGATCCTCACAAGTACCGACCGGACTCCAAGGAAACCGCAGATCATTCATTGCCGTATTGCATGGCTGTCGGGCTGCTGGACGGCATGGTGACGCCGCTGCAATTCCGCGAGGAGCGGGTGCTGGATGAAACACTCATTCCAATCATGGACAAGGTGAAAGTGGTCGCCAACGAAGAGTTCGAAGCGCTATTTCCCAAGTTTCAGCCGAGCCGCGTGACGATCACGACCAATAATGGCAAGTCACACTCCACCCGAGTCGATGTTCCCAAGGGCGATCCGCGCGATCCAATGACTGAAGAAGAAATCGCAGTAAAATTCACGGCGCTCGGCGGCGATGTCGTCGGCAAGGATCAATGCAAAAAATTGCAGCGATTTATCATGAGCATGGAAACCGCTGAGAAACTTGACCAACTCTTCGAGCTAACTACGGCTCGCGCGTGAATCGGATTTGTTCTGGGGAGCGCACGCGTCTCGCGTGCTGGCGATGGCGTCTCGCCATCGCGGACTTTTCCAGAAAACCTCTTACCTCAAGAAACACTCTTCGCCCGGGTTCGTGCTTGCGGAGAAAAGTTCGTTGCGGCGCGACGCCGCAACCAGCACGCGAGACGCGTGCGCTACCCAGAATCACTTTTCGCCCGCAAATGCGCCAACGGCGCTACGATTATGCGGACGCGAGTGCCGCCATTTTCAACGTCGTGTTCCAATTCCGGCAGGTGCCGCGCGTGCCAAGGTATCTTTCAATCACGGCCAGCGTCAGCTTCGATCTACCGATGCCGTCCGGGTAAACGATGTAAGCGTGCCGACCGTACGCACCGACGCGCTCGCGGCCCTTGATCGCGTTTTCCAACGCTTTTACCTGCGAAGCGGTCGGTGCGCTCTTTAACACGGCCACAACCAAATGCGACGCATCGTTTTTCGCCGCGTCGCGAAACGGATTGTGCACAATGACCTCTTCCCATTCTTTGACGGTGCGGACGAAAAAATCCGTTTGTAATCCGAGACGTTTTTCTGCTTCGCGCTCGAGGTGTTGCTCCAACGCGGCGCCGGTGAGTGAGCCGCCGCGGAAAACGACATTGCCGCTTTGCAGCAGTGTCTGCGCGTTGACGAAGCCGAGTTTCATTAGCCATGCGCGCAGATCGGCCATCGCGATTTTCCCGGTCCTGCCGAGGTTCACGGCGCGAAGAAAACCGAGGTGAGTGGGCACGCAGCGCGATGATCTCTATGCCGTTGAACTCCCCTCGCCTGATCCGAACTGGATTCCCTGCGCTAGGGGAAGCTCGCTCGAAAAATTGATCGTGTTGGTCTGACGTCGCATGTAACTCTTCCAGCAATCGCTCCCGCTCTCGCGGCCGCCGCCGGTATTTTTCTCGCCACCGAACGCCCCGCCGATCTCTGCGCCGCTGGTGCCGGTGTTTACATTGGCGATTCCGCAATCGCTTCCGACCGCGCTTACGAACCTCTCAGCCTCGCGCACGTCGTTCGTAAAAATCGACGAGGTCAAACCTTGCGGCACGTTGTTGTGAATCGCGATCGCTTCATCAAAATCGCGATAAGTCATCAGATAAAGCAGCGGCCCGAACGTTTCGTGTTGCACGATTTCGTAATCCGATTTTGCGGTCGCCAGGCATGGCTTCATGTAACATTCGCCGGGAACGCTCAGCCGTTCGCCGCCATAAAGGATTTGGCCACCCTCATCTTTCAATCGCTGGATGGAATGCTGGACAAGATCGACAGCGCTCTTATCGATGAGCGGGCCCATCACGGTTTTTTTATCGAGCGGATTCCCGATCGCCAAACTCTTATAAGCAGCCAAAAGTTTGTGTCGAACTTTGGACGCAACCGACTCGTGCATGATTACGCGTCGCGTGGAAGTGCAACGTTGTCCCGCCGTGCCGACCGCGCCGAAAAAGATCGATTGCGTCGCCATATCGAGATCGGCGCTTGGCGTGACGATGAGCGCGTTGTTCCCGCCCAGCTCCATGATCGTTCTGCCAAGACGGCCATGAACGGCCTTGGCAACATTCAAACCCATGCCTACCGAGCCGGTCGCGGATACCAACGGGATGCGGTGGTCGTCGGCCAGTTTCTGGCCGACAGTTTTGCGATCGCCGATCAGCAAAGTAAAAATTGCCGGATCGGCGCCCGTTTCGTGACAGACGCGCTCCGCGATTTTTGTGACCGCAATTGCGGTGAGCGGCGTTTTTTCCGAAGGTTTCCAAACTGTGGGATCGCCACAAACAGCGGCGAGCGCGGCATTCCACGACCAAACCGCGACCGGAAAATTGAACGCGGTGATCACTGCGACGACCCCGAGCGGATGCCATTGCTCCATCAACCGATGACTCCGCCGTTCTGATTGAATTGTCAGGCCATAAAGCATGCGCGATTGACCGACCGCGAGATCGCAAATGTCGATCATCTCTTGCACTTCGCCTTCGCCTTCCGCGATGATCTTTCCGGTCTCCAGTGTCACGAGTTGGCCAAGCTCGTGTTTCGACTCGCGCAAGGCGCTGCCGAGGCGGCGAACGGTCTCGCCCCGAACCGGCCCCGGCGTGATGCGCCATTTTAAGAATGCTTCCTGCGCACGGGCGATTGCCTTTTGATAATCCTCGTCGGATGCCGTGCGCACGCTGGCGAGTCGTTGCCCATCAATCGGCGAGATCTTATCGATCTTCGTGCCGCCTCCGCGCCATTCACCGCAGAAGACGCCGGGATTTTCGTCGGCGATGCCGAGTTTATCTAAAACAGGTTGCATAGGTGGATCGACCGCTCCGCGGGCGATGTTACTCTACGCGGCTTTGCCGCCATTTTTTAGCATCGCGCGCGGAGCGCACGATCCACCACGTCCATATCATTTTCGCCCCCGGCAGTATTTGCGCATCAAATCCATAGCTTCATCGATAACTTCGGCCGTGATATCGAGCGGTGGACGGAAACGAATCGAATTCTCGCCGGAACGGAGCGTGAGCACGCTGAGATCGAAAAAGCCTTTCCAGAATTCTTCGCGCGTTCTTGGATTGGGAAGGTCGAAGGCGAGGAACAGTCCCCGGCCGCGCGCTGCAGAAATCGTTGGCTCCTCGCGTTGCAAATCGCGGAGTTGATCCAGAAAATACGCGCCTACTTTCGCAGCGTTCTCCACCAAATGTTCTTCCTCGATGATGCGCAGGTAATGCGTCGAACGCACCATATCGGTGAAATTTCCGCCCCATGTTGAATTCAATCGGCTCGACAAGCGAAACGCATTGTCCTTCACTTCGTCGAGGCGTGGACCGGCCATCACGCCGCACACCTGCGCCTTTTTCCCGAATGCCAGCAGGTCTGGCAAAACATTGAAATGTTCGCAGCACCAGTTGCGACCCGTCGCGCCCATGCCGCATTGCACTTCGTCGAAGATGAGAAGCATGTCGTTTTCGTCGCAAATCTTTCGCAACGTCTGCAGCCATTCGCCGCGAAAATGATTATCGCCACCTTCACCCTGGATCGGCTCGATGATGATCGCGCAGATGTCGATCTTGCGCTGCTCAATGAACTCGTGGATCTCGCGCTCCGCTTTCGCTTCGCGCTCAATCACGTCCGCTTCGCGCTCTGATTCCGGCAACGAAAAATCGATGCACGGACATGAAACGCGGGGCCAATCGAATTTTTCGAACAAATCCGTCTTGCGCGGATCGGTGTTCGTGAGACTCATCGTATAGCCGCTGCGACCGTGAAAGGCGTGCCGGAAATGCAAAATCTGCGTGCCGCGTTCGCCATGACCTGCGGCCATGTTCTTGCGCACCTTCCAATCCATTGCCGCCTTCAAACAATTTTCGACCGCAAGCGCGCCGCCCTCGATAAAAAGATAGCGATCGAGCGGCGGCAAACCGACGACGTGATCGAACGTCTCCACGAATTTCGCGTAGTCCTCCGAGTAAATATCAGAGTTCGCGATTTTGACTTTGGCCGCGCGCAGGAGGTCGACCTGCACCGCCGGATTATCGAAATATGGATGATTAAAGCCGACCGGCATCGAGCCGAAAAAGCCATAGAGATCAATCAGCCGCCGATCGCTGGCGGCATTGTACAAATACGAACCGCGACTTTTTTCCAGATCAACGATGACCTTGAAACCGTCGAGCAGAACGTGTTGCCCAATCGTCTCGAGCACGTCCGACGGCGATATTCCTTTTTGTTTTTCGCTCTTTGTGGGGCGGCTTCGAGGCGAAGCCGCTTCCGTGAGCACGGGCGGCATACTCATCCGTTGATCGTAACCTGAGCGGTGAACCCGGTCAATGGGGCGCACCGTAGCACAGATATCTTGTCTGTGGGGACACCGGGCATCGTGCCTGGTGTCTGGAAATTGTAATCGGCAGGCGAGACGCCCGCCGGCCCCACAGGCAGGATGCCTGCGCTACGGCGTTTATACGATGCCGTCGCGCAACATCGCGTGTTTTTCCGCCAGCAACTCCTGCGTGAGCTTATAACCGCGTTTGTCCACGTTGCGCTGCGTGCCCGCGAAATGAGTATTGATGCGCAGACGGGCGGAGCGACAAAAATAATCGGCGACGGAAAGAACTTCATTGGCGGGCGCGCCGTTATCTATTTTCCATTGAGCAAACGAACAAGTCGCACTGATTGCGAATAGCTCAGTCGCAATTCCGACGAAGCGCGATAGCAACAATTGTTCGCGGTCGAGTTTCGGGCCGAACCGAGCCATGGCGTGAAACAGGCCGCGTGCAAGCCGCTTGCTTGTCCGCGCGCTGTAATTGACATGGCCGGCCAACGTCCCGTGCAGATTGTCGATCTTACCCGCGCCATTCCGTAGCCACTGTCGCGGATACCAGCCGGCATAAAATTTCCCAGAACTCAACACCGCCTTGAGACGTTCCGATTTCGGCAATTGCGTGTTGAATATTGCACCGCCGACTTTCAAATGCGGATCGAGCGCTTCGCGCGCGATGAAGAGCCGCATGATTTCGCTCGAACCTTCAAAGATCGTATTCACGCGGCAATCACGCAGGAATCTTTCCACGGCGATCGGCGGCTCGCCCCGTCCGGCTAGCGATTGCGCAGTTTCGTAGCCGCGACCGCCGCGCACTTGCATCGCGTCATCGGCAATCTTCCAGGTCATTTCCGTCGCCCACATTTTGCACATGGCTGTTTCGATGCGCAGATCGGACGCCTTGCGATCGAGCAGCGACGAACTGAGAAATGTCATTGCTTCCATCGCAAAAACGTTCCCCGCCATCTCCGCGATTTTTCCTGCAATAGCGGCATGTTGGCCGATCGGGACCCCCCATTGAATCCGTTCGTTGGCCCACTTGCGCGAAATTTCCAGTAACCGCTTGGAAACGCCCACGCACGCGGCCGGCAACGTGAGCCGCCCCGTGTTCAAAGTGGTGAGCGCGACTTTGAGTCCTTTGCCTTCGCCCGCGATAATATTTTCGCGGGGCACACGCACATCGTTGAACGTGACCACCGCGTTATAGAGCGCGCGCAATCCCATAAACCGGCAGCGGTACGCGATCTTCAGGCCCGGCGTGTCCACATCGACAATGAATGCCGTGATTTGTTTGCGCTCCTTGCCACCGACCATCTTTGGCGGCGTGCGCGCCATCACCACCAGCACGCCTGCTTTCACGCCGTTTGTGCACCAAAGTTTCTCGCCATTCAAAACGAACTCAGAGCCGTCAGGCGTTGGCTCTGCGCGAAGGCTCATCGTCGCCGGGTCGGAGCCGGCGTGAGATTCGGTCAGGGCAAACGCCGAGATTTCGCCACCTGCGACGCGCGGCAGATATTTTTGTTTTTGTTCTTCTGTGCCAAACAAAAGCAATGGTTGTGCGACCCCGATTGATTGATGCGCCGAAACCAGCGCGGCCACATTTCCATCCCAACTACCGAGCAAAACCGCCGCGCACCCGTAGTTATACTGCGATAAACCGAGCCCGCCGTATTTCTGTGGCACCTTGATTCCAAACGCACCGATCTGCGCGAGGCCAGCAAAGTTTTCGGGCGGAATTTCACCGGTGCGGTCGATCTCGTCCGGATCGACGTGATCGCGCAAATAAGTTTCCAGGTTTTGCAGGAACGATTCGCCGGCAGCGCGGTCCTCCGCGCTTTGCGCCGGCCACGGGTAAATCCGATCGAAATCGTAGCGTCCGATGAAAAGGTTGCTGGCGAAACTGCCACGATCCTCTAGTGGATCGCGTGCGGCCTCAGCCAGTTCCAGCGCTTCGCGCTGGCCTTTGGCCATCTTCGAAGTGTCGATGACGGGCGCGCTAGACTTCTCACGCCTCGCGCTGGTTTCTTCAGCGATCTGTTTCTCCGGCGCCTCGAGAGGGGATTTCATAGTAGCACAGGCTTCCAGCCTGTGGGGACACCGGGCATCTTGCCTGGTGTCTGACTTCTTTTAAATGAATATTCGGCAGGCGAGACGCCCGCCCGGCCCCACAGGCAAGATGCCTGTGCCACATCAATCCTCATAAAATTTCGTTCCATCCCGGGCGTGCTTTTTCAATATCTCACACGGCGCAAACTTCTCTTCGCTCTGCGCGAGTCGCTCCATTTCTTCGACGATCTTTTTCAGCCCAAAGTGTTCCGCGAAACGCAATGGCCCCCCGCGGAACGGCGCGAAACCGATTCCCAAAATCATTCCGTAGTCCGCGTCCTCGGGCGAATCGACTACCTTCTCTTCCATACAATGCGCGGCTTCGTTGACCATCAGAAAAATAAGACGGTGGACCAGCCCGTCTTCGCTCAGTCTTAATCGCGGATCGCGATGCATCTCCGGCGGAATGACCGGACCTTCAGCACCTTCGGGATCGCCATGCAAGCCGCGCCGCCATTTCATGAGCGCGTCGTTAGGCGTTTGCGTTTTGCCTTCGTATTTATAAAAGCCAGCGCCCGTTTTGCGGCCAAGCATCTTGCCGTCGCGCAACCAGAGCAGCGCACCACGAACATGATCACGCCGTCCGTATGCCGCCTCAAGTGTATTGCCAATATCGACAGCGATATCGACGCCGATTTCATCGATCAAACGCAGCGGCCCCATCGGCATCCCCCATTGCAAAAGTGCATTATCGATCTTGTCCGCGTTCACACCGCTTTCAAACAGCTCCGCGGCATCAAGCAAGTAAGGGAACAAAACGCGGTTGACGAGGAACCCGGGACTGTCGCGCACAATCACGGGTAGCTTTCCGATTTGCTGTACAAAGGCGAGCGACCGCTCGCGCGTCTCCTCCGACGTTTGTTTTGCAACCACAACTTCCACCAGCTTCATCCGGCTAACCGGATTAAAAAAATGAAGGCCGATGATGTGCTCGGGTGAAACGGTCGCGTCGGCGAGCTCGCTGACTGAAAGGGCTGAGGTATTTGTAGCGACGATCGTTTTCGGACCGGCCTGCATCGCCAGCTCGCGGAAGATTTCTTTTTTGATCTCGATCTTTTCCGAAGCGGCTTCGATCACAAATTGCACATCACGCAATTCCATCGGCGCAGTCGATGCTACAATCCGGGCGCGTCCCTCTCTTGCTTTTTCCGCGCTCATCAAACCGCGCTTTACTGCGTCGGCGTAAGTTTTCTCAATGTTAGCCAGGCCGCGGTCGATTTGCTCTCGTGCGATATCGCGCAGGATCACCGTAACGCCGCGAGAGCTGAGCCACTGCGCGATACCCGAACCCATTACGCCCGCCCCGATCACAGCGGCGTGCACTACCTTTTGCGCGGGAATCTTCGCAGAGCCTTTCTTATATTTCTCGGCCAGAAAGAAATTGCGGATCAGGTTTTGAGTCGATTCGGTTTTGCCGAGATCGACGATCGCGTCCAGCTCAAAGGCGAGCGATTGCTGAGTGGAAGCAAAAAGACCGTTCTTGAGCACCTCGAGCGCGCGCGCCGGCGCCGGATTGTGATTGCGCGGCACGGGAATTTCCTGATCAATCTTCGGTGCAGGTGAAGGTTTGCGTTTTCCATCGCGCAACTTCTTCCGCGCAACATCGACCAGTTGATCGCGCGGCGTGACTTCATCGACCAAGCCGAGCTTCAAGGCTTCCTGCGCAGAATAAAGCTTCCCCTTCAAGATCACATCGGCGGCTCTGTCCGCACCAATCAAGCGGGGCAGGCGCGTGCAGCCGCCCCACGCGGGAATTAACCCAAGCGTCGTTTCCGGCAGACCGATACGTGTGCTTGGATCATCTGACGCTACGCGATAATCGCAGGCCAGCGTGACTTCATATCCTCCGCCAGCGCATGCCCCGTGGATTGCGGCCACGGTCGGAATTCGCAATTCGGCAAGCCGGTTAAGGATCCGTTGTCCTTCCGCAATGAACGCACGCAAATCCCCGGTTTGCGCTAGTTTCAACAGCGTCTTCAAATCCGCGCCGGCAACGAAGATCGATTTTTTCGCCGACGTAATGATCAGCCCGCGCAACGAACTCTCGTTCTCTACAAAATCGAGATGTTCATTTAACTCATCGAGAGTAGCAGCGTCGAAAATGTTCGCGCCCGATTCGGGACGATCGAACGCAAGCACGCAAACGTGATCATCGCCGATCTCACGCCGAATCATTGAGCCTGTCGCAACTGCCGCCATGGGAATTATCTTGGTTCGTTTCGCGCAAATTCCAAGCGGAGACAGAATCCCCGCCACAAAACAATAGCAAGAGACTCCCATTCGACTTCGCTCAGGGCAAGACTTTCACTCGGATGACAAGAAGATGATTTGGAGGCGCAAGCAGAATGCGTGGGTGGATCGTCGCTCCGCGGGCGATGTTATTATCAGGCCTTCGGCCGCATTTTTTTAACGTCGAGCAAGGGACTGCTCGATCCACCGATTGACGCTCTCCACGACCGAGTGTTAAAACTCGGCGGCAGTTGCGCATGAAAATTCGCTTATGGTCGGCAAAATCTTAGAGCCAGAAATCAGGAGCATGATCGACGCCCGTAATTTCGGTGCGTTGCGTGAGGTATTTCGCGAATGGCCGCCGGCCGACGTCGCGGAAGTGATCCTCGATCTGCCCGAAGACGAACAGGTCATTATCTTTCGCGTCCTGCCTCATGCGTTGGCAGCGGATGTTTTTGAATATCTCGATGTCGATTCGCAGCAGAAATTGCTGCATGCCATGGCACACGAGCAGGTGGTGGCCATTCTAAACGAAATGTCGCCGGACGACCGCACTGCGCTGTTGGAAGAATTGCCCAGTGCGGCGGCGCGGCAATTAATCCGACTGCTAACGCCAGAGGAACGTCACGTCGCACAATCATTGCTCGGATATCCGGAGGGCAGTGTGGGCCGTTTGATGACCCCGGATTTCATCGCTGTGCCCGAAGATTGGACGGTCCAACAAGTCCTCGATTACGTGCGAGAGCACGGCCAGGACAGCGAGACGCTCAACGTGGTTTATGTCGTCGATGAGCGGGGCAAATTGATCGACGACATCCGCATGCGCGAGTTTTTGCTCAAGCCGCTCACCGTCAAAGTGAGCGACATCCGCGACCGAACATTCGTCGCGCTGAACGTGAGTGATTCGCAGGAGGACGCGCTCAACGTGTTCCGGAAATATGATCGCACTGCATTACCGGTGGTCGATTCGAGCGGTATTCTCGTCGGGATTGTGACGATCGACGACATGCTCGATGTCGCCGAGGCAGAAGCGACTGAAGACATTCAAAAGTTCGGCGGCATGGAGGCGTTGGACGAGCCGTATATGCGCATTCCACTGTGGCGAATGGTGCGAAAGCGGGCCGGCTGGCTTGTGGTTCTGTTCCTGGGCGAAATGCTTACCGCGACAGCAATGGCAAATTACCAGGATGAAATCGCCAAGGCGGTGGTCCTGGCGTTATTTTTGCCGTTGATCATCTCCAGTGGCGGCAATTCCGGATCGCAAGCATCGACATTGATCATTCGCGCCATGGCGCTGGGCGAACTTCGCTTGCGCGACTGGTGGCGGGTCGCGAGTCGCGAGATTCGCGCCGGCTTTTCGTTAGGCGCGATTCTAGGCGCAATCGGTACAGCACGGGTCGCGATCTGGTCAATCGTTGGGGACCATTACTTCCATAGACAATTGTATGGTCCGCATTGGCCGCTAGTGGCGCTCACGGTCGGCATTGCGCTCGTCGGAGTCGTTCTGTGGGGGTCCCTTTCTGGATCAATGCTACCATTTATTTTGCGTCGCCTCGGCGCCGATCCGGCAACTTCGTCTGCCCCGTTTGTTGCTACTCTTGTCGACGTTACCGGACTTATCATTTATTTCAGCATCGCGTTGGTAATCATGCGCGGTGCCATGCTCTAACTGTCGCCGTCATCGCCGATCGCCGTCTTGGCTCCGGAAAGAAATGGGCTGGCCGGGGTCGCCGACCCCGGCTACAACTGAGAACAATCATGTTGTCGATCCAAAAAATCCTCGGACGCGATCAAAAGTTTTACGATTTGCTGGAGGCGAGCGCGCAACAAGCGGACGCGAGCGTACATCATTTGATCGCGCTGCTGGAGCGGCTCGAGCAAAAAGAGTCGCCGCAAAGTCTGGAAGAATTCGTGCACAGCCGGCGCAAAGACAAACAAATCACCCAGGAGCTGACCGAGGAGCTTTGCAAAACGTTTATCACCCCGCTGGAGCGTGAAGACATTCAGGCGCTTTCGGCCGCGCTTTATAAAATCCCGAAGACGGTGGAGAAAATAGGCGAGCGCGTCTTGATTTGCCCGGAAGATTTGCAGGGTCGCAGTTTCCGCAAACAAGTGGAGCTCCTTGATCAAGCGGCCGAAACCGTGCTCCTGATGGTGAAACAATTGCGCAAGGGAACTGACGCGGCGACGGCGCGCGAAATGAACGCCAAACTCCAGTCGATCGAGGGCGAAGCCGACAAACTGGAGCTCGATTTGTTGCGCGATCTTTACCAGGGCGATTACAAGACAAAGCAGGTGATTTTTCTGCGCGATCTGTTCGAGTTGATGGAAAAGGTAGTCGACCGCTGCCGGGATGCGGGAAATATCGTCCTCGAAGTGGCGCTGAAGTATTCGTAGCCGACTGCGGCTGATGCTTACTTTTTTTTCTGTCGTCGTCGCGGCGATCATTTTTGAATACAGCAACGGCTTTCACGACGCCGCGAATGCGATCGCCACCGTGGTCTCGACACGAGTTCTGACGCCGCGCAAGGCGATTGCGATGGCGGCGTTTTTCAATCTCACCGGCGCGCTCCTTGGCGGCGCGGTGGCTTCAACGATCGGGAAGGGGCTGGTGGACACCAACATCGTCACAATGCCGACGGTGCTCTGCGCAGTCATCGCCGCATTCGCATGGAACATCGCCACATGGTGGTTCGGCTTGCCATCCAGTTCGAGCCATTCTCTCATCGGTGGACTTTGCGGAGCGGCGCTGGCCGCCGCACATGGTAATTGGTCGGTCATAAAATGGAACGCGGGCGTGTGGCCGAAAGTTATTGCGCCCATGATCACGTCCCCATTCGCAGGTTTCATTTTCGGCGCGCTGCTGATGTTTTTGCTTTTCGTGACACTGCATCGTTTCACGCCGCACTTTGTGCAATCGCTTTTCGGCAAACTGCAAATCTTCAGCGCAGCGTGGATGGCGCACAGTCACGGCACGAATGACGCCCAGAAAACAATGGGCATCATCACGCTCGCGCTATTTACCGGCACGAAAGCCGGAAGCTTCGATCATCTGCCTGGCTGGCTAGACTTTCTGAAAACGCCGGTTTTCGTGCTGCCCACTTGGGTTATCAGTCTCTGCGCCGTCACCATGGCGGTGGGAACCGCCGCGGGCGGTTGGCGCATCATTCGAACGCTCGGTCACCGGATGGTGAAATTGCAACCGGTGCATGGATTTGCGGCAGAAACGACTGCCGCATTGATCATTCAAGGCGCGAGCTACTACGGCATTCCGCTCTCTACCACTCACGTGATCTCCACTTCGATCATGGGCGTGGGCGCGGTGAAACGTTTCAGCGGCATGAAATGGATCGTCGTCGAGCGGATTATCTGGGCCTGGATTTTTACGATCCCGTGTTCTGGAGGCTTAGCCTACCTGCTTTTCCGGGGCTTGAACTTTTTTATTGCGCCGTAGGTCGAGGTTTGTCGTGCCTTGCGCGTGGAATCGTCAGGCCACTTCGCCGCGATGGTTATTTTCCGGGAAGGGTTATCGCGTAGGTGATAAATCCGCAAATGACGACCATCAAAATCATGGCGAGGATGAATATGCCATCAGCGATACGCTCCATTCGATGCATTCGGCGCTTCGAGCGCGTTCGTAGCGCGGAATAGGAAATCAGACAGGACAAGAGAAATAAAAACGCATCAGCGGCAAGGAGATCGTCAGCCACGGTATCCGCCTTTCCGAAAGTGATGACGACGCGGATAAGGCCGATGACAGTCAGGCACACGCCGACCATCGCAGACGAAACGGTAAAAATGTGAATGCTGATATCTTCTTCAAGGTGGTTTTCTGGAGTCGTTTGTGGCATAAAGTAATCTTCCGCGTAGCCTAACGAGAATTATGCTGAATTATTCGGCCCATGCACTTCATAGCAAGAGCGCGCCCGGCCAGAGGCGAACTACTTAGTCGCGACCCACTCGTTGCGCGCGCGTGAATCGGCTACGGCCTGAACAACGCGCATGTAGCGTACGCCTTCTTCGAAATTTGGCCGCGGCCGGATGCGCCCCTTCGATTTTACCGCGGCGAGAAAATCTTCTTCTACGCGCCATTCGCCTTCCAGCTCCGGCGGAAGATCGACCACGTGCAGGGCGCGATCACCGAGTTTGCCGACCTGAACAACGTCGGAACCAAAATCGTACGTGAGAGTGCCGGCGCTACCGTAAATTTCCAGTCGATCGCCCGGAGCCATGGCATCGACACCGCTGAATTCAAGCACGCCTTCCGCGCCATTGTCGAACGCGCAAAGGACAGTCAACAGATCGGGAATGATCACCTCATAGCCCTGGCGCAACGGATGCACCATTTTGCCGCGTGCGAAAACGCCGTTGATGTCTCCAAGCCAGCGTTGTAAGACTTCGACGTAAATCCCCAGCGTAAGCACGTTCAGTCCGCTGATCTCGATCCTTTGCCGCCAATGCGGCGGCGCGTTCGGATCCAGATAATTGCTAGTAAAGCTTTGCAGACGCACGTGGTGCAGACGGCCAATGTAATTTTCAGCAAGGATCTTTTTCACCAGCAAATCAGCGCGCATCCCCATGGGGGGCGGACAAAGCATCGTTACCAGCTCGGGATATCGCTTCGATGCTGCGAGCATTTCCTCGGCTTCGGCCAGATCCATCGACATCCGTGCCTGGCAAAAAACGTGTTTGCCCGCTTCAAGCGCCGAGATCGTTACCGCCGAATGCATGTACGGCGGCGTGCCGATCCAAATAATATCGAGGTCAGGCAAGGCGAGTAGATCGGCCCAGTTCTGCATCGGCGTGGCCGATGGACAATTTTCGCGGCAAAAACTTTCCGAACTCTCGTACGTTGAATTAGAGACAGCCACGATCTCGACTTCAGGATGTTTTTTTAACGCCGGCAAGTGACGGGCGCGAACAATGCTGCCCCCTCCGACAATTCCGATCCGCAGTTTCTGATTATTTTTTGTGGTCATGTATCAAATGCGCTCTCGATCTTGCGAAACCGGTGGCCTCTTGCGCGAGATAAATTTGACCGCGCCGCGGCCCGCCCGTTCAATCCAACCACGAATGGCAGGGACGAACCGCTGAATCATCCGAGATGGAACGTTGTGGCGCGCTCGGCGGCCGCGCGTTCCTGGCGGCCCGAGCTTCTTCTTCATAATTGTTCTCCCTTCGTGTTTATTGGTGTCCATTCGTAATTAACATTCACTTGACCGGCGCGTCTGTGCGCGGCAGCTTACGCGCCTCTTTTGGAGTTACATCATGTCAAGAATTTGCAGCATCACAGGATCAAGAGCGGCGCGCGGTAGCGTCATTCACCGGCGTGGTCTGGCCAAGAAAAAGGGCGGGGTCGGCCGCCACATCACGAAGAATGTGCCGCGCGTTTTCGCGCCCAATTTGCATGAGCACCGCATCTGGGTGCCGGAGTTGAAGAAGTTTGTGCATATTCGCGTGACCACGCGCGGTCTGAAGACGATCAACAAAAATGGCGCGTATCGCGCTTTGAAAAAAGCTGGCGTTATCTAGCCCTCAACGAGAGCTACCCGATTTTCGATCTAACGGTCGTCGATGGAACTCACCCTTCTCAAATCGAAAATCCATCGCGCCACCGTGACGGGTGCGAGTGTGGATTACGAAGGCAGTCTGACGATTTCATCTGATCTGGCTGAATTGGTTGGGCTGCTTGAGTACGAAAGAATCCTCGTCGGAAATCTGAACAACGGCGAACGTTTCGAAACCTACGCTATTTACGGGGAGCCGCAGCGCGGAATTATCGAACTGAACGGCGCCACCGCCCACCTCGGAAAAATTGGCGACCGCCTCACCATTATGAGCTTTGCCCGCCTCGCGTCGGAGGAAGCTGCAATTCATCGGCCGCGGATTCTTGTATTGGACGAAAAGAACGAAATCGTCCGCTACGAGGAAGGCCCTTCGATGCCATCGTTCAAGGTCGTCAGTGGCGAGTAGAGTGTCGAGGGGCTCACCAAGGCGAGCGCCAGAGTTTGATCTGCGACCGGAACAGCCGCTACTTCAGCAGATTTCGCTTTTCCTCGGGGAATGTCCAGCGACCCATCGTTGAACTCGATCACGTAGCCTTCGTTAATCAACCAGCGAAGGTCTGAAGCAAAGGCGAGTTTGCGCGAGTCCGCTCCTTCGCTCGCAACATCGGTAATCAATTTTTCAAAAATTTCTTTGCGATTAATCCCCGGCACTGCCGCCAGGGCTCCAAGGATCGCATTCACCGACGAAGATACTTCAGCTTGCGCGTGGACAAAGGGTCGGACCCGGATTGGCGAGACGAATAACATACCGCGGCGATGCCGGAAGACATTGACGCCAGCTTGTCGAAATCGGCTGGCCAATTCCTGCATTATGTTCGATGGCGATCGGGCCTCGCGCGCCCAGGCATCTTCAACCGCATGATTGAGCACGCGATCGGACAAACGCCGGCTTAAAACTCCGCCGATGACCACTTCCTCTACGCCATGCAATAGGCCCGGTAAATAATTCGAACGAAAATGCCGTTCTGCTTCCGCTGCGGACGAGAATGTCGAGGGCGTTTCTTCGCGCGACGTTGTATATGTCGTCACTGTTCGCGCTCCTTCCTTCCATCGCTCGATCAACGCCAAGTCGTTCACGATTTCGATCTGCCGCTGATAATCGGCAAAGCTCATTCGACGGCTGAAGCGCTGTTCATAAAGGCTGCGAAGTTGCGGTTGATAATTGTGGTGATTGGTCGGGCCAAGCAGGGTCCCGCTCAATCGACATCGTGCGACGTTTGAGAAATTTCCCTTGATCGGATCGGATTGCGTGATGTCGATCTTGTAGAAATCCTCATGGGCGAATCGAAATGCATTCCGCTCAAGAAATTCCTGATCAAGAGATACGGCTCCATTCTCACCTATTTGGTAAAGCGGCGATTCCGCCTTTGCCGTCAAACGAACCTCGTAGCGTTCCGGTTTTTCCAGGAACAGGCGCGCGAGCGCAAAAAGCGAATAGGCAACTGAGCCCGACTTAATCTGTGCTACTACATTCTCGAACGCCGGCGAGTACGGCAGAAAACGAATCGTAATTTCCAGCGGCGATCCCGTGACCGGAGCATGCCGATCTTGTGAAAGGCGATCTTTGGCTTCGTGCGGACGATACTCACGCCCGCCCGTCTTCTTTCGCAATCCGCCTTGCTTCTCTTTATCGGCCGCGGATGTTCGCCGCGGCGAATCCGTTCGTCGCCGAGTTGGATGCTCGCCATGGCGAATCCGTCCATCGGCGGATTGGATGTTGGCTGTTCGGCGTTTTCCGCCGCCGTCTCGTTTATTGCGCGGAGAATGATGCCGACCGCGTGGTCCCCTTCCCTCCTCTTCCCCCGTGTAATGCTCGTAGTTCCTCGCCTCAGCGGGTTCTTTCACCCACGCAGGCAGCAACTTCAAATCGAGAAAATCAACAGGTTCGACAGTGGAAGAGGACATCGCTTCCATCTACTCGAACAATAAAAGAAGTAAACCCGAAGGTGTAGCGGTAGCTGGCCACAGCCGCAACCCGTTCAGATCTGCGCGTGAGCACACACGCCTCTAGAATTCCTGAAATTGATTGACAAGCTCTCTAATTCATTTACTTGCCATGCTGTGCCCGGATGGTGCCGGCAATTGCCGGGATTTTCCACGCGCGATCAACACCAACAGAACAAATTTTATGGCGGAAAAATCAATCGAAGAAAAGGTTAAGGACATCATCGTCGAGCAACTCGGCGTCAACCCAGAGCAGGTCACGCCACAGGCCTCTTTTATTGAGGATTTGGGCGCGGACTCGCTGGACATTGTCGAGTTGGTGATGGCGTTTGAAGAAGAATTTTCCGTCGAAGTCCCGGACGAGGACGCCGAAAAGCTGCAGACGGTCGGCGACGTCATCAAGTATATCGAAGAGCGCGCCAAGCCGCAGTAAGTTAGACATAGATGTCGAGTCTCGTAGTTGGAGAAGACTCGACCTATGCGGCCCATGACCCATGCCGCCTATTCGGCTATGGCTCGGAATAACCTCTGCTGTTGCGAAGCCCCATAACGCGTTCACACTAGAGAACGTGGACCTGACGCTTCTCGAGCGGCCGCTGTTTTACATCGGCGGCCACTACGTCACGTTTCTCGGGCTGATTGCGTTCGCAGCTTTCCTGGCAGCCGGGTTCATCGTGGCGCGGATATTACAGAGCCCTGCGATCCGCCGTTTTCTGAGCCGGTTCAAGATCGACAATAACCTGACCGCGATTCTCACCACGCTCCTGAGCCTGGCGGCACTGATCTTCTTCATCGTCAGCGCAATCAACGCAGCCGGGATTCCACTTTACTGGAACGCCCCGTTGCCGGGTGTGACGCTGAGCCTTTTACAAATTTTTCTCCTGATCGCGCTGCTCATCGGGGTTTTCTGGTTCTCGTCCCGCACGAAACGTTTCCTCTTCAATCGTTTCCTGGCCAGAAGCGGCCTCGACCGCGCTTTGCAGCACGCGATTGCGCAAATCGTCGGCTACATCGTGCTAATCGTCGGGATTTTGATCGTCTTGGATAATGCCGGCATCCATCTCGGGGCGCTCACGGTCTTCGCGGGCGCGGTGGGCGTAGGTGTCGGTTTCGGTCTGCAAAATATCGCCAGCAATTTCATCAGCGGTCTGGTCATTCTGGCCGAGCGACCGATTACCCTCGGAGATCGCGTCGAGGTAGCGGGAATCGCCGGTCAAGTGGAACGCATTCGCGCGCGCTGCACGGTGATTCGCACGAACGATAACATCATGATGATAGTGCCAAACACGAAATTCATCGATTCACCCGTGACCAACTGGACCTATACCGATCGGCGGGTGCGATTCCGCATCCCCGTCGGCGTCGCCTATGGCAGCGATATCGCAAAAGTGCGCGACACTCTGCTGGCTGTGGGACGTGAAAATCCCAATACGTTACAAGAACCGGCTCCGGGCGTTTTCCTTAAAAAATTCGGTGACAACTCAATCGACTTCGAGCTGGTGGTCTGGAGCAGTGAGATGAGCGCTCGCCCAAGCCGCTATCGCAGCGATCTCAACTTCGCCATCGTTGAGAAATTTCTTGAGGCCAAGATCGAGATGCCGTTTCCGCAGCGCGATCTCTATATCCGCAGCGGCACGCTCAAGGTGGAAAATGTCACAGAGCAAGAAACAACAAAACGCCGCGAATCAGCGGACGTTCCCTTCCGATCTGCGGAACGCGGATTAGATTGAATCACTCCGCTTTTAAATGCCCTATAATTCTTAGGCGGGCGTTGCTAAGCCGCCTAACAGGGTCGTCGAGAACCATGAAGATTCTCGATGAGGCCACGCCAGGACCCGACCGTATATCTGACGTCATCATCTAGCCTATGCTTCTCGGGTTGGCGATCGCGCCAAAGCACGCTTCACCACTTCTATCAATTGAGCAGCAGCAATCGGCTTCTCGAGAAAGGCGAAGGCCCCCAGACGCAGCGCCTGAGCTTCGACATCGGGCTCCCCAAATGCCGTGATGATGATAACCGGCAATTCCGGCAGGGCACTGGCCAGCGCCAAAACGCCGCGCCCACTGAACATTGGCATCCGCAGATCGGTGATAACCAAGTCGAATCGCTTTTCAGAGTCCGCAAGTTCCTTCACAACCACGAGTGGATCAGACACGCCGGTGACTTGCATGCCTTCACTGGCAAGCACTCTAGTCATCGCCCGCACCATTCCCCGATCGTCATCTACAACCAAAACAGATTTGTTCTGTAACTCGTCCATAATCTTTTCATAGAATAGCACCGTGTCACACGGCAAATCGCCCAGGTGCAACGATCTTCCGCACCAACAAATTCAACCATCCCGCGGTGATTACCAGCCGGTAGCGGAAGTGCGACATTTGCAACAAGAAAATCGTCATATCATGCGCCAACAGCCAACGGAAGTTGAATGCTAAAAGTGCTGCCTTTCCCCCGCGCCGTAGCGCAATCAATTTTCCCGCCATGTTCATTGACGACCCGCTGGGCATATGCGAGACCGAGGCCGGTGCCATCGCTCTTCGTGGTGAAGAATGGGACAAAAAGATTTCGAGCTTCTTCCGCGGTCATGCCCCGACCGTTATCACTGATAGATACCAAGGCCCCCGCACCATTCCTTTGGGCGCTGACCGTCAGGTTTCCTCCATCGGGCATCGCATCCAATGCATTACGGATCAAGTTCAAAAAGGCTTCCCAGAGTTGCTCGGCATCGACGTAAACCGGTGGCAAGTTCGGATCAAGCGCGCTCCTCAAGTCCACGTGCTTTTGATCGAGCAACGGCTGCACGAAATTAAGTTTTTCCTCAAGAAAGCCCTTGAGCGAAACCACAGCACGCTCGGACTTCGGCATTCGCGCGAATCGGAGATACTCCTGCAGCACTTGACCGATTCGCAATACCTGCGAACTCATCTCGCGCAGGAGCGCCTGGCATTCGGCAGCCGAACGGCAGTTGAAATTTGCGAAAACGTTAAGTTCCTGCTCGATCAGGTCAAGGTTGAGGGAAATTGAACCGAGCGGGTTACGAATTTCATGGGCAACCTGGGCAGCCATGGAGCCGACCACCGCAAGACGCTCCGCCTGGAGCTTAGCTTGTTCCAGCCGCTTGCGCTCTTCGATCTCCGCCCGCAGCGCAGCGGTTCGGCACTCCACTGTTAGCTCCAGATGGTAGTGAGAGCTGCGAAACGCCGTCAGCAACCAGACAACGACGAAAAAGAACACAAAAAGCATGATGGCGTTCCAAACGGGAATCAACGGATGCTGATACGCCGGCCCGCTGAACACGTCGCTGAGGAACCACGCGCCAGCACAGAGCGCTCCCACTGCGAATCCCGCCAAGCGCCCGGCCATCCATCCCGCGAGGCACGTGGGCAGCAAGTAAAGAGCCGATATTGCCCACTCGCGGCCCGTAAGATAATCCACGAGGCCGAGAACGATTGCCAACATTACAGCAGCGGCAGTCGCAACGACCTTCGATCGCACACAAAACTCTTCCCCTGGATTCACCTGGAACTCAGTACTGCAAAACTTTGACAAGACGGCTCGGAATTTCGTTCACGGTCGGTTTGTTTCCGACGTGACCAACGCCGCAAAGATCGACATGTTCGACAAGGGACGACATGACCTTCAGCCGCGCAAGCTTGAGAAAAGTTCAGCGCCAGTAAATTCGTATTCTCGCTTGTCGGCGGGTCTAATCGGCAACCTTTACCTCTTTTTCTATGGCGCATGGCAACACTATCCCTTTCCCACAGGACATGGTGAAAGTTGTTACGCGCGCTGAGCTGCGGAGTTGCGGCGCATGGAAACGTGCGTTTCAGGACAAGTGCAAAAATTATCGTTACTACGAGATCGTCGAAGAAACGTTGGAAGGCGATTTCGAACATCATTATCTGCTGCTCGAGGATCAGGCCGGCACAATTCGGGCAATCCAGCCTGTATTTCTTGTCCGGCAAAATCTTGTCGAAGGCGTGCCGGGTAAAATTCGTTCGGTCGTCGATGTGATTCGTAAAATTTTCCCGCGCTTTCTAACCGTCCGCGTCTTGATGGTTGGCTGCGCGGCCGGTACGGGCGACCTCGGCGCGTGCGATAAGAAGGACGAATCGTGGGTGGCGCAAGCGTTGCAGGCGAACCTCCGGCCCTATGCCCGCCAAAACAAAGCTTCCCTAATCATTTTGAAGGATTTTCCGGCAAACTATCGCTCGGCACTCGAAACGTTTCCTTCAAATAGTTATGCGCGGATTCCGAGTATGCCGATGACGCGACTGGCGCTTCATTATGAGAACTGGGATGAATATTTTCGTACGCTAAGTAAAGCGACTCGGAAAGATTTGCGCCGAAAATTCCGCAAAGCCGAGCACGCGCCGAAGATCGACATGGAGGTCGTGGAGGACATCGCGCCTTTCGTCGATGAAATCTATCCGCTCTATCTGGCCGTTCACGAGCGTTCGCCATTAAAATTTGAGACACTGACGAAAGATTATTTTCGCGCCGTCAACCAGCGGATGCCGGAGCGAACGCGTTTCTTCATTTGGCGGCAGAGCGGCAAAATTGTCGCATTCAGTTTTTGCCTTATCTGCGATGACAAAATTTATGACGAATGCATTGGACTGGATTACAGCGTCGCGCTTGATCTGCACCTGTATTTCTACACACTGCGCGACATCATTTCCTGGTCTTTGCAACAACGGTTGAAATTTTACTACAGCAATCCGCTAAACTATGAGCCCAAGTTGCATCTCGATTGCGAGCTCGTGCCGCTCGACCTGTACGTGATGCATACCAGCAATCTGCTCAATCCGATATTTCGTCGCGTCATCAAATATCTGGGGCCAACCCGGCATGATCCTGTTTTGCCGCGGTTTCCAAACGCCGACGAACTATGAAGTCGTCCGCCGTCAGGTCGCAGGACGCGTCATTGTCATTCCGACCGAAGTGGAGGAATCTCTTACTGTTGCGTTTTGCTTCGCCGGTTCGTCTGCGAACGATAGGAGATGTCTCGACTCCGCTCGACATGACAAACGACATGAGAAATAAACCATTGCGGGGTCGACCATTCGGTTTTGGCAATCCATGGCTGCAACTGGCGTTGAGCGTGCTGTGTGTGTTCGTGTCGGAGCTTCTTTTGAAACGTGGCGCCACAGACGTTGCGGAACCCGACAGCGCATTTTCCTGGACAGGAATCAATGGTTTGGCTTCGCCGCTCGTGTGGTGGGCGATTCTTCTCATCATCGCCAGCTTCATCAGCTGGCTTTATGTGCTTAGATATATTCCACTCGCCATCGCTTTTCCTCTTTCGCGGGTGGTCGATATCCTGGTGCCGCTCGGCTGCTGGATCTTTCTCGGCGAGCTTATCTCGACTCTTCGCTGGTGCGGTATTGCGCTTGTCGTGATCGGTCTGGCGCTTGTAGCGAAGCCGGTCGCGCAAATAGGGGAACGCTTGTGAGTTTCCTCGCATTCTTTTTCATCATCGTTTCTCTGCTGAGCTTTGTGGTGGCTCAGCTCATCCTGAAGAAAGCCATGGAGTCCACGACAACCAGCGGGTTTCGTAACCTGCGGTTTGTCTCGCAGGTTGCAGTGGGCATTGCTCTGATGACGATCTCGTTTTTTCTAACGCTCGGATTGCTGCAGCGATTCGACCTTAGTTATCTTTATCCATTCCAAGGTTTGAGCGTGATCTTCATCACGCTGATGGCGGCCGTCATCCTGAAAGAAAAGCTAAACTTGCGACTGACGATCGGCGCGTTACTGATCAGCGCCGGAATCGTGCTGGTTTCATTCAGCTAGCAATAAATTGCAGGGCAACAGCTTCGGTTGCCCCGCCACCAGGGTTGGCAAGCGGAGCGCGTGCCTACGACAGCAGCGGCCAGAGTTTTTCGAGCGCGGCGAAATTAATTCCTCGAATTTTGTCCGCGCTTGGTCGCACAAGCTTGGGATGATCGAACGCCGCCGCGAAGTGCTGTTTGAAACGCGCGTACTTCGGTGATGAATAGGCGCCACAAATATCGCCGCCGACGATCGGGGAAGTTTCCCGCAAGTTCCCCAGCGCCCATTGAAGATCGGTAATCGTGAAGCGGCCACTCTCCCAGTTCGTGACCGCCTCTTCCGCACAGAGACAATCCAGGTCGATCGTCACATAAGTATTCGTCCCATCGAGGCTTCTTAAAAATTGCTCGAAGCGCTCGCGCCAATTGTCACGGAGGATGGCGCCCTGACGTTGTCGATCTTTCATCGGCCGGTCGTCTGCCCAGGGATGGACTTCCAGAGTGCCTGCACGTTCGGCGTAACGGTTGCCGAAGATTTGGTGAGGCCACCAGCATTCAAAATTCCCACAACCCCAAACGCTCACGTGGCGCACGTGAGGAAGCTCCAGTGCGCGATTGACCCAGCCGCCACATCCCCATTTCGGTGGGCGCACGTCCCAATCCGGATGATTATCGAACGAAACAACGACGATCGGCCGAGCAACGCAGCGCAACCGGAGCGCCGTCAGATAATGAAAATCGCCCGAGCCGTAAAGCAGAAAGGACGTCGCGAGGTGTGTTTCGTGGTCGCGATAAAACTCGGCGACCAAGCGCGATGGCGCAGAAAAGCGCAATTGCGGTCCCCAATTGCGCGCGTCAACAACCGGCAGGCCCAAGGGCTCATCTTGCCACGCATCATCGAGGTTGAGATGAAGACCGCTGGAAGAAAAGTGCATGGTCCGAAATTGCTTACCGTGGGTTACGCGGATTTAAGCCGAAATCCAGATTTCCGGCTTTTCTGTTCCGATCCGTGTCATCCGCGATATCGCGGTTCGGTTTCTGATAAGAGTAAGAGATTTCTCGACTCCGCTCGAAATGAAAGATGCGGCTGATCAAAGATTACTTGCGCGTTTGCGGAGAGAATTGGGCGTCGCTCGCCTTGGCGAAGCGCAGGTTTTCCTCGGCATCTTTGTAATCGGGGTCAAGACGCAACGCTTCACTGAATTGAACAATCGCCTGTGAGATCTGCCCCTGCCTAAGGTACACGTTACCCAAACTATTGTAACCGACCGCCAACTTGGGGTTCGAGCGAACCGCCGCGAGGTACTGCGTTTTGGCCGCATCGAGGTCGCCTTTAGCAAAAAGCGCATCGGCAAGACGAATCCGGGCATCCACGTGATCCGGTTGGAGTCGTACAACCTGTCGAAGCTCATCGATGGCGTCATCATTTTTGCCTTCTGAGGCTAGATAAGCCGCATAATTGTAATGGGCGTCGGGAGAGTCCGGCTTCAGACGCGCGGCCGCTCCGTAGTGGAGCCCTGCTTCATCTCCACGTCCGAGACGCTGGAGCAAATTAGCGTAGCCGAGATGAAATTCGCCGTTATCTGGTTGCAGTCGCAATGCTGCCTCCATTTGAGGTGCTGCCGCATCAAATTTCGATTGGTTCGTCAACACAAGAGCAAGGTTCATATGCGATTTCGCATCTGCGCCGTTGAATCCGAGTGCGAGCTTATATTGTTCTTCTGCCTGCTCCCATTGGCCTTCTCTTTGCAGCGCCAGTCCATAATCAAAATGCTGTTTGGAGCCGAACGGGACGTCCGATACGACCCACGCGTGCCGTTGTAATTCCGAGATTGCGAGGTGAGTTTGCCAAAACCAGAGCGCGCCCAGCGGTAGAACAAACACGGCCGCCCATTTTAAGCCGTGCCAGGCCCAACTGGGGAGAATACCGCTCAGCGATACATCGGTGGTTCCGCCGGCGAGCCCGAGGGATTGGCGCGTGGAGCGTTCCCGTACTTTCCAGATAAATCCATCGTAATAAAAATGGAGCAGCGTGGAAGCGGTGACCACGCCGGTGAGAATGCGCTTGACGGTGTCTATTCCGAGATGCGCATTAAAATAAGAGAGCGAGCCATAGGCGAAAACCAAACCGACGTAGAGCCCCAGCAGCGAGCCGCTCCGCCGAAACACGAAGCGCATGAATCCGCCGATGTTGCTGTCTTTCTCCACGCGGTTGCGATTGTAGATCCAGACGAGCGAGAGGTATTGCACGTCGTGGAAAACTTCGAATAGCGCGATGCCGACTAGAATGTTCGCGACGAGATTATTGCAGTACCACCAAAACGCTATGCTCGTGACCAGCAAGGCTGCTTTCACGGGGTTGGGCCGTTTCCCTATGATCCACATCCGCCCAAAATGCAGGACAAAAAGGACCGAAACTGCGATGGCCGCGAAAAGAATCAGCTGCTGCCCGTGATGCACCAGTGATGGCGGGATAAAGGGCCCGCCGCACATGTAATATATATCGAGCGTATCGCTCAGCCGGTATGGCGAAAGCGCCACCGCGGTGGCGAACCAGATTACGCATGTCGCGAAATCAAGCCGGCGCGTGAGAGCGTCGAAGGTTCCCGTTTTCGCGTCATAGATGCGGCAGAACCCATAGGTTTGCATCAGTCCGTGCCAGACGCCCCAGAAGAAAACTACAAGCAGGATTCCTTTAAGGTCCCACCAGAAAAAAGCCATGCAGACCGCGAGCAGAAACAGCGGCGCGAGAATAAAGCGCCATTTGAAGCGATCAAACAAAGCGCGGTCGCCATAGGCGCGGATCATCCCCGGCAAATGATGTCCCATTGCGCCGAACGCCGCGACGAAGAGATAAATATCTTGCGGACTCCAGCGCGCCTGGGCCAGTGCAAAAACCGGCACCAGCAAAAGCGGCGTGCCGACGTAGAGAATCAGGTCCCGCCATGAATCGAGTATCCATAACTTCGGCCTGGGCCCACTCATCGGCGAAGGCGGGACAGTTTGCAGACGTGAAAACGCGGGGACCTGCTGCATAAATTCGGAGGTTAAGTCTTCCCTAACCCGCCGTGAAAATCAATCTTTGGCTGCCAGGCAAAGCGCCACCGGGATTGTCGATCTATGCGCGCATTTTCCAAATCGCGCGCGAAGTTAAGATGATAGTGTGCAAGAGACTCAAGTCGAAAAACTAAAAGAGCGCGAACAAGAACGCGATTTCCTTTGTGTTGTCAGCGACGCATTCCGTGTTTTCGCGCGGCGTTCCTCCATGATGCTCGGCAGCGCCTGGGCATTTGCTGGAGCTGTGCTTGTCATTTGTATCTGGATCCTCACAGGCCCCACTTTTCATTTTTCCGACACTTGGCAACTGATCATCAACACCGCTACAACGGTTATCACATTCCTGATGGTATTTCTGATTCAGAATACACAGAATCGTGACGCCAAAGCAATGCACCTTAAACTTGATGAGATGATCCGCGCTCTCAAAGGCGCACGAAATCAGCTTGTCGATCTTGAAGATCTCTCTGACGAGGAGCTGAAGAAACTCGAAGAGCAATTTCGACGACTACGAAAAAAAGCAGAACACGACGGAACACACACCCGCAAAAGTCGAGCCGGCTGAGTCGCGCTGAAAAGAGAGGCTTCAATTAATCGCGCTTCTGCGTTTGGCCGGTGCGCAAAAAAACTTTGCCGCTTGGACAGAGTTGGAAAACCTCGCACCGGCTGCAATCCGGCTTGCGCGCATAACAGCGGCGGCGGCCATGCCAGATGAGCCAGTGACTCCAGTCTGTCCAATACTCGCGCGGCACGAGCTTCATCAAATCGCGCTCGATCTTTTCCGCGTCTTTTTGTTTCGTCAGGCCAAGCCGCTGCGACAGGCGGGCCACGTGCGTATCCACCACGATTCCTTCATTTTTATTAAACGCGTTGCCCAGCACAACATTGGCCGTCTTGCGGCCAACGCCCGGCAAAGCGCGCAATTTTTCCATCGTGTCAGGAACTTTTCCGTTGTGTTCTTCCGCGATCACGCGCATGGCAGCACGAATGCTTTTCGTCTTGTTGCGATAAAATCCCGTCGATTTAATTGCGTTTTCGAACTCGGCCTGCGGCGCGTTCGCATAGTCCTTTGCCGTCCGATATTTCTTGAACAGCGCTGGGGTAACCATATTTACGCGCTTATCCGTGCATTGTGCCGACAAGATCGTCGCCACGAGTAGTTCAAGCGGATTCCGAAAATCCAGCTCGCAATGCGCGTCCGGATAAACTTTCGGCCAAACTTTGATCAGCTGCGCGACGCGTTCCCGAGCTTTCATCTGGGTATTATTCTCAGGCCCTGCTAGGGATTTAAAGCAACGAATTATTCAGGAACCCGCTATGGAAGCAATGGATCCCGCCCAATCGCCACACGCAATCGAAATGCGCTCAGGCAACGAAGGTTTGGCTTACTTCACGAAATGTTTCGTCGAACCGGGATCGGAGATGCGCTCGAGTTTGCATCGACAGCCAACGGTCGCACCGGCTGGTCCCAAATCGCGGCACGCCTTGAATCCTATGTGCGGGTTTGGTTGCTCAGTCCCGCGCCGCGTAATCGGCCAGTTTCTGTCCCAAATGCGGTGGAACGTGCGCAATGATCAAGGCGTCATTGCCTTCGTATCTCAATTCAAGCACGTGACCAACTCGATGAATCTCGGCGATCAAGGCCGATTCATTTGATGGAATACGAAAACGGGAGCGCAACCGCCATGAACTGAGCGCCTTTTCCAGAGCT
>WNFX01000597.1_pt1 | contig 40290 bp, 36 predicted proteins | sample 5400111 | NCBI WGS metagenome assembly WNFX01 (sample SAMN13153363, study PRJNA577476) | soil metagenome | isolation source: 40 cm soil or saprolite under grassland replicate 1 | place: USA:California | collected 2016-06-15
GGGCCGGGTCGGGTTCGAGTTTGCGGCGCAGGTTGGCCAGGTGGACGCGGAGGTAGTTGGTCTCGGTTTCGTACGCCGGTCCCCACACCTGCTGCAGAAGTTGCTTGTGGGTGATCAGCTTGCCGGGCTCGCGGATGAGGACTTCGAGCAGGTGCCATTCGGTAGGGGTGAGGCGGACCTCGCCGGTGGGGGTGGTGACGCGCTTGTTGGCGAGGTCGACGGTGAACGCGTCGGTGGTGACGATGGCGTGTCCGGTGGCCGGGGCGGCGCGGCGGAGGGCGGCGCGCATGCGGGCGAGGAGTTCGTCCATGCCGAACGGCTTGGTGACGTAGTCGTCGGCGCCGGCGTCGAGGGCGTCGACCTTGGCGAGTTCTGTGTGGCGGGCGGACAGCACGATGATCGGGGCGGTGCACCAGCCGCGGAGGCCCTCGACGACGGCGACGCCGTCGATGTCGGGCAGGCCGAGGTCGAGGATAACCAGGTCGGGCGGGTTGCGGCTGGCCGTGGCCAGTGCAGTGGTGCCGTCGGCGGCGGCGGTTACGTCGTAGCCGCGGGCGGACAGGGTGATGCGCAGCGCCCGCAGGAGGTGGGGGTCGTCGTCGACGACGAGGACGCGGGTCACGGGATGCTTCCCCTCGGGATGTGCAGCGTCATCGTCAGCCCTCCGCCGGAGGTTTCGGTCGGGGTGATGGTGCCGCCCATGGCTTCGGTGAAGCCGCGGGCGATGGCCAGGCCGAGGCCGAGGCCGGCGGTGGTGGTGCGATCGTGGAGGCGCTGGAACGGTGCGAAGATGCGGTCGCGGTCGGCCGCGGGTACGCCGGGGCCGTGGTCGATGACGTGCAGCCGCACGTGATCACCGTCGGCGTGGCCGTGGAGCCGGATCGGCTGGTCGGGTGGGCTGGCCGCCCGGGCGTTGGCGACCAGGTTAGCGACGACGCGTTCGAGCAGGCCGGGGTCGGCGTGGACCAGCGGTAGGTCGTCGGCGATGTCGACATCGACGGCAGCGTCGCCGGGTGGCGTGTGCAGGAGGGCCTGGGCGACGACCGCGTCGAGTGCCACCGGTTGGAGATGGATGCTGAGTACGCCGGCCTGCAGGCGGCTCATGGACAGCAGGTTGTCGACCAGGGCGTCGAGCCGGTCGGTGGACTCCTCGATGGTGGCCAGCAGCTCGGCCTGTGCCTGCGGCGGCAGCGAGAGGTCCGGTTGGCGCAGGCTCGACGCGGCGGCCTTGATGCCGGCGAGCGGCGTGCGCAGGTCGTGGCCGACGGCGGCCAGCAGCGCGGAGCGGACCCGGTCGATCTCGGCGAGGTCGCGGGCGTGCGCGGCCTGGTCGGCCAGGCGTTGGGCTTCCAGGGTGCGGGCCGCGGCCGCGGCCAGCCGGCCGAGGGTACGGCGGTCTTCGGCGAAGATCTCCGGCCCCCATGCGGCCAGGCGCAGGCCGTCGCCGGCCGCGACGGATAGGACCGGCCGGGCGGGTGGCGGCTGGCCGACGGCGGCGACGGTGTGTTCGCCTTCGGGCCCGCTTTCCAGCAGCGCGACGGCGGTCATGGCGAAAGTGTCGCGGACCTGCGCCAGCAGCCGGGTCAGGGACTGCTCGGCCACCGGCTCGGCGCTCACCCGTGCGAGAAGGCTGGCTTCGGCGTCGCGGCGGACGGCGCGTTCGCGCTGCCGGGCGGCCACGTCGACGGCGACGCTCACGGCCGCGGCGACCAGGACGTAGACGACGAGGACGATCGCGTGGTCACGGTTTTCCACCACGAACGTGTGGTACGGGGGGATGAAGAAGAAGTTGACGAGCAGGTCGGCGCCGACGGCGGCAGCCAGGGCCGGCCACATACCGCCGATGGCGGCGGCGGCGAGGACCGGCACCAGGTACAACAGCGCCACGCTGGCCAGCGACAGGGCGGGACGCGTCGGGGCGAGCAGCGCGGTGAGCCCGGCCAGCCCGACGGTGGCCACGGCCAGACCCCACCAGGCCCGCCGCGCGGATACTCCTCGACGTGCGCTCGAACTCACGATCCAGTTATACGGCTACCACCAGTGCCGATGGGCTGCGGCTCGGGCAATTCGGGCTGCCGTTCGTCGGCCCGGCTGGAGGCCAGCTGCCAGGGCACGCTGGTGACCATGACGCCGCGTTGGAACAGCAGGCGGGTCTTGAGCCGCAGCGCGCTCTGGTTGTGCAGGATGTGTTCCCACCAGTGCCCGACCACGTACTCCGGGATGTAGATCACCACGAGGTCGCGCGGGCTGTCGCGGCCTAGCGTGGCGACGTACTCCAGCACCGGTCCGGTGATGTCGCGGTACGGGGCGTCCAGCTCGGTCAACGGGACCGGGATGCCGCGGTCGGCCCACTCGGCCTGCAGCGCCCGCACGTCCTCGGGATTGCTGGCCACGGTGAGGGCGGTGAGCGTGTCGGGCCGGGTGGCCCTCGCGTATGCCAACGCTTGCAGGGTTGGCTTGTGCAGCCGGGACACCAGCACCACCGCGTGGATGCGCGCGGGCAGCACCATGCCACCGGGCTCCGGCGCCAACTCGGCGGTCACCCGGCGGTAGTGCCGCTCGATGGCTTTCATGAGCAGGAAGATCGCCGGCATCGCGATCACCACCAGGTAAGCGCCGTGCGCGAACTTGGTGACCAGCACCACGACCAGCACCACCCCGGTGAACACCGCCCCGACGCCGTTGATGGTTCGGGACCGGTGCAGCCGGCGTCGGGCGGCCGGGTCGCGTTCGGTGGCCAGCAACGTCGTCCAGTGCCGGACCATGCCGGTCTGGCTGAGCGTGAACGACACGAACACGCCGATGATGTACAGCTGGATCAGCCGGCTGGTGGAGGCGTCGAACGCCCAGATCAGCAAACCGGCGAGTGCCGCCAGGATCACGATGCCGTTGCTGAACACGAGCCGGTCTCCGCGGCGGCCGAACTGGCGCGGCAGGTATCCGTCATGGCCGAGGATCGAGGCCAGGATCGGGAAGCCGTTGAACGCGGTGTTGGCCGCCAGGATCAGGATCGCCGCGGTGAAGCCCTGGACCAGCAGGAACAATACGGACTGGTAGCCGAAGACCGCCCCGGCGACCTGGGCGATCGCGGTGCGCTGCACGTACCCGGCCGGGGCGCCGATCAACTGCGTTGGATCGTCGGCGACCCGCACCCGGGAGACCAATGCCAGCGCGGTGATCCCCGCGAACATCGCGATGGTGATCCCGCCCATGATGGCGAGGGTGTCAGCGGCGTTGCGGCTCTTGGGCGGCTTGAAATTGGGCACCCCGTTGCTGACCGCCTCCACCCCGGTCAGCGCCGTGCAGCCCTGGGAGAACGCGCGCAACGCCAACACCAGCGCCGCCGCACCGACCGCGGAGTGCACGGGGTTGATGCCGAATGAGGCCGACTCCGCCCGCGGCACGTTCCCGGTCAACAACCGGAACGCACCCCAGCCGATCATCGCGAAGACCACCGCGACGAAGCCGTAGGTGGGGATCGCGAACACGGTGCCGGACTCCCTGATCCCGCGCAGGTTCATCAACGCCAGCAGCGCCACGAACCCCAGCGACAGCACCACGGCGAAGGGCTTCATGGTCAGGAACGCCGACGTGATCGCGTCCACCCCGGCGGCCACCGACACCGCCACCGTCAGCACATAGTCCACCAGCAGCGCGCTCGCGGCCACCAGCGCGGCGTTGCGGCCGAGGTTGGCGCGGCTGACCGCGTACGCGCCACCGCCGTTCGGGTAGGCGTAGCAGGTCTGCCGGTACGAGGCCACCACCACCGACAGCAGCACGACAACGGCGAGAGCGACCCACGGGGTCAGGAAGAACAGTGCCAAGCCGCCCAGGCTCAACGCCCGCAGGATCTCCTCCGTGGCGTAGGCGTTCGACGACAACGGGTCCGAACAGAACACCGGTAACGCCAGCTTCTTGGGCAACAGGGTCTCGCCCAGCCGCTCGCTACGCAGCGGGCGGCCCACCAGCAACCGCTTGGTCCATCTCAGCACCCCACCAGCCAACGACACGACCAGGGCCGCACCGCCGATCTTGACGCGTTCTTGACGCAAACACCGGCGATCTTGACGAGTTCTTTGCGTCGGCGCATGAGCCGATCCCCGGCAGTGACCGGGTGCTCCCTTACCAGCGACGCCGCGTGCTCCCCGGCCTCGTCGCAACGTCCCAGTGCCAGAAGCGCCCCGGCCTGCGGCAGCGGCTGGTCGAGCATCGCGCTCGCCCGCGCCTACCCCGCCGCCCACATCGACGGCATCGACCTCGACCAGCCGTCGATCGCGGAGGCCCGGCATAACGCCGTGGCCGCCGATGTCACCGACCGGGTGCGCTTCGAATGCCGGGACGCCAGCGACCCCGCGTTGGCCGGACAGTTCGACCTGGTGACGCTCTTCGAGACTCTGCACGACCTGGCCGACCCGGTATCGGCGCTGCGCGCGGCGGCCGCCCTACTCGCGCCGGGCGGCGCGGTGCTCATCGGCGATGAGAAGGTCGCGGAGACCTTCACCGCCCCCGGCGACGAGCTCGAAAGGTTTCAACTACGGCTGGAGTGCCCTGCACTGCCTCCCCGCAAGCCTCACCGAGCCGACGTCGGTTGGAACGGGAACCGTGATCCGGCCCGAGACCGTACGCCGCTTCGCCCGGGAAGCGGGTTTCTCCGCTGTCACGGTCCTGCCCATCGAACACGACCTCTGGCGCTTCTACCGCCTCGACCCATGACCACCGATGCCACCCAACCGTTACCCGTGCCCGGACTTCACGTCTGGACAAGGCGGAGAAATCAATTACTGTCTACGCGAGTTCGCCGATGTGGCACCGGTCTCGCGACCGTAGCTTGTGACCGGACGTACCTGGTGAGCTGGACCCTGACTGCGAAACATTGGGGAAGCCGTGACCAGTAGCTATCGCGTTCCGGACCGCTCCGGCGGCGCCGCGCGGTCAGCCAGCCGGCGGCGGGCGCCCGGTGGACTACTCGTCGCCGTCGCCGCCGCGACCGTGCTCACCGCGGCGGTCGGCGGCTGGACCGGCTATAAGTTGCTGAGCCAGCCGTCGTGCGCGGATCAGATCCGGCTGCCGGTCGCAGCGGCGCCGGAGATCGAGCCCGCGGTCCGCGCGATGACCGAGCAATGGACCGCGACCAAGCCACGCATCAACGGAAAGTGCGTGGCGGTGGCGGTCACCGCCGCCGACCCGGCCGACATCGCGGCGGCGATCGCCGGGCAGCACCAGGGCACCCTGACCGGCGTGGGCAAGGCCGCCGGGGACGTCCGGGTCCCGAAGGTATGGATCCCGGACTCCTCCATCTGGCTGCAGCGGCTGCGGGCCGCCGGCGCGGATTGGGTACCCAAGGACGCGCCGTCGGTGGCCCGCAGCCCGGTGGTGCTGGCGATGCCGCAACCGGCCGCGGCGTCATTGGGCTGGCCTAACAAGAAGCTCACCTGGGCCGACCTGCTGTCGAAGCTGACCGCGGGCGCCAAGCTGCGGTCGGGGATCGTTGATCCCAACCGGGACGCCGCCGGACTGTCCGGCCTGCTGGCGCTGGGGGCGGCGGCGAACGCCGCCGGCAGCAAGGCGCAACAAGCAACTGTGGCGGGGCTGCGCGCCCTGGCCACCGGCCGGGCGGCGCTACGCGCCGACCTCCTCGCCCGCTTCCCGCGCGGCGAGGATGTCGGCTCGCTGGCCTCCAGCCTGGCCGCGGCGCCGCTGTCGGAGCAGGCGGTCATCGCCTACAACGGTGGTCAGCCGCCGGTGCCGCTCGCGCCGGTATTCCTCGAGCCGGCGCCGGTGCCGCTGGACTACCCGTACACGGTCCTGCCCGGCACCAGTGAGGACGAGGCCAACGCCGCACAGGCGGTGCTGGTCACCCTCGCCGGCGACAGCTACCGCGACAAGCTTGCCCAGCAGGGCCTGCGCGCCGCCGACGGCAGCACCGGCAGCGGGTTCGCCGCGTCGAAGAACGCTCCGAGCGGACCCTCGCCAACCAGCGCCGCACCGGACGCGGCCATCATCGACAAGCTGCTGTCGAGCTGGAACACGCTCACCGCGCCGGGCCGGATGCTCGCCGTCCTCGACGTGTCCGGCTCCATGGCCACACCCGTACCCACCGCCGGCGGCGCCACCCGCGAACAGGTGGCGGCGGAGGCCGCCCGCCGCGGGCTCGGGCTGCTCGACGACACCTGGGCGGTCGGCCTGTGGACCTTCTCGACCAAGCTCGACGGCGACAACGACTGGAAACAGGTGGTGCCGATCGGCCCGCTGTCGAGCCAGCGCCAAGACCTGCTCACCGGGCTCGCCGGCGTCCAGACCAAGGTCAACGGCGGCACCGGGCTGTACAACACCGTCCTCGCCGCCTACAAGACCGTCCAGGCAAGCTGGGACCCCGGCCGGGTCAACTCGGTCGTCTTGTTCACCGACGGCAAGAACGAGGAGGCGCCCGGGCTCAGCCTCGACCAGCTCATCGACGCGCTGAACAAGGCCAAGGACCCGGCCCGGCCCGTCGTGGTGGTCGCGCTCGGCATCGGTAACCAGGTCAGCGAGGCGGAACTACGGCGCATCACCGACGCCACGGGCGGCGCCACATTCCTCGCGCCCGACCCCAGTCAGGTCGGCGAAACGTTCCTCAAGGCGCTGGCGCTACGACCCAACGGCTCCCGCTGAACGGCCGGTCTCCCGCCATCATCGGGCGTGGTGCCGGCGGGTGCGGCGTACGCGCGTCCATGTCAGCACCGCGACCACACCAACTGCACCTGCGGCCGCTCCCAGTGCGAAGGAGCGTGCCCGACTGGGCTTCGGCTCGCTGGCGTCGGTGTGGTGGCACCGAACGTCTCGGTGGGCTCCGGGATACTCGGTGGAATCCTGCGCGATGCCCGTCGCTGGCTGCACGGTCGCGGAGGTGCGGACGAAACCAGCGCGCTCATTGCCCACGATGGACAGCATCGATGCCAGGACCAGGACGAGAAACGCGAGACCTTGCACGGCGACCAAGCCGCTGGCCACCTTGCCAGCTGCGGTCAACGGCTCCGGGTCTCCGGCCCCGGCAAAGGTGGCCAACGTGTAGTACGAACAGTCCAAGGTTTGCAGCGCGGCTTGAGCTGGGTCTGGAGTGGGCATGGCTATCTTGGTGTATCCACCGAACCGGTGACCGATAAAGTACATGGCACCGACGCCGGCCAGATGCGCTGCGATGAGCGCACCAGCGAAGACCTGGAACTCACGCACGAGAATTCTGTCGGGCTGTCGCCGTTCGGGCCTCAGCTCGTGGAAGCTCTGGCCGTAGGAGCCGAGGACGGCGTAGCTGTAGACGGCCTCGACCGCGATGAGAATGGTCGCCACGATGAGCGACAGCGCCAGCACGAGGGCAACGCTGTCGTGTGCCGACCGGGATAGCAGGTGCGGGATCCTCGGCGCCGAGGCCAGCACGATCAGGTACGCGGCGGTGAGCCCGGCGAGCACAGCGAGATTGAACGGCGTTGCCCGAAAGATCCGGGCGGGCCATCCGACCAGAAGCTGACGCGACCCGCGCAGCCCTCGTGTCATGCGGCGGATCCGGTAGTCCCTTTACGCCGAAGGGAAGGAAGGCCGCCCCAAGGTGGTCATACAACCGTTCCTGGTCGACCGCGGTTCGCGGATGCTGATCGGCCAACGCGGTTGCGAACTCGGGACCATGCGAATGCAGCCACCGGATGGCATTGACGACAGCAAGGATCTTGAGGAGGACGACGACCAGGAGGCCAGCCGTGATCACAATCATCGTGCCACCCTCGACTCGATCGGATGCTGGCGGTCGTGATGCCAATCGATACCACATCTCCGTTACACCAGCGGTAGCCCAGACGAGACCGGCTCGCAGGCCGACAGGATGGAGCCGAGAACTGGGCCTTTCAGCCTCGTTGCCACGTCCTGTATGCAAGCCGTTGCATGATGCCGCTGGTTACGGGTCGCCGAGCCCGGCCCGTCGCGCTTGGACGATGGCTGCCGAGCGGTCTGGCGCCTGGAGTTTCGCGAGGATGGCGGACACATTGTTGGCGATGGTCTTGGCGCTCAGCGACAGGTGCCGAGCGATGCGCCCGTTGGGCCAACCGTTGGCCATCAGGCCGGGGATTTCGCGCTCGCGGTCGGTGAGTTGCGGAAACGGGCGGGCCACGGGGCCCGGGGCGGTGAACGCCCGCAGCACGCGACCGGAGACGTCGGGGCCGAACACGGCGTCGCCCTTGGCGATTCCGCCGATGATACGGATGACGTCCTCCTGCTTGGCGCCTTTGAGCAGGTACCCCCGCGCGCCCGCGCGCAGCGCGGCAAAGACGAACTCGTCCTCGCCGTACATGGTGAGCATCACCACCGCCACGCCATGGTGGGCCGCGGCTATCCGGTCAGCCGCTCTGATCGCGGCAGAGGCGCTGGCCCCTACGGCCGGCGGTCACCGTCTGAGCCGGACGGTGAGCAGGTCACCAGGTTGGCAATCGAGCACGTCGCACAGCGCGGTGAGGGTGCTGAAGCGGATGGCCCGGGCCCGGCCGTTCTTGAGGATCGACAGGTTGGCGAGGGTGATGCCGACCCGGTTGGCGAGGTCGGTGAGCGTGAGACCGCGGGCGGCCAGCAGGTGGTCGAGGTGTACCTCGACCCGGTGCTCCTCCTCCGGCGGCATCAGATCATCCCGTCCAGTTCGTCCCGAAGGTCGCAGCCCCGCTTCACCACCTCGGAGATGCCCAGGAGCACCAGGCCGGGCAACAGCCACCACAGTGACGGGTGCTGGTTGATCGAGGCGCCGAAGCGCAGCGACTCGTCGTCGGGGAGCGAGATGTTCAGGAGGACGGTCCGGGCGGTGTACTCGACCACTTCGGAGAGCAGCCCCAGGACCAGCACCATCAGGCCCAGCTTGCGGAGTCGGCGCACCATGGCCGGCGTGAACGGATCGTTTCGCCGCGCGTCCTCGATCAGCCGGATCGCGTAGATGATCATTGGTATCGAGGCCAGCACGAACACGAGGCCGTTGCCGAGCGAGTAGAGCACCTCCTGAGCGAGGCTGGGGTTCCCCTCCACGACCGAGACCTGGCCCAGGTGGAGCATCGGGAAGCGCCTGTTGGCGTAGGGCTCGCCGCCGAAGATGTCGCCTACGTCCACGGTGCCCACCTGGGGTGCCCCGCCCCCGAAGACCAGCAGCGGAATGGAGAGGACGTCGATGGCGAGCATCAGCACCAGAAGTGTGCGGATGGGGGCTAGCCAGGCACCCCGGCGTCGCTGAGCCTGCTTCACAATGCCACTCCCCTTTATCGAAAATCGATACAGCGATAATCGATAAGGTACCTGGGTTGTCAAGACCTCGGGTCGCCCGGAAATGTCAGCATCCGCTTGTCCAGCTCGACCGGGGTGCGCGAACGGAAGCGAATGGTGCGGGTCGTTGGGCAGGTGGCCGACGACGACCTTTCGCTGACCCGCACCGGCCTGCGTCTGATCATCGAGTCCCGACCAGGATCTGACGGTCGTGGGCGAGCAGCCGACGGACGCGAAGCCGTCCACCTGGCCCGCGCCCTTGGCGCCGACGTCGTACTCATGGATGTCCGGATGCCCGATCTGCTGGCAGCGAGACAACCGTCAAGACACCTCAAACGAATTGACTCGACGTCCGATCGGTGTTTTCGCCGGAGTACCCCAGCCGGGGTGCGGCGAATGACCTCGCCCGGGGGACGCCGGCCGGTATGGCCGGCACATACCGTCCCTGCCATGTCCCACCGCAGGGAGGAATCATGAGCGGGATTGTTCGGCAGGTATCGCAGGCGGTTCGCCCGGTCACCTGGCAGGTCTGGCTGGCGGTACGTCCGATCAGCCGGCAGCAGTGGTTCCTGTGGTGGTGCGGGACCCTGCTGACGGTGTCCGGCATGGCACACGGCGTGGTGGCGGCTATCGACGGCGGAGCCTGGTGGGGTCCGGTGTCCTGGCGCAAGCCAACAGTGTTCGGATTGTCATTCGGCATCCTGCTCTGGTCGGTGGTGTGGGTCATGCGCCACCTGCCCGACCGGCGGTGGGGGTGGCTACCGGCCGGACTGCTCGGTGCCACGTCGGTGGTGGAGGTCGCTCTGATCACCATGCAGCGCTGGCGCGGGGTGCCGTCGCATTTCAACCCCGCAACCCGGTTCGACGCGGCCGTCTGGTCGGTCATGGGTACGTCGATAATCGCCACCGCGCTCGCCGTGGCGGTGCTGCTGGTCTGGTCGTTGGCGCAGTTCCGGGGCGCTCCGACCGCGCGGGTGGCGGTACTGGCGGGTCTGCTGGCGGTGCTGGCGGCCGGGGCCATCGGCCGCGACATGGCGGCCGCGGGCGAGGCCGCGGTGACGGCGACCGGTCATGTGCCCTTCGGGATCGTGTTCGGCGCCGCCGGCACCCCCAAGCTCGCCCACGCCCTGGGCATCCACGGGCTGCAGGTGTTGGGGCTGCTGGCGATCGGGCTGGAGGTGGGGCGGCTGCCGGCCCGGTCCAGGCTTCGGCTCATGCTGCTCGCGGCCGCCGGCTATGCGTCGGTGTTCGCGGCGGTGACCGTGACCGCGTACGCCGGCCGGGCATGGACCTCGCCGACCCTGCCGATGGCGGTGCTCACGGTGGCCGGGGCGCTGGGGCTGCTGTTCGTCGCCGTTGTCGCGGTGAAGAACCTCTGGAGCGGCTCCAGCAGCGTAGGTTCGGACGGGGACGATGACCGAGACAGCGCTGGGCGACCCCGGGTCGCTGTGATGGGGTAAGGCATGGCCGACGACCCCGTCGACATCCCAATCGGCCCACCGCAACAGCCGCTGCATCCCGTCCGGCAACACATCCCCCGGCCCGCTCCGCCAGCGCAAGCCAGGTGCCGTTTGTGGTGTACTCCGGTGGTTGTACGTGGGGTGCTGCGGTGGGCCGTACGGTGGAGTGGTGAAGATCCCCGATGGTGGGGTGCGGTGGCCGGTGGATGTGGCGGTCGCCGCGGTGGTGGCCGTCTTGACGGGGATGGATGCGTGGTGGAACCAGCCGGGCACCCGCGAGGCGGATGGGTTGACCTACCTGCTGGTGGTGGTGTCGGTCGCGGCGGTGGTGGTGCGCCGCCGCTGGCCGGTGGTCGTGGCGGCGATCTGCGTAGCGGCTTTGACGGCCTGGTACCTGTTGGGCCACCGCGGGGAGCTGCTGAACCTACCGTCGATGGTCGCGCTGTACACGGTGGCGGTGCAGGGTGCTCGGCGCCGCACTGTGCTCATCGGCCTGGTGGCGGTGGTGTGGTCGGCCGGGCTCGGGTGGGTTACCGGCGACCGGTCCAGCGCGCCGGTCTCGGAGATGCTGTGGCCGGCAGCCGCGTTGCTGCTGGGCGAGGTTGTGCGGGGGCGCCGGGAGCTGCTGGCCGAGTACGCCGCGCGGGAGGCGCGGGCCGCCGCCGACCGGGAACGGGAGGCGCACCGGCGGGTGCAACAGGAGCGGTTGCGGATCGCGCGGGAGTTCCACGACGTGGTCGCGCACACCATAGCGGCGGTGAACGTGCAGACGGGGGTGGCCGTGGCCGCCTTTGACCAGCGCCCGGACGCGGCGCGCGCAGCGCTGGTCCAGGCGCGCGCGTCCAGCAGGGAGGCCTTGCAGGAGCTGCGGGCCACGGTGGCGCTGCTGCGCGACGCGGCGCCCGGTGACCCGACCGACCCTGCCCCGCGCCTTGGCCAGCTCGACGAGCTCGTGGCTCGGACCAACGGCGCCGGGGTAAGTGTCTCGCTGCACCGGAACACCGGCGGGCGGGAGCTGCCGGCCGTGGTAGAGCTGGCGGCGTACCGGATTGTGCAGGAGGCTCTGACGAACATGATCCGGCACGCCGACGCCGGCGCTGCGGCGGTGTCGGTGACCTGCGACGGCGACACGGTGGTGGTGGAGGTCAGCGACGACGGGACGGGTACCGGAGACCGCCATCTTCGCCTTCACGCGGCTGACTCACCTGGCTCGGCGGGCTCGGGCGGATACGGCCTGACCGGGATGGCCGAACGCGCCGCGGCGATCGGTGGGCGGGTCCAGTGGGGACCGGTGCCCGGCGGCGGTTTCCGGGTGCACGCCGTCCTGCCGGTCGACGGGGGGCCGCCGTGACGGTGCGGGTGGTCCTCGCCGACGACCAGACGATCGTGCGGGCCGGGTTCCGGGCCCTGCTCGACCTCACCGACGATCTGGTCGTGGTGGGCGAGGCCGCCGACGGGCAGGAAGCGGTCGCCTGCGCGCGGCGGACCCGACCCGACATCGTGCTGATGGACATCCGCATGCCCGTTCTCGATGGGTTGCAGGCGACCCGGCGGATCGTCGCCGATCCCCGCCTCGATCGAGTACGGGTGCTGGTGCTGACCACCTTCGAGATCGACGAGTACGTGTTCGAGGCGCTGCGCCTGGGCGCCAGCGGGTTCCTGCTCAAGGACGTCGAACCCGACGACCTGTGTGCGGCGATCCGTGTCGTGGCCGCCGGGCACAGCCTGCTCGCCCCGGCGATCACCCGAAAGGTGATCGACGAGTTCTCCCGGCTGCGGGGCCAGCACGTCGGGGTCGAGCGGCTCGACGTGCTCACCGACCGCGAACGCGAGGTCGTGGCCCTGGTCGCGGCCGGGCTGTCCAACGACGAGATCGGCGCCCGGCTGCTGATGAGCCCGCTGACCGCGAAGACCCACATCAGCCGGGCCATGACCAAGTTGGGTGTCCGCGATCGGGCGCAGCTGGTAGTGCTCGCCTACGAGACCGGCCTGGCCCGGGTGGGCGGCGCCGCGACCTGACCAGCCCACCGGCCGGCGCTACTCCCGGCGGTGTAGTGCCCGTCTCCGCCGGGCGGATTGCGTCGGCGCCGGCCCTCCGTACCGTCGACATCATGATCGAAGTTCGGGACCTGACCAAACGCTACGGTGCCAAGCTCGCCGTTGATGGGCTGTCGTTCCAGGTCCGGCCCGGCCGGGTCACCGGGTTCCTCGGACCCAACGGCGCCGGCAAGTCCACCACCATGCGCCTGATCCTCGGCCTGAACACGCCCACCGGCGGTCAGGCGAGCGTCAACGGCCGGCCCTACCGCCGGCTGCCGGCACCGCTGCGCGAGGTCGGATCGCTGCTGGAGGCCAGGGCGGTGCACGGCGGGCGCACCGCATACCACCATCTGCTGTACCTGGCGCAGAGCAACGGCATCGGCCGGCGCCGGATCGCCGAGGTTCTCGACCTGGTCGGTCTGGCCGCGGTCGCCGGCAAACGGGCCAAAGCCTTCTCCCTGGGCATGGTGCAACGCCTGGGCATCGCCGCCGCGCTGCTCGGCGACCCCGGCGTGCTGATCCTCGACGAGCCCGCCAACGGGCTGGACACCGACGGCATCCGCTGGATCCGCGGCCTGCTCACGAGCCTGGCAGCACAGGGCCGCACCGTGTTCTTGTCCAGCCATCTCATGAGCGAGATGGAACTGACCGCCGACCACCTCATCGTCATCGGCCAGGGCCGGCTCATCGCCGACACCGACATGCGCCAGTTCATCGAACACAACTCGCACGCGTTCACCCTGGTGCGGTCCCCGCAGCCGGACAAGCTCACCGCAGTCCTGCAGGCAAGCGGCGCCCAGGTGCGCCTCGACCCCCATGGCGCGTGGCGGGTCAGCGGCATCGACACGGCCACGATCGGCGACATCACCAACGCCCACCACATCCCGCTGCACCAGCTGAGCGCCAGCTTCGACTCCCTCGAAGACGTCTACACCCGCATGACCGGCGCCAGCGTCGAGTACCGCGGCACCGGGATCGTCTCCGCCGGCCTGCCGGCGCCCGGAAACCAGGAGTGACCCATGGCCCGCACCGGCTCCGAGACCACGACGGCGGGCCGGCCGGCGACGATGCCGCCCCGTTTCGATGACGAAACCCCTCGCGCGGGACTGCGACAGGCTCTCGCCGCCGAATGGACCAAGATCCGTACTGTGCGGTCGACCGTGGGGACGCTGGCAACCATGGCGGTGGCCACCGTCGGGATCGCCGTGCTCGTCGCCGCCACGGCAAGCCTGCAACACGACGACACCATCCTCGGCGGCAGTCTCGGCAACGCGGTGCCCGGCCAGATCGCCGCCGGTGCCCTCGGCGTCCTGGTGGTCTGCGGCGAGTACGGCAGCGGCACCATCCGCGCCACCTTCGCCGCCTGCCCCCGACGACTGACCGTACTGGCCGCCAAAACCCTTGTGGTTGCCGCGCTCGTGTTCGTTGTGGCCTTCACCGCGGCGCTGTGCGCCTACCAGGCCGCAACCGTGATGCTGTCCGGACAGGGCTACCTGCCGGGCAAGCCGATGCCAGCCCTGTTCGGCATTGCCCTCAACTACGCCGCGGTCGCCGTGCTCGGTGTGGCATTGGGCACCGCGCTGCGCCACTCCGCCGCAGCCATCACTGCCGTGACCGGCGTCCTGCTCCTGCCGACACTGATTGGCCCCCTGCTCGGCGGCTGGCAGCGGTGGGTCGCCGGAGCGTCCCCGGTCGCGGCCCTGCAGAAGCTGGCCCAAACCTCCGACGCCAGCCCTCGAACGCTCGGCAGCATGGGTGCCTGGCCCACGCTATGGCTGGTCTGCGCCTACAGCGTTGCTGCGCTGGTGGCCAGCGCCTGGCTGCTCCGCACCCGAGACACCTGACCCGATGGGGGTGGATGCGTTCATCGTCGCTTCTCGGCATACCGCGCCTCGGTGACGCTGACGCCGTCGTCGACAGGCGGCGCAGTGTGGCCAGCTCGGCGGGTCCGATCACACGGGGCCGGCCAATCCTCTTCACGGGGTTCGGAGTGATTCGGAACGGGATCCGGCGGCAACGGGGTTGGTGCAGGTCAGCGACACAGGACTGGTGGAGGGGGCGGCGGCGGGTTAACGCCGGATTCCCTTCGATCGCACAGCGCGATGTGGATCTACGCTCCGTTGCGGAGCGTCACATGTTGTAACGGTTGGGTTGCTTCGACGGCTGCGCGTCTGGGTTGGTCCTAGTGCTGTGCCCCACCCGTCCAAGGCCGGAGCTTCTCGGGGTTGCGTACCGCCCAGATGTGCGTGATCCGGTCGCCTGCGACATCGAACGCCGCCACCACAACCGTGACGCCGTCTTGCTGTGCCACCAGACCGGGCTGACCGTTGACCGCACGCTCCAGCAGCGTCAGGTTGGGTGCCCTGCCGGCGATGTCGACGACGTAGCGCGCGACCTGCTCGGCGCCTTCGATCGGGCGGAGCGCGGCGCTGACCAGGCCGCCGCCGTCGGCGATTGCCGTGGCGTCGGGGTCGAGCAGGCCGATGAGGGCGTCGATGTCCTTGGCTTCCCATGCCTGTTTGAAGTCCCTGACGATATCGGCGCGCTGGGCTGTCGGAGTCGCGGGAGGGCCCTGCGACGCGCGGATGCGACGGCGGGCCGACGAGGCCAGCTGGCGACATGCCGCCGGGGTACGGCCGACGATCTCGGCCACTTCGGCAAAGGAGTAGCGGAAGACATCGTGAAGGATGAACGCGACGCGCTCGGCCGGGGTCATCGACTCGAGCACGACGAGGAACGCCATGTTGATCGACTCGTCGAGGGTGACCCGGTCGGCCGGGTCGACGGTGGTGCCGCCCGACCGCCCGTTGATCCACTCCGTAGGTTCGGGTAGCGGCTCCGGGATCCATTCGCCCACGTAGCGCTCCCGCCGGGCCCGTGCCGAGCCGAGCAGGTCGAGGCAGATGCGACTGGCGACCTTGGTCAGCCATGCGCCGGGAGATTCGATGGCCTCCTGCTGTTGTCGGGACAGGGCGTACCAGCGGGCGTAGGTCTCTTGTACGACATCCTCGGCATCGGCCAGGGAGCCGAGGAGCCGGTACGCCAGATTGATCAGCTGACGCCGCTCGCTCATGATCGCGCTCAGGCCCGGATCGGGCCGGCCGTCTCCTGGCTCGGATGGGGTGCTCATGGTGTCGACGACTCCCTCGGTCGCAGCTGCCCTCACCAGTTCGACGAGACACCGCACCCAAATGTGAGGTTGGCGCGTCGCCTCACATTCGCAGCGGCTGTGTCGTCGGACTACTGAGAACACCATTCAGCACGCAGGAAAGCTCAGCGACCCCGGCCGGTATGCGGATCGCCGTCGAAAACCCGCGTCGGAACGCGTGATCGTCCCCGCGGCCGGCCACTTCGTGATGGAGGACCAACCCCACCAGGTTGCAAGCATCAAAGCACCGCTGAGATTTAGAAGGGAAGACCTCGCCATGTCCACGCCCACGACGACCAAGCAGGACAACCTCCAGTCGCGTCTGCCCGACCCCACCCAGTTCTTCCCTGAGCTGGCAGCATTCGCCGGAGCCATGTCCAAGGCCACCCGGAACGGTTCGATTCCGCAGACCACCATCAGCCTGGTGCAGCTCCGCGCCGGGCAGATCGTCGGCAGCACGTACCACACCGTCCGGCAAACCGGCAACCTCCGCAAGGCCGGGGAAACAGAGGAGCGCATCACCGCCGTGGCGTCATGGCAGGACGCCCCCTACTTCACCGACGCCGAACGGATCGCACTGGAGCTCGTGGAGGCCGTCCTCACCCCGAACCCGTTCGGGGAGCGCGTCCCCGACGAGCTGTACGCCAAGGCATCCGCCCACTACGACGACAAGGCGCTCTGGACGCTCACCCTGGCGATCGGCCAGATCTGCTTCTTCATCCCCGTCGCTCTCATCGGCAAGCCGATCCCCGGTAAGGCCCCCGGGAAGAATTACAGCAAGTAACGCCCAACAGGCTCAGGGTGAGGACACGCAACCGTGCCTCACCCTGAGCACGGCCAGCTCTGAGCTTGTTCTTTAACCAAAATCTTGGGCGTACGCCGTGGTCGGGGCCGATGGTGACGTATCCGTGGTGACCTTCCTGGCCCAGCTCGTTGCCAGCAATTGGTGGCTCCAACGCCACGCGTACGGGCCGGTCGAGTGGCTCCTGCGAGCCGCCACCAACGCCCGTTTCCCGAGATGGCGCGAAGTAGGACGGTGATGAAAACCGACGCGGAACGGGGACGTTCCAGGGCCGCGAACACAGACGGGCACGGGACGCTCACATACAAGCGCGCAGGGACATGTCCACGCCACGACCCGAGTCCCGTCGGCAGCACGACCACCTCGTGATTCACCCAACCTCAAGGAGTTCTCCGATGCGTAAAGTTTTTGCCGGACTGGCGACCCTGCTCATGCTGGTCGCCGTAGCACAGTTCTACTTTGCCGCGAACGGCGCGTTCAGCACCGCGCCCAACGACGAGGCCTTCCAGCCGCATCGCGCGTTGGGGTACGTGATCTTCCTCTTACCGGTCCTGATGACAATCGTCGCCGCGCTGGCCCGAATGCCAGGGCGGCTTGTCGGGATGGCTGGGCTGGTCGCCGGGCTGACCGTTGTCCAGGTTGTCATCGGGGTACTCGCCAGAGCGTTCGGCGACACGGGTGACAGCACGACAGCCGGCCAGATCGTCTTCGGTTTGCACGGGGTCAACGGTCTGGTCATCGTGGCGGTGATCGGGATGATCGTGCGGCAGGCGCGAGGGCTGTCAAGGTCCGCGGCACCCGCTCGGCGGGCCGGCGCGGGCGACGATGCTGGGGCGTCCGGGCCGGTAGCGGGACCCGCTCGACCGGCGGCGTCATGACAACGGGTCAGTGGATCATCCTGGACCATGTCGTTGCGCTGCTGAGCGTCCCGGCATGGTTCGCGACCGGGGTCACGGTGGCCCTCCGGCGCGCCCCTTTGGCGCTCGGCCTCCTGGTGGCGGCTGTGCTGGTGAGCCTTGCCCGGATAGCCACAGTGGCGATGCTGGCCGGTCGGGGCTGGTGGTTTGTGCAGGAGAAGGTTCTGTTGGGGCTGCCGATGCTCGCAGCCGCCGAGCTGGCCGCTGTGCTGATCGCTGGCCCGCCGCTGCTGCAAGCGCGGCGGACGCCAAGCAAGGGGCTGCCGGCAAGCAGCGTGGTCGCGCTCTTCAGCGCCGGATACGCGACGCTGGCCGGCCTCGTGGTGACCTTCCTGATCGGGTACCCCCTCACGTGGGGCACCGCGCTGATCGCGGTCTCGCAACGCTGCGCAACACCGACATCCAGGACGGAGTGACCCTGCACTGGCACGGCTACGACGTGGCATGCGGTGACGATGGCGTACCGGGCCTGACGCAGGACGCCGTTGCCCCGGGTGAGGAGTTCGTCTACCGGTTCCGCGCCGACCAGGTGGGGACCTACTGGTATCACACCCACCAGGCTTCGCACCACGGCGTGCGCAGGGGGCTGTACGGGACCCTCGTCGTGACGCCACGCGACCCGCAGCAGGTGGAGAAACCTGCTGCGGCAGAGCAGTTGGATCTGACTCTGCCCGTGCACACATTCGGCGACACCGTGCTCATCGGGGATCAGGACAAGCGCACCGAACACGCCGCACCAGCCGGTACGCCGGTGCGGCTGCGGTTGATCAACACCGATTCAGATCCGCACTGGTTCGCGCTGGTCGGAACGCCGTCTCGGGTGGCGGCCGTTGACGGCCGGGATCTCAACCAGCCCGGCGAGGTCAGTGGCGTCAGGCTGCGCCTGCCCGCGGGCGGGCGCTACGACCTGGTCTTCGTCATGCCAGACAGGCCCGTGGCGCTCGTCCTCGACAACGATCGCGACGGCGGACTGTGGCTGCGCCCGCACGACGACCCCGCCGGTGGAGAGCCGGCCGTCGAGGACACCTCGAACTGGCCGGAGCTCGACCTTCTTCACTACGGAATCCCGGCCGCTGTGCCGTTCGACGCCGGCGCCCCTGACCGGCATTTCACGATCGTCCTCGACCGTGGTGTGGCCATCGTCGACGGTGCGCCGGCGTACGCACACACGGTCAACGGCCGGGGACACCCGTCGATCCCGGACCAACTCGTCACCGAAGGCGATCTCGTCCGGTTCACCGTGGTCAACCGGAGCCTGGAGACGCACCCCTGGCATCTACACGGACATCCCGTGCTGATCCTCTCCAGGAACGGGACACCCTCGTCCGGAAGTCCATTGTGGATGGACACGTTCGATGTCCGCCCAGGAGAGGTATGGGAGGTCGCATTCAAAGCCGCAAACCCCGGGATCTGGATGAACCATTGCCACAACCTGCCCCACGCACATCAGGGAATGATGCTCCGGCTCGCCTACGACGGTGTCACCACGCCATTCGACGACCCGCGGGCCGCCCGCGGGGTCGATACGGATACGGGTCCAAGCCATCGCCACTGATCCACCGTCGGTTGCTCGACACCGCTGCCCGTGTCCGGACAATCTCACGTCGAATCTCGTTGCCCACGCGCACAACCACAGCCGTACGGTCATCGAAGCGGAACTGCATCGGCTGGCTCGCAGAGTCCCTTCATTGGGCCCTGCCGACCTGGACATCATCGCCGCGATGCTGGAGGAAATCTCCGAGTCCTTGATCCTTGCTCGACTGCGCAACGCGCCGCAGGCCACGGCGCCGCTGCTGTGGCGTCTCTTCGGCACCCCGAGGGAGGACCCGTGATCTTTCCGATCGGTAGGACAAACGCCGCTGGCCCGGACCTCCGCGTCGGTGGCCTGAGCGAGCCGGCCCACGATGTAGGGCTTGCCTCCGTCGTGCAGTAGAAGCGAGCGTCACCTGGTCAGTGCACGTTCGCCTGACTGGCCTGGCCTGATTGGGCCGACCGGCGGATCGTGCACTGAACTTGACGGACCCGCGGGTCGCATTGCGTGCCTGCCGGCAAGGGGCGACGATGCAGCGCCTCCGAGACGAGCGCGGCGCTCTCACTCACGCCGAAGAGGTGACCGGTTTGATCCCAGTATCGCCCACCGCAGCGCAGCAGGTAACGGCCGATTATCCCCACAAGCGACTGGCCGTTTTCGCACGTCGGGAGCCGTCCGGGAAGAATTTTAGTGCTCGGTGTTAAACGTCAGATATTTGGGCATAGTCGGCTGGTCGCCACTGTGAACTGCGGCATGTGCCTCTCGCGATGGGAATCCGATGGAGATCAAGCCTGCGGCGATGGTGATCCCTAAGGACACCAGCCATCTTGAGCAGGGCAAGTACGGTCCGATCTTCCCACGCACACCTGCGTGCTACGGGTTCACGATCATCGCGAACGTCAAGCCGGGTCGCGCCGACACGATGCGCGAGTACGGCTCCACCCTGGCCAGGGCGCTTGAAGTCGACCCCGATCTGCTGGCTCCGCTGAAGCTGCATTACCTGCGGTGGGTGCTGTTCGACGACGACACCCGGTTCATGTACCAGGGGATCTTCGACACCGACTTCGACAAGTACACCGAGGATGCGATCGCCCTGTTCACCAGGTCCGGTGTCAGCACCGCGTTCGAGAACCTCGAGGGGTTCCCGGAGGACTGGAAGACCAACCCGGAGGCGTTCGTGCGGTTTGTCCGCGAGCACCAGTGCCCGAGCTTCATCGAGTACGGCGAGTACCCGTACGTCACCGCCGACGAGATCAAGAAGGCGCTGCGGATCAAGAACGCGTTGTCGGCGATGCTCGACCAGCTGCAGTAAGGAGCGATACCTGATGAATGAGCAGCGCACCGCGCGTGTCTACAACTCCCGGCATCACCCGCGTCTGCATACCCCTGGTCGGCGGCGGGTCAGCATCTATGTGTCGTGGAGCTACCCGGCCGAGGCCGGTCGCAACCCGGCCGAGCTGGACAACCGGTTCTCCACGATGACTGAGGTGCGCCGGGTGGCGTGGCCTGCGTACGAGGACCCGCAATGGTCGGATCCGATGCGGTTCCAGCAGGGCATCGCCGGGTCGCTGGAGCTGTTCTTCTGGGCCTGGGTGCCGTTCCAGGACTTCGTCGAGGAGACCACCAGCCACCCGGTGGCGGTGTACCAGCGCATCGACCAGGCCGGGTTCGTTACGCCGCTCGACGAGCGGGTGCTGGCCGACACCGACACCCTGTTCGTGTTCGGGCTGGATCACATGGTCACCGGGCAGGACGCCGGCACGGAGGAGGTGCAAGCGCTCAATGAGTGGGTGAACCGGGAGGGCACCCGCCTGGTGCTGGGGCCGCACCACGACGTCGGCGCAGGCGACGATCTCAAGGTCCGCGACATGGAGTATTACCACCACGGCGACCCGCTGGTACCACGCCAGCAGCGGTTCGGCCGCTACGCCCGGTCGCTGATGGAAGGGCTCGGTGTGCCGGTGCACAACCGCTACGGGCTGCGCCCGGCCGTGGTGGGACCGAACCGGATCGCCCCGCTGTCAATCAACCGGGACCTGGACACCAAGGGCTGGCTGACCGGCGTGACCAGCTTCAACTTCCACATGCACCTGCCGCACTACGCGGTGACCACCGACGACGAGCAGGGCGTGCGGGTGCTGGGCCGACAGCCTATCGACCTGTCGCGGCCGCACCCGTTCACCGAGGAGGGCAACACCGAGTTCAACATGTTCCTATGGCTGCCCCCGACAGGCACCCGCGCCGGCGACATCCTCATGGCCGACTCGACCATCTTCAGCTCACTGTTCGGCGGCGACGAAAGCCTGCGCAACTTCTGGCGCAACATCGTCACGCGGTAGCCACCACACGAAGCCGGCACAGGAAGGCGGGGCGTGGAACTGCACGACATCCAGCGCGGGGTGCTCAGCCCTCGCCCATCGCCCTACGTGGCCACCTATCTGCTGTTCCGCGTCGACGACCGCGCCGCCGGCCGTGAACTGATGCGCCGCGCCGCTGCCGTGGTCACCTGCGCCGCCGACACCATCAGCCCGCGCGGCGAGACCTCGGTGAGTGTCGCCGTCACCTACCAGGGCATGCGGGCGCTCGGCGTGCCGCAGCAGTCCCTGGACACGTTCGCGTGGGAATTCCGTCAGGGCATGGCCGCCCGGGCCACAGCGCTCGGAGACACCGGCGACAGCAGCCCCGAGCACTGGGAAGCGCCGCTGGGCACCCCGGACGTGCACGTCGTCCTGGTCGCGCTGGCTCCCGACGCGGCGAACCTCGATGCGTCGATCGACCGGGCCAGGCCCGCCTACGAGCGGCTGGCGGGAGTGCGCGCGATCTGGCGGCAGGACTGCTACGCCCTGCCCACCGAGACCGAACCGTTCGGCTACCGCGACGGCATCAGCCACCCCGCCGTCGAAGGCAGCACGATCGCGGGCTCCAACCCCCTGGAACGGCCCCTCAAAGCGGGAGAGTTCGTGCTCGGCTACCCTGACGAGCTCGGCGGCGTGCAAACCACCACGCCGGACGTCCTCGGCCGCAACGGCAGCTACGTCGCCTTCCGCAAACTGCACCAGAACGTGGCCGCGTTCCGCCGTTTCCTCACCGACAACTCCACCGGCCCCGACGACGAAGACCTACTGGCCGCCAAGATCATGGGAAGGTGGCGCAGCGGCGCCCCGCTGGCACTGAGCCCGCAGCACGACGACCCCAAGCTGGGAGCCGACCGCGCCCGCAACAACGCGTTCCTGTACCAGCAGGACGACCCGGACGGGTTCACCACCCCCGGCGGCTGCCACATCCGCCGCGCCAACCCCCGCGACACGGCCGTGGCCGGCGAACCCCGTCTGCACCGCATGATCCGCCGCGGCACCGCCTACGGGCCGCCGCTGCCAGAAGGCGTCCTCGACGACGACGGCGCCGACCGCGGACTCATGTTCGCGTTCGTCGGCGCCCACCCGGGCCGGCAGTTCGAGTTCGCCCAGTCCCAGTGGATGAACGACGGCGTCTTCTTCGGCGCCGGGAACGCCCGCGACCCCATCGTCGGCTCCAACAACGGTCCCGGCGACTACACCATCCCGCGCCGCCCAGTCCGCCGGCGCCTGCCGGCCCTGCCGCGGTTCGTCACCACCCGCGGCGGCGAGTACGCGTTCCTGCCCAGCATCAGCGCCCTGCGCTGGCTCGGCGACCTGACCGACTGACACCACCGAGCCGGGCGCAGGAGACCGATGGCCGCGCTGCATCTGCTGTTCAACGCCGTCACGGTGATCTTCATCGCCGCGACCATGTTCGCCGCCGGACTCGGCTCGACGCTGGCCGCGCTGCGAGCCGCGTTCACCAACGTGTCCCTGCTACTGCTCGTCCTGCTGGCCAACCTGGTCGTCGTCCCGCTGCTGGGGTGGGGCCTGGCGGCGCTGTTCCACCTCACGACCGCACCGTTCATCGCCCTGATACTGACCGCGTCCTCCCCAGGCGGACCGTTCGGCGCCAAACTCGGCATGGTCCAGCACGGCGACATCACCACCGGCGCCGCCATGCAGGTCCTGCTCGCCGCCGTGGGCAGCATCACCTTCGGCATCACCGCCAACGCCCTGCTCACCGCCGCCGACGTCGGCGGCGGCATCTCCCTCGACGTCGGCGCACTGGTACGTACCGTCGCGGTCCTGCAGCTCGTACCGTTCGCCATCGGCCTGCTGCTACGCCACTACACCACCGACACTGCCGTGGCCTGGCACCCGGCCGCCGTCAAGGTGTCCAACGTGACGTTCCTGATCGTGCTAGCCGGCATGCTGCTGGGCAACTGGAGCGACGTCGTGGCGCTGCTCGGCTCGCGGGCGCTGCTGGCCGGCTTCCTGTTCTCCGCCCTCGGCTTCGGTTTCGGCACCCTGCTGGCCACCGGGTCGCCGGCACGACGCACCACCATGGGCGCCGTCACCGCCGTCCGCAACGCCGGACCAGCCCTCGCCGCGATCGGCATCGCCTTCGACAACCAGCCCGCCATCCTCGGCGCACTCGCCGCCGTGCTCCTCAGCGGCCTTTGCGCGGCCATTCCCATCGCCGCCGCTCTCGGCCGCCGCCGAACCGACCCCAGGGCATGAAACCAGCTGGCGGCATGGGACTGTGCATCTAACGGTGTTTCCGGCCTGGCCCGCCAGGTGTGAGGCCTGGCGAGGATGGCGCCGCCCAGGTGGCGGGTGTGCCAGCGACCCCGTGGGAGCACTTCGACGCGGTACCGGACAGCCCGCGCCGTTGAGCAGCTCTCTGGAGGCGGAGCGCTGTCCAATGAGGACAGACGAATTGTCGCCGTGTAGCCAGCGGCCGATTGGCGCCCATGTACGCGGTGTGAGCAGTCGGTATGCCACGCTGACCAGCGGCGACGCTCCTTATCGGGGAGTGAGTGGAGGACAGGATGGCACGACATTCGATGCCGCGTCGGCTTGGGCTGGTGGTGTGGCCCGAGCTGGGTGAGTCGTTCCCGTCGTGGGTTGATCGGCTAGCGGTCGATATGGCCGTGCCGCCGGGCGTGGTCGCGGTTGAGTTGGGTTTGGAGCTTTCCGGCTCGCGGTTCATGGTGCGGCCGTTGCTGTTCGGAGTGGCGCTTACGGAGACCAGTCGTGCGGCTTTGCGGGCCGCTACCGGCGTTGGTGATGAGGTGCTCGACGCGATGCACCTGTCGGCGTACGACGGCACGGTGCTGGACTTCGCCGGTTTGGATCCGACCGACGGGCGCAGCGTGCAGCGGTTGCGCTTGAAGCAGTGGGCGTTGTTCCACTCCAGCCGCGCCTGCCCAGATTGTTTGGCGGAGACGGGTGGGGTCTGGCAGACGTGGTGGCGGCTGGGTGGCGCCGCAGTGTGTCCTCGCCACGGGCTGCTGCTGCACAGTTCGTGCCTACGGTGCGGGATGGAGATACGGCAGGTGACCACCCGTCACCACAGCGCGCTGTCGCGCACCGCACCAGCCCTACCTGGCGCCTGTAACAACAGGCAGGATGCCGTTGCCTGCGGTTTTCCACTGAGCGAACTACCGCGTACGCAGGTCAGCCGGTTCCTGATCGACGCCCAGGTTGCGTACCTCGACGCTGCCGCAGGCCAGCCGCCGGGGATCGCCGGGCACCGGGTTGGGGCTGTCGAGTGGTTCACCGCGTTCAAGGCGGTCGCGGCGATGGTCCGTTGTGCGATCCCGACGACACGAATCCCCGTCGAAGCGGAGGTGCCTGCGTCCGTGTCCGAGGTCTTCGCCTTGGAGGTGGCATATCGCCAGCCGGGACGATGCGGTCGTCCGGGTGCGCTGCGGGCGATGCCCCGCAGCGCCGCCCAGACGCTCGCGCTGCTCGCGTTCACCGGCAGCGTCCTGTCCGCGACAGACGAGGCCGCGCTGGCTGAGACAATCGCGCCCTTGGCCCATGCGGTCGCGGTTCGGCGCCGGCAGACCGGTCATGACCCGCTCAAGACCTTGCCGATCCCGGCCCTGCTGCGTCGCGCGGTCCTGAGCGTCAGCCCGCCAACCCCAACCACGCGCCTGTCGCGGCACCTGGCGCCGTTCGCCACCGCCACCAACGGCCTGTTCGCCCGAGCACTGGAGTTCCGGTACCTGCCGCAGCTGGTGGCCGAAGACGACTACCTCGACCTGATCGCCGTGGCGTTGCCCGGCGCCGTGCCCGCGGGCGGACGACGGTTCGCTGCGCTGGCGTTGGCGCGCCTGTGTGGAGCGATGAGTTGGCGGGACGCCGCGCGGGCGCTGGACCTGGAGGTACCCCGGTCGCAGAGCATCGCCTGTCGGATGGCGTGCTTCGTGACCGGCCCCGAGCAGCTGTGGCGTGGTGTCGCTGCGGTCGCCGAGCGGCTTCGCCAGCGTGGGCCGGTGGACTACCGGGCCCGGCGACAGGCTCTGTCCGGATTGGTGACCATCCCGGTTGGGGTCCTGAGCACCGCGTACCGCCGCCACGGGCAGTCAGCACCAACGAATCCTCGCCTGGGTAGCTGCGCCGCCGGCTGGCTGTGGACCCAGTTGACCAGCGGCAGCTTGCGCGATGCGCCCGCTTTGGCGCCCGCGTCGTGGCCGGACACCCCCGCCACAGTACGACGCAAGACGGTGCGCCGGCTGGTCGCCGCGCTGCCCCCGCCGGTCGCCGCGGAGCTCCTCGCCTGGGGCCACTCGCTGCTCGATCGCCGGAGGACCGGATGACCTCCCGACCGGGGTGAGGATCACGCGCCGCGGCCCAGCGCGGCATCATCGGCCGTGACCGGCGCAACACGCTGGCCCCGCTTGGTCCTGGCATCGACGAGCTGAGCGTGACGACGTTCGCTGGTGTAATCCAATCGGATGCCGTCGAGCAGGTCACGGGTGAGTGCCTCCTGCCCGGTGCGCATCGCCCGCACCGCGCCCAGGCGAATCAGGTTATGCAGAGCAGCAATGCTTCCAGCGGTGCGGTCGTGTAGGTAACGCCAGTGTCGGCGGGCCAGGCTGCCCGGCTCGTGCTGAAACAGCACCAGGGCGGCCTCCAGCGTCTTGACCACACCGATCCACTCGGCCGCCTCGTCCTGCTCGCCACGGTGAACGGGACCAGGTTGTGGTGGGCGAACCGCCCCGCGGTCTGTGTGGCGCGCTCACCCGCGCCGCCCTCGGAAAGCAACGGGCTGTCTTCCAGGTCGATACCGGTACCGACAGCGTGCAAATCCTGGATGCGTCACCGTAGTTGCCCACCGGCCGGTTTGCCGCCCCATGACTCATACCCGGTGATGGCGTCGAAGTCGATGTCGAACTCGCCCTCCGGCGGATCGGGCACCAGCCGCAGTGCTGGCGTCTGCTGCACTGATGTCCGGTCAGGCCGCGCGTCCTCCGGCGCCAGGTGTGTCCGAGCGCGGTCCCGGGCCGCGGCACGGGCACGTTCGGCGTCACGCACACGCGCCTTGCGGGTCTTCGCGGTGGCCGCCTCAGCCGCGTCGGTACGGTTCTGCAGCTGCCACAGCGCCTCAGCGATCTGCCGCTCGTCGCGCGGGTTGCGACCTCGTTCGGCCAGAATCTGTTTGACCTCCCGCAGCGTCACGTCGGTGAACGGCTCGGTTCCGGTCAGCGCATGGTTCCATCGCAGCCGGTGCCATACGCCGCTGTCCGGGTCGTGGAAGAACACCTGGCTCAGATCCCGCGGGTCAACCCGGATCGGCCACTTGCCCGGCTGGCGACCGCGGTAGGGCGAGGGCACGTTCCGGTACCGACGGATGCCTTCGCCGTTGTAGGTCAGGCAGTCGTAGTCCACCCCGTAGTGCTGGATTGTCCGCCACTCGATCGGCAGCAGCTGCAGGAACAGATTCGGATCTGATGGGCAGGCCACGTAGCCGGCCCGTGCGACCGCCAGCCGGTAGGCGTCGTTGGGTGACAGGTTGACCTCCGGGAAACCGGCAACGACGAGGCCGTCATGACGGCGCCGCTGATACACGGCCACGACGTACTCGGCGAAGTACTCCTCCAACTCCGACAGCGTCCACCGGGCCGCCACCTGCGGGTCGCGGCCCCGGTGAACCACGTGGTAGCCCTTGTAGCCGGCCAAATGCTCGCCCAGCTGACTGCGGATGACCCGAAATGCGGCCTCGACCTGCGGCTTATCCGTAGGGCGGAACACGCGGGCGTCCTGGATCGTGATGCCGTACCGGCGGCACACGTCCTTGACCGCCTCCGACGTGAAGGCCTCACCTTCTCGGGTGCCGACGTCTTCGGCGTGCTGAGGGAGCCGTATAACGGGCCGCGCCACCTGTGGCGGATGCACGGTGCCACCCTCCCGGCGTCCGCGCTGACCCTGACGGCCCCATCCACGGCGACCGCGCTCGAACCGCTGTCCATGACCGGCCGACTCACGCTGCCCGACGGGTCGCCTCCGGGTGCACAGCCGCTCGTGGTGACCCGCCGACTGCCCGATGGCACCAGCGCCACGCTCGCCGGCGCGACAACCGCGGCGGACGGTACGTTCACCATCGCCGACACCCCACCGGTCGGCGGGGCCGTCAGCTATGACGTGCTTTGGGACGGCAGTTCGGCATTCCGGTGGAGCACGGCCTCGGTGACCGTCACGGTGGCCAAGCACCAGTCGTCGCTTACCCTGTCCGGACCGGCGACGGGCATCGCCGGCAAGAAGCTCCAGTTCAGCGGCGCACTGGAGACTGGCGGTCAGGCTGCCCCACCAAATGCCCTGTTCACGGTGCTGCGCACGGTCTCCAATCGCAACGGCACCGCCACCATCCCGCTGCCGACGGTGGCTCCCGCCAGTGACGGGTCGTTCAGCTTCGCCGATACACCCACCGAGGGCGGCCAGTACACGTACACCGTCCAGTGGGCCGGCGACGACGCGTTCCTGCCGGCGCAGGCCAGCCACGACGTCACGGTTCGAGGAGGGATCGGGTAACCGCACCGCGATCGGCCCAGGATCGACGACGGTGTCCGTCCGGTCACGTCCCGGACGGACACCGTTCCTGGGCTGGCTGCCGCTCATGTGCTCCTGCCGGCGGAGCACGATCAGCTGGACCTGCGGACCGCCACCTGGCATTGCCGCCAGGATGGCGGGTACTGCTGGCACCGGATTACGAAGACGTTTGGTACGACGAAAGCCTCCTCGACGTGTAGCCCGCCTATATGCGCGCCAGTTCGGTCATTGTCATGACCGCGCGACTCGCGGCACGATAATTCGTCGCTGATCGAACGGATCCGCTGGCTTGCATCCCGGGCCCACCGTGGTGAGTCATGAAGGCCATCGTGCAGGACGTGTACGGCTCGGCCGACGTGCTGGAGCTGCGCGACATCGACAAGCCGGTCATCGGCGACCGTGACGTTCTGGTCCGGGTGCGCGCCGCCGGAGTCGATCCCAACGTGTGGCACCTGATGAGCGGCCTGCCGTACCTGGTCCGGGTGATGGGGTTCGGCCTGCGCCGGCCCAAGCAGCAGGTCCGGGGCTGGGATGTGGCCGGCACGGTCGAGGCGGTCGGCGGGCAGGTGACCGGGTTCAAGCCCGGCGACGAGGTCTTCGGCGCCTGCGACGGGTCGTTCGCCGAATACGCCCGCGCCGCCGAGGACAAGGTGGTGGCCAAGCCGGCGACCGTCAGCTCCGAGCAGGCCGCCGCGCTCCCCACCTCGGCGGTGACGGCGGTGCAGGCCCTGCGCGACAAGGGCCGGCTGGCGGCGGGACAGCACGTCCTGGTCATCGGGGCGGCCGGTGGCGTGGGCACGTTCGCGGTGCAGATCGCCGCGGCGATGGGCGCCAAGGTCACCGGAGTGTGCAGCACCGCGAAGATGGACCTGGTCCGCTCGATCGGCGCGGATGATGTCATCGACTACACCAGCGAGGACTTCACCGACGGGACGCGCCGCTTCGACCTGATCCTGGACATTGCGGGCAACCGCCCGCTGGCGGCGCTGCGCCGCGCGCTGACCCCGGCCGGGACGCTGGTCATCGTCGGCGGCGAGGGGCGGCGGGCCGTGGCTGGCGGGCATGCAGCGCAATATCGGGGCGGGTCTGCTGACGCCGTTGGTGAAACAGCGGCTGGTCGACCTGTTCGCGAGGGCGAGCGGCGCCGACCTGGAGTACGTGCGCGAGCTGGTGGAAACCGGCAAGGTGACCCCGGTCATCGACCGCACGTTCCGGCTGGCCGAGGCGCCCGAGGCCGTCCGCTATCTGCAGCACGGCCAGACCCGCGGCGGCAAGGTGGTCATCACCGTCTAGTCAACATGCGTGGCATCGCGGACGGCAGACGGGCCACATCACGGTTGCCGGCAACGGAGAGGATCTCGGCAGGCGCAGGCCCGTGAGCGAGACCCGTGAACGCACTATCTTCGGCTAGATGAGTGAGCCGAGGACCGCAAGGTGAGCACGAGTTGGCGATCGGCCGGCAGAATGGCTGCATGACTGCCGACTCGTCCGCTCTCGACGGCTGGGAGCACCGTCAACAGGCTCAAGCTGCCGCGTTCGACCAGATCGGCGAGCGATACGACGAGGTGTTTCCTCACAAGGACGGCCAACGGCACATCGTCGACATGCTGCTGGCCCGCCTACCCGCCGCCGCTCGCGTGCTGGACGTGGGTTGCGGCACCGGATTGCCCAGTGCATACCAACTCGTGGCTGCCGGCTGCGAGGTGACGGGTATCGACATCTCACCGGTCATGATCGACCTCGCCCGCCGCAACGTGCCAGGCGCGATCTTCCTCCACCGCGACGCGCTGACCATCGACGCCACCCTCGGCCGCTTCGACGCCGCGGTGGCGTTCTTCTCCTTGCTCATGCTGACGCGTCGCCAGATCACGCAGACACTGGCGCAGTTGCGAGCGGCGCTCCTTCCCGGCGGCTTGCTCGCCGTCGCCATGGTGGAAGCAGACCTCGACGACGTGGAACTGCCCTTCCTCGGTCAGCCGATCCGAGTCACCGGGTGGCCACGTGAGAAACTGCGTCAGGTACTCGACGACGCGGGCTTCACCGTTGAGACCGAAGACGTGCGCTCCTACGCACCCGCCGTCCCCGAGGCACCTCCCGAGATCCAGCTGTTCCTCATCGCGCGACGCGACGATTGACAGGCAGCTACAGAGATCTGCGATGAGTGCGGCATAGCGGATGTGGAACGTCGCTGGCGTATGGCCGCCGGGCTCCGATGGAGAATGGCGAGGTACGACTGACCGACCGTGTCCTGATACACCAGGTTCACCAGATCAAGATTTCGCGGATGTCACGGCGTCGGTGGTTTCGAACGTCTTATTGTGGCGGGCGCAACCGAAGGGGGCGGCCGTGATCCGCGTCGCGCTACCGGTAGCCGGTTCGGTGGCCGTGCTCAGGCTGGCGGACCCTTGGCGCACTCGCCCGGACGCGGCGGGCGGCCTCGCGTCTGCGGGCGCGGTTGCCCCGGTTTGGCCGGTGGCGGTCATGGCTGGAACCGGTAGCCCATGCCGGGTTCGGTGAGCAGGTGACGGGGGCGTGCCGGCTCGTCTTCAAGCTTGCGGCGCAGGTGCTTCATGTACTGGCGCAGGTACTGGGTCTCGGTGGCGTATGTGGGTCCCCAAACTTCATGCAGCAGTTGGCGCTGGCTGACCAGCTTGCCAGGGTTGCGCGCCAGGACCTCGAGGAGCTGCCACTCGATGGGGGTCAGGTGCACGGTCTCGCCGGTGCCTTCAACTGGGCCTTCGATCCGCCGGTCGGCCAGGTTGACGGTGTACCGGCCGATCCGCATTGCCGGCACGGACTCGGGGCCGGCAAGCCGGCGGGTGACCGCTCGGATGCGGGCGAGGAGTTCTTCGACGCTGAACGGCTTGGTGACGTAATCGTCGGCGCCGGCGTCGAGCGCGTCGACCTTGGCCCGGCTGTCCATCCGCCCGGACAGGATGACGATGGGTATCGGCGTCCAGGTGCGCAGCTTGCGGATGACCTCGACGCCGTCGATGTCGGGCAGGCCGAGGTCGAGTACGACGAGGTCGGGGCGGTGGGTCGCGGCCGAGTGCAGGGCCTCGGCGCCGTCGGCGGCGGTGATCACGTCATAGCCGCGGGCGTGCAGGTTGATGCGCAGCGCACGCAGGATCTGTGGTTCGTCGTCGACGATCAGGATGCGGGTCATGCGTGTGCTCCCTGCCCGCCGGTCTGCTCGCCGACCCGCCAGTTGTCGATGCGGTCGAGGATGGCCGGGTCGGCGGCCTGGCTGGGGCCGTCGGTGGTTGGTTCGGCGGCGGGCAGGCTCAACGTCATGGTGAGCCCGCCGCCGGGTGTGGCCTCCGGGGTGAGGGTGCCGCCCATCGCGTCGACCAGGCCGCGGGACAGGGCCAGGCCGAGCCCGACCCCGGTGACGTTGTCCCGGTCGCCGAGCCGCTGGAAGGGCAGGAAGATGCGGTCCCAGTCGGCGGCGGGTACACCCGGTCCGTGGTCGATGACCCGTACCTCGACCTGCCCGCCGTGCTCGCTTGCGGTGACGATGGGTGGCTGGTCGGAGGGGCTGTAGCGCAGGGCGTTGGATAGAAGGTTGGCCAGCGCCCGTTCCAGCAGGGCCGGGTCGGCGTACACCTCAGGTAGGTCGTCGGGGACGCGGATGGCCAGCTCACGGCCCGCGTCATCGAGGGCGCCGGCGGCGGTGGGGATCGCCTCGGCGACGCTGATCAGCTGCGGTGACATGGCGAGGGCGCCGGCCTGCAGCCGGCTCATGTCGAGCAGGTTCTCCACCAGCCGGCCGAGCCGTTCGAGGGACTCATCGGCGGTCGCCAGCAACTCGTCGCGGTCGATGTCGCTGAACTCCACGTCGGGGCTGCGCAGGCTGTCGACGGCGGCCTTGGCCGACGCGAGGGGGGTGCGCAGGTCGTGGCTGACCGCGGACAGCAGGGCGGTGCGTAGCCGGTCGACCTCGGCGAGCGGGCCGACCGCGGCCGCGCGCTCTTCGAGGCGTTCCTGGCGCAGCGCGACCGCTGCCTGGGCGGCGAACGCCTCGACCACGCGCCGGTCGGCGGCGGCGAGGGGATGCCCGCACAGCACCAGCGATACCTGGTCATCGACGAGGACGTCGGCGTCGCCCTGCGCCGGGGTCAGGCACGGCTGGTCGCCGACAGCCGCGGCGACCCGCCATGCGGCCGGGTCGTGTTGCAGGTTCGGACCGGACGGGGTGTCGTCGCGGCGTTCCAGCAGGGTCACGCCGGTGAGCTGGAAGGTTTCCCGGAGCTGGTCGAGCAGCGCCGGCAGCGGGCGGCTGCCGCGCAGCACGCTGCCCGCGAGCGTGGACAGGGTCTCGGCCTCGGCCCGGGCCCGGGCGGCGTCGCTGGTGCGCCGGGCGGCCAGGTCGACGACCGCGCTGACCGCGGCGGCGACCAGCAGGAACACAGTGAGGGCGAGGATGTTCTCCCGCTCCGCGATCGTCCATTGGTGGAGTGGCGGGGTGAAGTACCAGTTGAGCAGCAGGAACCCGGCGACGGCGGCCACCAGCGCCGGGTAGAGGCCGCCGACCAGTGCGACCGCGACCACCGCCGCCAGGTACAGCAGGATGTCGCTGGGCAGCGACAGCTGGTCGCGGACCTGGGTGAGCAGGACGGTCAGCAGCGGCAGGCCGAGGGCGGCCAGCGCGAGCCCGGCGACCCGGCGCCCCACGGTCAGCCCGCGGGTCAGGGTGACTGGGCGACGGCCTCGCTTGACCTCCTCGTGTGTAACCAGGTGCACGTCGATCGGCCCGGACTCGGCGGTGGTGGTCACCCCGACCCCGGGGGAGAAAATCTGTGCGATCCGGCCGCGGCGGCTGGCGCCGAGCACCAGTTGGGTGGCGTTGACGCCGCGGGCGAAGTCCAGTAGCGCGGTCGGGATGTCGGTGCCGACGACCTGGTGGTAGGTGCCGCCCAGGCTCTCCAGAAGCACCCGCTGGCGGGCCAGATTGGCCGGGTCGGCCCCAGCCAGCCCGTCGCTGCGCGCGACGTGCACGGCGAGCAGGTCGGCGCCCTTGCTGCGGGCGGCGATCCTGGCGGCCCGCCGGATGAGGGTCTCGCCCTCCGGGCCGCCGGTCAGCGCCACCACGACCCGTTCGCGGGCCTCCCAGGTTGAGCTGATGTGGTGTTCGGCGCGGTAGCGGTCGAGCTGCTCGTCGACCTTGTCGGCCACCCAGAGCAGGGCCAGCTCGCGCAGCGCGGTCAGGTTGCCGACCCGGAAGTAGTTGCCCAGCGCGGCGTCGACCTTCTCCGCGGCGTAGATGTTGCCGTGCGCCATCCGGCGGCGCAGGGCCTCCGGAGTCATGTCGACCAGCTCGATCTGCTCGGCGCGGCGGACGATCTCGTCCGGGACGGTCTCGCGCTGCAGCACGCCGGTGATCTGTTGGACGACGTCGTTGAGCGACTCCAGGTGCTGGATGTTGACCGTGGTGATCACGGTGATGCCGGCGTCGAGGAGCTCCTGGATGTCCTGCCAGCGCTTGGCGTTGCGGCTGCCCGGCACGTTGGTGTGGGCCATCTCGTCGACCAGCGCGACCTGCGGCCGGCGGGCGAGCACGGCGTCGAGGTCCATCTCGGTGAACGACGTGCCGCGGTAGTTGATGGTCTGGCGGGGCACCACCTCGAGGCCTTCGACGAGGACCTCGGTGTTCCGCCGCCCGTGGCTCTCCACGAACCCGATGACCACGTCGGTGCCGCGGTCGCGGCGGCGGTGGCCCTCTTCGAGCATCCTGAAGGTCTTGCCCACGCCGGGGGCGGCCCCGAGGTAGACGCGTAGCTGTCCGGTCGACATGCCTCGCACCATCCCTTCAGGTCCGCCCCGCGCCGGGGGTTGTCTCATCTCACTGTGTTACGGATACCGCTTGTCCAGGTCCATGTTTAGCTCGACGACGTTGACCGACGGCTCGCCGAAGAACCCGAGTGCGCGGCCTGTGGTGTGGGCGTCGATCAGCTTCCGCACGGTCCCCACCTCCACGCCGCGGGCCTTGGCGACCCGGGCCGCCTGGAGTTTCGCGTACGCCGGGCTGACCGCCGGGTCGAGACCGCTGCCGCTGGCGGTGACCGCGTCGGCGGGCACCGCCGGCAAGCCCTGCGCGTCGCCGCGGATCGGGGTGACCACGCCTTTCGAGTAGTCCTCGCCGAACTTCGCGCACTCCACGGTCACTCCGTCGTAGCTGGCCAGGAACGGCGTGGCCGGGCAGGCCTCGTTGAGGCTGACCACCCGGGTGACCGGGCCGGTTGCGCCGTCGCGGTGGAACACCGCGAGAACGGCGCCGACCCCGCCTGCGGTGCAGTACGGGCGCCGCCCGTCCACGCCTTCCAGGTCGCCGACGGCCTTGCTGCGCGAGCAGACCTGGGTGAGCAGGCTCTGCTTGCCTTCGTCGTCCTTGTTCGCGGGGTCGGGTAGGGTGTCCACCACGCTTTCCGGGCCGAGGTTCGACGCGGCGGTCGCGGTCGGGTCGTACCCGTCGCCGGCTGCGGACGGGCGGGTCTGGAAGTACTGGACGAGCGCGTTGCCGTCCTTGTCGGTGAAGGACTGCCCGATGATCGCGCTGGCCGCCGTCGTGCCGTCGGCCGTCTTGACCAGCGAGCCGTCGGCCTTGTGTTTCAGCCCTGGGATCTGCGCGACCGCCGTTATCGCCAGGGGGTAGAGGATGCCGGTGAGCACGGTCAGGACGAGCAGCACGCGTAGCGCGGCGAGGTGGGTGCTGAGCCAGGCTGGTAGGCGCATCAGGAGATCCCCGGGATGAACTGGATGACGAGGTCGATGATTTTGATGCCGATGAACGGCGCGACGATGCCACCGACGCCGTAGATCCACAGGTTGCGGCGCAGCATCGCCGCCGCGCTCGATGGGGTGTACCGGACGCCGCGCAGAGCGAGCGGGATCAGCAGCACGATGATGATCGCGTTGAAGATGACCGCGGACAGGATCGCCGATTCCGGGCTGTGCAGCCGCATGATGTTCAGAGTGTCCAGACCCGGGTAAACCGCGGCGAACATCGCCGGGATGATCGCGAAGTACTTGGCGATGTCGTTGGCGATGGAGAACGTCGTCAACGCCCCGCGGGTGATCAGCAACTGCTTGCCGATCTCCACGATCTCGATCAGCTTGGTCGGGTCGGAGTCGAGGTCGACCATGTTGCCGGCCTCCTTGGCGGCCGAGGTGCCCGTGTTCATGGCCACCCCGACGTCGGCCTGGGCCAGGGCGGGGGCGTCGTTGGTGCCGTCGCCGGTCATCGCGACCAGCTTGCCGCCCTCCTGCTCGTGCCTGATCAGCGCCATCTTGTCCTCGGGCTTGGCCTCGGCCAGGAAGTCGTCGACGCCCGCCTCGGTCGCGATCGCCCGGGCGGTGAGCGGATTGTCGCCGGTGATCATGACGGTGCGGATGCCCATCCGGCGCATCTCGTCGAAGCGCTCCCGCATGCCTTCCTTGACCACGTCCTTGAGATGGATCACGCCGAGCGCGCGGGCCGGCTGGCCCTCGCGCATCTCGGCGACCACCAGCGGGGTGCCGCCGCTGGCGCTGATCCCGTCCACGAGCGGGCCGATCCCGTCGGTGGGGTGGCCACCGTTGTCCCGGACCCACTTCATCACCGCGGTCGCGGCTCCCTTGCGCACCGACCGCACGCCGCCGTCCTCGGCGACGTCCACGCCGGACATCCGGGTCTGGGCGGTGAATGGCACCCAGGTCGCGAACGTCAACTCGCCGGCGTGGCGTTCCCGCAGCCCGTGATTCTGCTTGGCGTACACCACCACCGAGCGACCCTCCGGGGTCTCGTCGGCGAGACTGGACAGTTGCGCCGCGTCGGCGAGGGCCTCCGGGTCGACGCCGTCGACCGGCAGGAGCTCGCTGGCCTGCCGGTTGCCCAGGGTGATGGTGCCGGTCTTGTCGAGCAGCAGCGTGTTGACGTCACCGGCGGCCTCGACCGCCCGGCCGGACATGGCGAGGACGTTGCGCTGGACCAGGCGGTCCATGCCGGCGATGCCGATCGCGGACAGCAGCGCCCCGATGGTGGTCGGGATCAGGCAGACCAGCAGCGACACGAGCACGATGCCGGTGACGCCGTGCGAGTCGAGGGCCTGGCTGTCCGGGGCGAACGCCTGCACCGATTTGGAGAAGATCGCCAAGGGCTGCAGCGTCGCGACCGCCAGCACGAAGATGATCGTCAGCGCAGCGAGCAGGATGTTCAATGCGATCTCGTTGGGGGTCTTCTGCCGGTTGGCGCCCTCCACGAGGGCGATCATCCGGTCGATGAAGCTCTGCCCCGGCTTCTGCGTGATCTGCACGACGATCCGGTCGGAGAGCACCTTGGTGCCGCCGGTGACCGCCGACCGGTCGCCACCGGACTCGCGGATCACCGGCGCGGACTCGCCGGTGATGGCCGACTCGTCGACGCTGGCGATGCCCTCGATGACGTCCCCGTCGCCGGGAATGGTCTGACCCGCCTCCACCACCACGATGTCGCCCTGCTGGAGCTGAGGCGCGGGTACCGCCTCCTCGGTGACATCCGCGGCGCCGGGTTGCCAGTCGACCAGCCGGCGGGCCATGGTGTCGGTCTTGGCCCGGCGCAGCGCGTCGGCCTGCGCCTTGCCGCGGCCCTCGGCGACCGCCTCGGCCAGGTTGGCGAACACCACGGTCAGCCACAGCCAGATCGTGATCAGCCAGGCGAAGACGGTGGGATGGATGATCGCTAGAACGGTCGTGAATACCGAGCCGATCTCCACGATGAACATAACCGGGTTGCGCCACAACGTCCGTGGGTCGAGCTTGCGCAGCGCGTCCGGCGTGGACCTGAGCAGTTGCTTGGGGTCGAGGAGCCCGCCGCCGACCCGGCGCGGGCCGCTGGGCACCGGTGGCTCGGCGGCGGGGGGCGCCTCGACTGCGGTAACAGACATCTGAGGTGTCCTCCGCTTAGTGGACGCCCTCGGCGAGGGGGCCGAGGGCGAGGGCGGGCAGGAAGGTCAGCGCGACGAGGATGACCGTGACGCCGACGAGCATGCCGACGAACAGCGGTTGGTAGGTCTTGAGCGTGCCGGTGGACTCGGGTACCGGTTTCTGCTTGGCCAGCGAGCCGGCGAGCCCGAGCACGAACACCATGGGCAGGAACCGGCCGATGAGCATGCACAGGCCGAGTGCGGTGTTGTATTCGGTGCCGCTCACGGTCAGGCCCGCGAACGCCGAGCCGTTGTTGTTGGTCGCCGAGGTGAACGCGTACAGCACCTCGGACAGGCCATGCGCCCCGCTGTTGAGCATCCCGGCCTTGCCCCAGGTAGTCGCCATCGCGACCCCGGTGCCGATCAGCACCAACACCGGCATGGTCAGGAAGTACAACGAGGCGAACTTGACCTCCCGGGCGCCGATCTTCTTGCCCAGGTACTCCGGGGTCCGCCCGACCATCAGGCCGGCGATGAAGACCGTGAGCACGGCGAGGATCAGGATGCCGTACAGACCGGAGCCGGTGCCGCCGGGCGCGACCTCGCCCAGCATCATGTTGAAGATCGTGATTCCGCCGCCCAGCGCGGTGTAGGAGTCGTGGAACGAGTCGACCGACCCGGTCGAGGTGAGCGTGGTCGAGCTGGCGAAGGTCGCCGAGTTGAACACCCCGAACCGGGTCTCGGTGCCCTCGGTGGCCGCACCCACTGCCATCGGCACCGTGCCGTGGTGCAGGCCCTGCAGCACATTGATGGTGATGATGCTGCCGATCGCCAGGATCGCCATCGCCGCCACGATCGCGTACCCCTGCCTGTTGCTGCCAACCATCCGGCCGAACGTGCGCGGGAGGCTGAACCCGATCACCAGCAGCAGGAAGATCTCGATCCAGTTGGTCCAGGTGGTCGGGTTCTCGAACGGGTGTGCGCTGTTGGCGTTGTAGAAGCCACCACCGTTGGTACCGAAGTCCTTGATCGCCTCCTGGCTGGCCACCGGCCCGCCGGTGACGTGCTGGGTGGCGCCGGCCAAGGTGTGCACATCATGCCCGGCCGACAGGTTCTGGATCGCACCGCCCGCGATCAGCACGATCGCCGCGACCATGCAGACCGGCAGCATGATCCGCACCACGATGCGCACCAGATCGACCCAGAAGTTGCCCAGCTGATCGGTCTGCCTGCGGGCGAAGCCACGAACGAGCGCGACCGCCACTGCGATACCCACCGCCGCGGAGGCGAAGTTCTGCACGGCCAGGCCGGCCATCTGCACCAGGTGACCCATCGTGGACTCGCCGGAGTACCACTGCCAGTTGGTGTTGGTGGTGAAGCTGACCGCCGTGTTCCACGCCCCGGCCGCGTTGACCGGCGGGAAGCCCAGCGACAGCCACAGGTGGTTCTGCAGCCGCATGAAGGCGTACAGGAAAAGGATCGATACCGCGGAGAAGGCCAGCACGCTGCGCGCGTACACGGCCCAGGACTGCTCGCCGTCCGGGTTGACCCCGACCAGCCGATACATGAGCCTCTCGGCGCGCAGATGGCGCTTCGCAGTCACCACCCGGTACATGTAGTCGCCCATCGGGCGGTATGCCACTGCCAGGGCGAGCGCAAGCGAGACGATGAAAAGCGCGCCCGCAGCCGTCGTACTCATCAGAAGCGCTCCGGGAAAAGTAGGGCCGCGAAAAGAAACACCGTCAGCGCGACCGCCAGGATCAAACCGATCACGTTTTCCGCATTCACAGCCGTTCCACCGCCCGCACCGCGAGCGCCAGGACAGCGAACAACGCAACCGTCAACAGCACGAACGCCGCATCAGGCATCGCGCGTCTCCTCCTCTTTCCATTTCTCACTCAGGCCTGCGGACACGTCTCGTCGCCAGGTCTCGATCTGCTCGGTGCCCGCCCAGCTCTGGACCTGCTCCTGCCGCGTACGCCACAGCCGGGCCCGGCGCACGCCCCGGTAGACCGCGCCGACGACCAGGCCGCACACTGCGGCGGCCATCAGTACCCACAGGCGCGCCAGATCATCCGCGCCATGCCAGGTCAACTCCCCCAGCTGATTGATCAGAAACCCGTCAAAGACCCCGAACCCGAGCACACCAACCATCAAGACCGCGAGCGGGTCCACCGTTGTGACAGCGAACAGCCCCTGGGCCGACGCGAACAGGCCGAGCCGTACTGCCCCGGCGGACGGGGGTACCACCGCCGAGACGACCGCGGCGACGACCACGACCGCTGAGCCGAGGGCCACGTTGATTCCTACCGGCGTGTCGCGTTCGCGCGCCGGCTGTCGGCCTGCGCGCACCCGCGCAGAACTGATCATCAGAGCTGCTCCTGCCGAAGACCACCGCGGCCGTGGACCGGCCGCCTCAGGCAGTCAAACCGCCCGGCACAGAAGCGGGCAGATCTCTTTACGCGATTTCTACGCGCAAGGCCCCGATTTTCACGCGCTTTTCACGCTCGACCGATGCAGCCACGCCGCCCTGCGAACCGGAAGTCGGCTGTCCATCCGTGGTTAGGGCCACCGACGGGCCCCTCGCGGGCACGACCGGGCGCATCGACAGGTTCTGGCGCCATCCGGAAGCACTCCGCCAACGCGAGAACGCGACGGGCGCCGAGAACGCTGGACTCGCGTCAGGATCCGGTCCACACCGCCTTCGCGCCCGAGTCACCGGTGCGGACCACGTAGTACAGGCTGACCGCGGCCGCCACCAGCGACAACGCCACCAACACCAGCGACAGGACCCGAGTCGAACCGGCTCCGCCGGCAGCGCGCCCCGCCGCGACCCGGGGTCCGACAAAATAGACAAGCGCCAGCGTCAGAAGGGCAAGCACAATCGTGGCGTACAGGGTCAGCGTGCCGAACCGCTGATGCGCCTGGAGTTTCGGGAAGAACTCCGGACTGACGCGGTTCCTGGACTGCAGGCGGGCGAAGAACGCGTCACCGGACAGCTTCGCCAGCAGCGCGCAGATCGGTGTCGCGAGAGCGAGCAGCCCCAGAACCCAGCGGATTTGGGGGCGGACAAAAGGGATAAGGGCGTAAGCAATCGCCAGTATGGCGAGCAGTGGCACGAACACCACTGCGGCATGGATAAGCAGGGGATGGGTGGGTACACCCATGAGCTCCTCGAGCAACGGCGCCTCCTCGGTCGGCTACAGATCAGCCAAGATCAGGCATGGACGCCAGCGTACGGACTCTGCGGGCCGAACCACAGTTCCACAATGATCCTCGCCGATGCGGTGGTTGGCGCGCATCGACCGATTACCCTGCCGGTGCCGATGTCGGAGGCGTACAGGTCGAGCAC
>WNFX01000834.1_pt1 | contig 40270 bp, 34 predicted proteins | sample 5400111 | NCBI WGS metagenome assembly WNFX01 (sample SAMN13153363, study PRJNA577476) | soil metagenome | isolation source: 40 cm soil or saprolite under grassland replicate 1 | place: USA:California | collected 2016-06-15
TACTTCATGTCCAGACGGCTAGCTGCTCACTCTCCCTGGTTTTACGTCTGCAACCTGTCCATCGGCTCATTTTGCATCTCTTAGGCCCGCTCTACGAAAAAATCTACAATCCTTCGGGTTGAAACTGCGGAATGTGGGTATATTGAAGCTAAATATCAATGTGTAAAGGGAAGCCGCTCCGAGAAAGCATTTCAGGAGATTGCCGCACATAACCCTCGAGGCCCTGCTGATCTTGAAGCTGCTCAGAATGCCTCTCAGCAATGTCTTGCTCCATTTGAGCTTCAAGAGGCCATGCGTATGCTGGTGGGCCTGATACTGCTGCTCAGTGTGGCGGGATTTATCTACCTGGTCCTGCCTGCCTGGAAACGGTGGCGCAAGCGGCTCGTGCCTCTGCCTGTTGAACTCATGCCAGATGTAGCAGCAGAGCTAGCCAACCTGTGCCGTGAAGCAGGATTGGCACGCCAACCGGCATTCTTCTGGAATCCTCTCAGTTCTGTGAGCGAAGGTCTCGCTTTTGGCTGCCTGGGTCAATACGTGGTGGCCCTTACTGGAGGACTGATCAAGCAATTCTACACAGATCGACCGGCCTTCCGTGCGGTCATCCGCCACGAGCTGGCTCATCTGCGTAATGCTGATGTCGATAAGACGTACTTCTCAGTGGCAATCTGGTGGGCATTCGTCATCACCACACTGCTTCCCGGCGCAATCTACCTGAACCTGGACTTTGCTGACAGTGTGCTTAATGTTGCAAACCTTCCATTCTTTCTCAATCTCATCGGGCGTGTGCTAGCCCTGGCAATACTTGTGTTGCTTACACGCAATGCAGTCTTACGGTCTCGTGAATTATATGCCGATGTACGCGCTTCAACCTGGGATGGTCCGACGGGAGCTTTGAGCCGTGTGCTGAATCACTTTACACATCCCAAGCGAGGTCTCCCCTGGACAATGTTGCTGGCTCATCCTGTTCCTGAAATACGCTACACAGTGGTGAATGATACACGCCCCTTGTTTCAGAGCAATTTCTGGACCGCGTTTGGCACAGGCATAGCAGCCGCGATCGCTTTTAATGGAGTTTACAATCTGTCCTCTGTGCTTGGCGATCTTTTACAATTCACATCTCTCACTGCAGTGATAGCAGGATTGCTCTTTGGCGGCCTTACCATCGGAGTTGTCGGTTCCTTGCTATGGCGAGCTACTTTTGCAACATTGGTAGAGGGCAAAACGCCACAGAGAACGGGATGGACAGCACTCGGCGTAGTGCTTGGTATCACCGTTGGTCTGGTACTTTCATTATCATCGTTTACCAGTACATGGCCTCCATTGAATGTGCTAGGAGGTTTTCTCGTCGGCTGGACGCTCTGGGGCCTCACCCTTCTGGGAAGCCTGTGGCCGGTATTGCGCTGGATTGTGGTGGCGGCTACGACCTGGCTGCCGGTCACGGCGAACACATCTATACTGCGTTGGTCCTCCCGCTCAAGCCTCATTGTTGCTGGGGGCATCTGGGCTGTATTCTTTGGTTCGCTTTTGCTTGTAAGCGATTTCTTCTCGCTGGACCCCGGCGATGCAGTTTCAGTCTTCGCTGCACTTCTGGCGGGTCTGCTATTCCTTGCTCAATCGTTTACCACAGTTGGACTGATCGGCTTGTGGGCGATTCCACTGGCTGCCAGTTTCTGGCGCAGGCGAGGAACTACTATCGAGGGAGCGAACTGGGCTTTTCTGGACACGCCTTACACATCTCCGCAGCATATGACCCTATCGTCTGAGAATCCCTTCCGTCTACGTTTTGCACTGGTGCTTGGTCTGGTAGGCGGGCTGATTCTTCTGTGGTCTTATCCTCATTATCAGAATATGGCTGCATTTGAGCCTGCCTCAAGAGGTCAGAGATAGTGATCTGTTTAGACTGGCGTTCGGCTATGGTCACTTTGCGCTGGCTGCACTGCTCCAGGCAGGCATTGCCGCCATTGCAACGGCTCGTATCCGGCATCTAGGAGTGCTCCACGCCCTCTGTACTGCGTTCGTTGGTGGCTGTGTGATGACCGTTGGCATGCTCGGCCTCAACCTGCTCTTTGGAGGAACGATAAATGCTTCCTTTACCTGGATCGCTTTCTCCTGGATAGTCAATGGGGGAGCATTTCTAGCGTTGCCGACAGCACTGTGTGTAGCTGTCCTGACTCGATGGGGCAGTACGACATCACCTGAGCAGAGAGTTTTCCCTGCACGTTTTACCATCATAGCCGGACTATTGAGCGGACTGGCCTTCTGCGAGTTCGCACTTGTCATCAGCGTCTATCTCAGTCAGGTGGTAGTTACGTTGTACGTGTCTGGCTCTACGGTGAGCGATAGTAGCTACCTGTTGGGGTTGCGATCAGCCCTTCTCTCCAACCGGACTATACTAGCTGTGCTTTTCCAGGCAGCCACTGCGGCTATTGTGGCCGTTCGAGTAAAGCAATGGCGAGTTCTACAAGGACTACTTGCTACGTTGATCGGTGGTTGTGTAATGCTCGTTGGAATACTGGCAGCCGACCTCCTTTTAGGAGATTTGGTAAATCTATCCTTGATCTTGCTTGGTCTATGGTATGTGGTTGCCAGTGGAATGCTACTGGCACTGCCAACAGCATTGTTCGCGTCCTTACTAACCGGCTGGCGTCAGCAAACAGTCCTTCACCAGCAATTCTTTTATGCACGTCTTGCTCTGCGAATCGGGCTGATAGGCGGCCTGGCCTTCTGCCTTTTCATACTCCTCGTAAGTATATGGGCATCGCTTCTACCTGCCGAAATAAGAACCAACGCTCATCTTGGCTCGCTGTTTTACTCCAACCAGATCTCGCTGGCCGTGCTTCTTCAGATAGTCATAGCTGCCATAGCAGCATGTTGGGTCAGACGCTTCGGGTTCCTATATGCTCTCCTGGCGGCATTGCTCGGCGGTTGCGTGATGAGCGTGGGTATAGTCGCATCCTGGCTACTGAGAGGGATGAATCCTTCCCTGAACTGGCTCGTTGACCTCCTGGCAATCAGCGTAGTCACTTTCTTTATGGTGATCATTAGCGGAGCATTTCTCTCGTTGCCCATAGCCCTGATACTATCCCTACTTGCCAAATTGGTACGCCGCTTGCGTAGAAACGCCATTGCACGTGCTGTGACCGCTCCTTTGACGTGATTTCTATTATTGCTGACCGTTCTGTTCCATCCCGGATGTTCCTCGTTGATATTGTGCTTTACCTCCCCTCGTGAGCATGAGGGAGGAAGGAAAACGGATGTATCCTACACCCAATCAAGCGTTCCAAGGGACGATCCTATGCCTGGCAGGTCCTCTCGCAGGCCGCTCTTTTCCACTTATCCCGCCAGCGACAACGCTCGGACGAGATCCGCGTAATACCATCATTATTCCCGATCCCGCCGTATCACCATTTCACGCTCGACTTATCCTTACCGGAGCAGGTTGGGTCATCGAGTCGCCCGCGCCTCAGAACACCCTCATGGTGAACCAGGCCCAGACGCGCCAACAGCTCTTACGCGATCAAGATGTCATTCGCCTTGGTTCTGGAACGGTGTTTCGTTGTGCCTTGAAGACGGGTATGCCATACTATCCCCAGCCGCTGGTTCCTCGCCCACAACAGGTGCAGTCTGGTATGAGGCTTTCGCGCCGCACAGTGCTGATTGGCGGTGCCGCTCTTGCTGGAGGTCTCCTCTTGCTAGCAGCAGGAGGGAAGATCTTCTCCTCACCCTTCTCGCCACTATCTCAGCCCCCACCCTTCCAACACGTTGCGTTAGGAACTCATCTCGTAACGTACCAGGGGCATGATGACGAAGTGTTCACTGTCGCCTGGTCGCCCGACAGCCAGCGTATCGCCTCTGGGGCTGGTGCTGCTGATCCGACAGTGCAGGTATGGAATGCCACCGACGGAACCACAGTCTACACCTACCAGCACTATACTCCTGGCTCGGTCGTTTCCGATTCGGTCGAAAGCCTGGCCTGGTCGCCCAACGGCACGCGCATCGTGACTGATGGAAGTGGCGATTACGTGGATGTACGTGCATGGGATGCGACCGGATCGCCTCTGGAAGTGGCTCATTTCAGGGAAATGATAATACGGTGCAGGTCTGGGATGCGACCAAGGGAAATACACTCTCCACCTACCGCGGGCATACAAAGACCATTTGGACAGTGACCTGGTCGCCTGATGGTCAGCGGCTCGCCTCAGGTGGTGATGATTGGATAGTGCAGGTTTGGAATGCGGCGGATGCCAGATCGATCTTTGTCTACAAAGGGCATTCGGATAGGGTGAGACAAGTGGCCTGGTCGCCGGATGGGACCCGCATCGCCACGGCGAGTAGCGATAAGACGGTGCAGGTTTGGGGAGCAGGATAGAGGGTAGGATGACCAGAAGGAGGGGCGTGAACCCACAAAGTGTCGCCGTACAGGCCATGCGGTGTAGGAGTTGCACGCCTCACGCATGTTTCTCTGCTGTCATCTTGTGTCTCAGCCGGTTGCAAAACGAAACACAAGGGGGGAGAGAGGGAACAGAGGATGTGAGCAAGCTTGCATCACAACATCAGTCCCACCAGACAAACAACACCCGATCATGCTCATCGTCCAGGTGTGTGAAGCGCATTTCCTCATCTGCATCAGGCGAGATCACCTCGACCTCGCTTGGCTCCCAGCGCTCTTCAATGCGCTGCCGTAGTTGTGGCAGGGCCTCCTCGTTAGTCCAAATGTAGAGGGTGTCAGCGGGCCAGCTCTCCCAGCGAACATGGCGCAACATGCTCAGTTCTGTATAGGCACGATACTGCTTATCATCTCGCCTATTGAAAAAAAAAGAGGGAAACGCGTGGGAAGCACGCTATACCAGAGGTCGCGCCAATTGAGTAAATCTTGTACAACACGTTCACCATCTAAGAGGTTAAAACGTGCATGCCGAAATAGCTCGAGGTGCAGACGCTAGATATCGTTAATACTCGCTTGCTCCTGGTTTTCTGTCATTTGAGCTTCGTCCCTTGCGGGTCTCCTTTCTTTCTGTTGGCCATCTATTCTTTTTGTCAATGAAAAAAGGGTAACGTAACAAGCTATTCAGCCTACAGCAGTTCGAAAGAGTTTTGTACAGGTTGTGAACTTTGCTACCCCGAGCAACAAATTTCACCATCATCCTATGATAAACTTTCAGAAAATACTCAAGGTAGTAGAGGCGGCATTTATGACGCCAGTCGGCCTACGAGCCGACTTCGTAGGCCGACTGGCGTCATAAATGCCGCCTCTACATCCTGTTAGGAATACCTTATTAATTTGTCAAAGAACATAATGCCGCCTCTACGATTGGAGTGTCTTTACGTCTCTATATCGAATAATTTCTTCATTATGTCATATACTAAAGTAACATCACACCTGTACTAAGGAGGAACGGCGTTATATGCGACGCATAGCGATATTAGCTGAAGGACTTTTTGAATGGCACTATGGGAAAACAGCTGTAGGGGTAATACGTTACGGCAAAGATACGGTGGTTGCAGTCATTGATAGCACGAAAGCAGGACAGGATGTATCGCAGGCTCTGGGAGCCTTTATAGGCAAAGGTATACCTGTGGTGCGTGACATCAATGAAGCACTGCAATATCAGCCCGATACGTTGTTGATCGGCATAGCTCCGATGGGTGGAGCGTTACCTGAGTCATGGCGGTGGCAATTGTTGGCGGCAATCGATGCAGGCCTGGATATTATCAGTGGGCTGCATATGTTTCTTGGAGAGGATGAGGAGTTACGTGCCGCAGCAGAAAAGCGCGGCGTGACGATCTGGGATGTACGCCGTCCACCCGACGAGAAGCGCGTAGCGCAATTTATTCCACATCGCTCCGGTAGCCATACTATCCTGATGGTAGGCTCGGACTGTGCCACAGGAAAAATGTCTGTAGCCCTGGAGCTGGATCGCGAGGCCCAAAAGCGCGGGTTGAGCAGTGCCTTTATGGCAACGGGGCAGACAGGCATTATGATTTCAGGGAATGGTCTGCCCGTTGATCGGATCATCAGCGATTTTGTAGCCGGGATGGTCGAAAAGATGGTGGTTGATTTCACCAATACATATGATTGGGTCTTCGTCGAGGGACAGGGCTCGCTAAACCATCCAGGCTACTCACCGGTGACGCTAGGTCTGATTCATGGCTCCATGCCGGATGCCATGATCTTTTGCCATAAGGCAGGCGCAACGATGATTGAGGGCTATAACAACTGCCTATTTCCACCAATGGAAAGAATGATCCAGGTGAATGAAGAGATGGTCAATATGCTGCGCCCATATCGGCCCTGCAAAGTGGTGGGATTGGCACTGATGACAGTTGGTTTGAGCGATGAGGAGGCACGTGAGGCCGTGCGGCAGGTAGAGGAAGAGATAGGGTTACCTGCGACAGATGTGATACGGTTTGGAGCAGGAAAGCTGATGGATGCTTTGAATAAGTATTTTAGAGCTTAAAAGTGAAGCACTATTCAGCCTTACACCGCTCGTATTCCCAACCCAGGTGCATCTGGCAATTCCAGTTTCCCATTGACTACCTTGACACCCTCGTAGGGGTCATTATCAATCAACAAATTACCGTCGAGGTCTGCATAGTCAACCAATGGTGTCAGGTGTGCCGCCGCTGTGATAGCCAGTGAGCTTTCAATCATACAGCCAAGCATGATGCGCAGGTTATGTGCTCGTGCAACGTGGATCATCTTCAGAACAGCCGTTATCCCATTACTTTTCATCAGCTTGAGATTCACACCATCAACACACTCTGCTAAGCGGGGAATATCTTCGACGGTGACACAACTCTCATCGGCAATAATGGGAATGGATACGTTCTCACGTATCAGCTTCAATCCAGCTAGGTCATGTGCTGGAACAGGCTGCTCCACAAATTCAATGTTGTAGGGAGCCAGCGCATTAATCATCTTAATTGCTTCCTTGGGTGTCCAGCCTGTATTGGCGTCAACCCGCATAATTGCTGGTGATACATCACGAATGGCTTTGATGATTGCCAGATCGTTCTTGGTGCCCACTTTCACCTTAAGAATTGGATAGTCACGCGCCACCAGAGCCTTCTTCGCCATATTACTCGGCGTATCGATGCCAATAGTAAAGGAGGTATGTGGGGTGCGTTTCGGATTCAGTCCAAGTAATTTGTAGAGTGGCACACCAAGCATCTTTCCGATGAGATCATAGAGTGCCATATCCACCGCCGCCTTTGCAGACGGATGAAGCCGAATGATCTCATCTAAACGCTCCATAATATCCTCAATAAGAAAGGGATCATCGCCAAGATTACCCGCAAACATGCTAATACAAGCAAGTACTGTCTCTACACTTTCACCATAGTACTCACTTGGCGATGCTTCCCCATAACCAGTATAGTCGTTGGCATTAATCTGGACGATGACATTTGAGGAAATAGCCTGAACGCCTCGTGAAATACGAAAGGGCGTCGTGAGTTTAAGATCAACAGGCTTGGCATCAATATGCAACATATTCACCTTCCTTTACTAACCCATAAGTTTATGGCCTGAAACTCCCTCAAGCGAGCGGACGTATAATATATACTAAAACAGATGTATAATATATACTAAAGAAGAACTCAGAAGTTCTTCGATGACTTTTCGTGCAAAGGAGCAGATTCTGGAAACCATCCCTTCTTCTTTCATCAAACTGTTCGAGAGCTACTTCGATACTTCGTACTTGTTCATGAAACTGCTCCTGCCAGGTCCAGCACTTCCTCACGAACAAGATAAGGGAGTAAGGCAACGGGACATTCCTCCCCATTTGCGAGCGGAATACGCCTTGCTCCATCTGCAAGCAGGGGCAAGTCTCGTCGAGGTACGCACTCAATACCGCGAACTGGCCAAGCTCTATCATCCAGATGCCGGTGGTCACCACACCTACTTTCTTGCATTACAGCAGGCATATGAAGTGGTGATTGAGTACTTGCAAACACATCAACAAAAAACGATGTGAGCATTGATCTTGCCGAATAGGCTGGAATTGGGCGTAACGGCTCTGTCAAAGCAAACAGCAGTCTACTGTTTGCTTTGACAGAGCCGTTATTACTCAGCTAGCGGTAAGGTAAACCAGAAGGTAGACCCCTGACCGGGGCTGCTTTCGACACCTACCTGTCCGGCGTGACGTTCAACAATTCTTTTGCAGATGTGCAAGCCTAAACCCAGACCAATACTGGGGCCGCTCTGCACCTCAATACCCTGTACACGGTAGAAACGCTCCCAGATGCGTTCTTGTTCGGCAAGGGGTAGCCCTGGCCCGTGATCATGAACACATACTTGCACTCTCTGTTCCTCTTCATGCACCTCCACGCTCACTTCGATAGGTTGCTGATCATCCGAATATTTCAATGCATTGGAGGTATAGTTCATGAGCACCTGTCCGATGCGGTCGGCATCGACCCTGACATGTATATCCTGTTGAATGGGAAATTGCAGAAAGATGACCCGCTGCGGCGTTATTTGACGTTGCTGCGCAATAGCTTCGCGCACAATCGTCAGCAGATTATGCGGTGCTATACGGAGTTCGAGCTTATTGGCTTGAATGCGTGAGACATCCAGTAATTCATCCACGAGCCGGTTCAGTCGCCAGACCTGACGATCAGCTGAAGTGAGCAATTCCTGTATCGCTTCGACTTTGGCGGTCCAATCCTGTACAGCCATTTCTGGTTGTCGGCATAGTTTATTCAAGCGGCGTTCCGCCAGTTGTATGTTCGTAATGATGGATGTAAGCGGTGTTTTCAGTTCGTGGCTCGCCATACTGAGAAACTCATCCATGCGTCGGTTGGTTTCACGCATGCTTAGTTCATTAGCCTCAGCTACTGTCCGTTCATGGACAAGCCGCTCACGTTCGACAACCAGAGTAACCAACCGGGCAACGGCTTGCGCCAGAGCGATCTCTTCGCCGCTATACTTATGTCCATTTTCATAATGCTCTAAACCGAGTACGCCAATCAGTTGTTCTCCGACGCGCATAGGCACAAAGAGGACAGTCTGGAAGTCATAGGGCGACTGTTGAGCAGGGGCATGTCTGTGTGGATCAAAAATAAATATCTTGTCGGCATGGAAGCGAGCAATCACTTGAGGAGTAAACACATCACTCAGGTGCGAATGCTCCATCTCCATCCACCATTGTTGTTTCTGCTCAGCAGAAAGCCATGCCCCTGCTACCGGATGGAGCATTTCGCTCAGCGGGTCTATCGTCACCACACCCACACGCCTGCAACTCATAATGTATCGAATAAGCTCAACAAGCTGCTGATCTGGTGGATTGGCAATCTCCGGCACTGCTCCCTTATCTTGCTGCATCTGCGTAGGAACCTGCACCACGATTTCTGCCATCTTCAAAAGAGCATCCAGCGTCTCACGCACGCGCCCCTCTAGCCGCCGCCGCTCGGTGACATCACGACTGATAGCAACAGAACCAATAATGTTTCCCTTTGGATCGTAAATAGGTACCGCGCCAATATTGAGCCATATCCGACGTTGCTCGTCCTTGACTACGATCACATCCACCGCTTTTGCCCCTGTCAGTCTCTCACCACGCAGGGCACGATAAGCAGGCCATTGCTCATAAGAGAGAGGGTGCCCCTCTTCATCATAGAGCTCAAAATGTGAGCGTGCCGCCAGTTCACTCAGTGGCAGAGGAACATAGCTTTCTTTTTCGATAGAGAAGACATAACGCGACATAAGGTTAGCCTCCACCACCCGCCCTTCATCATCAAGGATCATCAGACCATCAGCAATTGCTTCAATGATCGCTTCAAGTTTATTGGCTCGCTCAGTCGATTCAAGGGCCGCCGTACGCAAAGCTTCTTCAAGCTGCTGGCTCTCGCGCAATTTTTCAGCCAATTGCTCGCTCAGCGTCTGCTGTTCCCGGCTCACCTGTTGATAATAGGTCGAGAAGAAATTGGCTAGTCCCGGCTCTTCTGCCACCAGGGTCGCATATTGCGCCTGTATATGCTCATCACTGTTCGGCAACATTTCCGCGTGCGTCTCTACCCACGTCTGACATGTCTTCATAAAGGAGAAGAACAGTGTCAGATAGTTGTAATTGGATATACCCAACAGACGACGTATCTGCTGAGAGCAGCGTTGACTTAGCTCAAGGTTTGGCTTGAGCAGAACAAAGATAGAGCAGAAGAACAGTGCCTTGCCTAGTGGCGATTCAGAAGCAGGCCACTCAGTGAAGGGAGCGGATTCAGAAGCTAGCAAGGTCAAATAGTTGTCTATCTCAGCGGCTGTAGGAGTCCGCATTGTCAGCAGGGCCAGCAATTCCCGTGAATTTATACCGAGTGAGTAAAGGATACAACTATGGCAGATAAGGACATAGGGGACGCGGCTGTAGCGCGAGAAATAGGTAAAAAGTCGCTCTTTGAATAAGACAGGCAAGGGGCTCTGAATATAGGCAAACCGCATGTGTTCCCAGAGTTGACGTAGTATCTCTGGTGTCTCTTGAGCAGGTGCAAAGAAAGCTGGTACAAAACCGAAATGTTGGCGAATCTCTGCGAGTGTTGCTCCACGCGTATCCGACTCATACGCTTGCATAAATCACGACTCCATCTCTTTAGAAGATATCTTCCTTTTTTTCTATGTATTATCTTTTAGGAACGCAAAGAAACAACAAGAGCCTTACTGGCCATCTTGCCTTTACTTGTCCCAATATATCTGCTGTACCAAACTTACTACCTGCACTATCGAATCCCCTTTGATACGATCACAACGCTAGGGAGAAAGTGGGAAATGAGAGCCGTACGCAGAAGTGCATAATCCGCACAACTTCATAAACTAAGTGTAGCTTAGTTTATGAGTAATGTCAAATAAGGGAGGACTTTTGGGTATTCTAAAAATCGGAGGAGGGAGTAGAGAAACACCATTAGCCTGACATGGCGTGTAGACAAAGTAGCTACGTCTGGACAAAGAAAATAGTTATTTTTCCCTCTTGACGACGGTTGAGTTTTGATGGTATCGTTGTAACATCCTCAAGGGTAGCTAGTGCTTATTTCTATGATAATAGTTAGAGAAGGTAAACCTTCAACACATAGTGAGGAGCCTCGAGCTATGAACACATCTCTACCTCCTTTACAGAGCTACCGTGTTGCTGCCATTCAATTTGAACCAGTCTTTGGGGAAAAAGAGCAGAATGTATCCCGGCTCCTGCACATGGCTGAGGAAGCAGCACAGCATGAGGCACGGCTGATCGTTCTGCCGGAGATGGCCACCACTGGTTACTGTTGGCAGTCACGAGCCGAAATTGCACCCCATGTCGAGCCTATTCCCGGCCCAACAACTGAACATTTTCAACAACTGGCGACACGCTACGGTTGTTTCATTGCCGTAAGTCTAGCCGAAGTTGATCCTACCACCGATGTCTATTACAATAGTATGGCCTTACTCGGACCAGAAGGACTTGTTGGCACTTACCGTAAAATTCACTCTTACATTTCAGAGCCTCGCTGGGCTCGCGACGGCGACTTGGGCATACCCGTCTGGGAGACACCTTTAGGACGTTTAACGGGCCTCATTTGTATGGACGTAGATTATTGCGAGGCAGCACGGATTCCTGCACTGCATCATGCCGATGTCTTGCTTTTACCCACCAACTGGCTGGATGAGAAATGTCCGAGCAGAACGTGGATGGCCCGCGCCTTTGAAAATGGCGTCTACCTGATCACAGCGGATCGCTACGGCCTTGAGCGAGGCATACAGTTTAGCGGCGGCAGTTGTATTATCAACCCTGATGGTTCGCTCCAGGCTTATCTCGACAGTGGTGAAGGCATTGTCTATGGTGAGGTTGATCTGAGCAAGTGTTCCGATAAACGCTGGGGAGCAAGTGACGAAGCACCCATCGGAGATCGTTTCGCTGACCGCCACCCCGAAGAGTACACAACGTTAGTTCACAACACATACCTATGGGAGCCTTTGCGCTACCATGGCCTGTATGAACTGGGTGAACTGCCGGGCGGCCAACTCTCCTGCGTCGGCTTTATCCAGATCAATCTCCAAGAATTTGGCGAGCAGAGTTCCGGCAATACCATGCAAGCCTTGCGGAACATGATTGAGACGTTGATGCATGATAGCGAGCCGGCTCGTCCCGATGTATTAGTGCTGCCAGAATTGATACTGCCGGGGCCAGTTCCCTTCCAGGGAGATATACCTAACCATTTCCAGCAAGGTGCCATCGAGATACCCGGGCCAACCACCGCTGCCCTCGTCGAATTGGCAAATGATTTTCAGATGAGTATGGTCCTTGGTGTGGCAGAGCGTGAGGGTAGCACATATTATAATACGGTTCTCTTGATCGATCCCGAAGGCATCTATGGTATCTATCGCAAGTTACACCTCACTGTTCACGACCGCCTCTGGGCTAGTCCCGGCAATAAAGGCTTGCCCACTTTCGATACACCATGTGGACGGATTGGCTTAGCCACAGGTTATGACGTACTCTTCCCAGAGACCCTGCGTGTCCTGGCAGGCAAGGGCACCGATTTAGTTTGTGCGCCCACTCTCCTCAATTTTCCAGACCCCATCGGTCTGGGACCTACCGCCATTCGCTATGCTCATCCTGTTGCACCCGAAGAATATGACCCATACCACTCTCTGCTCTGGCGCGTGCGAGCGGCAGAAAACAATGTATACCTCGCAGTTGCTAACTGGGAAGGCCAATGGCAGCAGCTACGTGCCAACGGCAATAGCGGCATTTTCTCACCTACCTGCGCTACCTATCCCTGGTCAGAGGTCATCGCCGACAATGGTGAAACTGCTCTCACCATGATGACTATTGATACCCGCGAACAGCGCACCGGGCGTCGTTCATCTAGCCATCCACTTAACTATGCTCCCGGCGACGTAGCTGGTTCTCTCACCGGCGAGCTTGCCTACGATGTGCGTGATAGCATTCCTGGCAATGCTGTACGTGGTAAGCCAATGCTGCGCAAACGTGTCCCTTTCTGGTATCTAGACCTGGTCAAGAAACAGGTCTAACCATTTTGTAAGGAGCAATCACTTTCATGAGATTAGCAGATAAAGTAGTCATCATTACCGGCTCGGCAAGCGGCATAGGCCGGTTGGCCGCCGAGGTGTTTGCTTCTGAAGGAGCTAGTATCGTTGTCACGGATATCGCTGAAAAAGAGGGCCAAGCCGCTGCTCATGCCATTCGTGAGCAAGGCGGCAAGGCTATCTTTGTTAAGGCCAATGTGGCGAACGAGACCGAAGTGAAACATATCCTTGACTCTGCCATCGCGACTTTTGGTCATGTAGATGTACTCTATAACAATGCTGGTATCATGCCAGATGATGATGGCAGCGTCACGGATATCACAGAGGCCACATGGCATAGAGTGCTGGACATTAACCTCAAAAGTACCTTCCTCTGTAGCAAATATGCTATCCCACACATGATCTCACAGGGCAAGGGTTCTATCATCAACATCGCCTCGTTCGTAGCTTTTATGGGCTGCACCATCCCCCAGGATGCCTACACCGCTTCCAAAGGTGGTATGCTTTCCCTGACCAAGTCCCTTGCGGTACAATACGGCAAATATGGCATTCGCTGTAATGCCATCTGCCCTGGGCCTATCGAGACGCCCCTGTTGCGCCACCTCTGGACAAGCGAGGAGGCACGCAACCTACGCTTGAATCGCATCCCGCTTGGTCGCTTCGGTGAGGCAAAAGATATTGTGTATATGGCACTTTACCTCGCCTCTGATGAATCTGCCTGGACGACAGGGGCATGGTTAATAGTAGATGGCGGCGTCTCATCGAATTATTTTTAAGATGACGTGACAGCATCTAACCTGTTTTCGCGTTTCCAACCACACTCTTAGCCGAGTTGATGGCTGTATGTTTGCCAAGATAAGGTATGAGGAGTACATATGAACAATAGTGTGAGCTCAGAGAACTTCCTATGGAATATAGGTATCGTTGCCTTGCTTCTTTGGATAGCAGTTACAGTATTCATAGTAATTGCCTGTTGGAGAATATTTGCAAGGGCCGGATATCCAGGAGTGCTAGCATTATTGATGTTCGTGCCTATCGTAAACCTTGTCATGTTATATGTGTTTGCCTTTCGAGAATGGCCCATTTACAAGGAGTTAAAGGAACTTCGACATAAGGTGGGAAGCAATTTTTAATGTTCCACAGAGAAAGGGCAAACTGGTCAGCCAGTTTGCCCTTTCTCTGTGGAACTTATAGTTCGCTAATCGGGCGTGCATTGCGCACATGGCCATTAAACGTCACCATAATCGCCAGCACCAGTTGAGGTACAGCGAGAATGACCACGGTCACTATAGGGCTAAGGTACTGTAACAATATACCGGTAAGAGCCAGGCCAATTGGCTGACTCCCAAAGGCAATCAGCCGAAAGACACTGTTGACACGGCCCTGTAAGCGATCAGGTATGAGGGCAAGGCGATAGCTGAACTGTACCATCATATAGACAGGAACAACGATGAAGCCGATGCCATTGCCAAGTCCCAGAATCAACCAGTTCGGTGCGATGGCGTAGAGCAGCCAACCAAAGACCCAGAGCCACGAGGTGCCAATGATTATTTGGCCAAAGCTAAACCGCTTTTGTAATGGCACAATCAGCAATGCCCCAATAATGCTACCAATACCGCCACCTGCAAAGATGAGGCCCGTATCCACGGCAGAGGCGTGCAGGTTCTGTGCCAGTACCAGCAAGATCAGTACATAGCCAGAACACGGCGTCATCAGACCAAAGGTCAGAATGGCCAGGAAACGCACCAGGGGATTATGCCACAGCCAACTCAGCCCCTCTTTAATATCCGTCCACAGATGGCTCGGTCCACTCACCCGCTCTTCCTGAAACTTTGTCTTGATGAAAAGGAGTGAAACGGCTGAAATCAAGTACGAGATGCCATCCGATAGGAATGGAACAGCTCTACCAATGCTGTAGAGAATAGGACTAGCACTTGGACCCAGCACCGTCGCTATCGAGTACAGCACCTCATTCTGCGCTACTGCCGCAGGCAATTGCTCTTTTGTGACCACCTGGGGTAAACAGGCCGACTCCGCCAGATTAAAGAAGACGAAGAGAGTTCCTTCAATCAAGGCCACGCTATAGAGTTGGATGTACGTCAGGTGATGCAGAGCCAGTGCCACAGGAATACTCAGAAAGGCTATAGCTCTACCAATATCACAGAGAATCATGACCAGCTTGCGATCCCACCGATCCACCAAAGCACCTGCTGGCAGGCAGAAGAGTGCATAGGGTAACCCACGCAAAGCAGTCATAAGGCCAGCCTGCGCCGGTGAGTTGGTCAAGGCAAGAATTAACAACGGAAAGGCCACCAGGGAAATCTGTGAACCTACCGAGGAGACAGCTTGCCCACTGACCAACAAGAGAAAGCTACGATGGCGCCACAAAGGTACAGGCCGACGAGCATAGGGCTTATCTTCCTGAATCTCATTGAATGTTTCATTGATAGAGTTTTCCTGAACGGTAGACATTGTTTTTGCTCCAATCTCTTATGTAGAACGCTGTCACAGAAGAAAGAAAAAAAGAACACAAAGCTCATCGAGATGGAGATAGGCCATTGTCTCAGTTCAGGAGAGTGCAAGAGGTGGTATACGTCTAGTGGATACGCTCCGCAGCACCGCAGGCAGGCACGCCGCTGAGATGTGCCTATCCCGGCGATACACCGAACGCTGAAAGGAGATGCAAGGAAGGAAAGGAAACCATATGGTTATTGCACATACATAGAAGAACCCTACTTCTTCTGAACGAAGTAGTGCGTACAACTATCGTGCCACTTCCTGCCGCACAGGCCCGGCGTTATCGCCTATGCGGCCAAGTAGCTCATTTGTATAAACCCAAATTCTATGTTATACATGAGCTTTTAACCTTCGGTTTGCATGATTATGACGATACAAGGCTTTTTCAAAAGAAATGCTTCTTACTATTCCTAATATTACCATAGCTGCGTCCCAAAATCGTTACGAAACTGCTCTGAGACACACTTTTGCAAAGCCGTGTATGCATAATTACGTATAGAGGGTATTCACTGATACGATGGTAACATAGACATTGTGGTTATGTCAATAACAAGGTTGACGTTTCCCTGTTCTGAGGGATAGTATTTATAGCATATATCGCGTACTCCTACCCCGTTCAAAGGAGAATCAGCAATGAGTACTTCGGTCAAAGATGGTCAACTCCTCTGGGAGCCTTCGGAGACAGCCAAAGAGCAATCCAACCTCAGAGCATATATGCAATGGCTCAAGAAGAACAAGGGCCTTGACCTTTTCACACAGGAAGCATTGTGGGAGTGGTCGGTCAACAACCTGGAAGATTTCTGGGCCTCTATATGGGATTTCTTTCAGATTAAAGCTTCGAAGCCCTATACAACCGTGTTGGCAGAGCGCAAAATGCCCGGAGCAAAGTGGTTTGTTGGCGCGGAACTGAACTACGCAGAACACGCCTTTCGCAATGCTACCTCACAACGTCCCGCATTTCTCTTCCAATCTGAACGCCAGCCCCTGACAGAGATATCCTGGGATGAACTTGCGCAGAAAGTCGCCTCAATAGCACAGGGATTGCACAAGCTGGGCGTACAGCGCGGCGATAGAGTGGTTTCCTACATGCCCAACATACCGGAGACACTCACGGCTTTTCTGGCCTGTGCCAGCATCGGAGCCATCTGGTCGAGCTGTTCCCCGGATTTTGGTACCAGTAGCGTTATTGATCGCTTTCAACAGATCGAGCCAACCGTCCTCTTTGCCGTAGATGGCTACCAGTACAACGGCAAAGCCGTAAATCGACGCGCCGTGATTTCTGAACTCCAGGCCGCTCTGCCCACCCTGAAAAAGACTGTCCTGGTACCATACCTCTCTGCCGACGCCAGCACAGAAGCCTCACCAGATATAGTGATGTGGAGCGACTTGCTTAGTACACATGGCGAGCTCTACTTTGAACAGGTACCCTTCGATCACCCTTTGTGGGTCCTCTACTCTTCCGGCACCACCGGCCTGCCCAAGGCCATCGTACAGGGCCACGGTGGTATTTTGCTGGAACATATGAAGAGCAATTTCCTCGGCTTAGACCTCAAGCTAAGCGATCGCTTTTTCTGGTTCACCACGACCGGTTGGATGATGTGGAACCTGCTCGTGGGTGGCTTGCTCATTGGCACACCTATCCTGCTCTATGATGGCAGCCCGGCCTACCCAAACATGGATGTCCTTTGGAAATTTGCCGGGGACAGCGGTATGACCTTCTTTGGCACCAGTGCTGGCTATATCGCCGCATGCATGAAAGCCGAAATTGAGCCGGGCAAGAATTATGATCTGAGCAAGCTGCGCGGCATGGGTTCAACCGGCTCACCGTTACCGCCGGAGGGCTTTCAATGGGTGTATGAACACATCAAGAAAGACCTGTGGCTGGCCTCAATGAGTGGTGGCACGGATGTCTGCTCCGGCTTCGTGGGCGGCTCCATCCTGCTGCCTGTTCATGCTGGCGAGTTGCAATGCCGCTCTCTGGGAGCTAAAGTAGAAGCCTTTGACGAGCAAGGTCGCCCCCTAATCAATGAGGTTGGTGAGTTGGTTATTATGGAGCCTCTTCCCTCTATGCCCTTGTTCTTCTGGAACGACCCTGATGGCCAACGCTACCATGATAGCTACTTCGACATGTACCCCGGCGTCTGGCGACATGGCGACTGGATCAAAATCACACCTCACGGCAGCGCCATTATCTATGGTCGCTCCGACTCTACCATCAACCGCCAGGGCATTCGCATGGGCAGTAGCGAGATTTATCGTGTCGTCGAAGGTATACCAGAGGTCATGGATAGTCTGATCGTGGGCATCGAGCTCCCTAGCGGCAAATATTACATGCCGCTCTTCGTCGTATTGAAAGATCAGCTCCAGCTAGACGATACGCTGAAAGCACGTATTAAGGAGAATTTGCGTAAAAACATCTCGCCCCATCACGTACCCGACGACATACTGCAAATTCCCGATGTACCACGCACATTGAGTGGCAAGAAGCTGGAGGTGCCGGTGAAGAAGCTCTTCGTGGGCGTTCCCGTCGAAAAAGCCGTCAGCAAGGATGCCCTCAGCAACCCGCAGTCCATTCAGTACTTTGTTGATTATGCCAACGAGTTCAATGCCAAGAGGACATGAGCCAGGAGCAAGCACCATGACTATAAATACGCAGGACACCATTGCCGTCCGCACCGGAGAAAATTTCGATGTGGCAAAGGTAGAGCACTACCTTCGTGAGCATGTCGAGGGCTTAGGCGAGGGATCACTGCAGGTACGCCAATTCCCATCCGGTGCTTCTAATCTGACCTATCTATTGCAAATTGGGAATTGGGAAGGTGTCCTGCGTCGTCCTCCCTTGGGGCCGGTGCCACCCAAGGCTCATGATATGCAGCGTGAGGCCGGCCTATTGCAGAAAATTCATCCTGTCTTCCCTCTGGCTCCCAAACCATATGTGTTCTGTGATGACCTCTCCATTTTAGGTGTGCCCTTTTATGTCATGGAACGTCGCAAAGGCATGGTCATCAATGCCACCTTTCCGCCAGAGGTCACACCAACACCGGGATTGTGCCGCCAGATGTCGTACACCGTCGTAGATACGCTGGTAGAGATACACGCCATCGACTGGCAGGCAGCGGGGCTGAGCGCATTTGGGCATCCCGCAGGGTTTCTCGGAAGACAGGTCAAAGGCTGGATCGAACGTTATTTTCGTGCCCAAACCGATGAGATACCACAAGTCGAGCAACTCACACGCTGGCTGGCCAACCGTGTTCCTCAGAGTCCAACCCCAACGCTCATCCACAACGATTTCAAGTTAAACAATATGTTGTTAGACACACACGATCTGACAAAGCCGATAGCCGTACTCGACTGGGAAATGGCAACTATTGGCGACCCCCTCTTCGATCTGGCTGTCTCGCTTAGCTACTGGGTCAACTCTGAAGACCCCGAAGAGCTACAAACGGTGTTGCCCAGCGTAACCATGTTCCCTGGCTTCATCACACGAGAAGAGTTTATGCAGAGATATGCAGAGAAGAGTGGACGTGATCTCTCAGGGATGGATTTTTACATGACCTTCGCCTACTTCAAACTGGCCGTGATCATCCAACAAATTTACGCTCGTTGGAAAAAGGGTCAGACCCAGGATGAGCGTTTTGCCATCTTCGGCAGGCGCGTCCGCGAGGTTATTGAATATGCTGCACAGCTTGCTGAGGGGGGAAATACGGGGGTTTAGCGTTTTCCGTTATTTCCCCAAATCTTGATAGTCCCGTCATAACCGCCAATGGCAAATGCCTGTCCGGTGGGGCTAAAGGCTACGGAGCGCACCTCATCTGTATACTCTGTAAGGGTACGCAGTACTTGCCCGGTCTGCAAGTTCCAAACCTTGACAGTGTTATCTCCACTGCCACTTACTAACGTTTGTCCATCAGGACTGATCGCCACACTGTAGACCGGCTTTACATGGCCTTCAAGTGTACGCAGCACCTCTCCTGTCTGGACATCCCATACCTTGATTGTGTTATCGCCGCTGCCACTGATCAGCGTCTTCCCATCGGGACTGAAGACAATGCTGTAAACAGACTCAGAATGACCCATGAGGGTACGCAGTAATTCTCCTGTATGCAAGTCCCATAAATTGATCGTTGTATCTTGACTTCCACTAGCCAGAATCTGTCCGTTGGGACTGATAGCGGTACTCAGAACATATCTCAAATGACCTCTGAGAGTATCAAGCAATTGTATTGCGTACAAATCCCATATCTTGATCGTCCTATCCCAACTACCACTGACCAACGTTTGCCCATCTGGACTAATTGCCACAGTACTAACATCTTCGATATGGCCTTCGAACGTGTGAAGAAGCTGCCCTGTGTAGAGATTCCACATCTTGATCGTGTTATCGTCACCACCACTGATGAGCGTTTGTCCATCAGGACTGATCGCTACACTATTCACATAATCCGAATGACCCATGAGGGTGTGCAACAATTGCCCCGTTTGTAAATGCCACACCTTGATCGTTTTATCCCAGCTGCCACTAACGAGCGTCTGCCCATCAGGACTGATCGCTATGCTGCTCACAGCTTCTGTATGCCCTTCAAGTGTCTGTGTTGTTGATAAGATATGAGGCGACTGCTCCTCCAGTTTTTCAATAGCTTTGCGGATACCTTCTGCTACATCAAAAAAAGCTTCATCCAGACCATGCCATCCGGAGCCAGTAACAGGTTTTGCATTAGTAGGTAGAGCTTGCAGTTTGGCAAATGGTGACTTCTGCCAATACACTGGACGAAGAATGACAGGAATAACCTTTGCTTCGCCTCGTTCATGTCGCTCTATTGCTCGCTTCATCTCAACACTATAACAATAATCAGAGTCCATAAAATATTGGCTGATCAGCAGCAAAATGATATCAGCCGTTTCTAGATGCTTCTCAATTTCACCTGTTTTGTCTTGACATGGTTGAATATCGCTGTCAGACCAGCTAGAGATAAAACCTTGCCGCTTTAAAGTACTCAGTTGCTTCTCCAGCACTTTTCGTAGCGGTTCATCTTCTCGAGCATAGGAGTAAAAGAGTTGTGATGCCATAATTACCTGCTCCGATTTGTGACACATTTATATAAGTAAACATTGGCCTCTGAAAAGAGGGCGTGCAGAGCATAAATCTCGTTTACGTAACCCCACTCAAACATTAAGGAACTTTATAGTACTAAGTATACTCAAGTTTGGACCTAATAGCAATGAGCATACGTACATCAGTATCAGTCAGTTAATGTTTTGATGAAAGCTCCTCAGCCACTTCACGGATACCTTCCGCCACAGCAAATAATGCTTCATCTAAATTAGGCCATTTAGAACCCGTGATAGGGTCACCATTCTTAGGCAAAACTTGCAGTTTGGCAAATGGTGTTCTCCCATAGTAGACTGGACGGACGATAATAGGAATGACGCTTGCTTCACCTCGTTCGTGTCGCTCTATGGCCTGTTTCATCTCGACAAGATAGCAAAAATCTGAATCAATAAAGTATTGACTGATCAGGAGCAGAATAATATGAGCCGTGTTTAAGCGTTTATAGATTGCTTGCAACCGTTCTGTTCCCGCACTAATCTGACCCTCGTGCCAAAAGTTAAAGATTTTTTGCCTCCGTAACCCGCCAAGGTGTCTCATCAGTTCTTTTCCCGGCGATTCGTCTTCCTTAGCGTAACAGAGAAGGACTTCTATTGGAGACGGCATAAATACTTACCCTCCCATAACTTATAGTACGGCTCAGTATACTCTAATTCACCATTTATGACAATATGATGTGTTTCAGGCAAGCTCCCCTGTGTGATAATATGCATTTGATCGAAAGTTTATTTATGCTCAGTTTCGTGCAACAAATACCTGTCAATTCTTGCAAGGAGATAAAACATGGTCCAACAGATCACCCAATCCCCCGTTGTCGATTTCTATTTAATGGATGAACTACTCACTCCAGAGGAGCGCAGCATCCGCGACAAAGTGCGAGCCTTTTGCGATAAAGAGGTCACTCCGATCATTAATGACTACTGGGAGCGAGCGGAGTTTCCCTTTGAGATTATCCCCAAGATGGCGGCTCTCAATATCGCCGGTGTCAGCATCAAAGGGTACGGTTGCCCAGGCATGAGTGCGGTTGCTGCCGGGCTGGTAGCCGTGGAACTGGCGCGTGGAGACGCCAGCATCTGCACCTTCTTCGGCGTGCATTCTGGACTGGCCATGTCCTCGCTTTCTATGCTTGGCTCTGAGGAGCAGAAGCAGAAGTGGCTGCCAGCCATGGCACGTATGGAGAAGATTGGAGCCTTTGGCTTGACCGAACCTGAGCATGGCTCCGACGCTGTGGCTCTGGAGACAAGAGCGCATCGTGTGGGCAACGAGTACGTTATCAATGGAGCCAAACGCTGGATTGGCAATGCCTCCTTTGCCGATGTGGTGATCATCTGGGCGCGTGATGACGAGGGCAAGGTCGGCGGTTTCCTGGTTGAGAAAGGCACGCCCGGCTTCGAGCCCACCGTCATGACAGGCAAAGTCGCCAAACGTGCCGTCTGGCAGACAGATATTACCCTCAAGGACGTCCATGTTTCTGCCGAGAATCGCCTCGCCCTTTCGCGCAGCTTCAAGGATACCGCCAGGGTGTTGACCGCCACTCGCTCAGGCGTGGCATGGGAAGCCATTGGTCACGCCATAGCGGCTTTTGAGATTGCCCGGAACTATACGCAAGAGCGTATCCAGTTTGGCAAGCCCCTGGCAACCTTCCAGATCATTCAGCAAAAGCTGGCAACCATGCTCGCCAGTGTCACCACCATGCAACTGCTGTGCCTGCGCCTCGCCCAATTGCAGGAAGAGGGCAAGATGACAGATGCCATGGCTTCGCTCGCCAAAATGAATAATGCCCGCCTGGCTCGTGAGGTAGTGGCCGATGCCCGCGAAATGCTCGGAGGTAACGGTATCCTGCTGGAATACCATATTGCCCGCCACCATGCCGATATTGAGGCCGTGTTCACCTACGAAGGCACAGACACCATTCAGTCGCTCATCGTGGGACGCGATATTACTGGCATCTCAGCATTTGCTCCGCGATAAGAAGATGTAAGCATATCTTTGGGCAGTGAAGCACTAACTGCTGACGGTATATAATTGAGTGCATGAAATAAACAACCTATCTTTTTGAGTAAGGAGCATCACTAAGATGGAAGCAAAAGTCTATCGCACTGAACTGACTCCCGTAAGTTTTTTGGAGCGCAGTGCATTGGTATTTCCTGACAAAACCGCGATTGTCCATGAGAACCGCAAATATACCTATAGGGAATTTGCGGAGCGCGTTTATCGTCTCGCATCGGCATTGCGCAATGCAGGCATGCAGAAGCATGATCGGGTGGCTTTCCTGTGTCCCAACACACCGGCCATGCTCGATGCACACTTTGGCGTCCCGGCTGCTGGCGGCATTCTTGTCGCCATCAACACCCGCCTGAACTCACAGGAGGTAGCTTTTATCGTAAAGCACTCCGGTGTTAAGTACCTCTTTGTGGATTTCGAACTCTATCCAATAGTGCAACCGATCAACCTCGAAGGCATACAGGTGGTACGTATCGATGATACCAGCAATGCCGACGATCCTTATGAAGAGTTTCTGGCCAGCGGTTCGCCTGAGCCTGTTACAAGCTGGTTGGAGGATGAGGAAGAGACGATCTCCATTAACTACACATCGGGCACCACCGGCAATCCCAAAGGCGTGATGTATACCTATCGCGGTGCCTACATCAATGCACTGGGTGAAGTCATCGAAACAGGTATGAACAGTAACAGCGTCTACCTCTGGACGCTACCCATGTTCCACTGTAACGGCTGGTGCTTCACCTGGGCCGTAACTGCTATAGGCGGTACAAATGTCTGCCTGCGCAAAATCGATCCTACCCAGGTCTGGGATCTCTTCGAGTCCGAAGGCGTCACCCATTACAATGGGGCGCCCACGGTACAGATTTTCCTGGTTAACCATCCTAAAGCGCATCGCCTCGCTAAGCAAGTGACAGTCACGGTAGCAGGTGCCCCACCTTCACCAACCCTACTAGGCCAGTTGAAAGCTCTCAACATTCGTCCCATCCATGTTTATGGATTGACGGAGACCTACGGCCCCTATACGGTCTGCGAATGGCATGAAGAGTGGGATAAACTTTCCGATGCCGAGCAGGCCAAAATGCTGGCTCGTCAGGGACAGGGCTATGTAGTCGCCGAACGTGTACGCGTCGTTGATGTAAACATGCAGGATGTTCCATGCGATGCGCAGACAATGGGGGAGGCAATTATGCACGGCAATAATGTTGCCAAAGGCTATTACAACAACCCTGATGCCACCGCCAAATCTTTCGAGGGCGGCTGGTTCCACTCTGGGGATATCGGCGTCATGCATCCCGATGGCTACCTCGAACTGCGTGATCGCGCCAAAGATGTGATTATCTCAGGCGGTGAAAATATCTCGACTATCGAGGTTGAACAAACCGTGGCTCAACATCCCGCCGTCATGGAATGCGCCGTCGTCGCCATCCCCGACGAGCAATGGGGCGAACGGCCTAAAGCCTTTGTAACACTTAAACCAGATCAGCAGACCACGGAAGCCGAGATCATCGCCTTCTGTCGTACACGTCTCGCTCATTTCAAATGTCCCACCGCCGTCGAGTTCGGCGAGCTGCCCAAAACCTCTACCGGCAAGATACAAAAATATGTCCTGCGTGACAAAGAGTGGGGCCGCCACGAGAAACGCATTCATTAAAGTGATGGAAAAAGTGGTGGCCCAGTTTGGTCAGGCTGGACCACCACTACGCATCAACCTAACGCAACGATCTAGCTGTCGCGTAGGGTTAATTAACTTTGACTGTCGGGCACAAAAAGCAGCCCAGTTGCTTTGCCGAAACCGATGGCAATCGGCGTGATGATACCAGTCGCTAGATCAACCGTTCCAACAAAACCTGCTACTCCTGAGTCATTAGGTGCCTCGGTTGCTTACATATTCACTGTGCAGTTGTCTCATGTGACTGCGAAGTTGATCTTGATACAGGTTGTAACGATGGTGGAGGTGGAGTGAAACGCGTTAAATAGAAGAAATCGCGCTCGGTGCCGGAGAGATATTCAGTGCCGCTGCCGTACATGGCTGGATTGAGCTTGGTGATATTTAAGTTGCTGTGAACGTCGCGGCTGTACAAAAAGGCACGCACCCAGAAAGGATTAATATCTGTCTGCATAGCCATCACTGCCCCTACGGCATGGAGCGCGATACCAAGCGTCTGTGCAGTCAAAGAGGCTCCGGCGGCATAGATCAGTGTCCCATGAGTTGTGATGCCAATACCCGACCGCCATGTGTAGGCACTATTCAAAATAGTGCCACCCCAGGCTGCACCATCCTGAGTCAGGGGATTGATCGTTCTATTATTGATCAGCAGCGAGGCATTTTGTCGCCATGCTATTAGCCTGCTATTGCCACTATTGAGGCGTGGATCAACACCCCACGCCCCAAGAATAATTTGACCTTCTCTTGTGACAGCAAGAGTTGCAGCACCTGGCTGTGGTGGCACATAGACAGTAGTATTCACTTTGAGGCCATACTGTCCATCGGCATATTTGAAGCCACCATTAAACGCGGCCAGCAGGGTATTCCCCTTCTGATCGGAAGCGGGAATGACGCCAGGACCATGAAAACCTCTGGGACCACCAGGTTCAATCGTCCCTGCCACCATGTGCAGGCGGAAAAAGCGCATGTCAAACTGCAAGAGTGTCACCACAGCATAGGGGTGCGAGGGATCAGGCCGAATGAAGGTCTTCGCATCAAGCGGCAGATAATTGTAAGGAGCGGCCGCCATCTCCTGGGTGAGCCACGTACCCTCACCGTCAAGCGCAGGTGTGACCAACGGTGACAAATGCCCAAGTGGCATCGGTGCCAGCCGTACTACATTAGCAGGAATGGTGGCAGTTGCAAGTGGTGTGACAGTGCTGACTGCCCAGGGAGCATTCACATGCGAACCACCCAGGTTATATTGCAACTGATGGGTGGTATCAGACAGGCCAAGATACCATGACTCAATTTGGGCGGTAAGAGTCGGTCCCAGGACAGATCGCATTGTATCAGCAGCCCACGCACCCGCTACGCCATTCGCCTGGCTGAAAAATATAACCGCAATCACAGTGAGAATGCTACATACAGCAAACCAGCGGCGTATACGCTTGCCACGTGTCATCTTTGTCTTCGACTTTTTTTGTTTCTTGAGCTTGAGCTTTGGTAAAGGAGTTGGTGGCGTCGGGGGTAACTGTTGTGGTAACTCAGATGGCGTATCAGGAGTTGGTGGCGTTGCTAGTGACAGTTGTGGTAACTCAGATGGCGTATCAGGAGTTGGTGACAGTTGTGGTAACTCAGATGGCATATAAGGCAATATAAATTGTCGTTTTGCAGGCACCTGCGCTTCTGGAAGCGTAGGCCGTTGCTGTGGAGTTGGAGGATTAGGAAAAGGTCGCATAAATTGCCGTTTTAGCTCTGATGGCTGTGTCTGGGGTAACTGCTGTTGAAGAGGTGAGAAATCAGTTCGCTCAGAGAGCTCACCATAAACAATATGTTCTTTAAGATCAGCCATCAAAGAACTCCTTTATAAGCTCATGCCACATATGCTTTGAGTGCTTTCCATACAGATGAATTAGGTATTTCTACCTAAAACAACGTACATAATAAAGGCTGAGTAATCAAACAATAGTTCCCATAGGTAGAAAGTAATGCCTTGAGGTTGCACTGTGCCTTCTTGAAGCGTGTGAAGTGATGGGAAAATCAGATGCCATCCCGAATGTTGTGTACTGGTGTGAGTCAGAAGGCAGAGAAGAAAGAAGGACGTAACAGGGAGACACGATCGAAAAGAGAGTAGCAATCAGCTCCTTCAGAAAAATGCTTGCAAAGTGAGATGCGATATTCACGTTATGCTTGCGTCTATATGGATAAGAGACCCTAAAACGAGACGGATTAAACAAGGAGGCAATTCTATGAAATACATTAAAGTCATTGTTGGTCTGGTGCTTATTCCCTTTGGTGTCTTCGTCGGGAGCTACATCAGTTTAGGAGGGGGCAACGGAGCAATTATCGGCGGCATTCTCGGTGGTATCCTGTGTTGCATTCTATTCTGGTCGTCTGGACCACATTGGTCCAGCTCTAAGAGCCTAGACGAACAGTACCAGGTCCATAACAACGTGGATAAACAGGCGATAGATAATACCGTCAGAAGTATGGAGGAAGCTCAACTCGAAGACCAAATACGCTATAAAGGACTAGACCACAGTATCTAGTTCTAAGAGGCTGTCTTCTCAAGCCTCGTAACCGCTATCCCAGTTTTTCCTGTCAACGCTCCAGTTATCGTTCCCTGGTCGTTTGATAGAGATATGGCACATAGCTGTGTCTTGTGTTGCACCATGCCAGTGCCAGGTTCCAGCAGGAACAGTGACAAGGTCGCCCTCAGTAACAAAATATTTTTCTGTTTCAGTTGCCACAATTCCCTTACCCGCAATAATGTGCAGGTTTTGATCATGTTCATGAACATGAGGAAATGTCCGTGCTCCAGGGTTAAAAAATACTGCCAGTAACTCTGGTTCTTCCCCACTGGAACTGACAAGAGTCTGCACATTCACCTCTCCATCAAAAGAGCGTGGATTGCCCCGAGTTGCCTTCGCTCGATCGATTCCTGTAACTTGCATGCTATCCCTCCTGTGCTAATCGCATCAAACGATTCTGATCCCTTTTCCTCTTTGTGTTGTTGCTTGCCCCATTATACATCAACGCAAAGAGGAAAGAGATTTAAATGTACAGCCAGAGGAAGACAAAGATGCTTCATGGAGGCCTTACCCGAGTGCCACGAAGTAGTTGACCGCCTGAGGCAAATCAGCAAAACGGGAGATGGTATAATCGGGCGAAATGGTCTGATTAGACGTATTCCCTTGATTGTAAGAGATGAAAATGGCTTTCATCCCCACCTGCTGGGCACCGAAGATATCATGGTATAAGTCGTTGCCGAGAAAGAGAGCTTGTTCTGGGCGTACCTGCAACGCATCAAGAGCCTTTTGAAACAGCCGAGCATCCGGCTTGCGATATCCATAGTCCCCAGAAACAATAATAGGGTCGAAGTACTTCAGCAGCCCCACCGCACTCAATTCAGGAACGGCATACGCACTCTGGGCGTCGGAAACGACGGCCAGAGAGTAGTGTGAGCGCAACTGGTCAAGTGTCTCTTGCACCTGAGGATACAGACGAAGTCGCTTGCGGGCAATGCCCCGGTGCAGTTCCGCCAGGAACAGCGGTAGTTGCTCTCGCTTTTCTAGGGGGAGCGAGCGCGTATAGTCGCTAGCCTTGTTGTGCAAGAACTCGCACCAGACTTCAACGCCATCCCACTCCGCGAACGTCTCGGTGCTTTTCGCACGCTGCTGCTCCATGATCTGAAAATAGAGATCGCGTACCTCCCCTCGATGAAGGAAAATGCCCTGGTATGTCAGAAAATGCCCAATAGTCCGGTAAATCTCCTCCAATCCCTCATCCGTCTCAATATCGATCAGCGTTCCGTTTACGTCGAAGATCAGCGCACGAATATCCATTAAAACGTCCTTAAAGTGATTTTTGCTTCCTCGATCAGCCGTCGACGATAGTCAGAACTGACCCAGCAGTTACGAGCGATGCGCAACAAGGTCAGGCCCATCTGGAAAGGCACACGCCCACTGATGGAGCGAAACGCGCTGTCGCGGTCGGGAAAGTGGCAGGTATATTCCCACAGGAAGTGGCCGATAAACGGTTCAGCAGCATATTTGTTGCCCGTCTTTTGGAGGAAAAAGTGCTGCAGTTCGCCAGTGATACGCCCGATATCAAAGACGCGATCAGCTCTCTTCATCCTTTCCAGATCGATCCCAATCACACTCAGTCCCTGCCCAAAAAGGAAGTTCGATGGTGTGGCATCACCATGAACCAGGACTTGCTGGTCTTCCCACATACGGGGCTGTTCGCGCCAGCGGTCACGCAGCCAGGAAAACTCCTGGACCTCATCCCAGGAAATGAACTGTTTTTTAGAGAGCTTGCGCACGAGGCGGTCGAGGTAGGCACAATCCTCGTGAAAATTTACCCCATAGCCATTTGCTGTCCGGTTATGAAAAGTGGCCAGGAAGTAGGCCAGAGCGGTGAGCTTGCTATAGAGCCTGTCTGGCTGTCGATAAAAAATAGTATCTGTGATGACATCGCTTAGCGGCTGCCCACTACAGTACTCCTCAACCAACAGGCTGTTCAACCAGCCATTGTAGCCAAGCGGACGTACGACGTTGTGCGGGTATCCGACCAATCCATAACCGCGTATCAGGTGCAGATTGTGAAATTCTTGCTCCATGCGCTGATATTTCTCAGGTACACGCAACCTCCCATTACCATTTCCCGCAAAAAACTTTCCTACTACCTGCATATTACTGTGCTTCTCCTCATACAAGTATACTTCATTACTCCCGCCCATGCGAAAGACACGAAATTTGGCGTAACGATTATCCAGTCCTACCTGTGGCAAAATATCATACTGTAAGTAGTGATGGAGTGGATCATGGACAGGCAAATGCCCAATATACTGTTTTGACATACTGATTGACTCCCACACTCGACTTTTTTAGGAGGTGGGCATCATTTTACATGGCAGGGGCAAGCCCTGCCACTACTATACGTCGGCCACGAGCATCTACACGTCGTATAGTAGTGGCAGGGCTTGCCCCTGCCATGTTCGCCACCTCGCACTCAATGCAAAACATGACGCCCTCCCTCTTTTAGGAGGGAGCGTGTTACGAATAGATAAACTGAGAATTAACTCCTATCATAAAGGATAGGAGATAAGGGTAGGAAATGTCAAGGAAGTGAGGATTCTCCATCCTTTAGGATACTTGACACAGGAGGCTATTCAAAGGTTGCCACCCAGACAGCGCTCTGTCGTTTGGCTCCGCTATGCCGCACAACTGAGTTTCTCCGAGGTGGGACAGAGGCTCAACATCCCAACAACCACCGCGAAAACCTACTTTTATCGTGCGAGGCAATCACTGCGGGCATTGCTCAAAGTGTCGTTGGAGATGACTCCCGTCTCCTCAAACAAAGGAGTGGTGATGGCTGAGGTGGAACCTGGAGAAGCGGCTGGTGGAGGCTGATTGAAGTACACCTCTTTGACTGAGTCATGCATAGAGTATGCATCTTCGTCGACACAGGCTAAAAAGAGTCTGGTCTCGTTTTTTTCGTGAGTCAATTGTGGTATACTCAAAGAGGGCTGTATAGTGCATTGCTGACTACAAAGCTAGGTCGGTACATAGTTACAGCGGAACCACTTATTTGTAATAGGGCTTAGATAGCCGAAAGACGAGAGGAAGCAACCTGACACGTGCTTCTCTGAGTACATGTCCTCTTCAACACACTCGATGTCCAGAAAGTGAGTATTTTAATGTCAGCATCGACCTATGACGCCTCTAGTAAGCCCATGGTTCATATCTCCTATGAATGTATCATACGGGAACGCTTGCGAGAATCTACTACCTACTTCTATGAAGTCGCGTGCAGCATCACCCATCTGCCAGCATCTGCACATCTGTCTATAGGGGTGACAGGTGAACGTACCTACCGGAACGCCACTGTAAGAGAGATCCCATTTACACGTTACGAATCAGGAGTCACAGCCTACATAGAACTCATGGAAGCAGAGCAACTTGAAGTGAGAATTGTAGAGCGCGAGGGAACTTACTGTAAAGCTATCTACTCGGCTCAGGGACAAGAACTCACTGAACGCAACACAAGACGAGTTCTCTCCACCATCCAACGCATTGATGCAAAGTCTGATACAGAATAGAGCATCGCTTTTACGGTATACTCTCATTGTATAAGAACTTGCAGGGAGTGGCTAAAAGGAGGAATCCATGTCCACTATCCTGACATCCGGTCAGAACTGAGAGGGAGGTGAGAGAATCAGGAAAAAGGAGAAAGAACTGGAGGAGAAGGAGAGATGGAGTGTCAAACGACATGGGAAGACCCCCTGCAGAGGTCTCTGCAGCGCTTCGATGGACTGATAAAGGATGAGCGGACGCGGCGCACCTTTCAGGAAAGTGTCAAAGGGATCATGACAGCAGGCACGCTGATCTGCCAGCGCACGGCGGCCTGTTCACCCAGGCTTTCCCAAGCCAAGGATGGAGCCCAACGCATCATTCGTCTGGCCACTGGTGCGTCACTCGGTTGTTCAGTAGTGAGGAACCCGGTTTTGTGAGTGAACCGGCTGAAGTGCAGCAGGCGCTCTCAACGGTCAGTCAGGCAGTGGGTCCGCTGCGAAAGCGCATGCACATCACCTGGATTCTCGACCGTGGCTTTGATGATATTGCGGTCTGGCGCACCATTTGGGAGAACAAGGATCATGTGGTGCGTCGCGTGTACCACACGGAGCGACTGGTGGCCTTCCAAGACCATGCGCGACAGTGGCAAAAGGGCGATATCGCGCAAGCCAAGCTTCATCTGCGCCCGTTGGCCCATGCGGAAACGAGTCTGGAAGTGCAACGGGGCAAGCAAGCACGCCCCAAGAAACCGCCCGTGGTTGTCGAACTGGCAGCGTGCCCGTTGCGCTTGACGTATGAGAGCAATGTCGGGCGTCCGGGCGGAAAAGGTCCACACGTGACCAAGCCAGTGTGGCTGGTGCAGGTGCAAGTGCTGGGCACCAACTGGGAGCCGTGGCTCTTGATTACGGACTGGCCAGTCGAGGACGAAGAGCAGGCGGTGCGCATCTTTGCCATGTATCGGCAGCGCTGGGCGGTTGAGGATAGTTTTAAAGTGACCAAGCAGTGTCTGGGCTGGGAGGAGGTGCAACTGCTGGATCTGCGGGGCATCCGCACCTTGGTGGCCATGGCCTGGGTGGCGGCAGGCTTTCTCTCTCAGTTGGGCATCACCCTGGAATGGGCCGAGGTCCAATTGCTCGCCAAGTTAGGTGGCTGGGTGCCACACAAGGATCGCTCCCCTGGCAAGATCACCCTGATGCGCGGCTTGCGTCGACTCCTGGATATGCTGGTCACCCAAGCCATCCTCACAGACGCGGCTACTCAACCAGGAGGACTGCCACCCAAGATCAGGGCCCTTCTGCAGGGGTGGAAACCTCCTCTACCTGATTTCTGACCGGATGTCAGCCCATCGGAAAAATTTGACATACGCATCAGAGAGCGCATTTTTGTTACTGGCTTGAGAGTCTTTTGCATAGGTTTGACTTACACGCTGATCAATTATGGGATAGCGGCGGTTCTTATTATTATCATTCTCACTCTTTTGCCCAACGTTATACGGTGGATTGCCAATCACCACCATAATCTTGGCATCCTTCTCCTTCTGCACACGCTCAGTATTCTCCTCCACAAAAAGCGATGGTTGCTGCCCTTCTGCTAACTCTAGCGTATCAGCAAAGCAGATACCTTCAAAAGGCTTGTACTCTCCTGTCCGCTCATAGTAAGCATGCTCAATATTAAGCGAGGCAATGTAGTAAGGCAGTAGCATGATTTCATTGCAGAAGAGGTCGTTGGCATATTTGTGCCGGAGAGAACTGCCAGAGATACGCTGGATGAGGTTGACGATGAAGTTACCTGTTCCGGTGCAGGGATCAAGTATTTGCACACCAGGGGTTGAGAGCGAGGAACCAAATTCACGTTGTAGCACCTCTTCCACGCTAGCACACATAAAATCCACGATCTCTTGAGGCGTATAAACTATGCCATGGGTGTCAGCCTGCTTCATTGAGAAACCCTGAAAGAAGCGTTCGTACACGGTGTTGAGGAAGTGCTGTTTCTCTGTCCAGTCGTCTAATCCCTTGGCAGCGTTTTCGATAGCAACGTAGAAGCGGTCAAGTGACTTGAGGAACTCACCGCGGTTGAAAGCACGGCTGGTAAGGGCATGTATAACTCTCTCGATCTCTGCGGCAATGACATTGCGGTTGATAAAATCAGAATTGTTGAAGATGGTACGGAAGAGGCGCTCGGTTAAAAGGTGCTGTACCAGCATCTCATCGACGGTGTCGCTACTTATGTTGGGGTCGAGTGAGGTACGGCACAGTTCAAGGAAGGTGGAGAAGGTGGAGACAAAGAGTTTGTTGCGTGCATGTTCTTCTTTGATACGTTTCAAGAGACCTTGCGCCAGATCGGGTATGCTCTCCTTGAAATCCTGCACAGCACGCTCGAAGGTCGCGATATCGGGTGCAGCGTAGTGGAAAAATTGGTCAAGGACATTCGTGAGTTCTTTGGGACTTGTCAGATCAGCTTCAAAGACGGGTTTGTTGTTCTGATAGAGGACAGCACGGCGTGTATCCTCAAAAAGAGTGTTAGAGATTGGGTAACCTACATTGATCTTCTTGCGGATTTCGGTATTGAGATCGTCTTTGGTGTCCTTGGCTTCCCAGTAACCACGAGGCAGGTTGAACGTATCACGCATAGTGCCGTCAGGCCGTTTGCCATTCGATAAGGTCTGTTCAGGGATCAGCGTCCAGTTAGCGAATTTGGCAAAGGTAGCCAATAAATTCTGGAAGGCGGTTCTTACTGCTGTTTCGTGAGTGACTTTATGAGATTGGTATGCCGCGAGTTCTTTATAGTATTCGTCAATGGCTTTCTTGTGTGCCGTATTGAGTTGCATTTTCCCCCCTACCAACCAGAGAGCCAGGTGTTCTTCTCGTGTGATGGATACGCTTTCTTCCCGATGAAAGAGAGGCAGTAAGCTGAGAGGGGTGATACCAATGTGGTCGTCCTGCTCGACCCGGCGTAGGTCGTGACGTGGCACTGCTTCGCTCACGCTTTCCTCCCTTACTACATCTGCCCCAACGGATAGTACATATCCAAATGAATTGCTGTACTGCCCTCTAAGTTCATAATAAAAAGTGATGCAAAAAGTATAGGAAAAAGGGGCTAATCTCTGCCTCATGCTCCTTCAGAGATCAACGATGTCGCACAATAAGCTGGAAAAGTGTACGTCGTACAACGGTGTGTTTCCGACGTAGGGAAGTTTGGCATTTGGACATCACCGTATACTAATCTAAGGAAGACTCTTTCCCGTATAACTCAGATGGGTAAGAGATACTTACCCTGTATGACAACACAGAAAGAAGTATGTCTCATGTCAACAGAAGAGAACAAAGCGCTCGTTCGTCGTTTCTATGAGGATGTCTTTAATCAGAGGAATTTGGCGGTCGTGGATGAAATCTGTACTTCTGACCACCTGTTCCATAATCCTCCTACAACCCTACACGGCAGAGAGGAGTTTAAGCAACTCTTGTCTCTCTACATCACGGCCTTCCCCGATGCCCGTTTCACCGTCGAAGATGAAATTGCCGAAGGAGACAAAGTCACGAGCCGCTATACCTTTCGTGGCACACACCAGAGCGAACTGATGGGCATTCCTCCCACCGGAAAACAGGTCACCGTGACAGGGATGATCATCAACCGCATCGTGAACGGCCAATCTGCGGAAGGCTGGCTGAACTTCGATGCCGTTGGCATGCTGCAACAACTGGGTGCTCTCCCTGCGATGGGGTAGGTCGGGTTGTCGTGGTCGCTCCGTTCCCCTGGAACCAGAGCTTGACAGCGCCATGCTGTCAAGCTCTTTGATTTTAGCCCCATGGGCAAATATCAGGAGAGTGCCGTACAACGGTGTTAAGACGACGCAGGGGAAAATAGCTTCGGAATTTTTTCAAATTGAGAATGGCTCGTGTCTCCCGATGAGTCGGCGGTGTTTGAACTGCTCAAGGGCTATGCGTTGTTCTCTTCTTCTCAGAGACGTATCGTACGTCTCATGACACTTTTCACAGAGACACAATTTGGGAGCATCAAAAAGAGCAAGTGTAACGTTGATTGTTTGGTGGGGTGGTTGAAGGGTCAAACCGAGCAGAGAGAGAAGAGGGAGGGAGGGAGGGAGGCACGTACCTGGGGCACAAGAAAAATACGACCTTGGAGCCATGTGGTAGGCTTGGAACAGAGAAACGATTGGCCGAAGGTGGTGGGGAGCGTCGGTCGTGGCGGTCGGTCGTTTCGGCATGGAAAGCTCACCACATGGCTCCAAGGTGGAGATTTTTTTTGTGAGGTGGCGGGGTTTCAATTCGGCTTTGCCATTCCTTCTTTTTCAGTGCCTTCTGAGCGCGTGGGGTACCAGTTGAAGCGTTGTGAGTAGACCAGTCTGAAACCGCTCTCGCAAAGTTGCGGCATAAGCTGTGAACCGTTCTCGTCTGGTGTGTTCAAGTGACATAGAAAAAACAGGAGTATTATACAGCAAAAATGCTGCTCTCCTGCTCTGGCAACAGGAGAGCAGCAAAGAAGAAATGATAGGGAACTGCGGTACAATCTATGATAGGTGGCCTTCTCACACTGTCCAGTGAAAAAAGGCATAGTGTGTTTGAACGATGGTCAGTTGGTTAGACCACCCGTGAAAGGGAACTTTTCTGAAAGCTGTCTCGTCATCGTTGATATACATGCTGAAAACACGCAATAGGAGGAACCCACGATGATCAAAAGGTTTGCTATCCTCATATCCGCACTTGCACTCTTTGTACTGCAATCTCCATCTGCCTTTGCCTGTGGAGGACTCGTCGCTCCCAATGGCTCCATACGTCTAGCGCGTGCCGCAACCCTGGTCGCCTGGCACGACGGCATCGAACACTATATGACCAGCTTCTCCTACCAGGGAGACGTTTCCAAGTTGGGTTGGATTGTCCCTCTACCAGCCGTCCCTCTCAAAATTGAGGAGGGCGGGGCCTGGACATTGCAACGCCTCTTTCGTGAAACACATCCCATTCCCCCTGACGTAAGATTTGCCGCCCTTAATCAGGCAGCTGTGGCTTCGGATGGCGTACAGGTCTTGCAACAGGTCCAGGTCGAAGCACTGGACATCACCGTCGTAAAAGGCAGTGGACAAGCGGTACTAAACTGGGCGACTGGTAACGGTTTTGCACTGGACGGTGATACTCGTGCCCACCTACTGGGCTACGCCAAAGGCAGTCCCATTTTCATGGCCGCAAAGTATGATACCTCTCGCGCTCAAGCACGTCACCAGCTGCAAGGCGATGGTGCCCCTGTCCTGATCACCCTCAAAGTTCCTCATCCCTGGGTGCCACTTGAAGTGTTAGCCCTCGATGGACAGCAGGTGCAGGCCGACATCTACCTGCTCACCGATCAGCCCATCTATGTCAGCGACTTTTCCGCCAAAGTTGGACAATCATCCGTCGGCAGCGACATTCCTGGTGCCACCGGCTTCAAGCTGGCCTTCCAGGAAAAGCTGAACGCCACCCTCTTCCACGACCTCTCCACCGACCGCAACATGAGCTGGGTGCGTTCAAACGCCTGGCTCACCTACCTGAGCCTTGATGCACCCGATACCACCGTAACCTATGATATGGGTATCACCCCCAATGGTGTTATCCGGCTCGCACCCTTTGGCACGGCCCCTATGGCCGTTGTGGATGGTCAAACTTCACGCGAACTGTCAGCATGGCTGCCAAATCTGCCCATCGGAACGCCCCAGATAGCACAGGTGTTGTCACTTCTGCTCGGTATTACGCTTGCCTTGTACCTGTTCTTTAAGGTGAGAACACGCTCAAAATTGCATGGCTAGAAAAATTCCTCCTTGGATTCCAACGCTATCCACGTGAGAAGCTGGAAGTCAAGTTGCCATCTGAAGAGATATCGTTGGAAGGGAAGAGCATGCTCAGCAAGCGATGACACCTATATGGTAAGTGCAGCGTGTAGGCACTAGAAACAAGAAAGGAGTCACGCGCAACGAGATATTATGGTATTAGCACGCTTCCTCCCTCAAGACGAGCGTTTTTTCGACTACTTCCACAAGGCCGCCGAGAACGCCGCGGAAGTCGCACAAGCCTTGCGCGACCTGCTCGACCACTACAGCGAGGTCGAATGTAAGGCCCGGCGGGTGCGGGACCTCGAACAGCGGGGTGACGAGATCACTCACCAGATCTTCGACGCACTCAACCGCACCTTCGTCACGCCGCTCGACCGTGAAGACATCGCTGACTTGGCTGGTCGGCTCGATGACTTCGTCGATACCATCGAGCAGGCAGTTCGACGAATCTGGCTCTACCGCATCGATGAGCCAACCGAGCACGCCCGTCTGCTGGCCCGCATTATCGGTAACCAGGCAACACTCATCGCCAGCACTGTGCCACACCTGGAAAACAGGCGGCAGTGGGATCACCTGCTCCACTGTACGATCGACATCCAACGGCTCGAGAACGAGGCCGACGATGTGCTCGACCGGGCACTCATGGAGCAGTTCGAGGGCGTCAATGATGTCCACGGCCTCATCAAGGGGATCCGCTGGGGAGAGATCTACCAGGACCTCGAGGATGCCACCGACTGCGCCGAGGACGTTGCCAACACACTGGAAAGGATCGGGGTGAAGAATGCCTAGCTCAGCACTCCTCACGCTCGTCCTGATCGTCGCCATCGCCCTTGTCTTCGACTTCATCAATGGCTTCCACGATACGGCCAACGCCATCGCGACCTCTGTCGCGACCGCGGTGCTGATGGCGGGTGTCCTTAACGTCGTAGGTGCCCTGACGGGCACCGCCGTCGCCTCCACCGTCGGCAAAGGGATCGTGCCTCCCGCGGACGCCACCCAACTTCTGGTCGTGGCCGCTCTGCTGGCGGCCATCGTCTGGGACCTCGTCACCTGGCGGTACGGCATCCCTTCCAGCTCCAGTCATGCACTGATCTTCTCCATCGTCGGGGCGGGTGTGGCCGCAGCAGGCTTGCGGTCCATCCAGTTCGGAGGTCTGACCAAGACGTTTGAGGGGCTCACCTTCTCCCCGCTGCTCGGCTTCGTGGGAGCCTTCCTTGTGATGCTGCTGCTCCTGTGGGTCTTTGCCCGTGCGCGTCCTCGTCTGGTAAGCCGCCTCTTCGGGCGGCTGCAGATCCTCTCGGCGGCCTGGATGGCCTTCAGTCATGGTGGTAACGATGCGCAGAAGACAATGGGAGTCATCACAATGGCTCTAGCGAGCTACTACGGCTGGACGGGTAACCAATGGCAGGTGCCGCTGTGGGTGATCCTGGCTGCAGCGACCTCGATGGGTTTGGGCACGGCTATCGGCGGTTGGCGCATCGTGCGGACCGTAGGGCTGAAGGTCGTCGACCTGCGCCCAATCAACGGCTTCGCGGCGGAGACCGCGGCGGCTGCATTCATCGAGCTGGCCAGCCGCCTGGGAATCCCAGTCTCCACAACCCACGTCATCTCCTCGGCCATCCTGGGTGTGGGAGCGACCAAGAGGGTATCAGCCGTCCGCTGGGGGATTGCCGGGCGTATCGTCGTCGCGTGGGTGGTGACAATTCCCGCGTGCATCGCTCTGGGGTGGGCCATCTACCACCTGCTGCATCTGATGACGGGCGTGCGGCGAGGCGGCTCGGCAGGGTTTAGGAAGATCATCAAGAGCACGCTCAAATGCGCATATGCTGGCAAAACGATTGTCCTTGTCACACATGGTGGGGTGATTGATAGCTTGTTCATCTACTTTCAGGGTCTCACTTTGCTCAAGCAACTGCCCATCGCGCTCGATGCACAAAATACTTCCATCACTCACTGGCAGCAGGCTCATTTCCCGGGTTATAGACGAGTTGAGCCGCAATGGTGCCTACATAGTTATAATGATCACGCTCATCTCAACAACGCGCAGATGCCTTCTTCTTAACGGCTGTTCTCTTTCTGCAAGCCAGAAGGAGAAAGAGACCTTGAAATGAGTTCGAACCTTCGCCTGGAAATGAACGTGAATTTACCTCTTTTGCTCCATCATCTTCACAGGTGTTTCTTGCCCCTGGTCCTGCTGGTGCGAATCGGCTCGGACAAACAGTCGCCATCCGATCACTACATACCAGGCAAGGGTCTCTACAGACACCACGCGTTCCATCAGCCCGCCCACCTGCGCCGGGGCCAGCGGTGTGCCTGGCGTGAAAGCCCAGAACTCGACTGCAACCAACACCAGCGTCACCAGAGCGGCGACAAGCGAGTAGGTACCCCATCCGCGCCACTGAGAGTTGCGGCGAAGCCCAAGCCCGATCACGATGAACGCGCCCATCATACTGAGGAGACCGACGATGGTCGCCAGCGAATGGATGCGGACAGTCGAGGGCGCGTCGGTGAAGATGCCCGCGGTGACCAGCGCAAGCCCGCGCAGAACGAGCAACGCTGCACCGGACCACCGCCACCCTACGTTCAGCACCTGCCGCATGCTCAAGGCGAACCCCACTGCAAAGGCCATCAGCAGCAGACCATGGAGAACGGCGATGGTGTCCAGCAGCCATCCGTTGGGCCCAACGCCCAGATCGCTAATCGACTGGTGAATCGGTGAGTACCCAGGACGCAGGATGCCCGCCACCGTATAGGCCAGCACGAACGCGATCGGATTGACCACCCCACCAGTGAGGGCAAGCCAGCGAGCCGTTTGATTCCACCGTGGCTTCAATGAGGCAAGTGGTACGTTTTCTTGCATAGTAGAGCTTCCTTTCTGCTGATGGGAGAGGTGAGACGAACCTCTCCCATCGTCTTGGAGGAGAAACCGGAGGCGGGCCGCCAAAGGCGGCCCGCGAGAGCGCTACTGGTTGCTCGAGGCACTGCTTTTCGACAGCGCAAATCCTGTGGCGATGAGCCAGACGAAGGCCGGGAACCTGGTGAGCGGGATGAGGAGGGGTATGGGGTTAGTCACGGGCAGGAGGATGTTGAGACAGCTCACCACCCCTATGACCGCAATCAAGAAGCCAGACCAGATGATCCATTTGGGCAAGAGTTTCATGGAGCTGGCCACGATGGAAACACCAGCCACAAACAGTCCCATCGGCAGGGAGAAGCCCGGCCCGCCGAAGGCGTATTGCAGGTAATAGAGCGCCAGCGTGAGCGGAGTGTTTTGCGCGATGCCGGGCCAGGTCATCGCCCACAGGACGTGAGAGGCAGCGGCTATGTCAAGCGCCGTCATGAGGCCACTCAAGAGCGCGATGTTCGTCCAGGCGGCAGACGCACGAAGCCTGCGCAGGTGGCTTCCGACGCCTACAGCAAAGATGCCGAGCGCGATGCCGGCCCCGAACTGGAAGAAGGTCGCGGTGCGAACCAGGTCGGGATGCCCCTGGAAAAACGCCACGATGGTCGTTGCCGCCGCATCCGGCGCAGGAAAGGACGGCCGTAAGAACGGGTTTAAATTGCTCACGACGAAAATGCTTGCGAGATGCAAGACAGTGTAGACCGACGCCGCTATTCCGAGGGAGGGTCCGGCGCGGCACGCAAGCGTTGTCGTCGTGTTCAGTTGAACATTCGTATCGCGAGTTTGTGTACGGTCTTTATTCTGAAGAGTCATTGGAACACGCTCCTTCTCATTTTTCTAGTCAAGCCTACGTGCGGCGCCCCAGTGCTGCTCGTGCAGCGGGTGTCGCAAGCAGGAGCAGGACGACGACGAGGACCCCCAGGATGACACGATGATAGATGGTGTTGGCCACCGTGCTGGGGCCGGCGCCGAGGGCGAGTGCGATGATGCCCAGCAGGACGCCCGCCACGGCAAAGAGGTGGGCGGCCAGAGCGACCCCCCAGGCAAGGCGCGTGCGGGCGAATACCGCGTAGGTACTCCCGGCCAGGAACAGCCCGCACAGTCCTTCCACGATGGCGGCAGGAATGATGCGGGGCTCCGAGAAACCCAGCGGGATCCCCAGATGCACCAGAGCCGCGAGCAGAA
>WNFX01000674.1_pt1 | contig 40263 bp, 29 predicted proteins | sample 5400111 | NCBI WGS metagenome assembly WNFX01 (sample SAMN13153363, study PRJNA577476) | soil metagenome | isolation source: 40 cm soil or saprolite under grassland replicate 1 | place: USA:California | collected 2016-06-15
GATATGACTGGCGCTTCTGAAGGTGCGCGGCGCCGTTTTGGGTACCTTGCGCCGCATGTGCCGGCCCGCGCTGACTTAGCCGCCGCTGGCGCGGTCGCCTGCCTGTTAGCGCAGCTACTGCTCGCGCAGCTGACCCTGGTGCTCACCATCTGCTTCCTGGCCATCGGCAGGTCCGCACGCTGGCGGCCGATGTGGCTGGCCTGGCCGGCCGCGCTGGGGGTCGCCTGGGTGCTGTCGGCCGGCCTCAGGCACGCGCTGGCTGGCTATCTCGCCGGTGGCAGCCAGGTGATCAGGCAGCTGTCCTGGCCTGGCTCGATGCCTGCCAGGCTCGACCGGCTGCCAGCCTCGTTCGGCGGCTGGCGGCGGTGGCTGCCTGCCCAGGCACCGGCCGCGCTGATCGCCGCCGCGGTGCAGGCAGCCTGCGTCATCCGGCTCGGCCGGCCGCCACGGCGTGACCGGTACCGTCCCGGGCTGATCGTCGCGGCCAGGAGAACATACCTGGCGGCGGCGATCCGGCGGGGCGAGACCGCCACTGCCGACGGAGGCTGCCTTGGCGTCGTGCGCGGTACCGGCGGCCCGGCCGCGATTTCCTGGCGTGAGGCCGAGTCCGGCGTACTGTGCACGGGCCAGGACGCCGCCAGCGTGGCCGCCACCGGTTATCAGCTGGCGTCGGCGGCCATCCAGCGCAGGATGGCCGTGATCGTTGTTGACCTGTCCGGCGCCGGCGCCGGTGCCGGCCGGCGTACCGCCGTGAACCTGAACGCGGCGATCACGCAGGCGTGCGCGAGCGCGGGCGCGCCGATGCGCCGCTTCGGCCACGACGCGAGATACCAGCCGCTGCCTGCCGCGGACCCCGGTCGCGGCACCGGCCTGGTCATCGCGATGACCGACTGGCGCGGCACGACCCATGCTCAGCAGCTGTTCTGCGCCGACTATGTGAGCGCGGCCATGGCAGCGATCGCGGCCGCGCCTGGCCGGGTACCTGAGCCGCGGACTGCGGTTCTCGATCAGCTCGCCGGCCTGCTCACGCCTGGCTCGCTCGCCGCGAGGCTGCGCCTGCTGCCTGCAGATCGGCCCGTGCTGGCCCGCGCGGCGGAGCTGGCCGGGCAGCTCGACGGCAACCCGGCCCTGATCTCCCCGGTCGCGGCCGAGCTGGGCAGATTGCGGTCGGCCGAGCTTGGCAGGTGGCTGCGCCCTGCCTGTTGCCCAGAATATGAGCCTTCGCCGACGGCTGGCCCCGGCCGCACCGCCCGTGCCGGTTCGTGGCCGCCGGACGCCTGGTCAGCGACCATCGCACTGGACCTGGCGATCACCGATCGCCAGGTCGTGCTGTTCCCGCTTGACCGCAGACAGCACGGCAGGGCCGCGGTCGCGATCGCGCGCCTGGTAGCCGCCGACCTGACCGCGGTCCTGGCCGAACGCGCGGTCATCGGCGCTGCCGCCGATTGCCTCATCTGGATCAGCGGCTGCGAGCTGCTTGACCCGCGCCAGCTTGCCACCCTGGTCGCGGTCGGCGTCGACAGCGGAGCGGCTGTCCTGCTCGGCACGGCCGCCGAGCCCGCGGCGGTCAGGCTGGCGAGCGATGTCAACGTCCTGGTGCTCCGCGGCCCCGCGCCGCCGTCGCTTGCCGCGATGCTCGGCAGCCCCGGCGGCACGCTGGGCGCGCCATTCCCGGCCGGCCAGCACGGCCCGATCGGGCTGGACACGATCGGCGAGCTCGGACGGCGGTTGCCTGGAGCGGTTGCGTTGACGATGAATGACAGCACCGCGGTGCCGGCAGAAGAACTGCTCTGCCAACGGCCGGATGAGCTATCCCTGCTGGTCAAAAGCCCGCAGCCACGCACGCTGCTCCGCTGCGCGGCCGTCAGGTGAGCGTCCTGCCCGCATCCAGCATTGCCGCGCTCGCGTCGGGCGCGACAGTCACGGCCGCGCGGTTGCTGCCATGACCGGGTCCGGCGGCCACGACGACCTGGCCGATGCGGCAAGCGCCAGATCCGGGCACCCGGCCAACGGCCCGCGCGGCATCTGCCTGGGCTGGCAGTTCGCGGTGCGCCACCCGGATCCCGGCCCGCCGCCTGCGAGCCCGGCGCCAGAACCGGCGGCCGGGCTGGACCCTGGCTGGGTCGCGGCGCAGCGGACGGTGGAGCACAGGCTCGCCCGCCCGGCCAGGATCGGCCTCGCCGGTTACCTGATCGCGGCGGGCTGTGCGGCAGCGCTCTGGCTGACCGGGGCGGCCGCCGCGGAACTTGCCGCGTGCGGGGCCGCGGCGGCCAGTGCGGGCGCGCTGCGCTGCGCGCGGTCGGCCAGGCGCCCAAGAAGGCGCCTGGCCGCCGCCATCGCCGCCGAGCAGCGCAAGATCGCCGTCCTCGGCGCGGCGCAGTCGCGGCGCCTGGCGATCAGGCAGGCCGAGCACGCCACCGGCTACCGCGAGTGGCGGCAGCGCAAGTCCGCGTTCGACACGCAGCCGTGCTGGTACCCCGTTCGCCTGCCGACCGGGATCGACCGGGTGGACGTGGCTGGCGGAACGCTGGCTGGCTGGTCGGCGCTGCTCACCACGCTGGCGGCGCCGCTGCTGAGTGCGGGCGGCGAGGTCACCGTGGTCGATCTGTCCGAGGGCGCCGTCGCGGCCGAGCTTGCCGGCCTGGCCGAGCGCTCTGGCATGCGCCCGCTGGTCTGGGTGCTGCCCCGCGATCTGCCGCGCCTTGACCTCGGAGCTGGCCTGGGTGCCGAAGCCCTGGCCGACGTCCTGGCGGTCGCGGTCAACTCCGCGGCCGAGCCGGGCCGGACAGCCGAGCCCGGCCGGACAGCCGACCAGGCGGCCGATTGCGCCCTGCTTGAGCGGGTCATCGGCGCACTCGGAGCTGATCCGCGGATCGCGCAGGTCACCGCCGCGCTCAGGGTGCTGGCCGACGTGGGTGACCCGATGTCGGATCTGCGATCCGGGCTGCTCACGGCCCAGCAACTGGAGCGGGTCGGCACCCTGTATGGCCGGGGTGCGGCCGAGCACGTGGTGATCGAGCGAGCCTGGGCCCTGGAGTCCAGGCTGCGCAGGCTCGACCGGCTCGGCGCCGAACCGGCCGGCCTGCCGCCAAGCCGGCTCCGCGTCGCCTCCCTCGATCGCAGGGCAGGGATGGTCGAGAACCGGATGCTCGGCACCTACCTGACCGCGGCGGTGATGCACATGCTCCGCCAGGCGCCGGCCGGCCGGCCGTGGGCGCACGTGCTCTGCCTGCTCGGCGCCGACCGGCTGCGTGGCGAGGTCATCGACCTGCTCACCGACGCGTGCGAGGCGTCGCGCACCGGGCTGGTTCTCGGTTACCGGTCGATGACTGCCGAGGTCTCGGCCAGGCTCGGCCGCGGGAACGCAGCGATCGCGTTCATGCGGCTCGGCAACGGCGCCGACGCCAAGGCCGCGAGTGACCTGATCGGCACCGAGCACAAGTTCGTCGTCGGCCAGCTGACCGACACGGTGGGGACCTCGCTCACCGACACCTGGGGCGACTCCTACACGAGCACCGTGGGAAGGGCCAGCTCCGCCGCCGACTCCTTGTCGACCAGCGAGAACACCGGTGCCAGCAGGGGGCGAGGGCAGAGCCGTCGAAGCAGGTTCGCGCCCTTCGGCGACTTCACCGGATCATCCAGCCGGGACTCAAGCTACTCGTTCGGCGAGTCGGAATCGGTCTCGCTGACCGACGGCGTGAACACAGGTACCTCGTGGGGATTGAGCCTGTCCAGGGCGCTGGGTGAGAATGCCTCGCTGGCCAGGACGGCGCAGCGGTCGAGGGAGTTCCTGGTCGAGCCGGATGAGCTGCAGCGACTGCCGCCAAGCACGGTGATCGTCAGCTACCCAGCCCCGGCCGGCCGCACCGTCGTGCTTGCCGACGCCAACCCGGCGATCCGCACCCTGCCGAGAGCGACGTGGCGAACCCTGGCTGAGGAATCTGCCGAGCCGGCGTCCGGTGCCGAGGGAGGCCGGCCGGGCAGGTGGTCGGGCCAAGGTTCAGGCTGGTCCCGGCGCCCGGATGCCCGTACTGGGCCGGACGCCCGTACTGGGCCGGATGTCCGTACTGGGCCCGGTGGGCGTACTGGGCCGGGTGGGCGCGCCGGGTCGGATGGCCGTACTGGGCCGGATGCCCGTACTGGGCCGGGTGGGCGCGCTGGGCCGGGTGGGCGCGCTGGATCTGCTGGGCATGTGTGGCCCGCTGGGTCGACTGGGCCCGCTGGGTCCACTAGGTTCACCGGTTCTGCCGGGCCCGCTGGGCATGATGGCTCCGCTGGGAGCGCTGGATCGGCGTGGCGGCGTGAGCCCGACGCAGGCGGTGATCCTGTTGCGCGGCGCGTTGGGGCTGGTCCTGCGCGTGGTCCCGCGGCTGGTCCTGCATGGGGCGCTGGGGCTGGCTCGGCGGCGCGGTGGCCTGGGCCGGGCGCTGGGAGCGATCCTGCTGGGCGGCCTGACGAGGATGGCTCTGCTTGGGGTGGAAGTGCCGGTGCTGGTTCGGCCTGGCCGGCCGAACCGCGTTCCCATCCTGTCGACATCGGATCCCAGGGCGGGACCGACGTGCCCGCGCGATGGCCGGCCGATGTCCAGCAGCCGCAACGCCAGTGGCCGCTGGGCGCCGACCCGCACCGCGCCACGCTACCGGGTGCAGATCCCTACGGCGTGGATCCTCTTGGGTACGGGCGGCCCGAGGCTGGCGTGTTCGGGGCTGGCCTGTCCGATGCTGACTTCCACGGTTCCGATCTGGCTGGGTACGGGCGGCGGGAGGTCGGCGGGTACGGTTCCGGCGTGCGTGGTGCTGATCCCGGAGCGGATCTGCCCGGATATGGGCCGGCGGAGGCTGACTCGTTCGGCGTTGGCGTGAGCGACGCTGATCTGAGTGGGCACGGCTCATACGGCCCCGACACGCTCGGCGCTGGGCCGCACGGTCCTCGCCCACCGGGCTACCGGGCCGACCCCTACGGCTATGACCTGCCCGGCGCTGAGCCTTAGGCTTCCCAATCGCCTGGACGTAGCCCTGCGGAGCTGCCCCACCGCCACCTTCACCGGGTTCAATTCCGTGCCCGATTTGCAGCTTTTGTGCACCCCCAATTCGTGGGAGGCCGGATAGCCGGCCATTTCGAGGCCGTGGCGGGCGCCGGGCCGCTCGTTGGCGACGGATTCGGGCGAGAATCGTGACCGAGCTGTGAGCAAGTACTTACTTAATGTAGTTTAGTCTCAATTCGAGAATCACAAGCTGCGCGGCGGCGTCTATGGCAGCGTGGCCATAGGGCTAAGCAGGGCGTCGCTCGTCGGCTGCTGTCGCATGGTGGTGGCGACGACGGGCGTGGCGAGGGCGTCTGGCGTGGTCACCGGAAGTGGGTCGCCGGCGGCGGTTGCCTGCGGTGGTCACCGGTGGGTGGTCACCGGAGGTGGGTCGCCTGCGGTGGTTGGTGGTGGGTCGGCCGCGTTGGGGTGGGCGACCGGTCGCCGACTTCGAGGTCTGACCGGTTCGTCGCGCCCGGATGGCGCGGGGGCACATCCGGGCGCGACGAGCAACTCGGGTCCAGCAGCGCGCCCCGGTGGCTGGTGGTCAGCCAGCCACCGGGCCAACGTGGTCGATGTGACAGTGATACGCGTTGCCGTTGTGCGTCCCAAGGATGCCATTGGCCCGCCACACTCGGGTTCTATAGGTGCCGCATCCACAGGTTCGTCTCGGCGTATGTTCCACGGTCTCGCTCGCGGTTGATATCGACCGGATCGAGTGCGTCGGCCACGATGTACTGGCCGGTCTCCGGGAACGCCATCTTGGCCCAGTCCTCCCATTCGGCCATGGTGCCGCTAATGATCATAGACTGCGGGGCGGCTCCGAGGATTCTCGCGCCGAGGCGCTGGTGAGCCCGAATCCATGGGTCCAGGTGCAGTCCGTCGTTGCGGGCCCAGCGGGCGAAATGCTCCATGGGCGTCAGCGGGTAGCGGCTCTTCACCGTGGGCCGGACGGGGGCGATCACCCTTTGCAGTCCTGCGGCGGTGGCTCGCTCTCGGAGTGCGGTGAGGGCTTTTCCAGCCAGTCCGCTGCCCTGTCGGCCCGGCCTGACCGCGGCGGCCATGACGCAGACTGTCAGGCGGGATCGAACTCTCGTAGCCGGTTACGGCACTGACCAGTGCTCCCGTCGTAACCGCCGGGGAGGGAAGCGAATGTGCCGTCCCACTGAATCGGGACTCCCCAGCCTCCGGTGACGACCTCGCCGTCATCGAGCAGAAGGACGTCGTATTGCGGGAAGTAGGTCTCGACCAGGCCGGTGTACTTGTTCGAGATCGGGTCGTGGAATATGAACTCGGGCCAGACAGAACGGAAAGCATCTTTGACCTCAGAACGGAAAGCATCTTTGACCTGCTCTTCAAGGTCGGGGCGATCAGAGTTGGTGACGATCTCCATCTCGCTCATGTTGCCCCGCACTCTGTCGGCTGCTATCCGCCCCCTAACGTACCCTCGGTGTTCTCGCCGTCAGTCTGGCGACCAGCGAGACAGCTATCCTGAAATGCCAGCGGACCGGGTAATGGTGCCGCGGCGGGCTGGGGTATGCCGCTCGGCCGGGTGGTGGCGGGGTGGCTGGTGGGGTGGAGCGGTGGAGGGCGGGGCGGTGGAGCGCTGGGGTCGGCTTGGCCGGTCGGTTCGGGACGAAGGTCCTATCTGCGGCACGCTAACGACCCTGCCAGCTTGTGACGCGGCGAGAGAACCTGCTCCCAAGTGAGGGCAGGTGGTGCGCGATGACCGACAGAGGCAGGGCAGGAGCCGTGGCGTTTCCGGCGAACCGAGTGGATGAGCTCTTGGCGATCGCCGGGCGGGCGCCGTCGATACTCAACACCCAGCCCTGGCGGTTCAACGTGTCGGAGTACTCGATCGAGCTCTACAGCGATGAGCGGCGCAGGCTGCGCAGCGATCCGACGGGCAGGGAGATGCTGATCAGCTGCGGTGCCGTGCTGTTCGGGCTGCGGCTCGCGATCCGGTCGCTCGGCTACCTGCCGGTGGTCAGGCTGTTGCCCGAGCCAGACAGTCACTGGTTCCTTGCCCAGGTCAGGCTGGGTACGGTGGCCCCGATCACCAGCATCGAGCGTCAGATGCTGCAGGCACTCCCGCACAGGCATACCCACCGGGGCCCGTTCGCCGAGGCGCCGCTTCCGCGCGGGCTGCTGATCCAGCTGCAACATGATGCGGTGGCCGAGCACGCCACGCTTGCGCTGATCGACCGGCCGGTTACTTATGAGCAGCTGGCCAGCATCGTCGCGCACGCGGCCCAGAGTCAGAATACGCAGACCGACACCCGGGCCGATGTCCGCCGGTGGGCCAGGAAGCCGGGCAGCACGGCCAGGGACGGCGTACCGGCCAGGGCATTCGCGTCCCATCAAGATCGCCAGCCGGGCCGCGGGTCGGGCCAGCAGCCGGGCCGCGGGTCAGGCCAGGAGGCAGGGCGCCGGCTAAGCCCCGAGCCTGGTTATCAGGCGGGCCACCAGCCGGGCTGGTTCCCGCAGCGCGACCTTGACCTGGGGCGCGGCATTGGGCTGCTGCCACCGGACGGGCCGTCGCCGGTCGCCACCGCCGTGCTGATGACGCCGGGGGATACCCGTGCGGACTGGATCAGGGCAGGGCAGGCGCTGCATCGGCTGCTGGCTCATGCCGCGGTCAGCTGGGTGTTCGCCACTCTGAACTCCCAGCCGTTCGAGGTTGCCGGGACTCGCGAGCTGATCCGCGCGCGCCTCGCCCTGACCGGTGCACCCCAGCTCATCTTGCAACTCGGCGTCGCCAGGACGGCGCCAGCTACCGCGAGGAGGCCACCGAGCGAACTGATCGCGCACGAGCGGTCCCACTGAGCCTGGTGCGCCCGCCCATGGGGCTTGGCGGAGCGGGATCCGCGGTCGGCCAGCCAGGCCGGGCCAGTGACCTGCCACCTGGCCAGCCACGCTGACCGGCGAGCCACGTCGGCCAGCGATCGGGTCGGCCTGCCACGTCAGGCGGCCGGGCCACGTCGGGCAGGCCACGTGGGCCCAGCAACCCGGTCGGCCTGTCACGCGCCCGGCGATGCCGGGCAGGCAGCGCCGGGCGAGGTCGCGCCCGGGCCGCCAGTCAGGCCCGGGCAAGGCTACGCCGGGCCAGGTCGCGGCGGGCCGGGTTCGCGGTCAGGTGCCACACTGGCGCGGGGTGGCAGCGGGCAGCAACGGCGGGTCGGACGAAGGTCCCGGCTCGGCCGGACCTTCGCATCTGTACTGGCGCGGCATGTGGCAGTCTGCTTGAGGTACGGGTATCCGGCCCGCGGCAACCGGACAGGAGAGGTCATGAACGTGTTCTGGGCGCCGTCCGGCGAGCTGCCCAAGGAGGCAAGCACTCCGGAAGAGATCTCCCGATTCGCGGTCGAGGCGGCCGTGCACGCACCGTCGGTGCACAATACCCAGCCGTGGTGGTTCAGCAAGGGAGACCGAGAGGTCAGTGTGCACGCCGACGTGGAGCGGCGGTTGCGCGTGGCCGACCCGGATGGCAGGGAGATGATGATCAGCTGCGGCGCGGCGGCCTTCACGGTCAGGGTCGCGCTTCGCTACCTGGGCCTGGTGCCCAAGGTCGCGGTGCTGCCCGATCCCGACCTGCCGAACCTGGTCGCCAGGGTGGGCTGGGGCGAGCAGACGCCGCCGGTGGAGTACGAGCGGCAGCTATTCGCCGAGATACCCAGGCGCCGGACGCACCGCGGCGGATTCGACGCGGAACCGCTGCCCGCCGGGCTGCTTTCCGCCCTGCGCGATGAGGCTGCCAGGGAGAAGGCGACGTTGCGCATCATGGGCGACGACGGGCAGCGGTCGGCGCTCGCCGCGGTCGTGGAAGCGGCTGACTTCGCGCTCCGGCTGGACAGCGCGCGAGTGCAGGAGGAGTCGAAGTGGGCGCCGCCGCCTGGCAGCCAGCGCAGGGACGGCGTGCCGGCGACCGCCTACCCGGCCAGGCCGGAGCGAACCGAGCCGTCCTTCCCCAGCCGCGATTTCGCGCACGGGCATGGGTGGGGGCTGCCGCCTGCCGGGAAGGGCACCGTGCCCAGGTCGGCCGGGGTGGTCTGTGTGCTGACCACGGCGCAGGATCATCCGACCGACTGGGTCAATGCTGGGCAGGCGCTGCAGCGGGTGCTGCTGCTTGCCAGCAGCTGCGGGGTGTCCGCCGCGCTGCACAGCCAGCCGCTTGAGGTATCGCAACTCCGCGATTTCATCCGGGTTCAGCTGGCCGGCGGCGCCCATCCGCAGATGGTGTTCAGGCTCGGCACGACCGGGCAGGCCGCGGTGAGCGTCCGGCGCGGGGTGGATGAGGTCCTGCTCTGACACCGTTGGGCGGAGGCAAGGCAGGGCAGCTGAGGCTGTTGTGCCCTGCCAGCTGGGACTATGGTCCCTGGCCGATTCGCCAAGCCGGGCTAGAGTTTGGCTGGCACGCCGGCTTGGCTGAGTGCAGGTTCTTGTGACCGGCGTGGGAAGGCGTTGCGGCAGATGAACGAAGAGGCCAGGGACAGCGACCAGATCCACGTGTTCCTGCTCGACGACCATGAGATCGTCCGGCGCGGCGTGCGTGATCTGCTGGAGGCCGAGCCCGACATCATCGTGGTCGGCGAGGCGGCGACCGCGGCGTCCGCCCTGGCCAGGATTCCTGCGCTCCGCCCGGACGTGGCCGTGCTCGATGTCCGGCTGCCAGACGGCGATGGGGTCGGCGTATGCCGTGACATCCGGTCCAAGATGCCTGAGGTGGCCTGCCTGATGCTGACTTCGTTCGGCGACGACGAGGCGTTGTTCGACGCGATCATGGCCGGCGCGGCCGGGTACGTGCTCAAGCAGATCAGGGGGACCGACCTGGTCGGCGCGGTGCGGACGGTTGCGGCCGGCCGGTCGCTGCTCGACCCCGAGGCCGCCAGCAGGGTGATGGCCAGGATGCGTGACCAGGCGCACCGCTCCGACCCGCTGGCCGCGCTGACCGGGCAGGAACGCAAGATCCTGGAGCTGATCGGTGAGGGACTGACCAACCGGCAGATCGGGGAACGGCTGTTCCTGGCCGAGAAGACGGTCAAGAACTACGTCTCAGCACTCTTCGCCAAGCTTGGCATGGAGCGGCGCACCCAGGCAGCCGCGTACGCGGCGAGGCTACTCGACGAAACTGGCCAAGCGATCGACCATCGTGTCGGCCATGAGCGCGGGTCGGCCTAGCGGGCTCGATGTCGCGGTGCGCTGGACGGCCGGGTCAAGGCTGAGACGAGCCGGGCAGGCTGGGCGGCCGCGCGAAGCGAGGGGCGGTAGCCACGTGCCTTCACCGCATTGGCCGTGCCTTCCGGCCGTCGCGGTTTCCGTGGTCAGAGCGGGGGAGCGGGACCCGCCAGAGCAACTCCGTGCCGCCGCCGTCGGCAGCGCCGGCGCGCAGCGAGCCGCCAAGCGCGGCGGCGCGCTGCTCCAGGTTGCGCAGACCGCTGCGCCGGCCGCCTGGCGGGATGCCGACACCGTTGTCGCGGACGGTGAGTGTGAGATCATCGCCGGACTTGATGGTCACGTCGATCCGGCTGGCGCTGGCATGCCTGGCCGCATTCGACAGCGCCTCCCGCAGCGCGGTGAGCAACTGCTCGGCGATCTGCTCGGGCACGGCGGACTCCAGCCTGCCGTCGAGCTGCAGCGACGGCGCGAACGCCAGCGCGGATGCCATCTCCTGCGCCACGTAGAGTATCCGGGCCCGCAGGCTGGACGGCCTGCCTTCCGGGTGCGTCTGGAGCGCGAAGATCGCGGACCGGATCTCCTTGATCGTATCGTCGAGCGCGTCGACGGAGCGGGCGACCCGGTTCGCCACCTCGGGCACCACGATCATCGAGCTTGCGCCCTGCAACGACATGCCGGTCGCGTACAGCCGCTGGATCACCAGGTCATGCAGGTCCCTGGCGATCCGGTCCCGGTCCTCGAACATGGCCACCTGCTCCGCCTTCCTGCGGTGCTCGGCCAGTTGCAGCGCGATGGCCGCCTGGGAAGCGAACGTGACCAGCATGTCCGACGCGGCCGGGGGCAGCGGCAGGGAGCCAGGGCGGCGGCCGGCGGTCAGCACTCCGCGGACCTGGCCTGCCGTGCCGAGCGGCACGATCACCGCCGGGCCGAGCCGCATCCGCTCCTTCGCCAGGCCGCTGACCCTGGGGTCGGTGCTGAAGTCCGCGACCGTCAGCCGCTCGCCGCCGCTCAGCACCAGGCCGGATGCCGAGTCACTGGTCGGCAGGACCAGGCCGACCGCCTCCACGGCGCCCTCGCCGGCCCCGTGCTCGATACGCAGCGTGCTGCCATCGCCAGTCGGCAGCGCGACCGTCACCAGGTCGGAGCCGGTCATCTCCAGCGCCTTCTCGGTGATCAGCGTCATCGCGTCGCCGACTTCGGCACCGGACAGCAGCCGGCTGGTCACTTCCGCGATCGCGCTGATCCACCGTTGCTGCCTGCGCGCCTCCTCGTACAGCCTGGCGTTCTCGATCGCGACCCCGGCGGCGGCGGCGAGCGCGACGATCACCGCCTCGTCTTCGGCGTCGAACTGGCCGCCGCCGGCCTTCTCGGTCAGGTAGAGATTCCCGTACACCTGACCACGGATCCTGATCGGGGCGCCGAGGAAGGAACGCATCGGCGGATGGCCGGGCGGGAAGCCGAACGAGCTCGGGTGCTCGGCGATATCGGCAAGCCGGAGCGGCTTCGGGTCGGCGATCAGCAGGCCGAGCAGTCCCTTGCCCTCCGGCCAATGGCTGATCTCGCCGATCTGCTTGCCGCTGAGTCCGACCGGGACGAACTCGGCCAGCTGGCCGTCTGGGCCGATGACGCCCATCGCGCCGTACCTGGCGTCCACCAGATCGACCGCTGTCTCCACGATCTGCCTGAGCAGCACCTCAAGCTCAAGGTTAGAGCCTACGGCGACGACGGCCTCAAGCAGCGCATGCGTCCGGTCCCTGGTCGCCAGCACGGCCTGCAACCTGACCTGCAGCTCGTCGAGCAGTTCATCCAGCCGCAGACCGGGCAGCAGCGGACTCGCATCTCGCTGTTCCACACCGGGCTCCCGCTTCCTCACACCCCCAACCCCAGCGATCGTACGACGTCAGGGCGCTGGCCCGGTAGTCACACCCAAGTGGTGACGGAAGTCCCTGTGCTGCCTGACGCACGGCCCTCCGCCTGGGGCGTGCCGGGGTCGGATGCTTGAGGCACTAACTGAATGGCTGACAGCCGGACCCGGATGACGGCCCGGCACGACGATGCGAGGAGGCATCGACATGCGCAGGAGGACATTCGACGCACTGATGGTGTTCGCCGGCCTCGGGCTTACCGCGATCTTGCTGGTTGCCGGGGTGCTGCTGAACTGGGGCCACTCATTCGTCAACAGTGACGTGCACAACCAGCTGGCCGCGCAGAAAATCTACTTCCCGCCGGCGAACAGCCCGGCAGTCAAGGGCGCGCAGTTCGCCCCGATGCGGCAGTACGGTGGCCAGCTGCTGACCACTGGCCCGCAGGCCCAGGTCTACGCTGACCACTTCATCGCCATCCACCTGTCCGAGGTTGCTGGTGGCAAGACCTACGCCCAGGTGAGCGCGCTTGCGATGGCCAACCCCAAGAACGCGACCTACGCGGGGCAGGTGGCCACCTTGTTCAAGGGCACCACGCTGCGGGGCATGCTGCTCAACGCCTACGGCTTCTGGAAGATCGGGCAGATCGCTGGCATCGCGGCGATCTTCGCCTTCGCTGGAGCTGGCCTGATGCTGATCCTCTCCTTCCTCGGGCTGTGGCACCTGCGCCGGGTTCCCGAGACCGATGAGGTGCTCGCCAGGATCGGTCACCGCGCCGCCAAGGTGCAGACAGCCTGATCTGTGGCCACACCGCGTGCCTCCGCCCGCCAGGCGGGGGCACACCGCCATGCCCGGCACCAGCCCGCTTCGTCGGCTCGGTGACGGCCCCGTCAGCCCCCTGGCCTGCGCTCCGCCGGTCGTCGCGGGGCTAAAGGCACGCAAGGGACCAAGGTCCCCGGCCGAGATGACCGACATCCCTGCCGGGCACGACAGCACTCAGGTGAAAGTTAGGAAAGCCTGGGCCATTGCCAGGTCTGGAAATGGCCTACTACTACCTCTGGTGGGAGCTGGAGCATGAATCCCTTTGCCGCTGGCCACGCCGGGCCGCTTGCGATCAACCTTAATACCCCGGGCCACTATCTGACCTGGTCATTCATCGACATCTCGGTCGCCAACCTGATCGTGATCGCGGTGATGATCGTCATCTTCGGCGCGGCCCTGCTGATCCCGTTCCCGCACGCTCGCCGGCCGGCGGCGGCGGCCGATTCCGTCCCTGGCGAGCAGGAGCCGCCTGCAGATCCCGGCGACCTGGCGGCGCAGGCCGCCGCGCCGGAGGCCGAGGACGCCGGCATGTGGACCGCCAGGGTGCGCCTGCGGATGGCCGCACTGCTGCCGCCGAAGAAGCTACTGCCGGACCGCCAGCCCGCCTATGTGGCGTCCTGGATCTACGTGTTCGGTGTTGCCAGCCTGGTTGCCCTGGGCATCGTGATCGTCTCCGGGTTCGTCCTGGCGCTTGGCGGCTCGGACTGGTGGCATACCAACGCCGTCGGCCACTTCTTCAACAGCGTTCACCTGTGGAGCGTCGAGCTGTTCATGGCGTTCATGGTCATCCACCTGTGGGGCAAGTTCTGGATGGCCGCCTGGCGCGGCCGCAGGGCGATGACCTGGATCACTGGCGTGATCGCCTTCATGGCATCGGTCGTGACGGCGTTCACCGGGTACCTGTCGCAGCAGAACTTCGACTCGCAGTGGATCGCCACCAACGGCAAGGACGCATTCAACGCGGTGGGCCTCGGCGCCTTCTGGAACGCGATGAACTTCGGCCAGATGTTCATGTGGCACATCGTGCTGATGCCGCTGGTGCTCGTCGCGATCATCGGCGCGCACGTGCTGCTGGTCAGGATGCGCGGGGTCAGCCACCCGCTGCCTGCCAGGCGCATCTCGCTTCGGGACAGGGCGGCGCGCAAGGCCGCTGCCGCATCCGACGCCGGATCGTGGCGCGGGCCGAACCGGCGCTACGACATCATCAAGGAAGGCGCCATCGCGACGGTGATCGTCGGCGCATTGACCTTGGTGATGGCTGGCGTGCTTTCCTCGCCTGACGTTCCTCCGCTGTCGGTTCAGACCTGGGGGAAGGTCGACCCGGTCAGCTTCGTGAACACGGCGTCCGCCGAGCTTGACGGAACCGCGGGTGGCGCAAGCTACGGGCCGCCTTACAACAACGGGACTGGTGCCGTGCAGCAGGTCGGGCCGGTGAACTGGCAGAAGCTGGCCGGCATCACCCAGCCGATCAACGCCGCGCAGGACTTCGTGCTCAAGCCGCTGGCCACCCTGGCGGTGACCACCCCAGCTCTGGGCACCGCGCTCGGCACCTACAACAGCGCCTCGCCGACCCAGCAGCAGACCTGGGCGGCCGCCTACGACAATGCGACGGCGGCGACCTCGCTCAAGGTGCCGTTCAACAACGGGAACCTCAGCCTGCCCGCGGCCGGCCCGGTCCCGGTCATGATGTTCTACGAGCTGGCGATGGCCAGGAGCGGCGCGCTGGACAGCGACCTGCTCGCCCAGCGGCAGTTCTACGGCACCGACTTCACCAAGCCGCTGCTGTTCATCGCTGACGGCGGATACTACGAGGCCCAGGCCACCAACCAGCACCTGACCGGTGACCAGTGGGGCGTGATGAACGAGACCGGCAGCTACCCTGGCCAGCCGTGGCTCTGGCTGTACCAGGCGTGGTACCACATCTCACCGTTCCAGAGCTCGGCGAGCGTGGACATCTGGGCCGTGTACCTGACCGGGATCTGCACGCTGCTGCTGCTGCTTGTCCCGTTCATCCCCGGCCTGCGCGACATCCCGAGGCTGGTCCCTGTGCACCGGCTGATCTGGTCATCGTGGAACCGCTCGCAGCCGCCGCCGGCGCAGTCCGAGGCGTCCTCAGCGCCCAAGGAGGCTCAGCCGCAGGGCTAGCCGCGGTACCGCTGTCCCGCGGCACCAGCCACGTGAATGCCGGGTCGATGCGGCGAGCCGTCGCTGGCCAGCAGTCATGACCTCCGGCCCGGTTGCGCCTGCGGCGGGCCGACGTGCGCGGCGAGCCAGTCCCCGAGCGGCCGGGTGGCGATCATGAAGGCGGCCAGGTGGTCCCTGGCCGCCGCGGTGGACAGCCACGGCTCGACCGGCCACTCCCGCCAGGCCACGATCCCCTTGTAACGCAACAGTTCGATCCGCGGATGGTCCGCCGGGTAGCCCCGCGGGGCGGACTTGAGCACCTCGCGCCCGTGCACGGTGATGTCCTGGCTGTCCACCGCCGCGATGGTGCGCTCAAGCTCGGGCCCGGCCAGGTCGCCGGCTACCGCCTGGCGGAACCTGTCGAGCTGATCGGGCGTCATCATGTACATGCCGTTGCCCGCGGCGAGGCCATTCGCGGACAGCTGGATATAGCAGGTACCGACCATCGCGCCGATCGCCGTTTTATATGGCGACTTGTCTTTGCTGAACCTGATATCCCGGTTCGGCCGGAAGATCTTGACCTCGCCGAAGTCTGGCTCGAGCTCGTCGGTCAGCTCGGCCATCGGTCGCAGCACCGCCGCATCGTAGACCGCCTTGTGCGCCGTCCAGTACGTCTTGGAGTTGTCTGCTTCCAGGCCCTCGTAGAAATCCAGGGCAGCCTCGGTCCATCCGTTAAAAGTCATATGTTACTTTCCTCCCCAGCCGGCTCCCGAACAGCTTAGGCAATTCCCGATGAGCACGCGATCATCACCCGACGATGTATCTGGCGAAAGCCTGGCGGCTCCGACATAGTGAGTAGGTCCATGGCCCGGTGACCGCAGATCGGCGGCTCGGGGGGACCGTCGACACCGAATCGAGGAAGCAATGACAGATCCCGCGGCTCCCGAGGCAGCAGATGTCCTGATCGCGGCCGGCGCGGCGGTGCCGGCCGGGACCGAGAGCACAGTGAACCAGGCCGACCTGGTGCTGGAGGGGGGCGGGGTCAAAGGGATCGGGCTTGCCGGCGCCGTGCTGGCGCTTGACCGGGCAGGTTACCGGTTCCAGCGGGTTGCTGGCACCAGCGCAGGCGCCGTCGCAGCCGCGATCATCGCAGCGCTCAACCGGGCCGGCCAGCCGGTCAGCAAGCTCTACGACTATCTGCAGACGATGCGGTACGAGCAGTTCATGACCAAGAGCAGGGCGCGGGCCGCGCTCGGCGCGCTGGCCGACGCCGAGCACCTGCTGCTGCACATGGGCCTGTACGACGGGGACTACCTGATCGACTGGCTCGGCGGTGTGCTCAAGGAGATCGGCGTCGTCTACTTCGGAGACCTGAAGCTAAACGACGCGGGCATGGACAGCCACTGGACCCCGCAGCAGTGCTACTCGCTCGTCGTGCACGTCTCGGACATCAGCCGCGGCAAGCTGGTCCGGCTGCCCTGGGACTATGCCGAATACGGCATCGATACCGACCACGAGCGGATCGTCGACGCCGTCCGCGCGTCGATGTCCATCCCGTTCTTCTTCGAGCCGGTGCGGATCCGGGTCTCCGGCTCGGCCGCAGGCCACGGGCCGTCCGACTTCGGCCGGGTGACCTGGGTGGACGGCGGCGTGCTCGACAACTTCCCTGTTGACGTGTTCGACCGCACCGACGGCGCGCCATCCCGCTGGCCGACGATCGGGATCAAGCTGTCCGCCCGGCAGACCTCGATGGCCGCCGTGCACGGCACCGATAACGTGGCCGAAGAGGCCATCGCCTGCCTGCAGACAGTGCTGGATAATGCCGACCGGTTCTATGTACAGCCGGATCAGGCGGCCAAGACCATCTTCGTCGACAACGGCGGCGTGAAGGCGACCGACTTCAACCTGACCATCGCACAGCAGCAGATGCTGTTCGAGAACGGCCAGCAGGCGGCCCGTGACTGGCTGGCGGCGCTGGCCCTGACGGCAGGTTCCTGACGCATCTCGGCCGCCGTGACGGTGCCATGGACGTTTGGCACGCCGTTCAGCGCAGGCGGCGCAGGAACGGGTCCTGCGGCGCGGCCGGGGCCAGCCTGATCCGCGCGTCCACCGGGCAGGCGGAATCGGCGCGCGCGATGACCGGATTCAGGTCCAGCTCGGCCACCTCGGGGATCTCATCAGCAAGCCGCGAGACCCGGAGCAGGATGTCGGCGATGGCGCCGATGTCGGCCGGCGCCGCGCCGCGGTGGCCGAGCAGCAGCGGAGCTGCCCGGATGCCGCGGATCATCTCGTCGGCGTCGGCGTCGGTGAGCGGGGTCAGCCTGGCGGCATGATCGCCGAGCACATCGGTGGCCACGCCGCCAAGCCCGAACACCACAAGCGGGCCGAACACCGCCTCGTGCACGACGCCGATCAGCACCTCAACGCCATCGGCGATCATGGGCTGGACAAGCACCTGGCGCAGGTCTGCGCCGAACCTGGCGGCCAGTGCGGCGAACCCGGCGCGCACGTCGGCCTCGGTGTGCAGGCCAAGCAGCACGGCGCCGGCATCGCTCTTGTGGATCAGCCCGGTCACGTCCGCCTTGAGCACGACGTGGCCGCCGAGCTCGGCGGCGGCCGCGACCACCGCGTCCGCGTCAGCGACCTGCCTGGCCGGCACCAGGCTGATCCCGTAGCAGCCAAGCAGCATGGCTGCCTGATCCGCGGGCAGCCACCCGCCGAGCCGCCGCGTGCTCAGATAGCTGGCCACGACCTGCCGCGCGTCCTGCTGCCTGATCCCGGCCAGTCCGGGTACCTGGCCGGCCTCCCGTGCCCGCCAGGCGCTGTAGCGCACCGCGTAGCCAAGGGCACGGGCCGCGCTCTCCGGGTACTCATACACCGGGATCAGCGGCCCGGCAGCCGGGCTGACCTGCTCATGAGCGGTGGCGTCGGCCTCCGCGCCCTGGTCGGCTGCCTGGTCGGCAGCCTGGCCTGGCTCGGTACCAGCGCCCGCCTGCTCGCCGCCGCCGGTGCCTGACGCCGCATCGCGCGCGGCCTCGGAGTCCTCGAGGTGCGCTGGGCGGGCACGCAGCAGCCGGACCGACTCCCGCTGGTTCAGCATGGCCGCGGCGAGCGGCTTGGTGAGGCGGGCTCGCACGATGGCGGGCCGCAGGTCGGTCAGCGCTGTCGGCACGGTGATCGCCAGCACGGCGTCGACATCGTCGTCCTGCGCCACCCGCTCGATGCAGTGGCGAAAGTCGTGCTGGCTGACGGCCGCCGTGGTGTCGACCGGATTGCTGACCGCCGCGCCGTCGGGCAGCAGCCTGCGCAGCCGCTGGCTGGTCGGCTCCGAGAGCGTGGCGACCACCAGCCCGTTGTCGCCGCAGGCGTCGGCTGCCAGCACGCCGGCCCCGCCAGCGTTCGACACGACCGCGACCCGGTTGCCCGCCGGCAGCGGCTGACAGGCCAGCAGCGCCGCCACGTCGATCAGCTCTCCCAGGCTGGTCGTCGCGATGATGCCTGCCTGCTCGAACAGCGCCTCCTGGGTGATCAGCGGGGTGGCCGCCGCCGCGGTATGCGACGCGGCCGCGCGCTGGCCGGCCGCCGACCGGCCGCCGATGACCGTCAGCACCGGGATCTGGCGGCCCACCCGCCTGGCGGTCTGGGCGAACCGGCGCGGGCTGCCGAACGACTCGACGTACAGCACCGCAAGCTTGGTGATCTGGTCCTGCTCCCACCACATCAGCAGGTCGTTGCTCGACACGTCGTACTTGTCGCCGACAGATACGAACGACGACACGCCGATACCCAGCCTGGACAGGTGCTCAAGTACCGCGATTCCGATGCCGCCCGACTGGACCACCAGGCCGGCCACGCCGGGAGCGGGATCGGCGGCGGCGAACGTGGCGTTCAGGTGCAGGCCGGGAATCGCGATGCCGAAGCAGTTCGGCCCGACCAGCCGCATGCCGAACCTGCGGCAGGTCGCCAGCAGCTCGGCACCGATGTCCGCCGCAAGGCCAGACGTGACCACGACCAGGCAGCGCACGCCGCGGCGGCCGCAGTCCCTCGCGACCCCGGCGACCGCCGCAGGCGGGACGGCGATCACCGCCACATCGGCGGGCTCGGGCAGGTCGGCGACCGACGGCAGGCAGTCGATGCCTTCCAGCGAGTCGGCGCGCGGGTTGACCGGGTACACCCGGCCGGTGAACCCGCCGCGCACGATGTTGCGCAGGATCGCATGGCCCACCCGGCCTGGCTTGCGGCTGGCGCCGACGACCGCGACGGACGAGGGCTCGAGCAGGCGGCGGAGGCTGGCCACGTCGGCGCGTTGCTCGCGCTTGGCCACCGATCGCAGGTAGTCGTACAGGTGCCGGTCGGCCTCGTCGACGGGCAAGGGGAAGATCGACTCGATCACGCCATCCGACATCTGCCGCCTGACCGGCAGGCCAGCGCTGGCGAACACCCGCAGCATGGCGATGTTGTCGGCGAGGGTCTCGGCGGTGAACGCGGTCAGCCCGCGCAGCCTGGCGACGGACACCAGATGGTCGAGTAGCAGCGTGGCCACGCCACGACCGTGCATGTGGTCGGTGACCGCGAACGCGATCTCCGCCATACCTGGCTTGCCGGTCGGCTCGTAGCTGGCGACACCGGCAAGCTGGTCGCCGAGCCAGGCAAGCAGCGCGGCGTGATCGGCGTCGGCGGGCCGGCAGACCCGCTGCGCCTCGCGGTCGGCGCTGAGCGGGCTGATGCTGAAGAAGCGCAGGTACGCGTTGGCAGGAGACATCTGGGCGTGCATCTGCCTGACGGCGTCGGCATCCTGCTCGCGAGCCGGCCTGATGAGCATGGTCGTGCCATCGATCAGCAGCGCGTACACGCCGTCGGCCGACTCAGGGCGTCGGGCGGCGTCATGCTCGGTGGTCACGGGGCGGCCGCGGGCGGGTGTGCTGTGCCTGCCGGGTGCCCGGCCGGGATGATCATCGTGTACTGATCGGGAGACACCATGGCGATATGCCCGTTCGCTAGCCATTTGACGATGTAAGGCGGTGATCCATCCTCGTGCGGGACGCCGATCACGACGCCACTGCGCTTCGGGTCACCCGCGACGATGAGACGATCGCCAACGTATGCTCTCATCCCGGCCTCCCGGCGTAATTTCGTGCGGGTCCAGGTGGTCTCACCTCCATCAGGATGCCCGTTGACCGGGTGCCAGGGCAGGAGGCTTGCGCCCCGACCAGCAGGGACCTTCGCCTCCGCCGGTAGGCCGCAGGTCCCGGCACTGCCGAACATCGGGTCTTTCGCCTCTAATCTGCGCGGCCGCGCCGGAGCACAGTGAAGCTGCCAGGAGCGCGGCGTCGGCAGCTTGCCGGCGCCGCCAGCTTGCCGGCGCCGGCCGATCGCGGTACCCGCCGGCTGTTGGCGGAGGGAGATCTGATGAACGACTACAGGCACCTGGAGCAACTCAGCCGGGGCCAGGCACTTGAGCTCCTCAGCAGCGTGCCGATCGGGCGGCTGGTCTTCACCCACCAGGCACTTCCGGCCATCCGCCCGGTCAATCACCTGGTCGAGGGCGAGTCCATCATCGTGCGCACGTCCTCGGGTACCACGATCACCACCGTGGCCGGCCGCAACGGCACCGTCGTCGCTTTCGAGGCTGACACCATCGACGTCGCCCGCCAGGTCGGCTGGAGCGTGATCGTGGTGGGCACGGCCCGCTTGCTCGATGACCAGGCGGCGGCCGAACGGTACCGGTCGCTGCTGAAGCCGTGGCTTTCCGGGCCGATGGACGACGTGATCACCATTGCCGCCGACATCGTGACCGGGTACCTGATGGTGCCTGGCGAGCATGCCGCCAGCACCACTGATGCCGAGCAAGGGAAGCGGCCATGAACATGACCGATGCCTGCGAGGCCAAGATGATCGTGCCGCGGCTGGTCGCCGCTCCTGGCTAGGGTCTGGCTAGGGTCTGGCTAGGGTGCCGTCGGCGCGCCGCGCCCCCCGGCTGACAGGATGGCGTCATGGCCACGCATGTCGCTCTGCTCCGCGGGGTGAATGTCGGCGGCGTCAAGGTCCTGATGGCCGACCTGCGGCGGGTCGTAGCGGCCCTGGGCCACGCCGATGTCAGCACCTACATCCAGAGCGGCAACGTGCTCTTCACCGCCGGCCAGGCGGACACCGATGTGCTGGCGCGCGAGCTTGAGGCCGCGGTGGGGTCGCTCGGCGTGCAGGCCCCGGTGGTCGTCGTGCTCTCCAGGGACATGCTCGCGCAGGTCATCAGCGACAACCCATACCGCGACGAGCCGAACCGCAAGCTCGTCCACGCGGTTTTCCTGCGTGCCGACCCTGCGCCGGACCTGCGGGAACGGCTCGACGACGCCTGCAAGCAGGCAGCGGAGCAGGGCAGCAGGGACGAGGCGATGCTGCTCGGCCGGACGCTTTACCTGCACACACCTGACGGCTTTGGCCGCAGCATCCTGGCCACCGCCCTGCTGGCGAAGCGGACCAGCCCGGTCACCGGCGGCACCGCACGCAACTGGGCCACCGTCACGAAACTGCTTGCTCTGTGCGATCAGTAGCCAGGCCGCGGCACACCGCGCGCTGACGGCGCCACACCGCGCACTGACGGCGTTTTGACGCGCAACCGCGTGGGCTGCTCGGACAGCGCGTCCGGCGTGGCAGCGCTCTGCTGACTAATGCCGTGATCGCCGCTGTTCCCGGCGTGGTTGCCGTTCCTGGCGTGGCCGCGTCTGGTGCGGTGGTCAGGGCATCGTCGTGGTAATGCGCGGCGATCGCCTGGCGCGCTCGCTCGTAGCTTGCCCACAGCAGGTCCCAGGCGGGCGCCCGGCGCGGATCGGGCTCATGGACGGCGGCAGGCTGGGCCGCGGCTGCCCCGCTCCCGGTGCCTGCCCCGCTCCCGGTGCCTGCCGCGGCGGGCGCTGCGGCCCGGCTGTCGGTCGGCCCGCTGCTGCCTGACCGCGGCTCGCTGACCACCTGCGCCGCAAGCAGCGCGGCGCCGAGCGCCGAGCAGTCCGCGTGATCCCTGCCTGGCATGATGACCCGCCTGGCCGTGGCGTCCGCGAGGTCGGCCCTGAACGATGGCTCTGCCGCGCTGCCGCCCGCTATCCGCAGCTCAGCGCCGAATGGCGCGGTCTCGGCGAGCACCGCGAGGCATCTGCGGGACTCAAGCACGATGCCGTTCACCAGCCCGCGGGCCAGATGCTGCCTGCCGTGGCCGAGCGTCAGCCCAGCCACGGTTCCGCGCAGCAGCGGATCCCAGAGCGCGCCCTGCTCTCCCGGGCTCAGGTAAGGCAGCAAGACCGGTGCGTCGGCGGGATCGACACCAGCCGCCAGCCCGATCAGCGCCGCCTCATCCAGGCCGTCGCTGAGCAGCCCGGCCAGCCAGCGCAACGCGCCGCCGGTGGCGAGCAGGTCCATCTCCAGGCCCCAGCGTCCTGGCTCGGTGAGCGGGACGACCAGGAAGCGGTGCCGCGGGTCGAGCAGCAGCCTGTCGGTGACGCCCAGGATCACGGTGCTCGTCCCGGCGATATAGGCAATCTGTCCAGGTGCACGTACGCCGACGCCGAGTGCCCCGGCAACCGAGTCAGCCGCGCCCAGGCACACCGGGATCTGGCCGCAGCCGAGCCAGGAGGCGGCCTTGGCCTGCAGCGGCCTGACCGCACCGGAGGGCAATACTGGCGGCAGCGCGGGCAGCGGCCCGCCGGTCCCGCCGGCCGCAGCCCGCAGCAAGCGCTCGTCCCACCGCCCGGTGGCCAGCTGATAGCAGCCGAAACCTGACGCGGTGCTCGGATCGGTGGCCACCTCGCCGGTCAGCAGCCCGAACAGGTAATCCTTGGCACTGAGGATCGACATGGTTCGCGCAGCGCGGGCCGGCTCGGCCTCGGCGAGCCGTAGGAACATCGGCAACAGGTAGCGCCCGTCGACCCACTGGCCGGTGGCCCGGTAGAGCGCGTCGGCACCGTATAGCTCGCGCAGCCGCCGGGCGTGCCCTTCCGCGCGACTGTCCTGCCAGGTGACCGCGGGGCCATTGGCCACCTGGTCGTGGCCGGTGGTGACCAGGGTCGGCATCATCGCCGATAGACCGATCGCCAGCCAGCGATCTGGAGCAATCGCGGCCGCCAGCTGCTCGGCGACCCGCCCCAGCGCAGTGATCCAGTCACGCGGCTGCTGTTCCGCTGCGCCCGCGTATGGGCTGGCAGTCGGATAGGCGGCCCGGCCCCTGGCGGCCACCAGGCCAGCTTCGTCGAGCGCGACCCCTTTCAGGCCTGAGGTGCCCAGATCAATGCCGATCCAGACCCCGGCCGGCGGGGTCATGACCGGGTCGTGCGCTGATCGGCGCTCATCCGTGCGCCAGCGGGCGCACGCCCCAGTCCTTGTGGCCGGGGGCCGGGAGCAACTGCCGCGCGGCGCTGCCGGCGATCGCGAACGCGAACTGGTTCGCCGGATACAGCTGCTCGAAGCAGTCGAACGGGGTTCCGTCCCGGTCCGTGCTCATGCCGCGGATCCGCACTACCTGAGCCCTGGCAGGCATCTCCAGCAACCTGGTCTCCTCCTGCGTGGGCCCGATGACCTCGAGGTACTGCTCCTCGTACGCGTCGACCAGCCCGTACTCGCTGGCAAGCAGGTCATACAGCGACCCGTCAAGGCTGTCAGCATGCTGGCTAAGTTCCGGCGCGAGCGGGACCGGGATGACGTTGGTCTCAAGCACGGCGGGCTGATCGTCGAGCAGCCTGAGCCTGCGCAGCCGCCAGACCGCGCTGCCTGGCTCGATGCGCAGCGCCTGGCATAGATCGGCCGACGGCTCGCCCTGCCCCTGCTCGAGCACCACCGTCCGCAACGTCGCCGCCGGGTTGCCGTCCTTGACCAGGGTGCCGAGCAGGCTGCCTGCTCTGGCCGGCTCGGCGATGATCCTCGGCCTGGCCACGAAGGTACCCAGGCCCTGGTGCCGCCTCACCCGGCCAGCGCGCTCAAGCTCGTCGAGGGCGCGCCGAACCGTGATCAGGCTGACCCCGGCCTGGTCGGCGAGCTCGGTGTAACTAGGCAGCAGATCGCCGGGAACTAGCCCGCCTTCGGAAATCAGCCGCTCCACATGCTCGACCACGCGCTCGTACAGCAGCACGGTCCCTGGCCTGCGCCCGCCGGCCGAGCCGCGCCGCCCGCCGCGGCGCGGTTGTATCGTGTCGCCGGCCTGGCTGGGCAGGCCAGGCGAACTGCCACCGAGATCGAGCACCATCGAATTCCTTCAGCTCAGCCACCTGCGAACGGCTCCGGGCCAGCTGCCAGGGCAGCGATCGGGCGGACGGCATTGTCGCTACTTGGCAACCTTAGCCCCGACTGCCGGCTAGCTGCTGAACACGGCCGATCACTGCGAATGACTCTTGTGCCGCGTTGAGCATCTGATCGACGTCCGCGTCGGTATGTACCAGCGACATAAACAGGTTCTCGTACTGGCTCGGATGGAACAGGATGCCGCGCAGCAGCATCTCCTGCCACCAGCGGGTGAACGCCTCGTGGTTGGCGTGCCGCTCCGCATCGCGCCAGTTCCTGATCGGCCGCTGGCTGAACCAGACCTGGAAGACGGTGCCGAGCCCGTCCACGATCACGGGCAGCGCCGCCGCCTCGGCCAGCGAGCGCAGGCCGGCCATCAGCCGCTCCCCGAGATCGCGCTGGCGCTCGTACAGGCCGGGCTCGGCCAGCAGGTCCATGGTCGCGCTGACGGCGGCGCAGGCGACCACGTTGGCGTTATAGGTGCCAGAATGGGAGTATCGGCCGTCGGCGATGATCGACATGACCGCCCCGCTGCCGCCGATCGCGGCGACGGGGAAACCGCCGCCAACTCCCTTCGCCAGCGTGGTCAGATCCGGCATGACGCCGAAGTACTCTTGCGCTCCGCCGCGCGCGAACCGGAAGCCGGTGATCACCTCATCGAAGATCAGCAGTGCGCCGTGCTCGGTGGTCAGCTTCCTGAGCAGTTCCAGGTAGCCGGGCTCGGGAAGAATGCATCCGGTGTTGAACACTGCTGGCTCGGTGATCACGGCGGCCACCTCATCGCCGCGCTCGGTCATCACCGACGTGAAACTTTCCGGGTCATTCCAGGTCAGCACGATCAGCGTGTCGGCGAGTTCGGCGGGAACGCCGGGGCCTGACGGCACCGGGCGCGGGCGGCTGGGCGGCCCGGCATCGGCGGGGTTCACGTGATTGCTCCAGTACACGGTGTCCTGCCAGCCGTGATAGTGACCTTCGAACCTGATCACCAGGCGGCGGCCGGTGTAGGCACGGGCCAGCCGGACGGCGGTGCCGACGGCCTCGCTGCCTGAGTTGGTGAACCGGATCATCTCCACGCTGGGCACCGCGTCAACCACCTTCTGGGCGGCGGCGATCTCCAGCTCGTAGGGCAGCCCGAAGCAGGTACCGTACTCGCCGATCGCGCTGGCGACGGCCGAGGTCACCGCCGGGTGCCGGTGGCCGAGGATCATCGGTCCCAGGCCGAGCAGGTAATCGACATACTCGTGACCGTCGACATCGGTCAGCCGGGACCCCGTGCCGGTGGCCATGAACGGCGGATACGGCTGCCAGCCGAACTTCGCGGTCCTCGCGCTGCTTCCGGCACCGCCCGGGATGACCTGGCTGGCCTGGTCGAACAACTCACGCGAACGCCCGGCCCAGCGGCCGTACCGGTCATCGAACGTCACGTCAGGCACTCCTCGTCAGCTGCCGCCCATCCCTCCATCACCATACCTTGTATACTCTGCATACTCAACGTATTTCGGCCTATTTATCGCAATTCGTTCGCGTTGGGCGGAGCATGGCGCATTGGGCGTGGTTGGCCGGGCACGGGTTCCGAGCAATGCTCTGCGGGCACGGAGTGCCGGATTGGTCAGCTGCCGCCTGGCTCGCTGTCGGCTGGCTCGCTGCCGGCCCGCAGCAGCGGCGGATGCAGCACCGCGGTGTTGCCCTTGCGGTACAGCCGGGCCGGCCGGCCGCGCTCGCCCGCCGTGATGCTATCGACGGGAACCAGGAATCCTGGCGTGCTCGTCACCTTGCGGTGGAAGTTGCGCGGGTCAAGGCGGGCGCCCCAGACGATCTCATAGACCCGGCGCAACTGGCCGACCGTGAACTCGGGCGGGCAGAACGCGGTTGCCAGCGGCGAGTACTCAAGCTTGGCCCGCGCTCGCTCGATCCCGTCGGCCAGGATCAGGTGGTGGTCGAACGCCAGCTCATCCGGCGGTCCGGCCAGCAGCCCGGCCGCGGGCAGCCATGAGGCATCGGCCGCGTCACTGCCGGCGTGCGGGGGCGGCAGCCCTGGGGCCAGGGCCAGGTAGGCAACCGTGACCACCCTCAGCCGGGGATCGCGGCCAGGTTCGCCATAGCTGGCCAGCTGTTCCAGATGAACAGGGCCGCCAGCCTGGCCGGTCACCAGCCCGGGCTCCACGTCGGCCATCAGGCCGGTTTCCTCGGTCAGCTCGCGTGCCGCCGCCTCGGCCAGGTTCTCATCCGGGCCGGCGAAGCCGCCAGGCAGGGCGAGCTTCCCGGCGAACGGCGGCACGCCGCGGCGGATCAGGAGCGCCGCGAGTTCGTCGTCGCGGATGGTCAGCACGACTAGGTCAACGGTGATCGCCGCCGGCGGGTAGGGCGGGGCTTGGTCGCTTGACACAGACCTAAGGTAACACAGTTATTCGTCACCTTGACGAGAAAACTTCCGAGGTTTATCGTCGCTGCGACGATAAACTGGCCGCCGCGCTGACCAGCGCGGATGCCCTCCACTTGATGGTTTGTCCCGTTCTAGGTTACCGTCCGGTAATGACGATGCCGGGCTCGGGAGCGCCCATCAGGACCGATATCGCGATCATCGGAGCGGGATTCGCCGGGCTTGGGATGGCGATCGCGCTGGACAAGGCCGGGCGCGGCGACTACCTGATCCTGGAGAAGGCCGGCGACATCGGCGGCACCTGGCGGGAGAACACCTACCCGGGCTGCGCCTGCGACATCCGCTCCCTGCTGTACTCATTCTCGTTCGAGCCGAAGCGTGACTGGTCCAGGCAGTTCCCCATGCAGGCGGAGATACTCGACTACCTGCGCCAGTGCGTGCGGCGCTACGACCTTGCCAGGCGCATCGAGTTCGGCGCGAAGGCGGTGTCGATGGCCTACGACGAGGCCTCGGGCCGCTGGACGATCCGGCTGGCCGATGGCCGCCTGGTCGACTGCCGGGTGCTGATCGCGGCGATGGGCCCGCTGCACCAGCCGAACATCCCGGCGATCCCCGGCGCGTCCGGTTTTGCCGGGCCGCAGTTCCACTCGGCCCAGTGGGACCACGGCGCCGACCTGACCGGCAAGCGGGTCGCAGTCGTCGGCACCGGGGCGAGCGCGATCCAGTTCGTGCCGCAGATCGCGAAGCAGGCGGCCCAGGTGACCGTCTTCCAGCGCACGCCTCCTTGGGTGCTGCCCAAGCCTGACCGGGCGATCGGAGACCGGCTGCACCGGCTGTTCGAGACGGTGCCAGGCTTCCAGCGTGCCTACCGATGGTTCGTCTACTGGCAGGCGGAGGCCACGATCGCGACGTTCACCTATCCGCGGCTGACCGGGCTGGGCGAGAAGGTGGCCAGGTCGTTCATCGCCAGGCAGGTACCCGACCCTGAGCTGCGCCGCAAGGTGACGCCGTCCTACCGGATGGGCTGCAAGCGCGTGCTGCTGGCCAACGACTACTACCCGGCGATCGCGCAGCCGCACGTCAAGCTCGTCACCGAAGCCGTCACCGAGATCACCGGCTCGGGCGTGATCAGCGCGGACGGCACCGAGCACCGGGCCGACGCGATCATCTACGGCACCGGCTTCCACGTCACCGACGCCTACACACGTGCCGACATTGCCGGTGCAGGCCGGGTAGCGATCGCCGATCTCTGGCGCGACGGCGCCGAAGCTTACCTCGGGCTCACCGTGGCCGGCTTTCCGAACATGTTCCTGATGCTCGGCCCGAACTCGGTACTGGGCCACAACTCGATGATCTTCATGATCGAGTCGCAGGTGCACTATGTGCTCCGGTGCCTCGACCTGATCGACAAGCGGGGCACCATCGCGGTCACCGATCAGGCACAGCACGAGTTCAACGCGGACCTGCAGCGGCGGCTGCAGACAGCGGTCTGGTCGGCGGGCGGGTGCGTCAGCTGGTACCTGGACCTGGCCGGGGTGAACCGCGCGATCTGGCCAGGATCGACCCTGCGGTACTGGCGGAAGACCAGACGGCCGGTGACAGCTCACTTCGGGCCCGCGGTGCCAACCGGAACGCCCGCTGGGCAGAACGGCCGGCCGGCCGGAGCGGAGCGCGGAGCCGGGACGGCATGACCAACCGCGCGGCGGCCGCATGGCCGAAAGACCGGGTGGCGATCGTCACCGGCGGTGCGTCGGGCATCGGTGCCGCGCTGGTGCGCGCCCTGGCCGCGCGCGGCGCCGTGGTGGTGATCGCCGACGTCGACGAGGCCGGCGCCAAGGCGGTAGCAGGCCACGTCAAGGGCCGCACCAGCGTCGCGGCCCTGGATGTGCGCGACGCGGAGGCGGTCGCCGGCCTGGTGCACGACACCGCCGCCGAGCACGGGCAGCTCGATCTGATGTTCAACAACGCGGGGATCGCGGTCGGCGGCAAGGTCGATGAGATGACGCTCGAGCACTGGGACCGGGTCATCGACGTCAACCTGCGCGGCGTGGTGCACGGCGTGCATGCGGCATATCCGGTGATGCTCGGCCAGGGTTCCGGGCACATCATCAACACCGCGTCGCTGGCCGGCCTGATACCCGCTCCGATGCTCGCCCCGTACGCGGCGGTCAAGCACGCGGTGGTCGGGCTCAGCCTGGCGTTGCGCGCCGAGGCGGCGGCGCGCGGCGTCAGGGTGAGCGCGGTCTGCCCAGGATTCGTGGACACGCCGCTGCTCGGCCGGGTAAACCAGGACCTGCCGCAGACCGAGATCGGCCTGAACGCCCGCGCCCTGGCGCGCCTGACCGGGCGCCTCTATCAGGCGGACGCGCTCGCCGCTGACATACTGCGCGGCATCACCAGGAACCAGGCCCTGATCGTCGCGCCGGCCTCGGCGCGGCTGGCCTGGCGGATGCACCGCTACGCGCCCGGGCTCAGCATGCGCGGCGTCGCCGCGGCGATCAGGCGCGGCTGAGCCGGCCGGTCAGCTCAGCCGACCCGGCGCTGCGCCGCGCGGCCCGCGCTGGCTATCCGCGAGCCGCCTGGGTATGGAGGCCAGATGACAGACCGTGACAGGACCGGGGCGGCTGGCCAGATCCGGCCCATGCTCGCCACGGTCGGCGGGCTGCCCGCCGATGACTCCGGCTGGGCCTACGAGATGAAGTGGGACGGCCTGCGGGCGATCTGCTACCTCGCCGAGGACACCGTCACGCTCAGGTCCCGCACCGAAAGGGACATCACCGCCGGGTACCCGGAACTGCAGGGCATCGCACGGGCGGCGGGCGGGATCGAGGCCGTGCTCGACGGCGAGATCGTCGCCTTCTCCGACAGCGGCTGGCCGAGCTTCGAGATGCTCCAGCGGCGGATGAACGCCTCGGCGGATCAGGTCAGGTTCGCCGCGGCCGAGGTATCGGTCAGCTATCTGGCCTTCGACCTGCTGGCACTGGACGGCGTGCCGTTGCTGGCCGAGCCCTACCGGCGGCGCAGGGAACGGCTTGAGCAGCTCGGGCTCAACGGCCGGTACTGGCAGACCCCGCCGGCTTTCGCCGGCCTGCCGGGTGCCGAAGTCCAGGCGCTGTCCAGGCAGCACAGCCTGGAGGGCATCATGGCCAAGCGGCTGGACTCCCGGTATGAGCCAGGCCGCCGGACAGCCAGCTGGCTGAAGATCAAGAACATCCGCCGCCAGGAGGTAGTGGTCGGCGGCTGGAAGCCGGGTACCGGGGCACGATCCGGCATGATCGGCTCGCTGCTCGTCGGCGTGCAGGGCCAGGCCGGGCTGAGCTACGCCGGCCACGTCGGCACCGGGTTCAGCCAGCAGGTGCTGCGGCTGCTCGGCCAGCGGCTGGCGCCGCTGGTCACCGGCACCTCGCCGTTCGCGACGCCGGTTCCGCCCGAGCACGCGAGCGCGGCCGTCTGGGTACGGCCGGAACTGGTGATCGAGGTGACCTTCGCGGAATGGACCGGCGCCGGCCGGCTGCGCGCCGCCTCCTATCAGGGACTGCGAACCGACAAGGACCCGGCCGACATCGTCCGCGAGCCATCCTGACCGCCCGCGCCAAGGCGCCGGGCGGCGTCAGCCGCCCGCCCCGGAGCGCCAAGGCGCCTGGCGGTGTCAGCCGCCCGCCGCCGGAGCGCCCGGAGCGCCAGGGCGCCTGGCGGTGTCAGCCGACCGGGCAGCCAGGGTGGGCGCGCGCCTGGCCGGAATTGCGGCTGACCATGAGGCAGGACGTGTTCACCGCCTGGAAGGCGCGGGCCGGGATCCGCTTGAGCAGTTCGACCAGCCCATCGGGCCACTGCGGGAACGCGGTTCCCTGGAAGAACCAGTTGCTGCCATTGTCGGCCAGGATCAGGCCATAGTGCTCCATCTCCGCGAGCACGACCTTGGCGTCCCGGCAGTACGGCGCCGAGTTGCGGCAGAACCCGGCGATGTTGAAGGTCGCCTTCAGCCGGAACCTGGCGCCCATCGGCGGCAGGTTCAGGCTGCCGCCCGACCCAGCCTCGTGACGGGCAGGCCAGATGTATGCCGATCGGGTTCGCTCGGCGGTGAACCTGATGGCGTGCCTGATCGGCCTGCCGGTCCTGACCGCCCACTGCACCTGGCCGAACTCCATCAGGCCGGGCAGGATCGGCAGGCCGGCAGCGTCCGCCGACGTCCAGCCGGCCGGGCGCAGCGCGTCGGACCGCAGGTTCCAGATCGCGCCGGAGCCGGCCCTCGGCCTGGCAGCCGAGTAGCGCGCCTCCCACAGCTCGTACAGCGTGCAGGCGCTGGAGTTGACGATCAGCGCGTGCCGGTCACCGCCAGCGGTCCTGCCGCCTTCGATCCTGGTATCCGGCCCGAACGGGTATGGCCCGCGATCGGTCTCGGCCGCGTACTGGAAGTGGATCCGCACCAGCCGGTGGGCGCTGGTCACTATCGTGACCGGGATGCCGTACGGGTAGCTGCCCGCATTGCGGCCGAAGTCGGGATGCAGGTACGTGCTGCCGGAGTTCATGCTGCGCAGCCAGGCGGCACTGTGCGCGGCAACCGGCAGCTTCGAGATGTCGGTGTTCCAGATGTTGTCGGCGGGGAACATCGGGCAGTTCGGGGCGCCAGGCACGGTTGTGCCGGGGACCTGGCGGTGGCTGACCCTGACCGGCCTGGCCGACGCGGCCTTCGGCAATGGCCCGCGCCGCGCGGTGCCCGCAGCCGGGCGGTGCCGCTGCGCGGCGTGCCGGCCGCTGGCCTGGATATGGCTGCTGGCAGGCGCCGGGGCGGCCGCGGCCCCGCAGCCAGCGACCGCGGCGACAGACGCGAAGGCGATCAGCCGCCGGAATGCCCTGGAACGCTCGCGACGCTGCATTGGCCTCATGCTGGCACAAGGGCTCCCGTGGTGCGGGGCGAACGGAAGGCTCAGTCCCGGCCGCCCGGCCGCCTCGGGACCCCAGCCGGCCGCGGGAATCATGGCCGGCCGCGGGCCAGGCGCTGGCCTGCTGGCCGGCCAGCCTGGTTGCCTGCGGCGGCGTGGCTGGCGCAAGATCAGGGAATCGATCCGACCCTGGGAGTCGTCCATGAAGGTACCGCTGACAATCGCTGACTTCCTGCGCAGGGGCGCGCACGTCTACGGCGACCGGCCAGCCCTGATCGATGAACCTGGCACGGCAGGAACCCTTGGCACCATCACCTACCGTTCACTAGAGCGACGTGCCCGCGGCGTAGCGATAGCCCTGGACCGGATGGGGGTCGGGCACGGCGAGCGGGTGGCGGTCGTCAGCCCGAACGCGGCCAGGTTCGGGGTGCTGTTCTACGGCGTCAGCGCCCACGGGCGGGTGCTTGTCCCGATCAACTACCGGCTGAACACCGATGAGGTCGGCTATATCGTCGGTCATTCCGGTGCGTCGGTTCTGCTGGTCGACCCCGAATCGGACGAGGCGCTGCGTGATGTCAAGGCCCCGCACCGGATCGTGCTCGACGGAGTGGCGGACTCCGAGCTGTTCGCCGAGGCGGCCGACGATGCCGAGCCCGCCGGCTGGGAGCCCGACGAGGACGCCACGGCCAGCATCAACTACACCAGCGGCACGACGGCCAGGCCCAAGGGAGTGCAGCTCACCCATCGCAACTGCTGGCTGAACGCGGTGGCATTCGGCTGGCATGCGTCGGTCACAGACCGGGACGTCTATCTGCACACCCTGCCGATGTTCCACTGTAACGGCTGGGGAATGCCGTACGCGGTAACGGCGATGGGCATCCCGCAGGTAGTGGTGCGCAAGATCGACGGCGCCGAGCTGCTGCGCAGGATCGACGAACACGGCGTCACGCTGCTGTGCGGCGCCCCGGCCGTGGTCGCCGCGCTGCTTGACGCGGCCGGCGCTCTGCGGTCCGCGGGCCAGCCGGTGCCAGGGCGGGACCGGGTCCGCATGATCGTGGCAGGCGCGCCGCCCCCGTCGAAGGCGATCGAGCGGGTGGAATCTGAGCTCGGCTGGGAGTTCATCCAGATCTACGGGCTGACCGAGACGGCGCCGCTGCTCACCATCAACCGGCGGCCTGCCGAATGGGACAGCCTGCCCGCCGCCGACCGGGCCAGGCTCCAGTCCAGGGCCGGCGCGCCGGCGATCGGCGTCCAGGTCGACGCCGGTTCCTCAGGTGAGGTCCTGGCCAGGTCGAACCATGTGTTCGCCGGCTACTGGCGGCAGCCGGACGAATCGGCGAAGGTGGTTGTCGATGGCTGGTTCCACACCGGGGACGAGGGCTACATCGATCCCGATGAGTACCTGACGATCTCCGACAGGAAGAAGGACGTCATCATCTCCGGCGGCGAGAACGTCAGCTCGGTGGAGGTCGAGGACTGCCTGTACCAGCACCCGGCCGTCGCCGAGGCGGCCGTGATCGGGGTCCCCGACGAGCGCTGGGGCGAGACGGTCAAGGCGCTTGTGGTGGCGCGGTCCGGCCATCAGGTGTCCGAGGCTGAGCTGATCGAGTTCTGCCGGTCGAAGCTGGCGCACTACAAGTGCCCCACGTCCGTCGAGATGCGCGAAGCGCTGGCCCGCACCGCGACCGGCAAGCTACAGAAGTTCAAGCTGCGCGGCCCTTACTGGGAGGGCTACGAGCGCCGGGTGCACTGACTGACGGTATCGCGGAGGATTCTCAGTAGCACTCGCTGAGAATCCTCCGCGCCGACCGGCGTCTCAGGCTGCCAGGCGGGCCGCCTGGGCCGGCTCGAGCGCCAGATCCAGTACATCCCGTACGTCGCTGACCAGGTGCACCTGGAGCGCTGACCGGACCTTCTCGGGAACGTCGTCCAGGTCAGGCTCGTTCCGCGCCGGGATCAGCACCTCGGTGATGCCCGCCCGGTGCGCGGCGAGCAGTTTCTGCTTCAGGCCGCCGATAGGCAGCACCCGGCCGGTCAGCGAGACCTCACCGGTCATCGCCACCTCGGAGCGGACCAGCCGCCCGGAGAGCAGCGACGCCAGCGCCGTGGTCATCGTGATCCCGGCGCTCGGCCCGTCCTTCGGCACGGCGCCGGCCGGCACGTGCAGATGCACGCCGCGCTCGGCCAGTTCGCTGACCGACAGCCCGAGGACCGGGCCGTTCGAGCGCAGGTAGGACAGCGCGATCTGGGCGGACTCCTTCATCACGTCGCCAAGCTGGCCGGTCAGCGTCAGGCCGGAACTGCCGCTCGCCGGGTCGGCGAGCGACGCTTCGATGAACAGCAAATCCCCGCCGGTGCCGGTGACGGCGAGCCCGGCGGCCACTCCAGGCACCGCGGTTCGCTCGGCCGACTCCGGGATGTGACGCGGGTGCCCGAGGTAGATAGGCAGGTCTTGCTCGGCGATGACCAAGGGACGACCAGGCTCCGCGCTGGCGGGCGCCCGCACCGCGCTGGCTGGCTGCGCAACGCCTGGCACCGCGCCAGTGCCGTCCGCGGGCTTTGTCTCCAGCTTCGCGGCGATCTTGCGCAGAACCCTGGCGATGGAACGCTCCAGCGAGCGTACTCCGGCCTCGCGGGTGTACTCGGTCGCCAGGCGGCGCAGGGCACCGTCAGAGAACTCGACGTCGCTATGCTCAAGACCCGCCCTTGTGAGCTGGCGGGAAAGCAGATGGTCCCTGGCGATGGTGAGCTTCTCGTCCTCGGTGTAGCCATCCAGCCGGATCAGCTCCATCCGGTCGAGCAGCGGCTCGGGTATCGCGTCCGCGATGTTGGCCGTCGCGATGAACAGCACGTCGGACAGGTCAAGCTCCACTTCGAGGTAGTGGTCGCGGAACGTGTGGTTCTGCGCCGGGTCGAGCACCTCGAGCAGCGCCGAGGTCGGATCGCCGCGGTAGTCGGCGCCGAGCTTGTCCACCTCGTCGAGCAGGATCACCGGGTTCATCGACCCGGCCTCGCGGACGGCGCGGACGATCCGGCCGGGCAGCGCGCCGACATAGGTGCGCCGGTGGCCGCGGATCTCGGCCTCATCCCGCACGCCGCCGAGCGCCACCCGCGCGAACGTGCGGCCCATCGCCCTGGCGACCGATTCGCCGAGCGAGGTCTTGCCGACTCCTGGCGGCCCGGCCAGGGCGAGCACCGCGCCGCCGCGCCTGCCGCCGCCACGCTCGCTGCCCGCCATGGTCAGGCCCTTGGTCGCCAGCCGCTTGCGCACCGCCAGATACTCGATGATGCGGTCCTTGACCTCAACGAGGCCCGAGTGATCGGCGTCAAGCACCGCCCGCGCGCCCGTTATGTCATAGGCGTCGTCGGTCCTGGTGTTCCACGGCACGTCGAGCACGGTGTCCAGCCAGGTTCTGATCCACCCAGCCTCAGGCGAGTTGTCCGAACCGCGCTCCAGCTTCGCCGCCTCGCGCAGCGCGGCCTCCCGCACCTTGTCCGGCAGCTCGGCCGCCTCGATCCTGGACCGGTAATCGTCCTGCTCGGAGGCCGGCTGGCCGTCCAGCTCCGCAAGTTCCTTGCGGATCGCCGCGAGCTGCTGCCTGAGCAGGAACTCGCGCTGCTGCTTCTCCATGCCCTCGCGGACGTCGTTGCCGATGGTCTCAGCGACATCGAGCTCGGCGAGGTGTTCACGCGCCCAGCCGATCAGCCGCTCGAGCCGCTGCTCGGGGTCGGCGGCCTCCAGCAGCTCGGCCCGCTGCTCCACGGACAGGTAGCTGGCGTAGCCGGCGTTGTCGGCCAGCGCCGACGGGTCGGTGATCCTGGACAGCACATCGACCACCTGCCAGGCGCCGCGCTTGCTCAGGATGGCCGCAGCCAGTCCCCGGTACTCCCTGGCGAGCTCACCGGCACGCGGTGTCGCGGCCGGCTCGTCCACCGTGCTGCCGTGCACCCAGAGCGCCGCGCCAGGGCCGACCGTTCCGGCTCCGATCACCACCCGCGCCAGGCCGCGCACCACGGCTCCCGGCTGGCCGTTCGGCAGCGTGCCTTCCTGCTCGACGACGCCGAGCGTGCCGACCGGCGAGTACTTGCCGCCGATCCTTGGCACCAGCAGCACCTGCGGCTTGGTGTCGCCGCTCGCCGCGGCCCTGGCGGCCTCTATCGACGCACGAGCCTGCGCGTCCGATGTATCAAGCGGCACGACCATGGTCGGCAGCACTACGGAGTCGTCCAGCGGCAGCACCGGCAGGGTCAGGGTTTCACTCATCTAATGTCAGCTCCCGCGTTATTACTTGATTACGCGTAACGAGATAGCGCTCGGCCGGTGTCGTTTTGTTTCCTGATGTTGTTCGCCCTGGGCAAACCCGGGCTTGAGGGGGCGGAGACCCGCATGACGCGCGGTGCGCCTGCTGCGCAACGGCTGCACCTCGGCATGTGGACCACCCGCCTGAGGGCGCCGCATCCGGCGGCCCAACGTGGTCGATGTGACAGCGCATACGCTGTTTCGTGGCCGATGTGACGTTGCCTACGTTGGCCGGGCCGGTGCGCGGGGCTGAGATAGGTCACCGGGTGGATGCGGCTGTGCCTGAGCATCGGGCTGGGGCGCGGTTGTGCCGGATCACCGGCCGGGGAGCGGCTGTGCGGGATCACCGGCCGGGAAGCGGCTGTGCGGGATCACTGGCCGGGGCTGAGCAACGCCGGCGGGCCAGCCACGCTGGATAGGCTGCTGGGCGGTGCCGCCGCGGCTGTGGCGGACCGTCCCGTGGCGGTGGGGGAACGGTGGCGAGCGACCTTGCTGGTGAAGGAGTTTCAGCAGTGCGCGATGTGATGCGGCGAGATGGGGTGGGGCGGGGGGCATTGCGGATCGCGCTGCTGGGGTGCGGGGTGGTCGGGTCGCAGGTGGCTCGGTTGCTTGGCGAGCAGGCGGCGGATCTGGCGGCTCGGGCCGGCGGGCCGCTTGAGGTCGCCGGGATCGCGGTGCGGCGGCCGGACGCGGACCGGATCGCCGGGGTGGACGCCTCGCTGCTGACCGCCGACGCGATGGCCCTGGTCAACCGGCCGGATGTGGACATCGTGGTGGAGCTGATCGGCGGGATCGAGCCCGCCAGGTCGCTGCTGCTCGCCGCGCTGGAATCCGGCCGGTCCGTGGTCACCGCCAACAAGGCGCTGCTGGCCAGCGAGGGCACCGGACTGCACCGGGCGGCCAGCGCGAACGGGGCCGATCTGTACTACGAAGCGGCTGTGGCCGGCGCCATACCGTTGCTGCGAGCGCTGCGCGAATCGCTGGCTGGCGACGCGGTTCGCAGGGTGCTTGGCATCGTCAACGGCACCACCAACTTCATCTTGGACCGGATGGACTCGGCAGGCGCCAGCTTCGGCCCCGCGCTGGCGCAGGCGCAGCAGCTTGGCTATGCCGAGGCCGATCCGACCGCTGACGTACAGGGCCATGACGCGGCGGCGAAGGCGGCGATCCTGGCCGGCCTGGCATTCCACACCCAGATCAGCTCGGCGGACGTCTACACCGAGGGCATCGCCGACATCACGGTCAGCGACATCGAGAATGCGCGGTCGCTCGGCTTCGTGATCAAGCTGCTGGCCATCTGCGAGCGGTGCGATGACGGCGTCTCGGTACGCGTGCATCCGGCGATGATTCCCAGGCTGCACCCGCTGGCCGCGGTACACGAGGCGTACAACGCCGTGTTCGTCGAGGCGGAGGCCGCTGGCAGGCTGATGTTCTACGGAGCCGGGGCTGGCGGCCAGCCGACCGCGAGCGCGGTGCTCGGCGACATCGTGGCCGTCGCGAGGAACCTGCGGGCCGGCCTGCGCTGGCCAGCGGTCGCGGCCTACGCCGAGCTGCCGGTCATTCCGATGGAAGACGCTCTGACCAGGTATTACGTGGCGCTGGACGTTGCCGACCGGCCCGGCGTACTCGCACCGGTCGCGGACAGCTTCGCCCGCCGCGGCGTGTCGATCAAGGCGGTGCGCCAGGAGGGCAGGGGCGAGGACGCCAGCCTGATCATCGTCACCCATACCGCCAGCGAGGCGGCGCTGGCCGCGACCGTGGCTGACCTGGCGGCAATGGAACCGGTCCGCGCGGTCGGCAGCGTGCTGCGGGTCGAGGGCGAGGAGGGCGAGTGACCCGCTGGCGCGGCGTCATTGCCGAGTACGCCGACTACCTGCCCGGCGTCTCCGCGGAATGCGCTATCACGCTGGGTGAGGGCGGGACGCCGCTGCTGGCCGCGCCGGTCCTGTCGGCGATGACCGGCTGCCAGGTGCACCTGAAGATCGAGGGGATGAACCCGACCGGCTCGTTCAAGGACCGCGGCATGACCGTCGCGGTCAGCGTGGCCGCCGCCTGCGGTGCCCGCACGGTGATGTGCGCGTCCACTGGCAACACCAGCGCCAGCGCCGCCGCCTACGCGGCCAGGGCCGGCCTCGGCTGCGCGGTGCTCGTGCCCAGCGGCAAGATCGCGGCCGGCAAGCTGGCGCAGGCGCTCGCCTACGGCGCCACGCTGCTCCAGGTGGACGGCAACTTCGACGACTGCCTGCGGCTGGTACGCGAGCTTGCGGCCAGGCACCAGGTGGCGCTGGTCAACTCGGTCAACCCGGACCGGCTCGCGGGCCAGAAGACCGCCGCGTTCGAGGTGATCAATGCCCTGGGCGACGCCCCCGACGTGCACTGCCTCCCGGTCGGCAACGCGGGGAACATCGCCGCCTACTGGATGGGCTACAGCGAGTACCTCGCTGCTGGCCGTTCATCGCGCGCTCCGCGGATGCTCGGCTTCCAGGCCGCCGGCGCCGCGCCGCTTGTGGCCGGCGTTCCGGTGCCTGACCCGGAGACCGTGGCCAGCGCGATCAGGATCGGCAACCCGGCCTCCTGGCAGCTCGCCGAGGCGGCGCGGGTCGCATCAGGCGGGCTGTTCGGCACCGTGACCGATGACCAGATACTCGCGGCCTACCGTCTGCTCGCCACCCGTGAAGGCGTTTTCGGTGAGCCGGCCTCAGCGGCCGGGGTGGCCGGGCTACTCCAGAGCTGTGAGTCTGGCCAGGTGCCGCCTGGGTCGATGGTGGTCTGCACGATCACGGGCGCGGGCTTGAAGGATCCCGAGACGGCGGTGGCCGGCCTGCCGGAACCGGTCTCGATCCCGCCGGATGCGGCCGTTGCCGCGGCCGAACTCGGCCTGAAATGAGCCCGCGCAGACCGGGCGAGCCGCGATGAACTGGCTAGGCTGGCCGGTATCGGTTCGGGTTCCTGCGACCAGCGCCAACCTCGGCCCAGGCTTCGACTCGCTCGGCCTGGCGCTCCGGCTCCATGACACGGTGCGAGCCGAGGTCACCTCGGCCGGCCTGGTGATCGGCGTGTCTGGGGTCGGCCGCCAGACCGCGGGGCTTGGTGAACGGCACCTGGTCGTGCGTGCGATGCGGACGGCATTCGCCGAGCTGGGCACTCAGCCTCCCGGGATCTCGCTGACCTGCGAGAACGTGATTCCGCAGGGCTTCGGCATTGGGTCGTCGGCCGGTGCGATCGTGGCCGGCCTGCTCGCCGCGGGTGCGCTCGCCGGGGCGGGCGGCCACGGCTCGCTGCCCGATGAGGCCGTGCTGCGGCTGGCCGCCAGGCTCGACGGGCACGCCGACAACGTGGCGGCGTGCCTTGCGGGCGGCCTCACCGTGGCCTGGGCGGCACAGGGCGGATTCCGGGCCGCAGCGCTGGTTCCGCTGCCCGGGCTTGTGCCGGTGCTCTGCCTGCCCGCGGTGCCGCTCGCCACGTCGGCGGCCCGCCGGGTGCTGCCAGCGACTATCCCGCACGCCGACGCCGCCCAGAACGCGGCGCGCGCGGCGCTGCTGGTGGCGGCGCTCACCCAGGATGCTGCGCCACTGCTTGACGCCACCGAGGACTTCTTGCATCAGCCGTTCAGGGCCGCGGTCCTGCCGGAATCGATCAGGCTGATGGCAGCGCTGCGGGAGGCCTGCGTTCCCGCGGTCATCTCAGGTGCCGGGCCCGCCGTGCTCGCCCTGACGGTCCAGGGATCGACTCCGGCCGCCGATACCGTGACCGCGATCGCCGCGGCGACCGGCCAGGAGTGGACAGTTAGGGTCATGGAAGTCGACCGTGACGGTGCTGTCGTCACGCCAGGCTCTCCAGGAGGCTGAGCCCATGAGTTCCCCGCCTTGGCGTGCGGTGCTCACGGCTGCCTTCCTGCGGCTCGGCGGCGGGGATCCGACCGGGTGACCGCGAACCAGGTGCCGCTGCGGACGATCGCCCGCGAGTGGGGCCGGATCGGCTGCATCGGATTCGGCGGGCCGCCGGCTCACATCTCGCTGCTGCGCAAGCTGTGCGTCGAGCAACGGCAGTGGCTCTCGGCCGGGGAATTCGAGGACGGGATCGCCGCAGCGAACCTGCTGCCTGGGCCCGCCTCCACCCAGCTGGCGATCTTCTGTGCGTGGCGGCTGGCCGGGGCGGTCGGCGCGGTGCTCGGCGGCGCCTGCTTCATCCTGCCCGGCCTGGCGGTCATCCTCGGGTTGTCGGTGCTGTTCCTGGCCGCCAGGCAGCCGCTGTGGGTGACCGGCGCTGCCGCTGGAGCCGGTGCGGCGGTGCCGGCGGTCGCGGCCGCTGCCGCGGTGAGCCTGATGCCCGCAAGCTGGCGCCGGTCGGGCGGAGCCGTGGCCGCCACCGGCCGGGGTGAGGCAGCCGGGCGGGGTGAGGCAGCCGGCCGGGGTGAGGCAGCCGGCCGGGGT
>WNFX01001745.1_pt2 | contig 40261 bp, 23 predicted proteins | sample 5400111 | NCBI WGS metagenome assembly WNFX01 (sample SAMN13153363, study PRJNA577476) | soil metagenome | isolation source: 40 cm soil or saprolite under grassland replicate 1 | place: USA:California | collected 2016-06-15
GGCCTTCGTGTCAACGAGTACGATGCCGCGGTGGGCTTCCACAGCACGCTGTACGATGGCGAGTCCGAGTCCCGTGCCTCCCACGCGTCCGGTGGCGAACGGCTCGAACAAGCGTTCCTGCAGGTCGTCCGGAATGCCCGGGCCGTTGTCGCTGACGCGCAACGCGACCGGGTTCTCGATTCCCGCCGCCCCCGGCAGCTCGTTCGGCGACGCGCGGCCGGTGCTGACCACGACGGCGGCCTTCGCGCCCGCCGCCTGGACGGCGTTGAGCACGAGGTTCGAGACGACGCGGTGCAGCAGGTCCTCGTCGCCTTCCATCGGCGTGGGGTCGCCTTCGAGAGTGATCTTGACCCGGGCGCCGCAGTCGGGATGCTGGCGCACCAGCCGGATCGCCGCTTCCGCCACCTGGTGCAGATCCATGGGCCGGTATTCGGTCACGCGCACGCGCGAGAAGTCGAGGAACTCGGACAACAGCCGGGACAGGCGGTCGCTTTCGCGCACGATCAGGTTGGCCAGGAACTTCTCATCCGGGTTGGCACGGGATGAGCGGCCGAGCTGCTCCACCGAGCTGCGGATCGACGCCAGCGGATTCTTGATCTCGTGCGCCAGGCTCGACGACAGCTCCGCCACCGCCTCGAGCCGCTCGGCGCGGAGATGCAGCTCTTCCAGACGCTTGGAATCGGAGATGTCGGTGAAGATCGCCGAAACGCGGGGCCGGGCGCCGACAGGACCATCGAGCGTGGTCGTCGTCACACCGATAGGGAAGCTGTGGTCGGGACGGTGTACGGTCGCCTCGACGCGCATCAACCGCACGCCGCGCCGTGCAGTGGACGTCACCGCCGCCCAGAACTCGGGCGCCAGCCGCGCGAACTCCGGCATCACGGATTTGCCCAGCCACTCGCGAGCCCGAAACCCGAGGATCTCCTCCGAAGCGGGATTGGCGTAGAGCAGCCGGCCGTCGGCATCGACGGTAAGCACGCCTGTGCGGAGGTTGCGGAGCACGTCGTCCGCCTCGAGCTGGACCTGGCGCACCTCCGCCGCGAGCGCCTCGCGCTCGGCGCCCATCACATTGACGCGACTGGCCACATAGGCCGTCACGAGGGCGACGAGCACGAACACCCCCAGCTGGATCCAGATCCCGGCGGTAACGCCGGCGGAGTGGCCCCAGAAGACGTCGGCGAAGTACACGAGCCCGGCGAACAGCGTCACGAGCCCGGCGTTGGCCGGCGGCATGAGGAGGGCCGTCACCGCAATGAGGATGACGTAGAGGCTGGCGAGATCGCTCTCCGCCCCTCCCGTGATGTGGACGACGGCGGTGATCAGGAGGACGTCGAACAGGGCCTGGAGATAGAGGAACGTCGGCCCCGGCAGCCTGCGCCGGAAATGGGTGTGCCAGTACGACGCCAGGGTGACGGCCGTGGCCGTCACGAGCATCAGGGACGTCGCGAGGATGTCGAGCGGCGCGGCTACCCGGATCTTCAGGGCGGCCGTGATATAGATGGCAGTCGCCAGGCACATCCGCCCGACATAGACCAGGCGAAGGAGCTGGAGCTGGGTCGGTATGGCTGACGATTTGGCGTTTAGCCAGCGCATGGCCGGTCAGTATTGGTGGCGCTCTGGCAAAATGCAAGAGCAAATGACCCAATAGTGCCGATCAGGCGCTGGTTACGCGGTCCACCTCCGCCAGGGTCGTCACCCCCGCGTTCAGCAAGCGCAGGCCATCGTCGCGCAGTGTCGGCATGCCGTGCGCGATCGCCAGAGCACGCAGCTCGCCCGCACCGCGGCTCTGCGGTAGCGCTCGACGCAGCTCGTCGGTCATCACGAGCAGCTCGTAAATGCCGGTGCGCCCGTGAAAGCCGGTGCCGCGGCATTCCTCGCAGCCCTCCGCCCTTCCCCCACATGCCGGACAGATTTTGCGCACCAACCTTTGCGCCAGCACGGCCTCGACGGTGCTGGCGACGAGATAGGGCGCGAGCCCAAGGTCGAGCAGTCGCACGAGGGCGCTGGGAGCGTCGTTGGTGTGCAGCGTCGAGAGCACGAGGTGGCCGGTCAGCGCGGCATGCGTCGCGATTTCGGCCGTGTCCTCGTCGCGAATCTCGCCGACGAGCAGCACATCGGGATCCTGGCGGAGCAGGGATCGGAGCGCCGTGGCGAACGTCAGCCCCACCTTTTCATGGACGGGCACCTGCGGCACGCCCGCCAGCTCGTACTCGACCGGGTCCTCGACGGTGAGGATTTTCTCTCGTCCGGTCCTGATCTGGTCGATGGCGGCATAGAGCGTCGTCGTTTTGCCCGATCCGGTGGGGCCCGTCGACAGGACAATGCCGTGTGGCCGCCGGATCGCCTCGGCGAAGCCCCGCGCCGTCGTGTCGCTCATGCCAAGATCTTCGAGCCCAATGCGGGCGCGCTCCTTGTCGAGCAGACGCAGCACGACACTCTCGCCGTGCAGCACGGGGACCGTCGAAACGCGGACATCGACCTGGCGGTCCTGCAGGCGCAGGCGAATGCGGCCGTCCTGCGGCACGCGCCGCTCGGCGATGTCCAGATCGGCCATGATCTTGAGGCGGCTTACGATCGCGGCCTTGAGGTGCGCGGGAGGCGCCGGGCCATCCTGGAGCACGCCGTCGATGCGGTACCGCACGCGCAGCGTATCGGCGTAGCCTTCGACATGAACGTCGGAGGCACGGGCGTCGAGCGCTTCGAGCAGGATGAGATTGACGAGCTTGACGACCGGGCCTTCGTTCGCGAGATGGACGAGGTCGTCGAGCGCCGTTTCCGACTCGGCAGCCGCCACGTCGTCGTCCATTCCCATCCCGGCAATGACGCCCTCCGCCGTGACGCCGCCGGCGCCGTAGGCCCGATGAATCGCGGCGCGGACGTCCGCTTCGGGCGCCTGAACGATTTCCGGCTCCGCATCGAACAGGAACCGCATGTCGTCCAGCACCTGCGGATCGACCTCCGGCAGCCAGGTCGCTACCTCGACGGAGCCGTTCTCCACCCGGAGCGGAAGCACGCCGTTGAATTCGAGATAGACCGCCGTCAGCCGGTCGGAAAGCGGCGTGACCTGAGTCAAATCCAGAGTGGCGTCGGACCTCATGGGACGCTGTCCCTGCGCGCTTTGGTGTCGATGAGCGGGCGATCCGGCAGCCAAGGGCGATCCTGCCCGAGCCCCTGGCGCACACGGTCCGTGTCGTCGTCGCTCACCACGATGTGCGGAGTGAGGAAGAGGAACAGCTCACTGCGCGTATCGTTGCTGGTCCTGCTCCCGAATAGCGCACCGAGCAGCGGAATGTCCTTGAGGATCGGGATGCCCGAGCGAGTCGAGGTCTGATCGCGGTCGACCAAGCCGCCGATCACGGCGGTCTGACCATCGCGTACGAAGAGGTGAGTGGACGCCTCGCGCGTGCTGATGATGGGCGCGCCGAACTGCGTTTCCGACGTTGCGCTACTCACCTGCTGCGCGAGCTGCAGGTTGACGTACCCATCCTCATTGATCGTGGGTGTGAGGGTCAGCTCCGTCCCGACGTCACGGTACTGCACGACCTGATCCCTGACCGCGGCATCGGTCGGGAGTGAGCGAAACACCTGCACAAAAGGCCGCTCGGAGCCGATCAGAATTCTCGCTTCCTGATTGTTCTGGGCGAGCAGCACCGGCCGCGAGATGATGCGCACTTCACCGCTCGACGACAACGCCGACAGCGCGACGTCCACGTTGACCCGGCCCACGCGCATGATGCGCATGGCAAAGTCACCGGCCGAGCTGCCACTGAGTGAAGCGCTGGCCGTGTTGCCGGTCGAGTCGCCGCCGATACGGCCCGACACGCTCAGCGAGAAATCCTTGGTGTGACGCACTTCGGCGATGAGCACCTCGATCAGCACCTGCAGCGGTCGCAGATCGAGCGCCTCGATCGATTGTTGCAGGACGTCCCAATCAGCCGGCTGGGCGCGAATGAGCAACGAGTTTGTGGCTTCGTCGGGGACGATCTGCACGTCTCCCTCCAGCCGTCCCGGAAGACTCGGTGTCCGTGTCGGGCCAAGCTGCACCGTGACGGCGGGCTGGGCAGCCTGTCGCGGGTCTGTCGGCTCGATCTGCTGCTGCCGCAGCCCTTGCGACAGCGTGGGGCTTCGCTCGAGCGCCGCTGTTTCGTACGGGCGAGCCTGTCCCGCTCCGCCAAAAATCGACTGCAATGTCCCGGCGAGCTTTACCGCACGCGCGTGTTTCAGGCGATAGACGAACAGCCGCACCTCGGCGGATGGGGTGGTGTCTTTTCCCGTAGCGCCGCGACGGTCGCCCGTTGCCATCGCACCAGGACCCATGTCCTCAATCCGGATGAACGCCCCGTCCTCGGTCACCTTCAGGCCATTCGACGCAGCCAGACTGCGGAGCAGGGGCAGCACTTGATCAGCAGGAATCGGCTGATTGGTCCGCAGCGTGACGTGCCGTTGGGGCAGCTCAGAGTAGATGAGGTTGAAGTGTCCGGCCTCGGCGAGTGCCGAGAGTACCACGCGCAGGTCGGCGTCCTGGAAGTCGAACTGAATCGGGCCCCCCCCCCCTCCCCCCGGGGCTTGCTGCGCGTGCGCATACGCAGGCAAGGCGATGCTCAGTGCCAGGGCGGCGAGGAGCGGTTTCCAAGGGTTCGACATCACGTGCCCTCCCCTGCTTTGGCGATGCGGACGATGGCGGTCGTCCCGGTGGACGATGTGAACTGCGCCGCGCCCGGCGTGACGGCCCGCAGCGTCCAATCACCGACCCGCTCGCCGATGCGCACGACGCGCGGCGGCGCGCCACCCCAGGCGCACATCGCGAAGCCGCCGCCGTTCGCGCTGACCGCGGTGCCGATCACCTGCACGCTGAGCCCGCGGTCGGCCACCGCCTCGACGACCTGGCCGCCGGTGGGCTGCAGGCGGCGCGCGGGCCGTCTGCGGAGCGGATGAAACGGGTCGTTGTTCACCGCTTCCATCACGCGGGCGAGCGAGTAGCCCTCGCCCTCCCCTGGCGATGGCGTCGCGCCGGGAGCGGTGACGGGGGCCGGCAGGGACTCGACCTCGTCGATCCGCACGGCGCGCCACGCCGCTACGAGCAGCAGCGCTATCGCGCCGGCGAGCAGCCAGCCAGCCACACGTACGCTCACGGCGTGTCCTCCAGCACGTACCCCTTGATGACCGCGGCGAGCAGAAGAGCCTCCGTGTCGTTGGAATCGGGGACGGCGCCGGCATCGGCCTGCGCGACGGTGAGCCCATCGATCCGGATCAGCTGCGGTCCTGCTTCGAGGGCTCCCAACCAGCGCAGCAGCGCCTCGAGGTCGGCGCGGCCGCGGATCTCGATGCGCACGACGACCAATCCGCTACCGGCGGGCTCGGGAGTCCGGCTCTCGATGGCCTCGAGCAGGACGCCCTCACGGCGCGCTTCGTCGCCGACTATTCCCACGAGGGCCGCGGTCGCGGAAAGCGGATCGCCGCCGGGCAGCAGTCTGGTACGCTTCTCATCGAGGGCGGTCGCAGCGTGTTCCAGCGCCTGGGGCAGCGCGCGCGCTCCCTGGACCAGCGACAGCTCCCGCGCCAGCAGCCCGCGTTGCTCGGCGATGCGCTCGCGCAGCGTGGTGCGTGCCCGCCGGTAGGGTTGCACGCCCAACGTGAATGCGAGCGCGCTGAAGAGCACCGCGCCGCCCAGGACGAGCGCCCGCCTATCGCGTGGCGTCACGGAGTGCCCCAGCGCGCCGAGAGGCCGAAATGCTCGCGCACAACGCCGGTGGGAGTGACGTCCTGACGGATCGCGCCATCGGCACGGACGGACGTGAGACCCGGCATCCGTTCCAAGCCTTGAAAGACGGTCGCCGCCTCATGCGCGACGCCGACCATCGCGACGCTGTCACCCACCGCGCGAAATGCGTCGAGGTGCGCGTCGCGGGGCAGGTAGTCCGCGAGATCGGTGAAGAAGCCCGACCACCGGGGGACGTTCGCGTCGAGCGTCTGCAACGTCGCCACGACACCCGTGAGAGCGGTGAGCGAGTCGCGGGTTCGCATGGCGCCCGCGAGCCGCTCAGCGATGGCGGCTCGCTGTGCCCGCAACGCGGCGAGCTCGCGATGCATGCCCCAATAGTCCACGCCCGAGGCGAGCAGTAGGCACAGCACTGCGGCGGCGCTCAACAGCGTGGCGAACCGTCGCGTCGACCGGCGGCGCTGGGAGCGGCGAGGCTCGGACATCAGGTCCAGGGAACGGTCGTGCATGGCAGCTGCTTGCTCGGCGGCGACGGCGAATGCCTCGATCTCGGTTGCGCCGTTCGTCGCTGCAGTCGTGCGCACCCGACTGCGTTCGACGATGCGGCGGCGCTGCACGCGGAGCACCTCGATTCCCTGGGGGAGACGAGCGATCAACGGGCCGTCACGGACCGCGCTTGCCCAGGCAACGTGCGCCGGGATGATCGCGTCCAATACCCAACCGACGCCGGCGACCGCGGTCTCGAGCGCGTCTATCAGTTGCGCCGGGGCCACGGCGGCGAAGGGCGCGTCGCTGGCGACGATCTGGGGATCGTGGGCCCCCATGAAGTAGCGAGCCACGTCGCGCGCGATCACGCGCCGATGTTCATCGGGCTGGAGGGGCGGCAGCGAGATACGGCGGAGATCGACCAGCGGTGGCAGCAAGGCGACGGTCACGCGCGCCAGCGGCAGCTCAGCCGCCTGCTTGAGGTCCTCGAGCACCTTGGTCAGATCCGCGATCTCGGCGGTCTCGAGGCGCCGGCCACCCGGAAGCGCGACCATGAGTCGGTCCGCGCCCAGCGCGATGCCGATGCGTTTCATTCGACACGGCTCCAGACGTAGAACACGGCGCTCCGCGCCCGCACCAGCAGGCCGGTGAGCCGCACGTGAACAGGACTGCCCGGCAACCAGGCTTCACTGTTGACCTCGACCTCGCGCGTCTCTGTCGTCGTGCGCGCCAGCAGCGTGGGCAACGCAGCGGCGAGCTCACGTCGTGCCGCGGGTGAGAGGTCGCGCTGCACGTCGGCGATCAAGCCGACGGTGCGATTCTGCCGCCGGTAGCGGAGCAGCACCGCCACGGCCTCTTCCGTCATGCCGGGCAGCGCCAGGAGCACGGGGCGATCGGCGAGGTTGACGTTGATCTGGCCACTGCCGAGCAGCGTGAGATGGGGGCGCACGCGCTCGAACAGCGACGCCGACATGCCCCGCACGCCCAGCAGCTCCGCCAGCGACTGAAACGGGCCGTTCCGAGGCAGCATCCGCGCGCCGGCGGCGAGGTATGCGTCGCGCTCGGCACCGCGTGCCCGGTGGAGATCATCGGGATCGCGCCAATCGGCAATCGCCTGAGCCAGCCGGTCCGCCTCCCCGGCATCGACGCGGAGTGCCATGAAGAGCCGGCGCAGCTCTTCGTCGCCGGCGCGATTCAAGTTGAGCGCGGCACCTGTATCGTGAGCGCGCACGAGCACCCGCTCGGCCCCAAGCGCGAGCGTGTCGGGCATTACCGAATCGACGCCGTGCCACGGATCGAGTGCCGAGCCGGCAACCGCGTCGAGGCGCATCGCGAGGCGCTGCCGCAGCTGATCGAGCCCGCCCGCTGCGGCCGCCTGCGCGGCGGTCGCCTCGGAGAGATTCGCGGCAGCGAGGCGGCGGCTGCGACCCGACGCGCTCAACGCGAGGCCGGCGATGGAAAAGGCGACCAACAGCCAGAGCGCCGCGAGCAAGGCAAACCCCCGGCGGTCGCTCACTGGCCACTCCGGAACGGCACGTGAATGGGAAGCGCCAACAGCCCGGGCAGCGTATCGCGTGGTAGCGCGCTCAGCCGCAGCTCGACACCGGCCGGCAGCAGCGTCGTCGAGATCCAGCTCGATAACCACGCGGGCTCGCCCAGGACACCGCTCAAGTAGCGCGCGTCCAGTGCGGCGACGCGCGGGTCGAGCTCGAGCCGCGTCCAGCCGCGGCCGCGCCATTCGGCGAATGCGGCGGTGAGCCCGCGCTCAGGCGTCACGCTGTCGCGGTCGATGTACAGGCGGACGATCGTCTCACCGGTGCCGAGCGGCGTCGGCGCGGTGGTGAGGAAGCTCAGCTCGTCATCGGGAAGATGGCTGTAGACGCCATCCAGCCCGCGGAAGTTGGGGCCACCCTCCTCGGCGAGCAGGTGCGCGCCGCCAATCCACGACGCCAGCTCGGCGCGTAACGTCGCGGCGTGGGCGGCGGCGTCCATGGTGGTATCGAGGCGGTCCCGTCGATCGCCGAGTGCGGCGAGCGCGCCGAACCCGGCACTGAGCGTGAGTCCCGTGATCGTGACGGCAACGACCAGCTCGAGCAGCGTCATGCCGCGGGCGTTCATCGCAGAATGCCCGTGGGGATCGGGCGATACAGCCGCGTCCGCACCGTGTATTCGCGGCCATCCCCGACGACGCTGACGGAGATGTCGTACAAGTCACGTTCGCCCGAGACGGGCCGTGCCGTGCCGGTCCATCGATATGCCTCGAACGGCGGTGAAAACGCGCCGCGCGCCAGCGAATCGGGAAGCGAGGCGAGCGCGCGAGGGGAGGTCAGTGCGACCAGGGCGAGGCGATCCTGCGCCAGCGCCGACAGGATGTAGGCAGCGGTCGCATGATGCGCGGCTCGGATCTCGCCGCCCATCGCCTCGAGGGCGGAGACTCCCGCGAGGCCCACGATCGCGAGCGCGATGACCGCTTCGAGAATCGTGAAGCCGCGATTACCGCGCGTCAACACGAATGGCTCCGGTCCAGCGATCGATGACCAGCACCCGCGCCCCGGCCGTGCCCAACACCAACAGCGAGTCACCATCGACGATGCCAGTGGGGCCGAATCGAAACCGCGGCCGGGGAACGGGGCTTTGGATGCGGCTGCTTCCAGCGAGCACGATGGTGCCGGAGTCGAGCAACGCTCCGCCCTGCGTGTGGACCCAGTACCGCGCGCCCTCGGGGAGGGGGATCAGCTCGACGTCGATGCGTGCAGCGCGCTCGAGCGCCGTAGTCCGCGCGGCGAGCAGGACGCGCTCGACGCCGCGCGCGGTGGCGGTGACGTCGTCTTCTTCGGTCGCGCGGGCGAGTGCCGGGACTACGGCGGCGGCGGTGATGCCAAGGATCGCCAGTACGACGAGGATTTCGACGATCGTGAAGCCGCGACTCACCGGTACACTCCGGCGTTGACGCCATAGACCGCCTGGAGCACCGACAGTGCGACGAGCGCGACGATGCCGCCGAACGTCACGATCATCGCGGGCTCGAGCAGCGTGACCAGCCGCTGCGCGGCGCGCTCGGTGCGCTCCTCGAAGATTTCCGCCGCCTTGAGCAGAAACTCCTGGAGCCGACCCGACTCTTCGCCGACCGCGACCATTTGCGCGAGCAGCGGGTGAAACAGGCGGCCCTCGCCGACGGCGCGGTTGAGTGCCACGCCCTCACGCACGCGGGTGCGGATGCGCGCGACTTCTTCCTGGGCGATGGGGTCGGGCAGGCATTCGACGGTTTCGTCGAGCGCGCCGAGCAGCGGCGCGCCGCCGCCGAGCATGACGCCGACGAGCCGTGCGACGCGCGCGCCGAGCGCCTGGCGGCGCAGGTTGCTGATGACCGGCAGCTCGAGGAGAATGCGGGCCGCGGCGCGGCGGCCCTTGGGCGTGCGGCGCGTCCATGCGATGAGCAGCGGCGCGCCGGCGGCGAGCGCGACCAGGAGCGGCCAGCCGCGTTTCAGGCCGGCGGCGATGGCGAGGACCAGCGCGGTCGAGCGCGGCAGCGTCGCGCCGGTGCCTTGCAGCAGCTCGGCGAAGCGGGGGAGCACGAAGAACGCGAGGACGATGAGCGCGACCGTGCCGGCGGCCGCGAGGATCATCGGGTAGACCGAGAGTGAGAGCAAGCGGGCGCGCAGCCGCTCGTCGCGCTCCAGCTGGTCAGCGAGCCGTGTGAAGGCGCCGGCGAGGTCGCCGCTCCGCTCGCCGGCGCGCACCAGTCCGACATATAGAGGAGAGAAGAGGGCGGGATAGGCGCCGAGGGCGGAGGCGAGCGATTCGCCGCGCTCGACTCGGCTCCGGACGGTTTGGGTGGCGGCGGCGGCATCGCCCGTGGCGACGTGGGCGGCAGCCCCGAGCGCGCGCGCGAGCGGGAGACCAGCGGTGAGGAGGGCCGCGACTGCGCGCGTAACCTCCAGCACCGCCTGGCGTTGGCCGCCGCGGAATCCAGAGCGTTGCTCCGCGTCGGCGCGCTCTGCGACTTCGACGACCAGCAGCCCTCGGGCCTCGAGTCCGTGAGCGAGGGCGGCATCGCTCGCGGCTTCCTCGATGCCGCGGATTCTCCGGCCGTTCGGGTCGACAGCGAGGAAGGCGAAGGCCGGCATGAGCGCCTACTTCCAACTCACTACGTCGGAGGCCTCCCCTTCACCACCTGGTTGCCCATCGGCGCCCAGCGAGACGAGGTCGTAGCCGCCCGGGTTCTGTTCACCGGGATTCTTATAGATGTAGGGTCGTCCCCACGGGTCGAGCGGCACGTCTTTGCGGAGGTATGGTCCGCGCCAGCTCGTTGGCCGCGGATCTTGTACTGGTGCGGACCAGAGTGCGGCGAGCCCCTGCCCCGTCGTGGGATAGCGGCCGTTGTCGAGCCGGTACCCATCGAGCGCGGCGCCCAGCATTTCGATTTGCGAGCGCGCGGTGACGTTTTTCGCTTCGCCGACGTGTTTGAACACGTTGGGTGCGACCATCCCCGCCAGCACCGCGATCACGACGATCACGACGAGGATTTCGATGAGGGTGAAGCCGGATGCGCGCACTCGCGGCACCGGCCCCAGGCTGCCGCTCAGTTGAATTGACACCGTAGGCTCTTTGGCTCGTCTTCACACATCGACTGGTATCGCTTTTGGGCGATGATGAATGCGATACCGATGACTGCTTTGGCTGAGACAGCCATCGCACGGGCGACCGGACCAGCGGACCCGACAACCCTGAGGCTGATGTCAACCATCTCTTGGAGACCTCCCCCCATGCAACCCAAGACCATGCTTTTGTCTTGAGCATCATAGTCTGCGGCGATCAGGTTGGTCACTCCGCCAACCCCGCAGTTGATCACAAATGCAGCGAAGGGGTTGGTGGCGTTAGAAACTACATCGGTTCCGATGGCGACTAGGCCGCCGAGGCCCAACACCTCGTTGCGCGCGTTCGCAAGGCAACCCTTCTTTTGACCGTTTACAGACATGTCGCCGACGAGGCAGCCCGAGATGGCGCGCTCCGCGGCGTTCTCCACAGCGCTCTCCAAGATGTCAAAGAACACATTCTCGATCGTCTTGTTTCTCAGGAACTTGAGAAACGACTGCCACCCCATGGTGAAGGCCAGTTCAGGGAGCGACTGCGTGCCCGTCGGGTCTATGTAGTTGATCGGATCGTTGTTCGCGTAGGTGTAGAGGTTCCAGTCGCCACTGTCGAACAGGACGGGGTCCTTGGACGTCCACCGGCCGGCATACGGATCGTAATCCCGCACGCCGAAATGCATGAGGCCAGTCTCGTAGTCGAGTACGCCCCCGGCAAAGGCGAACGGCTGGAAGCCCGGGTTCGTATTGAGGGTGACCCGGCCGAATGCATCGTAATCGAGCTCTTGTGCGACGGCGCCGTTCGTCGCGTCGATGACGAGCCGAACGCTGCCAGCTTGATCGGTCACCAGCCCGTAGACTGTTCCGTCCTTGACCATGTAATCCGGCACGTTTGCCCGGGTACCGTACACGAAGCGACTCGTGGCGCTACCCGTACCGTCCACCTCGGCGGCGAGCTTGAACCCAGACCCGTACACGAAACGCCGCTCGACTACGCCGTCGATCGCCCGAGCGACGCGGCGTCCGTCGGCGTCGAGCAGGTACGACACGCGACGCCCCGACGGGAGGGACACTGCCGTTAGCCTCAGTGACCCGTCGTACTCATACCGCGTGGTGTCGTTCCCGGAGACCTTTTCGAGGAGCTGACCGTTCGCGCTGTATTTGTACGAAGTCCCGCCGAGCGCGAGCAGGCGGTCCTGAGCGTCAACAGTCCCCTGCATCATTCCCGAAGGCGTCGTGACAAGCGTCCGGTTGCCATTAGCGTCGTACTCGTAGCTCGCCACAGGCACTCCGTTTTCGACGACGCTCGTTAGACCTCCAACGGAATCGAATCCAAAAGCGGTGCCTGTCGAGTCGGAGTTCCGGATCTCGGACACGGCCACAACTCGTGCCAGCCCGTCACGGGTATATGCGAGCCGCAGCACGAGGGCAGCACCAAACCGATACTCGAGCGAAGCGAGATCGCCATAGTCATCCATGACCCATTGGCTCGTCAACCCACTTAGCGTCGTGCCGGTGATCGCGCCGCTGGCGGCATTCCGCGAGATCGTGAGAGCGCCAGCGCGGGTCGGCAGGCCGTCGAGGTCATTCTCGAGCTGGATTGGGGGACCGTTTCCCACTGCCTGCGAGATCAGCCAGTGGTTCGCGTCGTAGATGTTCGACACCTTCCCCACCGCCGGCCCCGACCACTCCATGGATTTGAGCAGCGAGCCGTCGTAGGTGAACGAGGTGACCACGCCGTGTTCCGAGACCGTCGTGGCGACCCTTCCAGTGCCGGGATCATACGCGTACGTCTGCTGGCCCGTCGGACTGGTGACCGTCCGGACCCGGCCGGCGGAGTCGCGCCCGAGCACGACGTCACCACCATCCGGAAGCTCGACGCCGATCAGTGCCCCGTCGGCATTGTAGGACCACCGGGTCACCGTCGGCGTTGGACCGACCGGTGGAGCCGTGTACGTCTCACGACGGCCGATCGCACTAAAGCCGAAGAGATGTGGGGATCGCCCGGGCGGAACGATGGCAGTTCGATTCCCGTTCGCGTCATACTCGAATCGAACAGTGTCGCCACCCGGACGAATTAGCTCGGTCAGCAGACCGGTAGCCGTATGTGAACGACGCGCCACGCGACCGAGTGCGTCAGTGGTCTGTTGCAGCAGACCATTCGGCCCGTAGCTCCGGTTCTCTACGCGGACACTTTGTGCGATGCGTGTGACCCGCCCAGCACTATCGTACTGGTACGAAAAGGGAAACATGCCTGGCGCTGTCTCGGTGGATTCACGGCCCGCGGCATCCAGTGCGCTTACAAACACGCGGCCCATGGGCGTGCGGCGGGTGCGTGTGCCGGCGGCCTTATTGAAGGTGGTCAGGGCAGTTCGGCCGTTGGTGACAAGCGAGTCCACCTGCTGGACCAGCGAAAGAGGGTCACCGGGAGTCGCGAGGGTAACGGATCGGACCGCCCGTTGGTCGTGGACGAGACCCGAAGGCAGCGTCGTGGTCACGCGGGATCCGGGGCTCTGCATCCCGAACACTGGGTCGGGCAATGGGACGGCGGTCGCTACGGTACCGTCGGCAAAATGCGTCGTGACTGTGCCATCTGGGCCGACGGTCGTCGCCATGACCCTACCGTCGGGCAAGGTACCCTGATACGACCGCCCACCGCCGGGCAGGTTAGCAACCTGCCCGAATGATTCTACGCCCGCAGCACTCGCGTAGTGAAGCTCGTCCCCTGCTGCTGTTGTCACGACTGAGCGCACTATTGAAGGGGCACCCGGCCCACCGGTGCTCGTGAGAAGACGGCCGGAGTCGTCGTAGCCGAGCGATGGCGAGTTGCCATTGAAATCCGTGATGCCGTTCAGAAGACCGCTCGCACCGAACTGGAATTGCAACGACTCGTTGCCGGCGTCCGTCACGGCCGCGACCGTGCCATCCGGGTTAAGCGTAAACACGGTCGGCTGCCCATTCGGAGCGAGAATCCCGGTTGGTCTCCCGGCGCCATCCCGTTGGATCGTGGTGGTGTCGCCGTTTCGGTCCGTGATGGCCACCAGCCGTCGCTGGCTGTCATAGACGAAGCGCTGGATGGTAGCCCCAGTCAGCGCGTCCAGCGTCGACAGTATCCGCCCCGCCGAACTGAACACGTACAACTCACTCCCATCCGCGGATGCGATCACCGTCTGCCCCACCCCAAACCCAGGCAGGAACCCCGACACCTTACGAATGCGCCCATTGTCTGCGAGCAGCAGATTGCCATCCGCCCCGACAGCGATCACCCGCACCTGCCCGATCCGGGCCGCTGGCGCCGGGCCTCCATCCCCCGCCCAACCCCGCTGATTACTGTTGCCGATCCAGACGCCCGTGCCGACGGCCGACGTGATGACCCCGCTCGTCGCCACACGCCGGATTCGAAACAGCGGAAAATCGACCGAGGTCGGAGCCTGGGCGATGTACAGGCTGCCGTCCTTGCCGAACGCGAGCCCAAACGGGCTGGACAGCGCCGCGAGGGTCGCGAAGCCACCGTCGCCGGCACTTTGCGCATTGCTCGAGCCCGCAAAGGTGCGAATCACGCCGTCCGGACCGACGCGGCGCACGCGACTCACGTTGGGGTCGGAGAAGTAGAGCGCGCCGTCCGGACCAAACACCAAGTCCTGCACACCCGACAGCTTGGCGCGCACGGCCGGAATGCCGTTCCCACACAAGGAATTGAAGCTCGCGTCGGTTGGGAATCCGCCCACTTGACCGCAGAGGGTGCCGTCGCCCACCACGGTCGTGATGATGCCGTCGGGCCCCACACGCCGAATTCGGCGATTCCCCTGATCGGCGATGTAGACGCCTCCGTCGGGTCCGACCGCGAGTCCGCCCCCGGCAAAAGCGAGCGAGAGTTTCGCCGAGTCGGCGCGACCGCTGTCGCCCGAGAAGCCCGCGGTTCCGGTCCCCGCGATGGTCCTGACTATCCCCGCGGGATCGATTTTGCGGATGCGCTGCACATCCATGAAGTAGATGCTGCCGTCCGGGCCGAGCGCGAGCGCAGCGATCGCGCCTGCCTGCGCCGCAGACGCCGCACTGTCGTCGCCGGTTGCGTGTCCTGGCCAGCCTTGCGGGTGTCCCAGAATGTTATGGATCAGTCCGTCGGGCGTGATCTTCCGCAGCAGGAAGAGCCGATCGCTGATGTACACACTGCCATCCGGGCCGGTTGCGAAGGCGCGCACGTCAAGCGGCTGAGTGGCGGCCGGCACATTGTCGGGCTCCGGCGAGAACGCGCCCGGGCCGGCCCCCGTCCCCGCCATCGTGTTGATGCCTTGCGGCAGCGCCGCCGCCGCGCGGCGAGTGCCGTCCCCGTTATACAGCACCTGGCCGACCGGGTCGTACACGTTCTGCACGTCGAGTGTGAAGCCGCCGAGCCCGAGCGCGGTGGCATCGAGCGTCCCGATCGACGTCTCGAGCACCTGCACCAGCGTCCGCTCCGCCCGCGCCGGCGTCACTCCCTGGGCGATAAAGGGACAGACGGATCCCCCAGTCGCGGGCGCGCACGGCAGCCCGAACGCATCCACCGCGTTGGCCGGCGCCGCGTACTGCACGGGGAAGACGTACCCGATCAACACGGTCGCGGGCTGCGTCCCCTGAACCAGCCGGCCGTACAGATCGCGACCGTCCCAGTTGAACGTGAACTGCTGATTGGCAGCGTTTGAAAAACTTCCGGTGAACCGCTGACCGGCGACATCCACTTCGAGCTCGACGCGGATCAGCTGGGCAGGCGGTGTGGCACCCGTCAATGTGATATCGAGCTTTCGATCCGCCGCGTTGCCCTGCGTGCGATCACTGGCGTAGTTCAGCGTAAACGGTGAGCCCACAATCCCCACCGACTGGAAGGCCGTCTGCGCCTGGAGCTGGCAGCGCAGCGGATCACCTTCGCGCGAGCTGCACCCGGCCTTGACCTTGCCGTCAGTCGGCGTCGATCCCACGAAAATGAACGGGAAGTTCAGATCCAGCGGCTCGAATGTCGCCGCCAGCGCGCGCCACAGGTTCGCGCCCGACGGGTACACACCCGCCAGCCGCACCAGCTCGTACTCATCGATGCCGAGCGCCGCGAGGACGTTCGGCGGATCCGCCTGATTGTCACCCGTGATATCGATCCGGGCACGACCGTTCGCGTCCGGTGTGAGCACGCGCAGCGCGATGCCGTTGGGCTGCGGCGTCCACGTGCCGGCTGCGGCGTTGTAGACCCCAACGGGCACCTTTGTCCCGACGGGCACAGACAGGAAGTTCTCGACGTAGACCGGCACGGGCTGCGCCAGCGTCAGCGTCGCACCCGGGCCAGCCGCGAGCTGCGTGTCGGCCGTGATTTGCACGGCGTAGGTGTACTGGCTCGCGGGAGGCAGCTCGGCAGGCATCGCGAGCGGCCCGTTGTTACCGACGGTGAACTCGGTGACGTGCACCGTCAACGCCGGGATCGTCTGCGGCGTCCCGCCGGGAGGCGTCAGGGTCGCCGTGTTGCCGGGCTTGAAGATCACGGTGGCCCGGCGCGGACTGTCGGCATCGGCCATGAGGCTCCCGCGCGCCACGGCTGGCGAGTCCGCGCCGAGTGCCACGACCGTGACCGCCGGGTCGGGTTGTAACAGGATGACGTCGTCGACCTGCGCGAAGTGCTGCCACGGAATGTCGACTGCACGTTGAGCGGGGAGATAGCCTCTCAGGGAGAACATGACGGTCAACGCGCCGCCGCCGTTCACCGCCAAATCGTACTTCCCATCCGCGCGGGAGAGGGTCTGCCCCAGCTCGGAGTGGTTCAAGATCTTGACCGTGACGCCACCCAGCGGTTGGAGGTTGCGGTCGAGCACCCGGCCGCGAATGACCGCTGCGCGAACCGAATCAATCGTCCCCGCGGTCACCCCGGTTTGAATTGGAGCAGCGCCGGTATAGAGGAAGGACGTCGCGGCAGCGATCGTCGTGACTTCGGCACGATTCACCACGCTCGCCACCGTGACCGGATCGGGCGGCAGCGGATTCTTGCGCACCACGTGGCGGTCGAGCGTTGCCACATTGGTCGCGGCATCCTTCGCAACGAGCGCAATGGTGTTCGCGCCCACGACCAACGCGACGGACTTCGTGAACGCGGCCCCGGGCCCTGCGAGCACGGTATCGCCGTTCACCGTCAACACGACGTCGGTTGAATCACTCACGGTGCCGACGACGTTCACGCTCGCCGTCGCGATCGTATCGCCCTCACCTGGTGAGCTGACGACGATCACCGGCGCATGGGTATCGCTGATCCCCGTACGCGTCGCCGGTGTTTCGTTTCCCGCTGCGTCTCTGGCGGTGATCAGGAGGGTGTTATGGCCATCGATGAGCGGCACCGCCCCGCTGAAGGCACCGCCCTGGCCCACCGGCAACGAGAATCCGTTGACGGTGACCGTGACGACGTTCGAATCCGTCGCAGTCCCCGACACGACAATCGACGTCTGTTTGGTGATGAACCCGTTCACCGGCGCGCTCACGACGAGCGCGGGCGGGATTCGATCGCGAATGACCGAGCGCGTCGCGGGTGTCTGATTCCCGGCGGCGTCGACGGCGGTAATCGTCAGGGTGTTGTGCCCCTCGACCAGCGGCACCGACCCGCTGAATGCGCCGTTCTGCCCCGCCGTCAGCTGAATGCCGTTCACGTTGACGGTTACGGCGTTCGAATCCGTTGCGGTCACCGCGACACCGATTACGGTGTCCCTCGTGATCAGACCGTCGGCCGGCGCATTGACGACGAGCACCGGCGCGATTCTGTCGCGAATGACCGTGCGCGGCACGGAAGAGGTGTTCCCGACCGTGTCGATGGCCGTGATCACCAGTGAGTTGCGGCCTTCAGTGAGCTGGACCGTCCCGGTGAAGGATCCGCCCTGCGCGACCGGCAACGGAATTCCATTCACGTTGACCCGGACGGACGTCGAATCGAACACCGTGCCGGATACGACGACCGACGTGTCTCTGGTGATGAGTCCGTTTGCCGGCGCGTTCACCGTCAGGACTGGCGGAGTCCGGTCGCGAATCACGGTGCGCGTGACCGTCGTGACGTGTGCGGCGGCATCCCGCGCCACGATCTGGATCGCGTTGTGGCCTTCGATCAGGGGGACAACCTTGCTGAACCCGCTGTTCGTGACCGTCGCGGGAAGGCCGTTTACAGTCACCGTGGTCGGCGTCTCGTCCTGCACGGTGCCGGTGACGGTGACCAGCGTATCGCGCGTGATGAAGTTCTGCGGTGGGGCGGTGACCGTGAGGACGGGCGGCGTGGTGTCGGTCGCGGTGACGCAGAGGTCCACGAAGCCGGCCGGCTTCCCCGCCAGCGTCACCGACAAGGTATTCGCCGCCTGGAGCGTCACCGTCGCCAGCAGGCTGGCGACTTGCTGATTGAATTTCGCCGGATCGAAGACTTGCTGACGATTGAGCGTGATCGTCGCGCTGGAGACGCGATTGGATCCATTCACGTCACCGTTGGTCAGGCACAACCGGTAGGGAGGCGCGGCGGTCGCCCCCTTGGTAAAAATGCGCACCTCCGTCACGGGCGTGCCGCTGCCGCGGATGAAGTGTCCGGGCCCGTACACGATGAATGTGGGGTCCGCGGTCTCGAGCACCGACACCGTGACGTACGCGCCGGCCGGTCCCTGGACCGTCGCCACGATGGTGTCGGTGGACCGCAGCAGGACGACACGCTCGATCGTCGCGCCAGAACCCAGCTCCGCGCTGGTTATGATCTCGAAACCGTTGAGGCGGATCGTTCCCCCGGTGACCCGGTTCGATCCGTTCGCCGCGCCGTTGACCATCCGGAGGAAGTTGCGACGCCCCGGAATCACGCTCGCCGTGAAGCGGTCCGTGTAGTTGGTCGCTTGGCCGTTCGGCGTGATGAACTGCCTGGGTCCGTATATCGTCGTCGTGTCGCCGGGAGAGAGCAGCGGCGCGTTCACCCCCCACGGCTGGAGAAACGCCACCAGCGCGCTTCCGGCGAGTGCGACAGCGAGGGTGAGGCGCGTAGCGCCACGAGTCGACGGGCGGAATGCCATGCAAACGCTCCAGGGTCGGGAACGGTGTGGGGTCGAGCATTCGCTCCCGGAGCGACTCGCGAAATCCGTAATGTTGCGGTGGGTGCGTCTCCGTATTTGTACGGAGTGCGCGAAACGCTAGGCGACGACGAATCCCTGCCGAATGGCGTAGCGGACCAACCCCGCCGTGTCATGAATCCCCAGCTTGTGCATGACGTGCGCGCGGTGGCACTCGGCCGTGCGCACCGAGATCGACATTTGGTTCGCCGCCTGCTTGGCCGAGCTGCCCTCGGCGATCAGCCGCAGCATCTGCTGTTCGCGGTCGCTGAGATGCTTGGGGCCGGCGGGCTCGCCGCGCGCGAATGCCTGGAGCAAACCGCGCGAATAGCACGCGCTGACGTACACGGCTCCGGCGCTCACATCGCGTATCGCCTGAAACAGATCCGCCAATCCTTGTGCCTTCACGACGAAGCCGCGCACGCCGATGCGCAGGCCCTCCAGCACGACGCGATCCTCGGCGGCACCCGTCAGGAAGAGCACCATGGTCAGGGGGGCAGCGCGCAGGATGAGGCGCGCCGCCTCGAGCCCGCCCATCACGGGCATCGCGACGTCGAGCAGCACGACGTCGGGGCGACACTTCCGCGCCAGCACCACGGCCCGCCGCCCGTTATCGGCGGTCGCCACGACGTGAAAGCGCCGCGTCGCGAGCAGCGCCGCGAGGGCCTCGAGCACGACGCGATGGTCGTCGGCGACGAGCACGCGGAGGCTGCGCTCTTGCTTGGGGAAGGGGCCCATGGGAGTGGCGCTGAATCGACATGCCGGCGGAGTGAGCGTCAAGCAAAACCGCCCCTAGGGTCATAATGAAAACCCGGCGCGGCTGTGCGGCCGCGCCGGGGGTTTCCCTAGGTTTTGTAGGACCGTTGCACGCCTATTGCACGGCGTTCACCATGTCGAAGATCGGCAGGTACATGGCGACGACCATGCCGCCGACGATGACGCCCAGCACGACGATCATGATCGGCTCGAGCAGCGAGAGCAGCGCGCTGACCGCGGCGTCGACCTCGTCGTCGTAGAAGTCGGCGATCTTGGTGAGCATCTCGTCCAGGCCGCCGGTCTGCTCGCCGACCGCGATCATCGAGATGACCATGGGCGGGAAGACCTTCGATTTCTGCAGCGGCGCCGCAATCGTCTCGCCGCCGGCGATCGAGGCGCGCGACTCCATCACCGCGTTGTGGATGACCATGTTGCCGGCCGTACGCGCCGTGATCTCGAGGCCGTCGAGAATCGACACGCCCGAGGAGATCAGGGTGCCGAGCGTGCGCGTGAAGCGCGACACAGCCGACTTGCGCAGCAAGTCGCCGAGCACGGGGAGGCTGAGCAGCAGCTTGTCGATGTTGAGCTTCCCAGGCGTCGTCTTGTAGTACCGGTTCACGGCCACGAAGCCGAAGATTCCGACTGCGATGATTGCCCACCAGAAGTTCTTGAGGATGTTGCTCGCCCCGATGACGATGCGGGTCGGGAGGGGCAGCGCCAGGTTGACGGACGCAAACATGCTTTGGAACGTCGGAATCACGAAGATCAGCAGCACGGCGATCGCGATGCCGGCGACCGAGAAAATCACGGCCGGGTAGATCATCGCGCCCTTCACCTTGCGGATGATGGAGTCATTCTTCTCCAGGAACGTCGCCAGGCGCAGCAGGATGGTATCGAGAATACCGCCCGCCTCACCGGCGGCCACCATGTTGACATACAGATCGGTGAACGCCTTGGGGTGCTTGCGCAGCGCATCGGCCAGGGTGTGGCCGCTCTCGACGTCGTACACGACCGCGCGGGTGACGTCGGCCAGCACCTTGTTCTCGGTCTGCTGCGCCAGGATGTCGAGCGCCTGCACCAGCGGCAGGCCGGAGTTGATCATGGTGGCGAACTGCCGCGTAAAGATCACGACGTCGCGCGTTTTCACGCCGGCCTTGAAGAGATCGGCCAGGCCGCCGCCCTTCCCCTTCGCCTCGCGGACCTGGACGACCACCATGCGGTTCTTGCGCAGGTGGGCAATGACGTCGTCGCGCGTCGCGAGGTCGATCTTATCCTTGACGAGATCGCCCTTCAGGTTACGCGCCGTGTATTCAAAACTCGGCATAGCTACCTCCGCACAGCCACTTTAGGTTGACCGGCCTGCGCCGCCGCCTGTGCGGGCGTAGGAATCTCCTTGTCGTCAGGCGGCGCCTCGCCGATGGAGCGCAGGAAGTCGTTCGGCTTGGACGTTACGCGCAGGCACTCGTCTTTCGTCACCTCGCGGCCCATATAGAGCTGGTATAACGCGTCGTTCAGCGTTTGCATCCCGTACTTTTTGCCGGCCTGCATGGATGATTCGATCTGATGCACCTTGTCGTCGCGGATCAACGCCCGAATGGCGGGCGTGCAAATCATGATCTCGGCGGCCATCACGCGACCGCGACCTTTGGCCCGCTGCAGTAGCGTCTGCGTCAACACGCCCTCGAGCACGAACGCGAGCTGCGCGCGCACTTGCGACTGCTGGTGCGCCGGGAACACGTCGATGATACGGTTGATCGACTCGGCGGCCGAGTTGGTGTGCAGCGTCGCAAACGCCAGGTGGCCGGTCTCGGCGATCGTCAACGCCGCCTGAATCGTCTCGAGATCGCGCATTTCGCCGATCAGCACGACGTCGGGGTCCTGGCGCAGCGCGTACTTGAGCGCGGCCTGGAAGCTGTTGGTATCGGTCCCCACCTCGCGCTGGTTGACGATGCACGCCTGATGGCGGTGGATGAACTCGATCGGATCTTCCACCGTGATGATGTGCCCTTTCAGCTCTTTATTGATCTTGTCGATCATCGCGGCGAGCGTGGTGCTTTTGCCCGAGCCGGTTGGACCCGTGACGAGCACGAGCCCGCGCGGACGGTCGGCGAGCTGGGCCACCACGTTGGGCAGGCCGAGCTCGTTGAACGTCTTCACGTTGAACGGAATCTGCCGGATGACGACCGACACGCAGCCGCGCTGCTTGAACACGTTGCCGCGGAAGCGCGCCAGGTTCTGGATGCCGAACGAGAAGTCGAGCTCGTTCTCGGTCTCGAAGCGTTTCTTCTGATTCTCGGTGAGGACCGAGTATGCGAGCGACAGGGTGTCCTTGGGCGTCATGACCTCTTCGCTCTGCGCGTTCACGATGTCGCCGTCCACGCGGATCTTGGGCCGCTCGCCCGCCACGAGGTGGAGGTCGGAAGCGTCCTTCTCGATCATCTCCTCGAGCAACGCCCGGAGGTTGATTGGCATGCTTCCTCTCCTTATCCGGCTGCGGTTTCTTTGACGACTTCTTCGAGCGTAGTCACGCCCTTCTTGACCTTCAGCATCCCGTCCATGCGGAGCGTCAACATGCCTTCCTTCACGGCCCCACCTTCTTGTCGATCGCGAAGGCGTGCATCTCCTCGGGCGTGTACTCGTGCTCGGTCTTGCAGTCCTTGCAGATGCGCCGCACCAGCCGCTGCGCCACGATCAGGTTCACCGCGCTCGCCACGTTGAACGGCTCGATCCCCATGTCCACCATGCGCGTGATGGTCGACGGCGCGTCGTTGGTGTGCAGAGTCGAGAGCACGAGGTGGCCCGTGAGCGCCGCCTTGATGGCGATCGAGCCCGTCTCGAGATCGCGGATCTCGCCGACCATGATGATGTTCGGATCCTGGCGCAGGAACGCCTTCAGCGCCGCCGCGAACGTCATCCCGACGTCGTTCCGCACGAGAACCTGATTGATGCCCAGCAGGTTGTACTCGACCGGGTCCTCGGCGGTCATGATGTTCACGTCGATCTGATTGATCCGCGACAGCGCCGAGTATAGCGTCGTCGTCTTCCCGGAGCCTGTGGGCCCCGTCACCAGCACCATGCCGTACGGATTCAGGATCGCCTTGAGGAGATTCTCCTCCGACTTGGGCTCGAAGCCGAACGTCTTCAGGTCGAGCGTCAGGTTGCCCTTGTCGAGAATACGGAGCACGATCTTCTCGCCGAACAGCACAGGCAGTGTCGAGACGCGGAAGTCGATCACGCGCGAGCCCATCTTGAGCTTGATGCGCCCGTCCTGCGGGACGCGCCGCTCGGCGATGTTGAGCTGCGCCATGATCTTCACGCGCGAGGTGAGGGCGGCCCGCATCTTCACCGGCGGCTTCATCACTTCGTGTAGCGCGCCGTCCACGCGATAGCGTACCCGCATCTCGTGCTCGAACGGTTCGATGTGGATGTCGGAGGCGCCGCGCTTCACCGCGTCGGTGAGCAAGCCGTTGATGAGCTTGACCACGGGAGCGTCGTCGGCCAGGTCCTGCGCCTTGACGTCTTCGTCCTGTTCATCCTCGACAACCTCGAGATCCTCGGCCGCCTCCACGGACTTGAGCAGGGTTTGCAGCTGGGCGTCGGACTGCTGGTAGTAGCGCTCGATCGCGTTGCGGAGGGTGTATTCCCCCGCGATGACCGGGAAGACGTCGCAGCGGGTGATGAACTTGATGTCTTCGATCGCCGTCACGTTGTTCGGGTCGGCGATCGCCACCGTCAGGGTTCGCCCCTCGCGCTTGAGCGGCAGGACGCTGTGCTTGGTGGCGATGTCGGGGGGGATGAGCTTCAGGATCTTGGCGTCGACCTCAAAGCGCGACAAGTCCACCGCCGGCATGCGGTACTGCCGGGCCAGCATCTTGCTGACCTCGGTTTCCTCGATAAAGCCGAGCTTGACCAGGGTATAGCCCAGCCGCATCCCGGAGTTTTTCTGCTCCAGGAGGGCCTTGCGGAGCTGCTCTTGGGTGATCAGCCCTTCACGGACAAGGATCTCACCGAGCTTGTCCTGGGTAATCGCAACGCTCGCCGTACGCAACTCATTGAAATTGAAGGCCTAAAATGTGTTTCGGTGCCAGGCCGGTCAAGGTTTTGTGGCCGGAACCCCCGAAAAAGACACGAACGGCTGGATGGCATCGAGCAGTTTCGGGCCGACACCCGACACGCTGTCGAGCCGGCTGAGACTGCCAAATGGACCGTGTTCGGTGCGCCACGCGACGATTCGCTGCGCGAGCGCCGGTCCGACCCGCGGCAACCGTGTGATCTCGCTCACGTCGGCGTGATCCAGATCAACCCGTTCCCCGGGCAGTAGGGGACGGGCAAGCTGAGCGGCGCGGCGCGCCGTTTCCCGCAGTCCACCCGGCTGAAATCCGGTGCTCGATTCGAGTCGAATGTCACCGGGCGGAGCGTTTGGAGAGGGCGACAGCACATATCGCACTCCCGCGCCCGCGAGCGCCAGGAGCGCCAACACGAGAGCGGCGCGACGATCGTCCATTCGGCCAACTTAAACCGCTCCGTGCTGGCGACCGGCACCTAAAAAACGCGGACATGCAAAAACTAGACGCAGCAGACGCAGCCGCGGGCAAGAGTCAATGGGTTTCGGGCGGTGACTGAGCCGTTGACGGTTACCTACATCCCGCGGTGCGTCTGTACATCTAGCTTTTGCATGTCCACGCCGTTATTGCCTCACCAGTGCCACGGCTACATCACCGACGATTTGCAATGATTCCGCGCTCACTTTATCGATCGTGTCTTCAGTGGTGTGATGGTACGGGAAATTGAAATCAATCACATCGATCGTGCGGATTCCTGCCTGCTGCAGCGGTACGTGATCATCCGTGAGTGCCTGGCTTGCACGTGGTTGGAACGCCCGCGAATAGCCGAGCCGGTTCGCCGTTTGCCAGACGCGCTGCACGACCTCGGGCGCGTTTGCCAGCGAAAACCCCTCCTGCTGGATATCCAGGTCCTTGTCGCCGACCATGTCGAACAACACGGCATAAAGGGTCGCATAGCCAGGAGGCTGATGTTTGGCGAAATAGCGCGCGCCAAGCAGCGTCTCAGTCGAGTCGCTGAAATCGCCGTAATCCTCCCCATCCACGAACAGCAGATCTACGCCGACAGTCGGCGGCTTGGCCTTGAGCACATCCGCAACACCCAGCAACACCGCGACACCCGAGGCGCCGTCGTTAGCGCCTGGTACGGGCAGTCGCTGCTGGCCGAGGTTGGCGCTCTTATCCGCGAAGGGCCGCGTATCCCAATGCGCCAGGAACAGGATGCGCTCGGTGGCCTGCGGCCGAAACTGCGCAAAGTAGTTCCGCAGCTTGAGCGTCTGTCCTTTGCTGGTGCGCTGCTGGAAATCCTGTACGATGACCGTATCAGCTCGCGCTCGCAGCTGACTCAGCAGCCAATCGCCCGTCTTCTGATGTCCCACTGTATTGGGGACCCGGGGACCAAAAGCCATTTGCTGCTGCACGTATGTAAATGCGGCACTGCCGCTGAACTCCCGCGTGGCTGAACCCCCGTCACCCGCGCGAGCTTGACATCCCAGAGCAAATGCCACGCACCACGCACCACGCACCACGCACCGTTTCATCGAATCTGCCCCACGCTGGTTGAGAGTTGGACGAAGGCCGTAATCACGAACTGGGAGACCTTGCGGTTCGTTTGCCTCTCCTCATTCAGGACGTACGCCATCTGCAGGCCCGCGCCCATGTTGTTGGGAAGATCGGTGTCCATGGTAAGCTGGGCCTGCGACTGCCGGCTGTCCACGTACGGCACGCAGTCCGGCTGCCCGGCGCGGCGCAGACAGGTCGTATTGTCGGCTACAGAATACCCCGCCGTCGTGCGGATGTTAGAGCGCCAGCGGCCCAGGTGCGGTGGCTTGAAGGAGAAGGTCACGGTGCTATTCTGCCCGTTGCGCACGTTGCGGAACAGATTCCCCGCCGCGACTCGATCCGAGGAGGTCCGGGAGAGGTCCACCGTGGTGAACACGACACCCAGCCACGTGAGGGAAACGGACGGCGTGAAGGACTTGTCGACCGTGCTGGCCAACGAGACGCTCGCCGGCGTTCCGAAGGTCGGCTGTTCGTTCACCGACTCGGCGCGGCGGTAGCCGACCCGGGCACTGATGTTCGACAGGATCCGGCCCACAAACGCGCGCGAGGGTGAGAGCGACCAGGTGATCGCGCCGCTGGGCCATTCCCGGGTCCGGTTGCGGATCGCGACCTGCTGATCGGTGCGCAACGTCCACGCGATGCCCCGCGTGCTCCGGAATATGGCGTTCAGGCGCAGCCCCAGCGGCAGCACCGCCGCGCCGCCCGTCGACAAGCTGGTGCTCTGCGTCGCCGACGTCGCGGGCACGCCATTCACCGCGCGGAAGGCATCGAATCCTCCCAGCGCGAATTGATATCCCGTCGGCGGGGCGTCCGTCGCGCGGCTGAAGCTGGACGCCTGCTGGGCGCCATACGACACGTCGACCCCGGTGATGCGGCCGAGCCACTGCGTGACGACCGAGGAGTCACCGAAGATCGACTGGGCCAGGCGGCGCGTGTCGAGCTGCGCCCCGGTCTCGAACCGGCGCGCGTTACTGAACGCCGCCGGAACCCGGAACGCGCCCGCGGTGTCGCCTTCGGTGCGCGCCGGCTGGCGGGCATTGGGATCGCGCGTGAAGGAGAACGTGGAAGCGACCGACGCGCGGGGGCGTATCCAGCTTCCCACGCGCGGCGTGAGTGCGAGCGACGACGTAATGAGCCGCTGGGTCTCGATGCCGGCGTTGCTGCCGAACAACGATGCGCGCTGCTGGCGGATGAGGCGGCCGATCGTCGTCGAGTCGCCATAGTCACGCAGATCGCGGGTGGAAGTGGCATCGACGCCGAGCTGGACGCCGGTGAGCGGCGCGAGCGACACGCCACCGGAGTTTTGCCACAGTCGCGTCTGCGAAATCGCCGGCGGTGCCGTATCCCCCGGCAGCTGGATCGGCACGACGAACGTCGCGCGCTCGGCGTCCGACCCCACGATGCCGGAGCGGAAATGGACGCGTGAAGGATTGAGCCGCAGCGACATCCCGCCGAGCCGGACCACCGCGGCGTTCGGCGCCATGGAGTAATCGAGGCTCAAGGCGTAGTTCGACGCGCTCGCCCGCGACAGCTCGGTGCGCACGTCACCGCTGGCCCACAAGCCCGCGACCGACAGCGGATCGAGCAGCCAGCGGGCGAGACCCCCGCCGGCGGTGCGGATGCGGCGCGCCGAAAACGCGTAGCTGGCCGCCGTCGAGCGGGGCGTGCGCAACCCCTGGAGCGCATCGGCGCGCAGGTCCGTCTGATTCAGGTAGAAGGGCTCGCTCGCGGCCAGCGTGCGCTGGAATGTCACGGGGACGGAGAGTCCCCAGCGATCCGGCAGAAAGCGGTCGACCCGCACCGTCCCGCTGAGGTTCGCCACGTTGTCGGTGACGTAGGACGGATCCTCGGTCAGCTGGCGGAACTGCCCGTCTCGTCGTGACAGCGCCAGCGACAGATCGGCGACGTCTGCGGCCGCGATCGCGATATCGAGGGCGCCGGCCGCGCCGGTCTCGCGCACCACGTCACCCAACCGGATGTCGTCCACCCACAGCTCCGCCTGATCGATGAACACACCATTGTTGATGCGCCACATCCCCGCCGCGATCTCCTGCACCCGCGCCAGGTTCGGGGGCGCGCTCCCCGGATCGTGCACGTGCACGATGTAAGGACCCTCGCACATGACGAACGCGCCGTCGTGCGGCACGAGCGTCGAGTCGGGGCATCCCGGGTACACGTGCGCGCTGTCACCGGAGAGCCACGCCTGCTCGATGCGCGCGCGCAGCGCCAGCCAGCGCTCGAACTGCACCACGACCTCCGGCTCCCACGAGATGGTGCGCGCGGGGGTGTGGTACATGTAAAAGTTGTCCTGGTCCTTGCCCGCCTTGATGAAAAACTCGAGATCGCCGTCCTCCCACCCCGCCCCGCGGCCCCGCGCCCAGACCCGCAGGGTGCGGTACTTGAGGAAATTCTTGTCGCCTTCGGTCGTGAACCGAAGATAGGCCTCGGCGCGCTCGCCGCGGCCCAGGCCCCGGCCGAGCAGCCGCAACGAGCGCTCGTTGATTTCGGTGGAGCCGATCTGGAAACTCGCGTCGCGGCGTCCCGCCTCGTTCGTCACGCCGGGGGGGGGCGTGTAGCCGAGATCGCGGTTCTCCGTGCTGACGACGGACGCGACGACCTCCCCGATTCCGGTGCCGCGCTCGCCACCGATCCCGGGCAGCGGCGTGTCGCTGCGCTTCACCCACGAGCTGCCGACGAGCCGCACGCGCGCGAGCGCGAAATACACCTGCGGGTCGGGCGTGCCGGGCGCGGCCGGCGGCGGCGCCACGATGGTGATCCGCAGCGATTGCACCTGCCGCAGGCTGGGGGGGGGCGCGCCGATCTGCAGCGTGTCGGTGCGGAACGGAATCCGGTACAGCCGCCATCCCGACGCACCGCCGGACGGACTGGAGACCATGCCGCCATCGCGCACGAAATAGCGCTCGTCGCCGATCGGAAAGACGTAGCGCACAAAGCTCTCGGCGGTGCGCACGCCGGTGAGTGAGTCGAGTACGAAGTCGCCGTCCTGATCTTCCGTATCGACGGCGCCGTTGTGCCGGCCGCAGCGCGAGCGAATGTCGCCGAAGGCGTAGGGGATCAGCTGTCCGTTCGCGGTCGCGGAGCACAGCGGCAGGGTGTCGATGACGGTGCCGGTGGTCGCATCCAGGATGCCGTCCACCACACGATCGGACAAAATGCCTTCGTCGTTCAGCGTCGCGCTCCAGGTTTGGGTGCGGGGATCGCGCTCGGAGTCGAGGCGCCCCGCGCCGGCGCGCCGCACGCCGAAGTACGTCGTGTCGCCTTCGGGGCTCACGGTGAACGATGCGGGCACGAACGCGAGCGCGTCCTCGAACACGCTGCCGAAATCGAACAGCACGGTCGTGCGATGGGCGCGCGCCACTCGCGCCGCGTCTTCCCACACCCAGAACTCCAGGAATTCGACTCGCGAGAGATCGACGCCGGTTGCCGAGAGGGTCTGCACGATCGATCGCCAGCGCGGCGCGTCGTGCGTTGGGCGCGTCCAGTTGGGGAGCCCGAATGACGGCGATGCGGGCCGGTTGTTCGCCAGGCCGAGCACGGTGTCGGGCTTCATCATGAGCCACAGCACCGGCTCCGCCGCCTGCGCCTGGCCGGTGAAGCGCAGCGTGGGATCGATCTGCTGGGGCAGAAACTGGACCGGCACGAACTGGTTGCCGCTCACGTTGTAGGGCAGGCTCTGCCACGTGAGGAACGCGGCGTCATTGGGGTCGAAGCCGCCCGTGACGCCGAGCGGCTCGGCGCCGCGGATCGACGTCGGAATGCTGCCCCAATGCCACAGGTTGTCGGTGAGGGCGATCGAGCGGGCGACGCCGCCCTCGAACTCCTCGATGTAGGCCTGGCCGAAGCGGTTGGGGGACGGCTTCGAGATCGCCAGCTCGCCGTTGATGCTCACGGCCGACGGCACCGTCGTGTGGACGCCCGGCAGCGCATCCATGGCGCGCGTGATCCAGTCCGGCTGGAAGCGGAGCTGCGTGGATATGCCGCCGATGAAGCCCGACGACGGCTCGAAGCCGAGCGGCGGGCGGGTGAAGGTGCTTTGCTCGTTCTGGAAGATGCCCATCAGGTTGACCTGCCCCACCGCGCCCAGATCGTAGCGCGCCGCGAGGCCGTACGTCGTCGTCGGCGCCAGACTGAAGGCGGCCCGCTCCTCGAATTGCGCCCGCACCTGCGCCGCTCCCCCGCTGAACAGGGAATCGGCGTTCTTGAACTGCACCTGGCCGGTCGTGTAATCGATCGTGTAATCGGTTTCGCGCGTCAGCAGCGTGTTGCGCACGTAGATGCGCTCGCTGCCTTCCCGGATCTGGAAGCTGTTCAGGGACAGCACGGAGCGGTCGGCGGACGCGGTGGCATCGACGTGCAGTTTTAGCGCGAAGACCGACGGCGGCCCCTGTGTCGCGAGATAGGCGCGCGGCGTGCGATACAGCGAGTCGTTGCGCTCGGCGGCGACGAGCTTCGTGGCGTCGCCAAACGGCGTCAGATGCGGAAACACGATGAACAGATCCCGCACCGGATCACCCTGATTCGGATCGCGGGCCCGCGGGAAGAGGCGGTTGTACTGATCGAATTGCGTGGGGTCGTTCTCCAATGCGAGCCCGAGGCGCTGCAGGTAGGTATCGCCGGCGGCGCCGCGCTCGCGCTGGTTCACGGTCAGGGCGAGATCGACGCTGGTGCGGTCGATCTCGCGCCCGCCGACGCGGTAGGCGCTGCGGATCTCGAACCGGAATGACGGCGACGCCGCAGTGACCGCCGGTTTGGGATCGTACACGAGCCGCAGCGTGTCCACGACCGCGGTGTCGGGGTTGGCATCGACCGGGAAGGTGCCGATCGAATCGGCCTTGCTCGCGGTGATGTACGAGACGGCGAGGTAATCGCTTTGATCGAGCCGGTTCGCCAAGGCGAACCACGTGCCGGTGGGATCGACGTAGTAGTCCTTGCCTTCCTGCAGGATCTCCCACTCGAAGGGGCCCTCGCGCTGCATCGCGCAATCCACTGCGCGGCTCCCCGGCGCGCACGCCACGGCGCGCACGCCGCCTACGTTCTGGTTGCCGCTCGAGCTCGGCGCGATCGCGCGGCGGCGGTACACGCGCAGCGCGCCGACGGTCAGCGAATCGGGGCGCGCCAGCTGATCGAGCTGGAGAATGTCGATCGCGGGATAGCCCGGCAGCGCGCCCGGATCGATGACGAAGAAAAACCGGCCGGCCTCGTAATCGAGGTCGCGCGACTCACGATCGATCGGCTGGCTCGTGACGTCGCCGACGCTGTAGAACCGGTCTTTCACGACATTGCCCTTCTGCTGCGCCAGGATGCCGCGGAACTCCAGCGCCCCCAGCTGGGCGATCGCCTGGACGCCGAAATTGTTGGCAGGGACCGCGGCGGTGATGAACCGCGACGGGGGCGCCTGGAACGTCACGTTGCCGGCCTCGACCCGCCGCAGGACTTCGTCCTCCAGGCCCTCGTACCAGACGTGGAGGTTGTTGTTGGCGTCGAACTCGCGCTGGCTGTCGAAGTCGACGTCGACGTGCAGCCGCTGCCCCACGACACCGGCGGTGCGGATCGCGTACTGCGGATTGGGACTGATCGTGGGGAAGCCGCCGCTGCATCCCGACAGCGAAAACTGCCGCTCCTGCGACGTGCAGCGCAGATTGCGGAACTGATCGGCTTTCAGCTCGAAGCGCAGGTTGAGCTGCATGCCGAGATCGGCGTACTGGCCAAGGACGCCGCGATGCTCGCCGGGGCCGATGCCCTGATAGCTCGGCGGAGCTTCGGGGGACGCGGGAGGGGAGACGGGGGACGGGGCGAGTGCCATCGGTCCGGCTCCGAACACCGGAAACCGGTGAGCGAGAACTGACTGCGCCCATTCGCGCGCGACGAGCGCGGGCGGCACGCGCGCACCGAGGCGGCCGCCCGGCGCCAGTGCCGGATGGCGCGGCGCGACGAGCGGCGGCACGCCAAACGTGTACACAGGAGCCTGCGCATGAACCCGGGGTACGACGAGCGTGAAGGCGAGCAGAACTAGCTGGGCGAGACGCCGCATCCCTTGTAGAGACTTGGGCTGGCGAATATAATGGCGCGACCGACCGTGCGCATTCTGAGCCGTTACATCCTGCGGCAACACCTCCCTCCACTCGGATACGCGTTGGCGGCGCTCACGTTCGCGATGCTCGTCAATCAGATCGCGAAACAGTTCGGCAATTTCGTGGGCAAAGGCCTCCCGTGGACCGCCATCGTCGAAGTGTTCGCGCTGTCGATCCCGTTCATCGTCGCCATGACGCTGCCGATGGCGGTGCTCGTCGCGGTGCTGTACACGTTCAGCCACCTCGCCGCCGACAACGAGGTCACGGCGATGAAGGCAAGCGGCATCAGCGTGCGGCGCCTGCTCGCACCGGTGATCGGCGGCGCGACGGTCGTTGCCCTGATCTCGCTGTTCTGGAATGACCAGATCCTGCCGCGCTCCAATCACCAGCTGCGGACGCTCCTCGTCGACATCCAACGCAAGAAGCCGACGTTTCAGTTGAAGGAACAGGTGATCAATGAAGTCGTGGCCGGGCAATTCTTCCTGCGCGCCGCCCGCATCGACCCCGCCGCGAACACACTGAATGATGTGACGATTTACGATCTGGGGGACCCCGAGCGGCGCCGTATCATCCTGGCCGACTCCGGTCGCATGGCTTATACCCCCGGCGGCACCGATTTGTACCTCACGTTGATCGACGGCGAGGTACACGAAGTGAAGCGGGCCGATACGGAGCACTTCAACCGGACCTTCTACGCCGTCAACCGGATCAAGGTGGCGGGCGTCAGCAACACGTTCGAGCAGACGCAGAACGATGAGTACCGCGGCGACCGCGAGATGACGATCTGCGCGATGCAGGAGGTCGTGGCGCGCGCGCGCCTCGACATGGACCGGGTGCGGCGCGAGACGCTCGCGTCCGTGACAGCCGAGCTGCGGCGGATCGGCAAGTTGCACCCGCTGACGCCGCCCCCCCCGGGTCCGGCCGACACCGCAGCACCGCCGCCGACCGCCTACTGCCGGTTCGTCGGCGCGATCAAGCGGCTGGTCGCTCCCCGCGCGGCCGAAGCCGCACAGACCCCCGTGCGGCTGAAACGCCCTCCTGTCTCCCCCCGGTTGCCGCCGACCAACCTCTCGTACGTTGGGCAGCAATCCGCCAGCCCCAGCGCGTACGTGCAGCGGCTGCGCGCGGCCCGCCAGCGCGCCGCGATCTACGAAGTCGAGATCCAGAAGAAGCTGGCGATCGCAGCCGCGTGCCTGATCTTCGCGCTGCTCGGCATGCCGCTCGCCATTCGCTTCCCCCGCGGTGGCGTCGGGCTGGTGATCGGAACGAGCCTCGCCGTGTTTTCCGTCTACTATGTCGGATTGATCGGCGGCGAGGAGCTGGGCGACCGGCTGATCGTGCCGCCGTTCCTGGCGATGTGGACGCCGAATCTCATCTTCCTGACGCTCTCGATCCCGCTGCTGTGGACCGTGCGGCGCGCCGGCAGCACCGCGCACGGCGGGGATTGGGATGAGCTGAAGGAGCAGCTGTTTGGCTGGGTGGGGCGAATTCGAAATGCGAAATGGGGAATGCGAAATTGAGGACGAAATTCCATTTCCCATTTCGACTTCCGCATTTCGCATTCCGAACGCTCGACCGCTACGTGGTGCGCGACTGGCTGCGCGTGTTTCTGGTCACGCTGCTCGGCTTTCCGATTCTCGTCATCGTGATCGATCTGACGGACAAGCTCGACCGCTACATGGGCCGCGGCATCGCGCCGCAGGTGGTCGCGTACTCGTACGTGTTCGACCTGCCGGAAAAAATGTTCCTCGTGCTGCCCGTCGCCGTGCTGTTCGCGACCGTCTTCACCGTCGGTGCGCTGGGGAGGTATTCGGAGCTGACGGCGGCGAAGGCGTCGGGGATTTCGTTTCACCGCCTCGTGCGGCCGCTGTTCATCGCCGCCGGGGCGGCGTTCGTCGCGGGGCTGCTGCTGGGCGAGATCGCACCGGCGGCGACGGCGCACCGGATGGAGATGCTCGGCGAGAAGGCGCAGCGTGCCACGAGCTCGCGCTACAACTTCGTCTATCGCGCCGATCGCGGGTGGGTGTATGCGATTCGGTCGCTGGAGCTGCGGACCAAAGAGATGACGGACCTCGTGCTGGAGCGCGAGGGCACCAGCGTCACCTATCCGACGATCGTGCTGGCGGCGCAGCGCGCGGTCTACAGCGACACCGGCCCGGCGGCGCTGACCAAGTCGCCGCGCTGGCGGCTGCATCGTGGCGCGCTGCGCTACCTCGCGGGCAGCGAGCCGACCGGGGAAGTCGCGTTCGAGTTCGATTCGCTCGAGTCGCGGACGCTGCTGGAGCGGCCGGTGGATCTGCTCGCCGAGCCGAAGACGCCGGAAGAGATGCGGTACGCGGAGCTGCGACGCTACATCGACGCGCTGGCGCGCAGCGGCTCGAACGCGAAGAAGCTGCAGGTCGATCTCGCGCTCAAGATCGCGATTCCCTTCATTTGTTTGTTGATCGCGCTGTTCGGCGCGCCGCTCGCCATCTCGACGCCCAAGAGCGGCGCGGCGTGGGGCGTCGCGGCCAGCCTCGCCACCACGTTCATCGTGCTGTTGATGTTCCAGCTGGCGAAGGCCATCGGCGCGGGCGGCGTCCTGCCGCCGCTGCTCGCGGCGTGGGGCCCGAACATTCTCGTTGCGGTCGCGGCTGTGTATCTGCTCCGTAAAGCCCCCACCTAGCGTCCTTGACGGGGTCCCCAGCGCGGACCACTTTCTCCCCCGTCGAATGTTTCCCGGTACGTTGCTTCCAGTCCTTCTGAAGAGAGGTCCATTCATGCGTTGGATCGTTCGCTCAGGCCGCGTCATCGTGGCCGCGTTGGTCTTTTCAGGGTTCGTTACCGGGACCGTGCATCCCCAGGGCGTCACCACCGGCGCCGTCGCCGGGGTCGCGATCGACTCGGCAAGCCGGGCGCCACTGGACGGCGCACGCGTCGTCGCGGTGCACGTGCCGTCCGGGACGACGTACGCGGCGGCGACCCGCGCCGATGGCCGCTTCACGATCCCGGGGATGCGCGTAGGCGGCCCGTATCGCGTGACCGTGTCGTTGGTGGGGTACCGGCCGGAAGTCCAGAACGGCATTGGCGTGACGCTCGGCGTCACGAGCGACCTCCGATTCGCGCTCAGACAGGTGAGCGTCGAGCTGGAGCCGATCACGGTGACCGCGACCACCGGCACCGTGTTCAGCTCGCAACGAACGGGTGCGGCGACGACTCTACCAACCGAAGCGCTCGCCCACCTGCCGACGATCAGCCGCCGAGTGGAGGATCTGCTCCGGCTCAGCCCGCAATACAGCCCGATGTCGTTGGGATTCTCGTTCGCCGGACAGGACAACCGGCTGAACAACATGACGATCGACGGATCGTACTTCAACAACTCGTTCGGCCTGGCTGGACAGCCCGGCGACCGGACGCTTGTGACACCGATCTCGCTCGACGCGCTCGAGCAGGTGCAGGTGAACATCGCGCCGTATGACGTGCGCCAGGGCAACTTCGTGGGCGCCGGCATTAACATGGTGACCAAGAGCGGCAGCAACGAGTACACTGGCTCAGTCTTTTACAATACGCGCAACAACGACTTCGTCGGGACGCAGGCCGGGGCGAACAAATTCAATCCAGGCACATTCCAGTACCGCGATATCGGTGTCGCGTTGGGCGGACCGATCATCCGCAACAAGTTGTTCTTTTTCACGACCTTTGAGGACGATCGCCAGACCAATCCGGGCACGACGTTCAAGGCGTGGTCGGGACTAGCGAGCGACAGTGGGCCAAACGTGACACGCGTGCTCGCTTCCGACCTCGACTCGCTCAGTAGTTACCTCCGAAACAACTTCAATTATGAAACAGGTCCGTATCAGGGATACGACTTCAAGACTCCGTCGACGCGGTTCATCGCGCGCGCCGATTACAACCTGAACGACCACAACAAGTTCAGCCTGCGCTATAATCTGCTGAACTCAACCGCCGACATCTTGGTCTCGAACTCGGCATCGGACGGCTTGGGCTTCCGGCGCGGCACGAAGCAATCGCTGAACTTCGCCAACTCGAACTACGCCATCCTGGAGAACATTCGATCCATTGTGGGCGAATGGAACTCGACGATTGGCCGCAACAAGTCCAACAATCTGATCGTCGGTTACAACTCGAGCAACGAGAGCCGGAAGAACGTCGAAGGGCCATGGTTCCCGGAGGTGGAGATCCTCTCGGGCGCCAACAACTACACGACATTCGGATTCGAGCCGTTCACGCCGGACAATAAGCTGTTTTATCACAGCTATCAGCTGCAGGACAACTTTACGCTCTACCTGCCGAAGCACTCGGTGACGCTCGGGGTGAGCGTCGAAAAGTATCATTCGACGAACGTGTTCTTCGATGGAGCGCAAAGCATCTACGTCTACAACTCGCTGGCGGATTTTTATACCGACGCGAACGACTACCTCGCGAACCCGACCCGGACCGTTTCGCCAGTGCGGCTACGGCGGTTCCAGGTGCGCTACGCGAACATTGTCGGACAGAACGAGCCGGTTCAGCCGCTCGATGTGCTGTATTCGGGAGCCTATGTGCAGGACGAGTGGCGGCCTACACGCGACTTGACACTGACGGCCGGCTTGCGGATCGACGCGCCGAAGTTCAAGAATACGGCCTACGACAATGCGGTTGCCGATACAATGACCTTCCGCGACGCCAGCGGCGCGCCGATCCATTACAACAGCGGCGCGCTTCCTGGGGTGAACATGCTGTTCTCGCCGCGCTTCGGCTTCAATTATGACGTGGGCGGGGAGCAGAAGACGCAGATTCGCGGTGGGACAGGTATCTTCACGGGCCGGCCCGCGTACGTCTGGATCTCAAACCAGATTGGTAACACCGGCGTGATTACCGGCTTCATACAGGCTGACACCACGTTCGCTTATCCGTTCAACCCCGATCCCGACCACTACAAGCCGGCGGCCACGGGTGCACCCGCAGCCAATTTCCGCCTGGCGCTCACCGATCCGGGATTCAAGTTCCCGCAGCTGTGGCGCAGCAACATCGCGATCGATCAGCGGCTGCCTTGGGGACTGACGGGAACTGCCGAGTACATGTACTCGAAGGACGTCAACGGGATCGCGTACATCAACGCGAACTTGCCCGCGCCTCAGTCGGCGTTCACGGGCCCCGACGGTCGTCCACGGTGGACCTCGAACAAGATTTACAGCAACGTTACCGATGCCATTGTGCTGACGAATCAGGGTCGTGGGTACTCATGGAACGCGGCCACCACGCTCGAGCGCGCGTTCCAGAACGGACTGTTCGCCAAGGTCGGGTACAGCTACGGCGCGAGCAAGAACACCGTCGATGCCGGCTCGATCGCGTCGGGTTCGTGGACGGGGAACCAGATCGGCATCGATCCCAACAATCCGATCGCTGCCAATTCCCAGTTCTATCCGGGCGGACGGATCTTTGCCGCGGTGTCGTACTCGCGCGACTTCTTTAAGGCCGGAGAAACGAGCGTCAGCGTGTATTTCGACGGTCACAGCGCAGGGACCGACAGCTACATCTTCTCGAATGACATGAACGGCGATGGTGCGACGAACGACTTGATTTACATTCCGCGCAACGTCGGCGAAATGAACTTCGCGACGCTGACTGTTACCAGCGGTCCGAATACTCAAACCTTCACCCCCGCCCAGCAGGTCGCGGCGTGGGAAGCGTACATCAACCAAGATCCCTATCTCCGCCAGCATCGCGGCGAGTATGCGGGACGCAATGCCGCGCGGCGGCCGTGGGTATACCGCGCCGACCTGAGTTTTTCCCAGGCTGTGGGCACGAGTATCGCCGGTCGCCCGAACAACCTGCAGGTCCGGCTGGACATTCTGAACTTTACGAACCTGTTGAACAAGGATTGGGGCATCGGTCAGACAATCGTCAACAACCGTCCGCTGGCCCCCGCCGGTGTGGACGCTACCGGGGCATCGCTGTACCGGCTCGCCACGCTGGGTACGGCGCCAAACGCGACCCTGATTTCCAAGACGTATCAGAAGCTCGCCACGACCAATGACGTCTGGCGGTTGCAGCTGGGTCTGCGGTACATGTTCAACTGGTAGACGACGGACGGACGGCCTGACGGCCGCGCTGGGAAGGATCGTAGGGGCGCAGCATGCTGCGCCCCTATCTGTTTTGGCGGACTGAAATCGCGGGCGGTGGCGCGCGACGCTGGTAGCGGCGGATGGCGAGGTACACCGGCACACCGGTCGCGATGATGCCGATGTCGACCGCAAACTTCAGCGTTTCCGAGACCAGGTAGTTCCCCAACACGAACAGCGCCGCCACGAGAAAGACGAGCGGCACGAAGGGATAGCCCCACGTCAAGTACGGCCGCTCGAGCTGCGGCCGCGTGCGGCGCAACACGAACACGCCCGCCACCGCCAGCGCATAGAACGGCCAGATCCCGATGATGAATTGCTCGGCCAAGTCGTTGAACGTCCGGACCAAAATGAAGATGACGCCCATCCCGATCATCAGCAGCACGGCGGCCGTGGGGGACGACGTGCGGGGATCGATGCGGGCGATGGCCTGCGGCAGCACCCGATCCTCCGCGGCCGCGAAGAAGATCCGCGGCGCCGTCATCATCGACCCGTTCAACGTCCCGAACGTGCTGACGGCGATCACCGCGGAAATCGCGACGACTCCCGCCGGGCCGACCAGGAGGCGCGCGACATCCGCCGCCACCAGCTCGGCCTGCTTCATGCCCTGCATCGGAATGAGATGCAGGTACACGAGATTGGCGCCGAGGTACAGCACCACGACGCTCGCGGTGCCGATCAGCAGCGCGCGCGGCAGCGTCTGCTGCGGCTCGCGCACTTCCCCGCCCACGAACGCGAGATCCGCCCAGCCGTCGTACGCCCAGAGGATCGCCACCATCGCCAGCAGGAAAGGCGACAAACCGACGTGTGCCCGTTGCGCCATCATGTCCGGCACCGTCGCCGCGGTCGCACCGCCCAGCAGCAGGCCGGCAACAATCAACACGGCCAGCGCGCCGGTCTTGAGCAGCGTGCTCAGGTTTTGCAGCACCGCGCCGCGATGGATGCCGAAGTAGTTGACGATCCCAACGAGCACGATGTAGACGGCGCCGAGCACCTGCTCGACGCTGATGGTCAACGGGCCGGCGTGCGCCAGCACCGCCGCGGGATCGTGACCCAGGGTGCGGAGCGTGTACGCCGATGCGGTGATACCGATCGCGCCGTAGGCGCCGGGGCGAATCACGAGCAGCTCCGCCCAGGTGAAGAGAAACGCCGGCAGCGGGCCGAACGATTCGCGCACGAAGACGTAGACGCCACCGGAGCGGGGGAAGGCGGCCGCCAGCTCCGAGTAGGTCAGCGCGCCGCAGAGCACCACCGCGGCACCCACCACCCAGGCGAGCAGGAACAGCGGCACGTCGTCGACGAGCCGCGCCACGCCCGCGGGCGTGCGGAAGATGCCGCTGCCGATCGTCGAGCCGACGAGGACCGCGACCGCGCTCCACAGGCCGAGCCGGCGGGTGAGGCGCTCGCCCCAGCGGTCGGCGGGCATCAAGGGTGCAGACATGGAAGGGGCAATATAAAGCGAGATCAAGGAGGTCCGCTCGGTCCGTGTGTGAAACGCGCGCTGAGAGCGCGCGCTCGGCTGGGAAGTGCGCCCTTACAGGGCGCACACACGCCGAGCGCGGGCTCTTAGCCCGGGTTTGCGCACCAACGCCGAGCCGGGGCTCTTAGCCCCGGTCCACAATTGCAAGATCGGGGTGCCGTTTTTCCTGGCTGCGCACGTAATCAATTGCCCGATGGAGATCCCGAACACCAAGGGACCGAAAATCGTAGCCGGATGCCCACTGCAGCCGGGCCCTCGGCACGTACCCGTCCCGGTTGGCGATGCGGGCGCTCGCGCCCTTCAAGCCTTGGACGAGGCGCGGGAGATCGGGACGGACCGACAGCTCCACGATCAGATGGACATGATTGCTGACGATGCCGATTTCGACGACGCGGCACTCGTGGCGGTCCGCAATCTTTGGGAGGATACGACGAAGAAACTCGGCAACCTGCGCGTGGATCAGCGGAAGACGCCGTAGCGTGGTCCAAGTCAGGAGTCCGTAGAGACGCACCGGCATGATCGGAATGGTGCATTAAGGTCGAGGATCAACCCAACCAATTCGGCGCACGGCGTATCGATTATGGACGCGCCCTGAGAGGGCGCGCTCGGCAATCAGGGCGCCCTTACAGGGCGCACACACGCCGAGCCCGGGCTCTCAGCCCGGGTTTGCTTCATCCCTCCCCAACCCCAATCCGTCGGCGATTAGATTTCGCGCCCTATGACGCGCTTCAAAACGCTCGCCTGGGCCGCCGCGGTGTGCACCTACCTCCTCATCGTCCTCGGCGCCATCGTGCGCATCACCGGGTCCGGGCTGGGCTGCGGTGATCACTGGCCGCTGTGCAACGGCCACCTCTTTCCCCCGACGGGCGACATCGGCACGGTCATCGAGTGGAGCCACCGGCTGGTGGCGGCGCTGGTGTCGGTATTGGTGCTGGCACTTGCGGTGGCGGACTGGCGGCGATCGATGGTCGCGGTCGGCCTGCTCGTGCTGCAAGTGGGGCTCGGCGCCATCACCGTCAAGCTCGAGCTGCCTCCTTGGAGCGTCGTGTTGCATCTCGGCACGGCGATGCTGCTGCTCGCGACGCTGCTCGTCCTGTCCTCACCCCCTGTCCCCCTCTCCACGTCGTGGAGAGGGGGTACGATCGTCATCGTCCTGCTGAGCTTCGTCACGGTCCTATTCGGTGCGCTCACCGCGAATCTTGGCGCCGCGGCCGCGTGTGGTGGATTTCCGCTCTGCAATGGCCAGGTCTGGATCACGGCGGGGCCACTCGCGCTGATTCAGTGGATCCACCGACTGCTCGCCTACTCGCTCGCTGGGTACGCGACGGTGTGGGCGACG